>Ga0265316_10000595_pt1 | contig 40411 bp, 30 predicted proteins | sample 4522metaG_FD_202092 | JGI IMG/M metagenome (GOLD analysis project Ga0265316, IMG submission 202092) | Rhizosphere microbial communities from Carex aquatilis grown in University of Washington, Seatle, WA, United States - 4-5-22 metaG | ecosystem: Host-associated > Plants > Roots > Rhizosphere >... | reverse complement strand
GAGATCGCCGGCAGCATCGCTGGCGACCTCGGCGGCCTCGCAAAGAAGCGCGGGGCTGCCGCCGGTCGCGTGGGACAGGCGCAGCAGGCTGTCGACGAGCGGCCGCCCGTGGTGACGGCGCTGGAGCTCGACCAGCATCAAGAGGAGATTCGCGTCCGAGCCGTCGTGTAGGAGCGCTTGCTCGAGAGCTGCCTGCGCCGCGTCCGGATCGGCGCGCCGGTCGCGGTGCCACACGGCGACGCGCGACTGGACGTCTCTCGCTGCGGCGCCGGCGAGTCCGGCAGACGACGCCGCGACGGCCAAAGAGAGCGTGGCTTGGTCCCACCCGCTGGATGCGTCCGCGGCGCGACCGTAGGCGTCGAGGAGCGTCGGAGACGCCGCCCCGAGCGCCAGCGCGACGTCGACGACGACCCGCGCGGCCATGTCCCATTCCCCCAGCTCGCCCGCGACGCGGAGCGCGGCGCATCCGACCGCGACGTCCGCCGTGTCGCGGACGACCTGGAGGTACTCCACGAGAGCGCCGCGCGCGTCCCCCAAGCGCACCTCCAGCGTCGCACCGGCGCTCGCACGCAGCCGCGCCACGAGGGCAGGGTGCGCTTGTGCCGTCCCCTGGATCGCCTCTCGGTAAGCTCCGACGAGCCGCTCCCAAGCGCCGGCTGCCCCGGCGAGGCGCGTCGCTTCGCGCTCGATGCTCTCGTCGGCCGGCGCGATCACGAACGCGCGCCTCATGGCCTCGAATCCCCGGTCCGGGTCGACCGCGCGCTGCTCCGAGATTTCGGCGGTCTCGCGCAAAATGGCGAGCCTGTCCCCGTCGGAGTCTGCCGCCAGGAGCCGCTGCTCGGTCAAATCCAGAATGCCCTGCCAGTCGTCGCTCGCGCGCAGTGCGCCGAGCAGCACGGCAACGGCCGAGGCTCGTAGCGCCGCGTCGTTCGCAAGCGCGAGCAGCCCGACTCGTGCACCCGAGTTCCTCGGGTCGGCGGAGAGCGAACGCGCGTACGTTTCGACGGCAGCGGCTGCGGCGTCCAGCCGTTCCCGGTGAACGTCGCCAAGCTGCCGCAATAGATCCGAGCGCGTCGCATCGTCCAACGCGCGGGCGGCCCGACGGCCGAGCAGGTCCGCGAGATCACGCCACCGCTGCGTCGTCCGCAACAAATCAGCGAGCGCGAACGCGGCGTCGTCCGCCTCTCCGAACTCACGCTCGATGTCGAGCCAGACGTCGATCGCCTCCTTCGGGCGCTCGAGAGCGCCCCCGAGGAGCGCGGCCACTCGCACTCGATCGGCACGGCGCTGCCCGCCTTCCGCCGACGACCGCGCCCGCAGCTCGAGAGCCTCGGCGAGCCGTTGGTTCGCGCCGGTTTTCTCGAGTAGCCCGACAAGCCCGTCGAGCGCATCGAGGTCCGTTTCATCCGCGGCGAGCCGCTTTTCCCAGAGCACTACCGCTCGTTCGTCCTGACCGAGCTGCGCCGCCAACCGAGCGGCCCGACCCAGCGTTTCGCGGCGCGCGCCCGCGTCCGGCTCCACGGCGGCCACCTGCGCCAGTACGTCTAGGCGCTCTTCGTCGCGCCGGGCGGCTTCGAGGAGCGGTTCGAGCTTCCGACCAGCCGCGAGCAGGGCGTCGTGGCCGAGCTTGGGAGTGGTCAGGACCGACGAGAGCAGCGCCATCGCGCCTGCCGCGTCGCCGACCCGGTCGGCCCGAACCGTCGCCGCCTGCATGGTGAGCGCGATGGAGAGCGCTTGATCGTCGGACGCCTCCGCTGCAGCGGTGAGGAGCTCCGCAAATCGCTCCAGCCGATCGGCGCCCTCCGCGAGCTGCGCGAGTTTCGCTCGCTTCGCCTCGTCGTGCGGATCGAGCGCGACGGCGCACCCGACCTGCTCGAGCGCGCTCCCGAGCTCCCCGAGCTTCTCGTAGCCGTCGGCGATTTGCACATGACGGCGTACGCGCTCCTTGGCCGTCGTGACCGCCTCGAGCTCGACGAGCAGCATCCGGACGAGATCGGCGTCTTGCCCGGTGCGCGCGTAGTGCTCGCGCAGGCTCGCCGCGACGCGCTGTCGTACCGACGCGGGCGAGGATGCCGGCGGCTCCGACTTGCGCGACCGCTTCGACCGTGGGCGCTCGCTGGCTCGCGGTGGCGGTGCCGAGGCGTGCGGCGGCTCCGGGCTGGGAGGTGCCGATGCGAGAATCCGCTCGAGCAGCGGCCAGACCTCCGGGGCCGCGCCGTTTGCTGGCGCTTCGCCTCGCTCCAGCACGGGCTCGATGGCCTCGAAGGCGGCGGCCGGATCCTCGAGTCCGTCGAGCCAAAGGACGGCGATGCGTGTCCGGGTCCGCAGGATTTCGTCCCGCGCGAGGGTCGGAAGCCGGGTGGTCAGGAGCGCGACCAACTCACGGTGGCGGCCTTGTCGCTCGTAGAGTCGCTCGAGCGCGTTCGTGACCTTCGCGTCCCCGGGCCTGAGCTTGTTCAGCTGTTCCAGGTAGTCGATGGCTCGGTCGGGGCGGTTGGCGAAATCTTTCGCGGTCTGCGCGGCGTCCTCGAGCAGCGAGAGGCGGGTTCGCTCGCTCGCCAGGGCGAGGGTGCGGTCGTAGAGAGCGAAGAGGTCGTCCCAACGCTCGGAGGAGTCGAGAAGGAGCTTCAGCCGGTCGAACGCCCAGTCCGCGGTCGCGTCGAGCTCGAGCACCCGCTCGAGAATGCGAACCACTCTGCCGGAATCCTCGAACCATTCCTCGTAGAACTGCACCGCGCGTTCGCCGATGGTTCGCGCTTGTTCGTGCGTCAGCGGGCGTGCGAGCACCTCTTCGTAGAGCGCCGCCATCTCCTCGGGGCGCGAGAGCGTTCGCGCCAGCGCTTCGGCCCGATCCCAAAGGGCCGGGACGGACAGCATCTCGCGCGCCGCCCGAACCGCGGTGGCCATCGCGGTCTCGAGGCCATTCTGCTCGCGCTGCAAATCGGAGAGCCGCTCGAACCAATCGCGCCGCGCATCCGAGGTCCCCTCGACCGGAGCGTCGAGCAGCTGCGAGAGAATCTCCGCGCGAACGGCGACGTCCTCCGTGGCGTCGCAGGCTTGTTCGAGCATCCGGATCGCGTCGCCGCGGGTCGATTCCTCTTCGAGCAGGCGGCCGGCCAACGTACGCGCGGTCGGATCGTTCGGGGAATCGGCGAGGACTGCGCGCAGCGCGGCGAGCGCTTCGTGCCAGCGCGTCGTTCGCCCCAGGAGAACCTGAGCGATCTCGAGCTCGACGCCCGTTCGAGCCGGGCCGTCTGCCCCGTCGCGTCGGGCCGCCAAGGCCGCCAACGCCGCGTCGGTGTCCCCCGTGGCAAGCGCGAGCCGGGTCATCCCCGCGAGAGCGTCGTCCGAATCCGGATCGAGGCCTAGGACGCGGCGGTGCAGCGCCAGCGCTTGTACAGGGTCCGCGAACGTCGTTTCTTCTTCACGCGCCCATTCGAGGAGTCGCGCCGGTCGCTCTCCCTCGGAGGCGTGCTCGGCCCTCCACTCCAGCAGCCATCGGCGGTCCGCCCCTTGTCGGGAGGAATCGGTGTCTCGAGCGAGCAACGCCTCGAACGCGGCCAGTGCTGCGGCCAATTGGGCGCGGTCGACGTTCGGGTCGTCGAGGATCGCTCGGTATGCGCTCGCGGCGTCGTGCAGTCTTCGCGAGTCGCTGGCGAGGGCGCGCGCGCGCGCGAAGAGCAACCTCGAGCGCGGCTCGCCGTCGAGGCTGCCCGCAGCATCGATGCGCGCGAGGGCCTCGTCGACCGCCGCCTCGAACGCGTCGACCGCGCCCGCAGCTACGCTCACTTCCTCGAACGCGGACAGCACATCGGCGCGAAGCGGCGCGAGTTCAAAAACGCTTCGAGCCCGGTTGGCCGCACCGGCGGCGTCGCCGAGCCGCTCGAACAGCACCCGGGCAGCTCGCAGCCAGAGGTCGGCCCGCTCGCCTTCGTCGGCGCTCTGTTCGCCGAGCGACACGTAGAGCAGCGGCAGGTCCTCCCAGGCTTGCGCGCGCTCCGTGAGCGCCGCGAGTCGGATCGTTACGTCGCGATCTTCGGGGGCAACTTTTCGTGCGCGCCCGTAGAGGCGTCGGGCGAGATCGTCTTCGCTCGCGGCCTCGGCCAGCTCGGCCGCTCGCTTCCATGCACTCGCCGCGGCCGGCAAGTCGCCGAGACGCTGCTCGTCGAGCTCCCCCAGGCGATCGAGCCACACGATCTGCTCGCGCGGGTCTTGCGTCATCTCGGCGCGCCGCTGCAAAACCGCCTGCTCGAGCTTTGCGTCGTCCAGCGCCACGGCGGCGAGAGCGACCGCGTCGAGGTGCTCCGGGGAGAGCTCGGGCTCTTCGAGGAGCCGTGCGCACTGGGCGCGTGCTCGCGCCTCGTCGCCGTGGGCCGAAGCCACAGCCGCCAGCGTCGCACGGGTCGCCCGCGCCGCATCGCCTTCGACGCGAACGAGGCGAGCCTCGAGTAGCACGCAGAGCTCGTTCCACTGCTCGGTCTGTGCGTAAAGTTCGGCAAGCGCCGTCTGAGCGTCCGTGTCGTCCGCGTCGGCGTCGAGCGCCGTGCGATACGTTTGGATCGCGCCCATCGTGTCGCCGAGGTCGTGGCGCTCGATCGCGCCCACGCGGTGCAGGAGCTCGCGCCGCCTCGAGGTCCCCGCGCGAGCGAGGGCCGACCGGTAAAGGGCAATCCTTTCGTTGGGGCTGCCTTGATCGCGCAGCAAGTCGTCGACCCGCGAGAGCAGGTCGGCCGAATGCGGCTCGAACGCGAGGGCGCGGCGATAGAGGGTGATCGCCATCTCGACCTCGCCTGCCGAGGCGTGGGCCTCCGCGGCCCGCTTGGTCAATCCGCTGAGATCGTCGCTCGTGACCTCGCGATCGCCGAGCGCATTGGCGAGGATCGTGGCGCGCCGCTTGGCCTCGATGCCCGGAGCCGCATCGAGCCGGTCGAGCCATTCCCCCAGCGCGCGATTGTACGCGACCGCATCGGCCAGCGCTCGGCCGATAATCTCGGCCGCCCTCCCGACCTCGCCTCCGTCGGCCAACTGCGCGGCCTCTCGAAGCGACGCGAGGCGCTCGTCGACGTCGGGCTCGAGCGTGCCGCGAAGCTCGAGCATCTTGAGCAGCGCCCCGTTCGCACCCTGCGTCCGGTACACGGGTTCGAGGACACGCGCGGCGTCGAGCCGGTGATCGCCGATCACCGTCAGCTTCTCGAGCATCATCTTGGCGGTCTTGTCGCCGGGGTCCAAGGTCAGCGACTCGCGAAAGGCCTCGATCGCCCCCGTGGAGTCCGCCAGGCGCTGCATGCGCAGGGCGCCGAGGCGCGACATCACCGGTGCCCGCTCCGCACCGCTTGTGAGAGCCGCCTCCTCGGCAAGGGCGCGGCCAAGTTCTGGCCACTTGCGCTGCGCCTCGAGAAGCGGAATGAGGATCGTCAGGACGTCTCGGGCTGGGCCGAATCGATCGATCAACGCTCGGCACGACGCGATGGCCGCCGCAGGGTCGCCCGGTGCCGTGGCGCGGGCCTGGGCGGCACGCATCATCCGATCGCGCGCTAGAGCGGGATCTTGCGTATCTTTCGCCTGCTCCTCCAGCAGAAGCGCGTGCTTCTCGGGGTCCCCTCCCGCCTGGTAGAGCGGTGCGAGAGCGGCCAGCGCTCGGGTCCGGGCGCCCGTGGACAGCAGCCGTTCGTACGCCGCGATCGCGCGATCGACCTTGCCCGCTTCCATCGCGAGAGCGGCCAACCGTTCGTCCGCGGCCTGTCGCCTGTCCGGGTCGGGCTCCAGTGCCGAAAAGCGCTCGAGGACGTCTGCGAGGGCGGCCTTGTCGTTCTCGGCTGCGTGAATTTCGGCGAGGGCGGTCGAGGCCGCGAGGAGGGCGTCGACCGGTGCCTCGGGGGCGGCGAGCACTCCGGCGAGCGTCGCCTTCGCTCGTCTCGCGTCGCCGCTGCGCAAAAGGGACTCGCCGAGCTGCGCGCCCACTCGGGCCTTGACGGTGGGGCTCTTGACGGTGGCCAGCACGCGCGCGAGAGTTTTGGCGGCGTTGGCGAACCGACCTAGCTTGCGGGTGAGGGCGAAATACGCCCCGCGAAGATCGTCGGTGTCGGCGTCGATCGCGAGCGCTTGCTCGAAGGCCTCGAACGCCCCGGCGTCGTCTCCCATTCGCTCGGCTCTCAGCTTGCCGAGCCTCGCCAGGAGCGAGGCGCGCTTCGGACCGCGCGTGTTCTCGAGCTCGATGGTCACGTAGCGTGCGACCTCGGCCGCGGCTCCGGAGGCCTCGTAAGAATTCGCCAATGCCGAGGCCGCGCGCCCTGCGAGTCCCTTCACGACGACCAGCTTCTGGGCCACTCTGCGCCCTTGCTCGCTCGACGGATCGAGCACGAGAAGCTGCTCGACATAGGGCATGGCCCGCTCAGGCTCGTGGAGCCGGTCGGCGTACACTTCGACGATGCGCGAGAGTAGCTTCGCGCGAGTGGCATCGTCGGGGGGAGGCTCGGCGGCCAGCGCCTGCTCGTTCAGGCGGACGACGTCGCGAAGTCGGTTTCCCTTGATGCAGAGAGCCTCGAGCTGCGCCCGCGTTTGCTCGTCGCCGGGCTCGAGCCTCAGAATGTGCTGCAAGAGCTCGATTACCTTGTCCTCGGGACCGCCTGTCTCGATCAAGAGCTCGGCGGCGCGGCGCAGGAGTGCGGGCTGCTCGCCTCGGGGTCGATGCTGCGCGACCTTCGCGTAGACCTCCGCGAGCTTTTTCGGCTGCTGCGTCTTGCGGAGAATCTGTTCGACCTTCGCGAAGGAACCCCAGTGTGCGGGCAAGGTAGCGAGCGAACGCTCGAGGTAGGGAACCGCCCCGAGCTCGTCGCCGAAGACATCCCCGAAGAAACAGGCGGCCTGGAAGAGGAATTCGGCCGCGAGGGGTGGCGCCAGCGCTTTCAACCGCTTTCCTTGCGACGTGGCCTCGAAGGCGAAGGCAAGCTCGCTCAACCGGCCATCGCGCTGAGACGCGGCGAACAATCGTTCCCAAGTCCCGGCGGGAAGGGCGCCGCGACCCATCGACGCGAGGATCGCATCCAGAGTGGTTTCTTCGTTGTCGAGCCTACCCTCGAAGGTGAAGGCTTCGGCGCTCTGCGCGGGACTCCCGCGCCGAAGCGGCGGCGATTGCATCTCAATGCCTCCGGGGCTGCGCGCGAACTACGCTCTCCCCAAGCTACGAGGGTAGCTCGGACACAACTCCGAAGGAAAGAGTTGAGAAAGAGAGGCGCGCCACTCGCCTCCCCATGTCTCCCGACGATGTGGTTCAGGGTGAACGTTGCAAGACGATCCCCGCCGGCGCGGTCGCAGGGCCAAGACTAGTCACTGAAACGGACGTCGTGCTCGCGAGGATCGCTCATCGCCGCAAGAAGCGACGGATGGCTGGAAAGAAGTCGCACACATCGGTTCCAGCGAAGGATTGGGTCGGGAGAATCGGGGCGAAGCCCTCCCGCCTGCTCGAAGAGCGAGAGCGCGTGCTCGAACGCGGTCACGGCGCTGTGCGCCTCGTTCTTTTCGAGATGCGCTTTGGCCGCCCGTTCCCACGCGACACCAATGTGGTAGACGCGCTCGTAGTCGTCGGCCAGACGGTCGAAGGCGGCTATGGCCTCTTCGAGTAGGCCTGCTTCCCGCGTCTTGAAGCGGTCCGTAGTCGCGAGGCCGAGAAGCCTCCACGCAGCCTGGTTCGTCGGATCGACCTCGAGCACGTCGCGACAGATGCTCTCCGCCTCCTCCGGCTGATTCAGATCGCGGTAATGGGCCGCCTTTGCAATCGCCGACTCGACGTTCGCGAGCGGCAGTCGCTTGAGCGCATAGCTCATCGGTTCCCTCTAGCTTACTTGGCCGCGTTGCGCTTCGCGACCGGGGAAGCGGCGAGCGTTTTTTGCCCGTCTTCCGGGAGAAGGGGCAGCCTCGCCTTGATCTTCTTTTCGCCGCCGGTGACCTTCCCCAGGAGCCAGCGAACCGGATCGTAGCTGTCGTCGGCGACGCGCTCCTTGAGAGGAATGATCCCGTTGTCGGTGATGTGAATGTGCTCGGGGCAGACCTCGCTGCAGCACTTCGTGATGTTGCAGTATCCGATTTTGAACTCGTCTTTGACGAGGTCGCGCCGGTCGAGTGTGTCGAGCGGGTGCATGTCGAGCCCGGCCAGGTGAATCAAGAAGCGGGGCCCCGCGAAGTCCTCTTTCTGGTGGTCGCGGATCACGTGGCACACGTTCTGGCACAAGAAACACTCGATGCATTTCCGGAATTCCTGGATGCGGTCGATGTCTTGCTGCTGCATGCGCCACGTTCCGTCCGCGTCCCGCGGGCGCGGGCGGAAAGGCGGAATCTTCTTGGCCATCTCGAAGTTGGCGGAGACGTCCGGCACCAAGTCCTTGATGACGGGAAACGAGCGCATCGGGGTCACGGTAATCGGTTGACCCTCTTCGAAGTGCGACATGCGCGTCATGCACATGAGGCGCGGCTTGCCGTCGATCTCCGCGCCGCATGAACCGCACCGCCCCGCTTTGCAATTCCAACGAACGCCGAGCGACGGCTCTTGCTTGGCCTGGATTTCGTGAATCGCGTCGAGGACGACCATCCCCGGATAGGTCTCGACGTCGTACGACTTGAGCTCTCCGCCGCTCGAGTCGCCCCGAAAGACTCTCAGTGTCACCGTCTTGCTGGTCGCCATGCTCATCCTTCCTCGAGCACTTTCTGAATCTCGGGCGGCGGTTCAGAGCGCGGCACCTCGTCCACTTCGATGCCGCCCGGCCCGCTGCGCAAGACCATGTTGACCTTCGAGAGGCGACCTTTGTCCATGTCGGGGAAGTCTTCGCGGGCGTGCGCCCCGCGGCTCTCGGTCCGAAGCAAAGCAGCGCGGGCCATCGCTTCGCTCACGATCAACATGTTGCGCACGTCGAACGACTGGTGCCAAGCCGCGTTGAAATGCCGGTTGCCGTCGACTTTGACCCGTGAAGCCGCGCTCTTCAGCCGCTCCAGGTGCGCGAGACCCTTCTTCAGGTCTTCCTCGCTTCGAATGATGCCGACGAACGTCTGCATCTTGTCTTTGAGATCTTCGTGCAAGAGAAACGGATTGGGCCCCTCCGGACGATCGAACGGCGCGAGAGCCTCCCGCGCCGCCGCTTCGATTTCGCCCGTGTCGAGCGGCCGAGCGTGGGCGGCGCCGGCGTACTTCGCCGCGTGCAATCCTGCGATGCGACCGAAGACGAGCAGGTCGGACAGCGAATTGCCCCCGAGCCGGTTGGCGCCATGCATCCCGGCGGCGCACTCCCCCGCCGCGAAGAGGCCGCGGATGCGCGACTCTTGCGTCTCGGGGTCGACCCGCACGCCTCCCATCGTGTAGTGCGCCGTCGGACCCACCTCCATGGGCTCCTTGGTGATGTCGACGTCGCCGAGCTCCTTGAACTGGTGGTACATCGCCGGGAGCTTGCGCTTGATGTCCTCGGCGCTTCGCCGCGAGTGAATGTCGAGAAATACGCCGCCGTGAGGGGAGCCGCGCCCCGCCTTCACCTCGCTGTGGATCGCGCGCGCGACGATGTCGCGCGGCAAGAGATCCGGCGTGCGCCGCGCCTTGGACGCAACCCCCGACGTGCTCTCGCGCAGCCACTGGTCGGCTTCCTCCTCGACGCTCGCCGTCTCGCCCGCATAGAGCTCCGGGATGTAGCCGAACATGATGCGCTTTCCGTCTTTGTTGCGCAGGGTTCCGCCCTCCCCGCGCACCCCTTCGGTGATGAGCGTGCCGCGCACGCTCGGGGGCCAGACCATCCCGGTCGGGTGAAACTGCATGAACTCCATGTCCATGAGCTCCGCCCCGGAGAGGAACGCGAGCGCTTGCCCGTCGCCCGTGCACTCCCACGAGTTCGAGTTCACGCGAAACGCCCTGCCGATGCCGCCCGTCGCGAGCACCACCGACTTGGCGTGGAAGACGACGAAGCGACCGCTGTCACGCCAGTAGCCGAACGCGCCGCGGACGACGTCGCCGTCGACCAGAAGGCGCGTGATCGTGCACTCCATGTGCACCTGCATCCCGCAATGAATGCCGTGCTGCTGGAGGGTCCGAATCATCTCGAGTCCCGTGCGATCGCCGACGTGAGCGAGGCGCGGATATTTGTGACCGCCGAAGTTGCGTTGAAGAATGCGTCCGTCGGCCGTGCGATCGAAGAGCGCTCCCCACGCCTCGAGCTCCTTCACCCGATCCGGCGCTTCCATGGCGTGGAGCTGGGCCATCCTCCACTGGTTGAGGTAGCGCCCGCCCTTCATCGTGTCGCGAAAGTGAACCTTCCAGTTGTCTTTCGGCTCGACGTACCCGAGCGCAGCCGCGACCCCGCCCTCTGCCATGACCGTGTGGGCCTTGCCGAGCAGCGACTTGCACACGAGGCCCACGTTGGCGCCCTCGCCGCTCGCCTCGATGGCCGCCCGTAGGCCTGCGCCGCCGGCACCAATGACCAGAACGTCGTGCTCGTGAAGCTCGTACTTCAAGTCGTTTGCCATCAGAAGAGCCTCACGTCCGTGAGCCGACCGGTCGCTACCATTCGGATGTAGAAGTCCGTCAGGCCCACCGAAAAAAGGCTTGCCCAGGCGAAAAGCATGTGCCGCTCGTTGAGAACCGTGACGCCCTTCCAGAGCGCGAATCGCAAACGGCCGAGCGCCGCGGTCGAGTAGCTATTGACTCCGCCTCCGACGAGGTGACGAAAGCTGTGGCAGCCAAACGTGTAGCCGCTGATGAGGACAACGTTCAGGGCCATGACGAGCGTGCCGACACCGACGTGCACGCCGTCTTTCCACCCGACGACTGCGAGCACGGCGTCTTTCCAGAGGACGAAGAGCACGACGATCGCGAGATAGAGCGCGAAGCGGTGGAGATTCTGGAAGAGAAGGAGCTTCGTCTCACCGTTGTACCGATGCGATGTGCGCTCGGCCACGGCGCATGCCGGCGGGTCCCACGCGAATGCCCGGTAGTAGGCCTTGCGGTAGTAGTAACAGGTGAGGCGAAACGAGAGCGGGCCCGGAAGAATCAACATCGCCGGCGTCACGAACCCCAGACCGAGGCCTTTCGCCCAACTGACGTCGAAGAGCGGCGAATAGAACGGTGAAAGATAGGCGTGCCACTCGTACGCCGTGCCTTCGAACGTTCGCCACGTCGCGTACGCGACGAATGACAGAAGAACGAGGGCCGTGACGGCGGGGCCGACCCACCATGCATCTTTGCGTCGCGCGTCTGCCGGCTGGGCTATCGGCAGGTGAACGGTTTGGTTCGCCATGGGGGAGCAGCCAGCGACGCTAGCCTGCGGGCGGCTGGGGCCGCAAGACGAGGATGGCGCCTCACCGGGGCCCGAGACACGGCCCTGGCGGGGCGAATGGGGATCGGGCAAGAGGGTGGCGAAATGGCCGACCGTCCGACCTTCACGCGCACGCTTCGAGGCTCGGGAAGCCGATTCGTCGGCGGGCGGCGCGTTGGCATTGCCCGCGAAAACGAGCGGGGCGGGTCCTGGGTCGGAGATTCGTTCGCGCCCGGCTTGACAATGGGGCCATCACCCGTCATTTTGCGCGCCCTCGTCATGCCGAAGATGAAAACTCGAAAGGCCGCTGCCAAGCGCTTCCGCGTCACCGGCAAAGGGCGAGTTCGCCGGCCCAAAGGCGGCGGAAACCACGGGATGCAAGAAAAGTCGCGAAAGCGACTGCGCCGGCTGCGCAAGAACGACATGGTCGACTCGACCATGCAGAAGCATGTCAAGCGCATGCTCCCGTACGGCTGAGAAAGCTCCACCATGCCCCGCGCAAAACGAGGATTCAAAGCTCGACGTCGCCGCAATCGCATTCTGAAGGCGGCCAAAGGGTTCCACAGCGCCCGATCACGCCTCTTCGCTTACGCGAAAGAGGTGGTGATGAAGGCCTGGGTTTACGCGTATGCCCACCGCAAGCTGCGAAAGCGCGACTTCCGCCGATTGTGGATCGCCCGCATCAATGCCGGCGCGCGCCAGAACGGCACGACATACTCGCGGTTGATGCACTCGCTCAAGAAGGCCAACGTCGCGCTCGATCGGAAGATCTTGGCCGACCTCGCCGTGAGCGACGCAAAAGCGTTCTCGGAGATCGTCAAAGCCACGGCTGCGTAAACCTCCGTTCGGAGGCGACCGATTGCTTGACCGGTTTCGGCCCCTGCGGCTATATGCCCAGCCGATCCGTATTGGTGGCCTCGCAAGGCCGGGCAGGGTCGTTGGCATGCTTGGTGCCGCTCGAGTCCTTGACGAACGCGCACTGCAATGTCAGCTTTTGTTTGCCGCGAAGGGTCTCGGTCCTGGCTTGGCTGGACCTCCCGACTGGCGGTGGCCATCTTGGAGCATTCATGGCGCCCAACAAACCTCTGGCGTACCGGTCTCTGAGAGCAGAGAAACTTCGCACCGAAGCGAATCGGGCTGAACGGGTGGAGGGGTTGGCGCGATTGATCGCGCCAATCGCAACATTGGTCAGCGGTGCGGCCGTCGCCGTTCTCAGCGGTGCCGCTCTGCAGGTCTGCTTGGGCACATTCTCGGCCTTTGCCGTCTTGAGCGCCATGACCGCCGCGGTGGAGCAGCGGAAAGCCAAAGATCGCCGTTCCCTCATCGCGCGGCTCGAAGACGGGCAGAAGTCCAGAGACGATGCTGTGCCTGCCTGACTGGCAGACACTGCTCGGCGACTGGTGGTATCTGCTAGCGGGGGGCGTGGGGCTGCTGATTTTGGTGCGGCACATACGCACCCCAAAAGGCCACGCTCTGACTGGCAAGGCACGGTATGAAGGCGCCGCTCGAGTCGGCGCGGAAGCCGGGGCCAACATCGTCTCCATTTATGGGTACATCACTCTTTTCATCGCCGTTTGGGGAAAGATCCCGTTCGCGTCGTTGGAGTCGAAGAAGAGCGCCATCTGCATCGGTGCGCTCTGGGGCCTCCTCAACGCGCTGGCAAAACTCTACGGGTCTTTTCGCGACGGCCTAGAGGCCCCCAAGGCGTGAGGAGCGGGCCCCGGCACGCGCCCCGAGAGAATCGCCCCTACTTCACCACCGGGGCGGCCACGAGCTCGTCGAGGTTCGGTTGAAGCGTCAGCTCGATGCGCCGGTTCTTCGCGCGGCCTTCTGACGAATCGTTGGTGGCAACCGGATCGAACTCCCCATAGCCGGCCGCGGACAAAACGTGAGGGTCTTCGCCCTGAGTAATGAGGAGCTTGACCACTTCCACCGCGCGCGCCGTCGAAAGCTCCCAGTTGGACGGGAACCTCGCCGTCAAGATGGGGACGTTGTCGGTGTGGCCACCCACCTGAAACGCTCGTCCCCGAATCGTCACGAGGACTTTTGCCAGCTGCGCCAGCGCCTCTTTTCCGACAGGTTTGATCGCCGTTTGCCCCGAGTCGAAAAGAACGTCGTTGGGGAGCTGAATGACGAGCCGTCCGGCGCGTGTCGCCACTTTGAGCTGGCCCGCGTCGATCATCTTCTTGAGCTTCTGCACCAGCTGCTGGAAGAGTTGAGCGCGCGCCTCCGCCGCCGCCTGCGCCTTGCGGAGCTCTTCGAGACGCACCTTTGCGTCGTCGAGCGCGTGGGACAGCGTTCCTTTCTCCTGGAGCATCGCATCGACGTTCTTGCCGAGTCGCTCGAGCTCGCCCCGGAGCTTCGCGTTGATCGCGGTTCCTTCGTCGAGCTGTGCCTGCAGATTGTGGTCTGAGGTCGACAAGTCGCTCAGCTTCTGGTCGCGCTGCTGAACGTCCGCCTGAGCGTCCGAGAGCCCCTGACGCAAGTTCGCGATCTCCGCATCTTTGGCCTTCTCTCGGTCCGAGCTTGCCGCAAGTTGCGCGTGGACGGACTGGGCGTCGGCGAGCGCAGCGTCGTACTTGTCTTTTGGCACGCACGCCGCAAAAACCAGCGCTGCCGAACCGGCAAGGAAACAGGCGAATGCGGGTCGTTTGTCGTGCACGAAGCGGGTGCTCCCTTCTTCCGCGGATATGCTATCGGGTCGCCGTACGAAAGCCATGCCGGACACCTCGACTCAATCGGCGATCGAACGTTCTTTGTCGATGCTCAAAGCCGCGTTTCGCGAGCGATTCGAGGCTGCCGCAACCGAGCAGTCCCTGCGCGACGAAAACGCCAAAATCCTGGGTAAGAAGGGCGAGCTTACAGCGATCCTGAGGCAGATGGGTTCGGTCTCCGCGGACGCCCGTCGATCCATCGGCTCACTGGTCAACGCCCTGAAAGAGGAGGTAGAGGGCGCGTTCGAAGCGCGTCTTCGGGCGATCGCGCGCGACAAACGCGAAGCGGAGCTCCACGCGGCGCCGTTCGACCTGACCCTGCCGGGGCGGGAGCCGGCGCCTCTCGGGCACATGCACCCGATTTCGATCGTGCGCGACGAGATCGTCGACGTACTCGCGAGCCTCGGCTTTGCGGTGCACGACGGGCCGGAGATCGAAACCGAGGAAAATAACTTCACGAAGCTCGGGTTTCCTCCCGATCACCCGGCGACCGACATGCAAGACAGCTTCTGGACGACCGGAGGGCGCCTGCTGCGAACGCATACGAGCAACATTCAAGTCCGGGCGATGAGCACGCGGCCGCCGCCAATGGCGTTCATCGCGCCCGGAGTCGTCTACCGGCGCGACGACGATGCGACGCACTCACCGATGTTCCATCAGATCGAATGCTTCCTGGTCGACGAGCGCGTGACGATGGCCCACTTGAAGGGCGTCCTTGCGGAGTTCGCCGACCGGTTCTTCGGCGCGGGGACGCCGATTCGATTGCGCCCGAGCTACTTCCCTTTCGTAGAGCCTGGGGCCGAGGTCGACGTTGGTTGCCCGTTTTGCAAAGGCCCCGACGGGCGGCGCGCTGGCTGCAGCGTTTGCAAGCGCACGGGTTGGATCGAGATTTTGGGGAGCGGGATGATCCATCCGGTGGTCTTCGAGAGCTGCGGAATCGACCCGGAGAAATGGACCGGCTTTGCCTTCGGGATGGGCGTCGAGCGCGTGGCGATGGTCCGCTACGGCATTCCGGACCTTCGCATCTTGTTCGAGAACGATCCGCGATTCTTGGCGCAGTTCTAATCTAGGGGCTGTCCGTAGCGGCTTGTCCAATCGGTAAAGCGTCGTTTCTCATCGACTCCACGTCAAGTTCACTCGGCAGAGCGGCATTTCCGATTGGTAAAGCGTCGTCTTCGGTCGACGTCGCGTCTTTGTCGTGAAGTCGAGCCTCTTTTTCGGTTGGCAAAGCGTCATTTCTCGTTGGCAAAGCGCCATTTCTCGTTGGCAATGCGTCATTTCTCGTTGGCAAAGCGTCATTTCTCGTTGGCAAAGCGTCTCGTTCGATAGGTTTGGCGCCCTTTCTCGTCGGTGAAGCGTCTGGTTCGATTGGGAATGCGTCTTTGTCGACCGGCTCAGCGTCCGTTTCGATTGGCAAAGCGTCTTTTCCGATCCGAAAAGTCACATTTCCCATTGGCGAAGCGTCATTTCTCGTTGGCAAAGCGTCTCTGCGTATCGAGCAGGCCTCTCTGTCCTCGTAACGTCAAGGAAGGAAGCGCCGGAGGCCGAGATTCGCCCCCTCCACCTCCTTAATCGGGAAGGACGCGTTTCGATCGCGCTGAAAAAACGACGAACGTTTCGTCGCACCGGCGCCGAGAGAGCTCTACTGTCCCTGGAAGATCGAAAGGACAGCGCCGGCTGGGTCCGCGAACACCGCAAAGCGGCCCATCTGTGGAATGTCGGCGGGCGGAACGATGACTTTTGCCCTGAGCGACTCGGCGCGCTTCGTTGCAGCGTCGACATTCGCCACCGCGACGTACGAGCCCCAGGCCCGCGTCGTCACCGGTCCGCCACGCTTTTCAGCAGCGCCCGGGCGGCGCGCGGCCGCGCAACTCGGTAGCGCGCCACGCTCGGACGGAAGCCGACGCTGATCGTGATGGCCTCCGGCGGAAGGGCGCGAAAGGTGTCGTCGTCGGTCACGTCGTCGCCCATCGCCGCAATCGTGGGAAGCGGGCGCGGAAGCGCCGCTAGCACGCGCTCGACGACGCGGCCCTTGTGCATGCCGCGCGGTCGAATCTCGATGACCCGCTCGCCCCGGAGCAGCTCGACCGGCTCCTCGCTCAGGTCGGCTTCGAGCCGCCGCCAGAGCTCCTGGGCACGCTCCGCCCCGAGCTCGGGCTCCGCCATCCGCCAGTGCCAGGCAAGGCTCGCCGTCTTCGTCTCGATGAGCGCGCCCGGCGTCACGGCCGTCGCTTGCTCGAGGATGCGGCGCGCGCCCGCCTGCCAAGTGGCCCGGATGTTCGTCATCGCCACCCAAGGCTCTTCCGGGCTGCCGCGCGACCAGAAGCCGTGCTCGGCGTGAAGCGCAATCGGCAGATCGCCCAGCCAGCGGTCGAGCGTCTCGCGACTGCGGCCGCTGACCACGTGCACCCGAGCCCCCGGCTTCGAGGCCAGCGCGCGGAGAAGTTCGCGAAGCTCGCCGTCGGGCGTCGCCAGGTCGGGTGCCCGGGCAAATGGCACGAGGGTGCCGTCGTAGTCGAGGAGGAGCAAAAGACGGTCGGCGCTGCGCAGGCGGGCGGCGATCGCATCGAGGTCCTCGCGCGAAGTGAGGACGACCGACGGTGCTTCCGCTCCTGCGCCGATACCCCCGAGCGTGTCGAGGAAGCTCTCGGCCCATTGATGGACGTCGCGCGCGGCGATCCGCTGCCGCAGCGAGCGCATTCTCAGTCGCCGCTCTTCCTCGGGCATCGTCAGCGCGTCGGCGTATGCCTGCGCCATCGACTCCACGTCGTAGGGGTTCACCTGTACCGCCTCGCCCATCTCGGCCGCGGCGCCGGCGAACTCGCTCAAGACGAGCACGCCGTCTTCGTCGGCGCGACAAGTCACGAACTCCTTGGCCACGAGATTCATTCCGTCGCGCAGCGGCGTGACGAGCATGACGTCGGCGGCGCGGTACAGGGCCACGACCTGCCTCTCGTCGAGCGCGCGATGCACGTAGTGGATCGGAACCCAGTCGACTGACGCAAATGCGCCGTTGATTCGCCCGACGAGCTCGTCGACCTGCCGGCGAAACTGCTGGTAACTCGGCACACGGTCGCGCGACGGAACGGCTATTTGTACGAGGCGCACCTTCGCGCGCCAGTGCGGCTCTCGCTCGAGGAGACGTTCGAAGGCAAGCAGCCGCGGAAGAATTCCCTTCGTGTAGTCGAGACGGTCGATCCCGAGGAGGATCTTCTCGCCGCGCGCTTCGGCTCGAATCGTTGCTGTCTCCCGCTGCACGTCCGGATCTTCCGCCAGCTCTACGAACGTGCGCGCGTCGACGCCGATGGGAAAGACGCCGAGGCGAATCTGGCGGCCGTCGATGTAAACGCAGTCCCCCTTCGAAGGAATGCCCAAGATCCGAAGTACGGAGGACGCAAAGTGCTTGCGATACGTGAACGTGTGGAAGCCGACGAGATCGGCGCCGAGCATTCCCTCGAGCACCTGATCGCGCCACGGAAGCGTGCGGACGACTTCGGAGACGGGAAAGGGAATATGGAGAAAGAAGCCGATCGTGGCGCTCGGAATGCGCGCGCGAAGGAGCTGAGGGACGAGCACGAGCTGGTAATCGTGGACCCAGACGAGGTCACCGGGCCGCCAAACATGGGCCGCGACCTCGGCAAACTTCTCGTTGACCGCGCGGTACGCATCCCACTCCTGCGACGAGGGCGGGATCCGATCGAGAAGATAGTGAAAGAGCGGCCAAAGCACCCCGTTCGAGAAGCCGTCGTAATAGCTGGCGACTTCCTCCCCGCTGAGGTGCACGGGAACGCAGCGCAGCTCCGACAGGTGCGACGCGAGGGAACGCTGCTGCGCCCCGTCCAATTGCGACACGTCGCCCGGCCAGCCGATCCAGGTTCCTCCGGTGCGCTCGTGCGGCACCCGGAGCCCCGTCACCAGGCCTCCGGGGCTTCGAGCGATCGAGACCTCGCGGTCGTCGAGCCTCACCGTCACCGGCAGGCGATTGGAGACGAGTATCAGACGTCCCATGTCACGTCCACGCTCGCGCCTTTCCGTCGCGGGCTTCGAGGAGTTCTCCGATCGTCATCGCGGCGTGGATGAGGCCCACGTGCGTATACGCCTGGGGAAAATTGCCAAGTAGCGCGCCCGTTTCCGGGTCGATGTCCTCGCTGAACAGCCCGACCGGGTTTGCGTGGCGGGTGACGTTCTCGAACACTTCGACGGCGCGATCGAGGCGTCCCGTGAGAGCGAGCGCCTCCGCCCACCAGAACGAGCAAATCGTGAAAGCGCTGTGCGTCTCGCCGAAGTCGTCCAGGCTCGCGTAGCGGCGCATGAGACCCCGGGTGACGAGGCGCTGCTCATAGGCGTCGACCGTGGAGGCGAAGCGCGGATCGCGCGCGTCGATGATGCCGATGGTCGGCAAAAGGAGGAGCGAAGCATCGGGGTACTGGCCGTCGAGCTGCTGCGTGAAGAATCCCAGCCGGTTCGAGTAGCCGCGCTGCAGCACCTCGGCACGCTCGCGCTCGGCGATTGGCGCCCACTTCTCCGCCAGGTCGATTCGCCCCATTCGACGCGCCAGGCTGGCGCCGCGGTCGATCGCCACCCAGCACATGGCGCGTGAAAACGTGTAAACGCCGCGGAGGCTTCGAAACTCCCAAATGCTCGTGTCGAGCGTCGGAGCCGCCTCGATCGCCTCTTCGACCAGCCGCTGCAAGAGGGGCGTGAAACGCCCGGAGTCCTCGTCGACGATCCGCGGGTCGGTGAGAAGAGTCTCGAGGCAGAGTATGAGTTCGCCCATCAAGTCGTTCTGCCGCTGCTCGCACGCCGCGTTGCCGATGCGCACCCATCCGCAGCCTCCGAATCCCGCGAGGTGGGTGAGGCGCTGTTCCTCGAGGTTGCGCGCCCCGTCGATGCCGTAGAGGGGCTGGAGCGGCCCGCCCTCGGCCACGTCGCGAAGGAAATTGAGAAACTGCTCGCCTTCGTTCAGGTGCCCCAGGCGGCGCAGCGCCTCGACGACGAACGCGGCGTCGCGCAGCCAACAGAACCGGTAGTCCCAAGCGCGAGCCGTGCCGATGGCCTCCGGGATGCTCGTCGTCGTGGCGGCGATGATTGCGCCGGTGTCGTGATACGCGTGAAGTTTGAGACAGAGCGCCGAACGAAGCACCTCTGGTGCGGCGAAGTTGGGCAAAGAACAACTCTTCGCCCAGGCGCGCCAGCCCGCGATCGTGAGCTCGAGCTCGTGGAAGGCGGTCGCGAGCGTCGGCGACCATTCTCGCCGCCCGTAGCTGAGAACGAAGTAGATTGGCTTGGTCAGGACGAATTCCCGCCGCGCCAAGACGTACGGGCACGGCAGGTTCGTGCAAAGCTGCAAGGGTGCCGGGCCCCCGAGCACTTCGATGCCATGCGTGGTCTCCCGCATCTCGACAGGGGCGCGCCCGTAGTCGGGGCGGGGATCGAAGTCGACGCGCAGCTTTGGATGGCCCGCGATCGGTCGAACGATCCGGACGATCTCGAGCGGCACGCGCACGCCGAGCCCTTCGGGGATTCGCGGTGCGTAGTCCACGATTTCCCAGACGCAATCGGCCACTTCGAAGCGCGTGGTCAGGACGTTGGTGTTCGCCACGTAGCGGAGGTGACCGCGCACCTCGTGCTCGCCGTAGAGCACGCGGAACGTGCCGCCCCGATGAGCGTCGAGCAGCCTCGCGAAGACCGAGGGTGAATCGAAGCGCGGAAGGCAAAGCCACTCGATTGCGCTCGTCGGCGACACGAGCGCGAGCACGCGCCCGTTTCCAATCGCACCGTGGTCCAGCGGCGGGACGCGCAGGGCCGCCGCAGCGGCGGTGACTTCTTGTTCCTGCTGCTGCTGCGTGGCGGCTGCAGTCATGCGTGTGGCTAGTGGCCTCCCAACCGCTTCGGCACGGCCCGCCTTGGTGCACCTACCGTGCCCGACCCCAAGTGAGGCGCGATACCTCTTCGGCTCGCCACGCCCGCGACGCCTCGCGGGGAGGCGAAGCGGTCACGCAAGCGCCAAAACGCCACACCCCTCAGTGGTCGAAGTAGCCGCCGATGAGAAACGTGCCGGTGATCCTCGTCGGTGGATTCGACGTGAGCCCCTGAGAGAAGCCCGGTCCGATACCGAAGAAGAAATGGGGTGCCGGGTGGACGAGGAAAGGCGCCGTGATGATCAGCGTCGCGGACGGGTCGCCCGGGTTTGGAAACGACATCGATATCGCCGCTTGCGGCCAGAACGACCACGTGTCCGAGAGCGCGAATTCGTAGCCGACTTCGGGCGCAACGCTGAACGAAGTCGTGGTGGGGGCGTGCGAATAGGAGTTCGACACGAACTCGACGGCGCCCCCTATCGAGAGATTGGGGATGATGAAGTAGTCGAGCGCGGGCCGCAGCGAAAAGGTGGTGCTCGGAGGGCTGTCGAGCTCCTGGGTGAAGCCGAACCCGGCGTTGTTGGTGATGGCGAACGTGCCCTGCCGCTCGAGCTCTCGCGCGCTACCGCCGAAGGCGAATGCCGTGCGACCTGTCGATGCGACGCAAGAGAGGGCAACTGAGGCGAAAAGGACGAGCTTGAGCCGCATTGCGGCGCGCATCGTGCGTCAAGACTGGGGCGAGGAGCAAGGCCTTCGCGGCTGACTCGCCATGCTCAACGCCGCGAGCGCTTGCGTGTGTCGGCGCTCGCGGACGGCGCCGCCGTCATTCGCTCGCCGGAGCGGGGCAGGAACTCCGAGCGCCACGCTGGCGGCTCGGACGCGAACTGCGCGAGCGCCAGCCCCAGCTCCCGCGCCGAGTCGAACCGATTGGACGGCTCACGCTCGATGGCGCGGAGGACGAGCGCGTCGAATTCTTCCGGAACGTCGGGTCTGAAGAAGCTCGGGGGCGACACGCGCGCGGTCAAGATCGCGTGCATCAACTCGAACGCGTCGTCGCCGCGGAAAGGACGGGCCAACGTGGCCGCTTGATAGAGAATCACGCCGAGCGCGTAGACGTCGCCCCGAGCGCTCGCCTGTTTCGCCGAGTGAAGTTCCTCCGGGGCCATGTAGCTCGCCGTCCCGAGCAGCTCATTGATATGGGAAACTTTCTGGCCCCGCTCGTCGCCGGTCAACTTCGAGATGCCGAAATCGAGCACCTTGGGTATCGGTGCACCCCGGTGATCGCGCGCAATCCGGATGTTGCTGGGCTTCACGTCTCGAAAGAGGACCCCTGCGTCGTACGCAGCCGCCACGGCACCGATGACGGGCAGAACGCAGTCCGCGATCGCGGCGATGGCCATCGGGTGGCGCCGCCGAAAGTGCTCTTCGAGGTCTTCGCCGTCCACCAGCGACATCACCAGGTAAGGCACGGAGTGATGCTCGCCGACGTCGAATACCTCGACGACGTTCGGATGTTCGACTCGCGCGAGGGCCTGTCCTTCGCGCAAGAAGCGCGCGGCAGCCGCTTTGTCCCGTGCGAGATGGGGATGGAGAACTTTGATTGCCGCACAGCGCCCCAGCTTCGCGTGGCGGCACTCGTACACACTGGCCATTTCCCCGCGTCCGAGCAACCGCACGACCTCGTACGCTCCGATTTGTGCCATACCGGCGAACTGCACGCGGCCCACGCACGGCCACACGCCTCCCTGCGACGACGATAGCATCCGTGCCGCGGGCCACAAGACGGAACGGGCAATAGCCAACGAGGAGGACGCAATGTTCCAGTATGGCAACAACTCGGAAACGGGCAAATGCTCCTAACTCTCGCCCAACCCCTCGCGATTCGCTTTTTTCGGCCGCATCGATGCGCGTGTTCGCTTGGCGCTCTGCCCGAGGACGCGAGTCACTTCCTCGATCCCGTTCGCGGCCGCCAACTCTTCGCGCGCGCGAGCGTCGTAGGTCGCTCGCGCGATCGAGGCCAGGATCCGGACCTCTTCGTCGTAGGCGTTCGGCGGAATGAGCAAGAGAAAGACGATGCGCGCCGGCAGGCCGTCGTGGGCGTCGAAGTCGATGCCGTGCGGCGCTCGACCGAGGGCGAGCAGCGGCCGCTCGAGCCCCTCGACCGCCGCGTGCGGGATGGCCACCTCGTCGCCGAGGCCTGTGGCGGCCACGAGCTCGCGCTCCAACACCGCGTCGCGCGCGAGACGCTTTCGACCGGTGAGCAGCGACCCGAGGGCACGAATCAGTTCGCCGATCGACTCGCTCGGCGTGCGGGCGTGAAGTTCGCCCACGAAGGCGCCTCGACGGAGCAGCGTCACGACGTCCTCTTCCGGTTCTTCGCGATACAAGAGCCACTTCATGGCCGGCCCGCTGAGCAGCGACGTCGCGAGCGCCATGACCACGAGCGCAACGAACATCCGGTCGCCGAGGAGCCCCGCGTCGCGGGCGATGGCCGCAAGGATGATCCCCATCGCTCCACGCGCGTTCATCCCGAAGCCGACGGCGATGGCCTGGCGCCACCCGAGACGACCGGCCGAGCTCCCCCCGAAGCGTGAACCGATGGTGCAACCGACGAGCTTCGGCAGCGTCGCCGCCGTGAACACGAGGAGGCACAGGGGGGCGTCGAACCCGTTCACGAAGTCGATGTGCAGGCCGATCGAAGCGAAGAAAACCGGCGCGAAGACGTAGGTGACGAAGTCTTCGACCACCATCCGGGTGCGGGCGTTTACGCGCGCCGACCGACTCAGCGTCAAGCCCGCGACGAACCCGCCGAAGACGGCGTGCAGACCAATCGCGTTCGTGGCGCTCGCGCCGAGCAGCGCGAGCACGATGACGAGCGAAAGGACGCGTCCCGGGGCGGCGGCGCCGTTTCGCGACAGCCGTCTGAGGACGAAATCGATGACGCGCCGGCCGGCGGTCAGCATGCCCGCGACGAACGTCGCCCCCAGCCCCACGGTGCGCCCGAACGAAGAAAGGTCGATCGTCGTGCCGTGAACGGGACCGAGGAGAAGCGAGAGGGCCAGCCATCCCACGAGATCGTCGATCATGGCCGCGGCCATGACGAGCAAACCGATGTCCGACTTGAAGAGACCGAGGTCGAGGAGGGTCTTGGCAATGACCGGAAGCGCCGAAATGCTGAGCGCGACGCCGAGGACCAGGGCAAAGATCGACCGCCTCGACGGGTCGACCAAATCGGAATCGGGGAGCAGGAGCCCGAGGGCGACCCCGCTGGCGACCGGCAGCGCGATGCCGAGGAGCCCCGTGGCGAGGGCGCTTCGACCCCGACGGCGAATGACCCCGAGGTCGACCTCGAGCCCGACGACGACGAGCAGCAGGACCACCGCGATGGTGGTGTACCCACCGATCATCGAGGCGGGCGCCCCGGTGGGAAAGAGCCACCTCTGGGCGTTCGGGGCGATGCGCCCGAGCAAGCTCGGTCCGAGTACGATTCCGGCGGCCATTTCGCCGACGACCAGCGGCATCGCCAGCGCACGCGCGAGCTCGCCGAGAAGTCTCGCCGAAGCAAGCAGCGCCGCGAGAGCAACGAGGAAGACGAGGACGTCGTGATCGGTCATGGTCCCCCGCTAGCCTTTGCCATGATACGTATGGCGGCCCGTGTGGGGACTTCTTGTCGCCGCTATCTGCATTTTGCTCAATGGATTCTTCGTCGCCGCAGAGTTCGCGGTCGTCAAGGTCCGAGCAACGCAGCTCCGCGCCCGCGCGCGCAAGGGAGACAAGAGGGCGACGCTCGCGGAGTCGATCGTCGGCCGGCTCGACCGTTACCTATCGGTGACCCAGTTCGGGATAACGCTCGCGAGCCTCGGGCTCGGATGGATCGGCGAGCCTTCCCTCGCAGCCGTGCTCGATCGCGCCCATTTTGCCTTCACCGCCGCGCCGGCGTCGCGGGCGGCACACGTCGCGCTCGACGTTTTTGCCTTCGTCATCCTGACCTTCGGTCACGTTCTCTTCGGCGAACTCGTTCCGAAGCTGGTGGCCATCCAGCGCACGGAGGCCACTGCCCTGGCGGCGGCCATTCCGCTCCGTTTCATCTACGTCAGCTTCTTGCCCCTTTTGTGGCTTCTCGAGCGCGCCTCGCGCCTCGTCCTGCGCGCGGTGGGGATGTCGCCCGACGTGGCGAGCGTCGAGGGGAGGTTCAGTCAAGACGAGATCCTGGCCATCTTGGCCGCGAGCGCCGTGCGATCGCCGCGCGGGAAATCGACCGCGGAGCTCTTCGAGCGCGTCATGCGCTTCTCGGAGCGCGCGGCCCGACATTCGATGGTGCCCCGGGTCGACGTCGTGTCGCTGCCGCTCCAGACGAGCGGAAAAGACGCGCACGACTTCGTCCGCACGCACCAGTTCTCGCGAGTCGTCTTGACTCATGGCCGCTCGCTCGACGATGTGGCGGGCTACCTCTACGCGAAGGACTTCCTCCTTCACCCGGGCGGCGACACCCTCTCCGATCTTTCGGCGCTGCGGCGCGACATCCTTTTCGTCCCGGAGGTGCAGAGCGGAGTCGAAGTACTTCGGGAGATGCAGCGCAAGCAGGTCCCGATCGCCGTCGTCGTCGACGAATACGGGGGGACCAGCGGCATCGTGACGATGGAAGACCTGCTCGAAGAAATCGTGGGCGAGATCCGCGACGAGTTCGACGAGGAGCCGCAACGGATCGTAAAAGTCCCGGGCGCCGAAAACGTGTGGGAGGTCGACGGGCGCGCGGCGATGGAGGAGTTTCGGGCGATCGGCGTGCATGTGCCGGACAAGGAGCTCGGCGAGCAGGTGGGCTCCTTCGTCGTCGAGCTCTTGGGCCGGCTGCCTCGAGCGGGCGATAAAGTCGATCTCGCGCGTGGCGCAACCGCCGAGGTGACGGCCATCAGCCGGCGGCGCGTGACGCGCGTGCGGGTCACCGTGCACAAGCAGCCGGACGGGGACCCGCCAGCGCGGGCGACGGATTCGAGCGGTCAGCTTTGAGAGCAACGCGGTCTTTCGGCCGATCCGGCGCATCACCGTCCGCAGCTGGCCAAGCCACCCCGCGGGCGAGATAGCCGGACTGGGCCCGGGCCCCGCCTCCCGTCGACTCCACTTCGGTGCAATACTCGGCCGCATGTCACAGACCGAGAGCCCCGAGGTCGAGGTTCTTGCGGCGGACGCCGGCCGATGGCTCGCCGGCATCGAGGTCCGCCCCGAGCGGGGAGCTCCCGTGCAAACGAGCGAGGGCACACTGGTTTGTCGCATGTGCGGACCTTGGCTCGTCAGCGATTTCAAGAACGAAACCAGCGGATTCGAAGGACACGGCATCAGCGGCTGGGACTCGGTGCACGGAAGGTACGTCGGGACCTGGGTCGATCCCCTTCGCCGCGGACTCGTCGTCATGCAGGGAAGATGGGACGTGGCGACACGGACGATGACGTTCATCGGCGAGATGACCCGGCCGGACGGTTCGCGAATGCGTTGGCGAGAGGTGACGGAAAGGCCCGAGGACAATGTGCGTTTGTTCCGGTCGTTCGTTCCGTCGGCGGAAGGCGGCGAGTTCGAAGTGATGACGGTGCGCTACAAGAGGGACAAGACCCAGGCATGAATGCAGCATGAACGCCTGGGGCGGGCAGGAAGCGCACGAGATGCCGAGTCCCCTCATCACCTCCACGCTCGCGGAGCATACGGGTCTGACCGCCGAGGCGCTTGCGAGCGCTGACGTAGAGGTCGAGCCCCTCGGCTCGCTCCTGCCTCCCGAGGGCGTCACGGCCGCGCGCATACGCGACGTCGTGCAGCGCGCGAAGGCGATCGCCGGCGTTGCATCAACCCGCGTCGACGTCGCCGGCGTGCGGGGGAGCGCCGGACCCGCCGTCGCCGCGGCGTTCGCCCGAGCCGGCCGCCGAGTCGTCTTCATCACCTGCGATTCTGACTCCGCCCGACGAGCCGCCCAAGACGCCGGCTTCTTCATGCGCGGCGCGCTGGACGACGAGGCTGAAGACACCGGCGAAGGAGAGGTTCTGCTCTTCGCGGCGAACGAGTCGTCACCCTACGCCGACGTGAGCCCCGACCGCGCGGCCGCGATGAGTCGCATGGCGACGCTGTTCCACCTGGCGCACGAGCGAGCCTGGAGCCTCGTCGCCGTTCCGGCGACGGCTCTCTTGCGCAAAGTCGTTCCGCGTGCGGAGCTCGAGCGGCGCGCCGACCGCATCGCGGCCGAGCAGGAGATCGATCGCGACGCGCTCGTGCGAACGCTGAGCGAGGCGGGATACTTGCGTGTGCCCGTCGTCGAGGATCGCGGGAGCTTCGCGGTGCGAGGGGCCCTTCTCGATATTTGGCCACCGTCGAGCGACCTGCCCGTTCGCGTCGAGCTCTACGGCGAGCTGGTGCTCTCGATGAAGCCTTTCGACCCGGGCGATCAAACGACCAAGAAGGGCGCGCCCGATGTGAAGGAGCTCTGGCTGTCGCCCGTACGCGAGGCGATTCTCGACTCGGGCAACGTTGCGCGCGCGCGGGCGCGGATCACGAACATGGCCGAGTCGATCGATTGGCCCACGAGCAAGACGCGCACCCTGGTCGACGACGTCGTGAGCGGACGCGCGTTCTTCGGCGCCGAAGGCTTTCTTCCGGCGTACTACGAAGCGCTCGAACCCCTGCTCGCCTACGTCCCGCAAGACGCGGTCGTCGTGCTCGACGATCCTCCGTCGATCACTCGGGCCGTACGCGACGAACTTGCGCGTGCCGACGCCGACGCGAAGCACAAGGCGGGATCGGGACCGTCGTTCTCGCCCTCGGAATACTATCTGGACGAGGGGCGCGTCGCGGCGGACCTGGCGTCTCGGACACTCATCGTCCTCCACCGTACGCCCGTAACCGGGGGCGCGGAGGGGGGGCTCGGCACGTTCGAGACCGCGCAACAGCCGCTGGATCTGGCATCCCGCGACAACGAAGACCTGACCCGCGCGGTCAAGGCGGCGCGCTCGTCGAGGGGAAAAAACGCGGGCCTCGCGCCTCTCGTGCGGCGAATCGTGCACTGGCGGGAGCATGGCCTCGCCGTTTTCTTGGCCGCACGCGCGCAGACCCAGGCCGAGAGGCTCGTCACGCTCCTCGGACATCAGGGCGTCCTCTGCAAGGCCCGCTTGAGCGCGTTCGACCCGAGGTGGCTCGATCAGCCGGCCGAACACGTGCAGGTCGTCGTCGGCCCGCTCGCGCGCGGCGTGATTCTTCCGGCCGACGGACTGGTGCTCGTCACCGAAGAGGAAATCTTCGGCTCTCGAGTGCACCGGCGGCGCGAACGGGCTCGGAGCGCCGACAAGGCGCGCACGTTCCTCGAAGACCTGCGCAGCCTCGCCCCGGGCGACTACGTGGTGCACGTCGAGCACGGTATCGGCAGGTACCACGGGCTCGCGCACAAGAAGGTCTCCGGGCTGACGGTGGACCTCATCGCCATCGAGTATGCGGGCGGCGACAAGCTGTATCTGCCGGTCTGGCGCCTGAACCAGCTCGAGAAATACGCGGGCGGCGAGAATGCCCAGCCCAAGCTCGATCGCCTCGGCGGGAGCTCGTTCACACGCACGAAGGCCCGCGTTGCGAGAGAGGTGCGCAAGATGGCCGACGAGCTCTTGCGGCTGTACGCCGAACGGCACGCCGCACGGGCCGACCCCCTCGTGCCCGCCGACGACGACTACCGCGCCTTCGAGGCGACGTTCCCGTACGACGAGACCGCGGATCAAGCGCGCGCCATCGACGAAGTGAACAAGGATCTGGAATCGACCCGTCCGATGGACCGCCTCGTCTGCGGCGACGTCGGCTTCGGCAAGACGGAAGTCGCGCTGAGGGCCGCGTTTCGAACCGCAATGGGGGGGCGGCAAGTGGCGCTCCTTTGCCCGACGACGGTCCTGGCGGCGCAGCACTTTCGGACTCTCGAAACCAGAATGGCGGGCTACCCGATCGTCGTCCGGGCGCTGTCGCGTTTCCAAACGAAGAAAGAACAAGAAGAAACCGTGCTCGGTCTGCGCGAGGGGAACGTCGACGTCGTCGTCGGAACGCACCGGCTCCTCTCGAAAGACGTGCACTTCAAACGCCTGGGGTTGCTCGTCGTCGACGAAGAGCAGCGGTTTGGCGTCACGCACAAGGAGCGCATCAAACAGCTGCGAGCGCAGGTCGACGTTCTGACGCTCACCGCGACACCCATCCCTCGCACGTTGCAGATGGCCGTCAGCGGGGTGCGCGACCTGTCGCTGATCACGACGCCGCCGGTCGACCGGCGCGCGGTGCGAACGATCGTGACACGGTGGGACGAGCAGGTGGTGCGCGAGGCGATCGAGCGCGAGCTCGCGCGCGGCGGGCAGTGCTTCTACGTGTACAACCGCATCGAAAAGCTCTACGAAAAAGCCCATCGCGTTCAGGAGCTCGTCCCGGCGGCACGCGTCGCGGTCGCCCACGGGCAGATGGGCGAGGCCTCCCTCGAAGAAACGATGCTCGATTTCGTCGATGGGCGGTACGACGTCCTCGCGTCGACCGCGATCATCGAGAGTGGTCTCGACATCCCGCGAGCGAACACGATGATCATCGACCGGGCGGACCTCTTCGGCCTGGCGCAGCTCTACCAGCTCCGCGGCCGCGTCGGGCGCGGCAAGGAGAGGGCGTACTGCTACCTCGTCGTTCCGCCGGAGAACGCGATGAGCGACGAGGCGCGCTCGCGAATCGAGGCCCTCGAGCGGCACACCGAGCTCGGGAGCGGCTTCCAGATTGCTTCGCTCGATCTCGAGCTGCGCGGCGCCGGCGATCTGCTCGGCGCAGAACAATCGGGGAATGTGGCCAGCGTGGGGCTCGACATGTTCTGCCGGATGCTGGAAGACGCCGTGCACGAACTGGGCGGTGAAGAGGTTTCGCACGAGGTCGACCCGGAGCTGAGTTTCGACGTCGAAGCGCTCTTGCCGGACGACTACGTGAACGACGTCGGGATTCGTCTGTCGCTCTACAAGCGACTCGCGAGCGCCGTCGACGAAGGGCACGTCTCCGAGATTGGCGCCGAAATGGAAGATCGCTTCGGCGCGCCTCCCGAGGCGGCGCGTCGACTGGTCAAACTGATGTCGCTGAAAACGGAGTTGAGGCGCATGCGGGCGCTTGGATGCGAGGCGAGCGAGCAATCGGTTATTTTGCACCTGCGTGACGACACGCCGCTCGATCCGGAAAAAATCATGGCCCTCATCAAGAAGACGCGCGGCGCGTGGAAGCTCACCCCCGACATGCGCCTCTCTCGCCGATTCGAATCCGGAGGGGACGGGTTGGCCAATGCCGAGTCGGCGCTCGCCGAGCTCGCGAAGTGTACGAAAGACGCCGCGTAGATCGAATCGTGCGCCCCCCAAGTGGGCGCAGCCGCCAGAACGAACGCGCCGCCTTTCGCAATGGGTCGGGCGGCGTCAATGGGAGCGAGCGCCCCGCGGGACCGTCGCGCGGTCGTGCGAGGATCGGGTCACTGGAGGTGGCGCGACGACGGGACCCGCGAGGCGCTCGCCCAACGATGTATCAAGGGTCGTGCCGAAAGCTCTGGCCATGACGTACAAGGTTTTTCTCGGGCGGTGCGGAGGGGGCCCGAACGCCGCGTTGCGATCGGTCCGTGACGTGGGCGTGCGTTCGTGGCAGGATGGGATGGTCGTCGGGTTGATGCGGAATCGTGTTGGTGAGGCTGTGTGCGATGCGTGAGTACGGCCGCGCGCACGAACGCGAGAAACGAATTTTGCTTATTCCCTTTGTCCAGGGAGCGGACAAACATGGCGGACATGGCTAAGGTCACCGGAGCGGGGTCAGCAGACATGCAAGGTTCGGAGCAGCGGTCCCGCCGCAAGCGAGCGAACGGCGACTCGAACCACGCCTTCGTGCGCGCGTTCGCGGACGCGCTCCGGGACATCTTGCACCACGAGCGGCGTCGCGCTGCGTGACGCTCCAGGGAAAAACGCTCTTCATCACCGGCGCCAGCCGTGGCATCGGCAAGGCCGTCGCCCTGCGAGCGGCTCGCGACGGCGCGAACGTCGTGATCGCCGCGAAGACCGCGGAGACGAATCCGAAGCTTCCGGGAACGATTCATTCTGCGGCTGAGGAGATTCGACAAGCGGGGGGCCGAGCGCTCGCCTGCGTCGTCGACGTTCGCTTCGAGGATCAGATTCATGCGGCGGTCGACCGAGCGGTGGCTACCTTCGGCGCGATCGACGTGCTCGTGAACAACGCAAGCGCGATAAGCCTGACCGGAACCCTCGACACGCCGCTGAAGCGCTTCGACCTCATGCACCAAATCAACACGCGCGGCACATTTGCGTGCTCGCAGGCGTGTATCCCTCACCTGCTGAAAGTGAAGAACCCGCACATTCTCAACATTGCACCACCCCTCGACCTCCGAGAGAAGTGGTTCGCTCCGCACGTGGCCTATACGACGGCCAAGTTCGGGATGAGCCTTCTTGTCCTCGGAATGGCCGGGGAGTTTCGCAGCTCGGGAATCGCGGTGAACGCCCTCTGGCCGCGCACGGTCATCGCCACGGCCGCCGTCCAGAACCTCCTCGGCGGCGACAGCGTCGTCCGCGGAAGCCGCACGCCGGAGATCATGGCCGACGCTGCCCACGCCGTCCTGACGCGTCCGAGTCGGGAGTGCACGGGCAACTACTTCATCGACGAAGATGTGCTTCGCGCGGCCGGCGTCACGGATTTCGATTCTTATCAAACCGTTCCCGGAGCAGAGCTCATTCCGGACTTTTTCATCTGAAGACGGATGGACACCGCCGAGGCCGAGCGCTTGCGTCGCGAGATTTTGGGGGACATCGGGGCCCTTCTGCGCGACGAGCTCGTCGCAGACGCGTGGGGCAGAGTGCTGGTCCAGGTCGTACGCACTCCGGACGGCGAACCGGCGGTCGCAGGCATCGACGTCGAGGAGATCCTGGGCGACGAAGCCGAGGTCGACAGGGTCTTCGGCAGCCTTGCGGCCCGCTCTCTCTTGCCGACACTCGCCAAGGCCACCGAGGCGCTTTGCGCCCTCGATGACTTGCAGCTCGAGGACGTGGGCGGTGGGACGTTCGTGCGTCTCAACAGCGGGTTTGCGTGGCTTCCCGGGCTCGTGCGCACGCCCAGCCTCGACTTCGATCGCGAACGCGACGTCCTCGTCGCGCGGATGCGCGAGAAGAACGAAGCCCTGCGTCGCCGCTTCGCTTCCGCGGGTGTCGAGTTCGACGTCGAGGCGTCCGCGGCGCGGTGGACGACGGGAGGGGGACCGGTGGGGACGGCGCGAGCGACATTGATCGGCACGTTCGCTCGCGCGCCGCGCACCTGGGCGTGGGCATGGGGCAATCCCAACGCTTCCGAAACCGTTCGGAAGTCGTGCGCCGCGCTCACCGACGCGCTCGCCGAGCGCGGCCTATGGGAAATTGCCACCCCGGTGTTTGCCACCGACGAACCGACCGCTTGGGCGCTGGCCGCGCTCATTTGCGAGCGCGCGGGCGCAGAGGGGGTTCAACGCCTGGCGGTCGAAGACGGGGCGATCTTCGTGCTGCTGCGAGAGGTCCGGGACGCCTGACGCGGCGGCTCCCGTCTCCCGCATCAGACGATGCGGTCGATGACCCCGAAGTGGTGCTTGACGTGAGCCATGAGCTGGCGATCGGAGGGATGGTCGGCGCTCTCGATGCCGACCACGTGCGTCTCGAGCGCGGGCGCGTTCGCGTGGAGGAAGCGTAGAAACTGCAGCTTGGCGATCGAGGGGCCCATGATGAGAATCTTGTCGGAGCCCTCGAGAGCTTTGGCGACGTCCGCGAAGAAGTGACGCAGATCGTCGGGGTGATGATGCCCCTCACTCGCCCCCTTCGGGTGTCGATGAATGTGGTGGGCAGGTGCCTTGACCACGGACTCGTCGAAGCTGGCCGGGCTCACATGAAAGATGCGCGCCTCTTGATGATCCATCCAGACGGCAGAACCAGCGTGAAGGGGCATTTGTCCGTTGTCTCCTGCGCGCGGCCGCCGCGCGCCGTCACCTTACACGAGAGAGGGCCGTCTCGGTGACCGCGCGCGCTCGAGGAGGCCTCTCCCCTTGCTCGCCGTATCGAGGCCGAGTCACCCGCTCCACCCCTCGGGATGCGAAATACGCGCGGAGAACGTCGCGGGCGAGCACGTTGGCCTTGATTCGCCAAGTCGGCCCGTTGACGACGAGCACGGCGACCGCAACCTGCGGGACGTCGTCCGCGGGCTTCGCCGGCGCAAAGCCCGTGAACCAGGTGTAGTATCGACGGCGTTCGGCCTCGGTCAACGTACCGGTCTTGCCGGCAACGACGATTCCCGGAAGGAACGCCCCGCCGCGCGCATCGTGAAACGCGCGCCAGCTCGTCCCCTCGCGGACCGTCTGCTGCATCATTTCGGCGACTTTTTCGGCCGTGTCGGCCGCGATGGCTCGGGTGGACTCCGGGGCGGCGGGCGCCGTCCAGACCTCCGTCCCCCGGGCGTCGACGATCGCGTCGACGATCCTCGGGCGCACGCTCTCGCCGCCACGGGCGACGATCAGGCTGATCTCGGCGGCCTCGATCGGCGACAGAGTGCTGTTCCAGAAGCCGGCCGCGGTGCGGGCGAACTCCAGCGGGTCCTGGGGCACGTGCAGCGCGCTCGACTGTACCGGCACATCGAAAGCAACTTCGCGTGCATATCCGAACCTGCGCGCCATCGCGTCGAGCTGTTCGGGCGACAGTCGTTGCATGGCCAACCGTGCAAACACGGCGTTGATGCTTCGACCCATCGCACCGGCCAGCGTGGTGCACCACTTGTCGCGCCGAGGATCCTCGACGAGGTCGGCGGCTGCGATGTGCTGCTCACCGCCGAGATAACATTGCTTGGTATCGGGCCCGAGATGCGCGTCCTCGACCAGAGCCGCCGCCGTGACGATCTTGAAGACGCTCGCGGAAGGCGCCGTCGCCTCGGCACAAAGGTCGCGGTCCGGTCCCACTTCGACGTGATTCGCGTAGACGAGCAGCCGTCCGCTCAATACGTCCATGAGAACGACTGCAGCCTCCGGAAGGTGGCTCGCTCTCATCAGACCGTTCACCGTGTGCTGCAAGCCCGAGTCGAGCGTGAGCCGCGCGGTGCCCGCCTGGACGGTGGCCGTGGCAGCACCGTCCTCCAAGGCGATCCGCGTCAGGTCGAGCCCCGCAAACGGCGGCGCGGGCGGCGGGCGACTCGTCTCGCCGCTCGCCCCTCCGGAACGGATGACGAGAGGCGGCAACGGCGCATCGCTGGAGGCCGACGCGCTTGCCGTGCCCGCATGGAGCGCGTGCCGTTCGAAGAGAGCGGACGCGAGCACGAGCCCGGCGCCGCCGAACGCCGCACTGAGAACGCCGTAGCGCATCTGCCAGCCCTGGTCGCACGTCCCCGCTCAAAGGGGCAAGAAAAGTAGGCTATCGTCGCGTCCGGATGCGCCGAAGGACGTGTGCTCTGGTCGCGGCGGCCTTGCTCGCCTGTCCGCTTGCGCTGGCCGAGACGCGCGGCACCGCTCCCGCCGGCGGGGGGCTCCCCGAGCTGGTTGTGAACGTCGACTTGGCCGGCGGCATGGTCGAAGCCGACGGCGCACGAGTGCCGATTGCGCTCGACCGTCGGCAGCTCCCGGCCGAAACCGAAGTGGTCGTCGAACCGATCGCGATCGGGCTCGGCAAGCACGTCCTGCACGTCCGAGTCCCCAGCAAGGACGGCAGCTCTGGGATCGCGTGGGAAGGGATCTTCGCCGGGGGTCGGGCGGCGCCGATCTTCGCGGGTGTGACCGGACTGGTCGACGGCGACCCGGGGGAGCGGACGGGCAAGATGGTCCAGACGGTCGCGAATGGCCCCACGAGCTTCGTGCTGGTCGGCGACGTGCGCGAGGATCTCAGTCTCTGCGGGCAGCGGCTCACGCTGCTCGACCCGCTGGCGCTCTACCCCGCCTCGCTGGCCCTGCGCCCGGCAACGGTGCAGCGCCTCGGCTCCGAGCAGCTGCGCGGGGCACAAAAGCTCGTAGCCACCGACAAGGGGCAAGGGGCGAGCGCAGCTCTTGCTCGGCTCTTGGTCGCCCGGGGGTCGAGCGTTGCCGGGTCGCGGGGCGCGGAGCTCACGGACGGCGACCTCCAGACCGCGTGGTTCGAACGGAGGCCCGGGGCGGGCCAGGGCGAGTTCGTCGTGATGGCGGCGCCTCCGGACGTGCCCATTGCAAAGATGCAGGTGGTCGTCGCCCCGCCGGACGCGAAGGCCTCGAGCGGGGCGGCCCCGCGCACGTTTTATGTCGTGACGAGCACGCGGACGTTCGAGGTGACCCTGCCGGAGGACGGGTGGCAAAAACCGGGCGAAAGCTACGAGATCGCGTTTCCAGAGCCGATCGAGGCGTCCTGCGTCGGTCTGGTGCTCGACACCGCTTACGCCCACGGCCTTGCCCATCCGGACGTGGGGATCGCCGAGCTCGTCGCATACAGCGAGTTCGACGGGCCGGGCGCCTCGCTTGGCGAGGTGGCGCAGAAGCTGTCGAGCGATCGGGGAATCGCCGCCATGGAGGTGCTCGAGCGGGCCAGCGATGGGTCGCTGTCGGCCCTCGAAGCCACCTTTGACGGACTCGACCCCGCCGGGATGGCGCGAGCGATAGACGTCGCTGCGGCGCATGAGCGGTGTGAGGAAGCGGCTCCGCTCCTTGCGCGCGGACTCTGCCGGCAAGGCGAGGCGTCGCGCAAGGCGCGCGAAAAACTCGAGCGATGCAAGGGGGCGGCGCCCGCGCTCGCGACGATCGTCCGGCAAGTCGCGTCGGAACGGGCCTGCATCGCGCCCACGCTCGCGGCGCTTGCGCCCGATGAAGCCGTCGATCCAATCGCCGATGCGATGGCTTCCACGCCCGAGGCGGACGCGGACACGCGCGCGGTCCTTCGCAGGGCGCTGTCGGTAGCCCTCAACGCGGCGCAGCCAGGGAGGCTCGCGCAGTTGCTGAGCGATGCGCGACGAAGCATCACGGCACGCTTGGAGGTCATGCGCGCGGCCGGGCCGGACATCGTGGAGGCCCCCGCAGAGAGCGAAGCCGTCGTCCGCGAGCTCTTGGGCGCTTCTCCCCCCGTGCGCGCCCGATATCTCGTGCTCGGACCGCTCGAGGCTCTCGCGCACGCGGGGGACGCGGCGGCTGCGGCTCGGGTCGCAAAGGCCGTGGTGAGCGACTCCGAGTGGGTCGTTCGAGCGCGCGCAGCAGGGGCCGCGGCGGGAGTGCCCCAGGCGAGCGCCGCGCTCGTAGCGGCCGCCCGCGATCCGGCGCCGCGGGTTCGCGAAGCGGCGCTTCAGTCGCTGGCCGCCTCCCGGTCGCCGGAGGCCATTCCGGTGGCGAAGGCGGTCCTCTCGGAGGACGGCTGGTCGTTCGTACGGGCCCAGGCCGTTGCGGTGCTGGCCAATGCGCCTTCTACCCCTGACGTCGACAGAGCGCTCGGCCGAGCCCTCCGCGATTTGTCCGTCGGCGTACGCGGTGCCACGGTCGCGGCACTCGGCCGGCGCCGGTCGCTCGCGTATCGCGACGGGGTTCGCGAGCGTCTCGACGACGGCAACGAAGACGCCGAGGTGCGGGCCGCTGCGGCGGGCGCCCTCGGCGGGATGTGCGACGCTCGATCGACCGATCGTCTGACGGAGCTCGCTCGGGGGCTGGGCGTTCCCGGGACCAGCGAGGAGGACCAGCAAGTCGCCCTCGGCGCCCTCGGCGGACTTGCCAACCTGCAGCCACGCGACTTGCGCGACCGCCTGGCTCCCCTTCTCGCGGCCAGCGCGCCGCCCTTCGCGCGCACCGCGGCCGAGCGGGCTCTCTCGAGCCCGGCCGGCTGTCGTTGAGCGCAGCTGCCCGGCACCACCGAATCAGCCCGGAGACAGCCCCTCGGCTTCCTTGTCGGCCTCCGGATGGAGCGGCACGATGCGGGTGGCAGGAGGGATAGCGGGCTGCGCTGGATCTTCGCGGATCAGCACGACGTCGCCCGGACGGATGCGGTCGATGCGCCAGTTGAGTTGATACTCGGGGCCGTTGCTCGCTCCGACGTGCACCGTTTCGGCACGGCAAACGAACGTCCCCTTGTACACCACGGTGCCCTTGCCGTTCGGGTCGACGAACATCGCGCTCGGCTGGCCCCCACCGGTCACGATCGCGACGAGCTTCAGCTCGTCGAGCGAATACTGCGCGAGCTCCACGCGACGCTGGTTGACAGCCTGTTTGGCCGCCTGTTGATTTTGAACGAGAAAACTTCGGAACGGATCGCGATTGTGGTCGCTCTCCACGAAGTCGATCTCGGTGTATTCGGGCCCTTTCAGCTCGGGAGGAAGACCGGCCGCACTCGCGGACGCAGCCGACGCCACGCGGTTCGGAGGGGGCGGTGCGACCGGAGTCGCGTTGCCGCAACCGGCCGCAAAGGCGGCGAGAAACCCCAGGGCAGCCCGTCCGCGCCCCGCGCCAGTCGGCTTCATGGCGTCCCCGCGCTCGGCTGCGGCTTGGCCGCCGCTGTCGCGCCGGGCGCCGGGCCGCGAGTCGCCACTTTGGGTTTTATGGCGTGAAACGCAGTGGCCAAGCACTTCGCCTTGAGGACGATTTCGTCGCCGACCGTCTTGGGCTCGGAGAGCTCGATGTCTTCGACATTGATGATGCGATCGACTTTGCCGAGGTCGTAGGCAAACTTGGCGATCTGCTGGAACTTGCCGGTCATCTCGAGCTTCATCGGGACCTTTGCGTAAAAGCTCTGAGTCACTTCATCGAGCGGCGCGTAACCCTTCAAATCGATCCCGGCAGCGTTCGATGCCTGCTGTACGCTCGACAAGAAGGCGTCTTCTTCCGCGTCGGGGGGCAGGAGCTTGTTCAGCTCGCGCGCCCGCTGTTCGCGAAGCACGAGGTCGTCGCGATCGGCAAAGTATCTCGCTTCCGCCTGCTGCTCTTGCACGAGCTCGTCGCGCAGCGATTTTTTTTGCCGTTCGGCCCCCTCGATTTTGGCGGCCGTGTCCGAATAAAAGATGAACCAGTACGTGACGGCCGTCAGGAGCGCCGCGCCCAGCGCCGCCCCAAACTTCGCGTAGAGGGGCGCCCTGGAGAGTAGGGACTGCGGGGGAGAAGGAGCCATCTCAGTACTTCACCTTCGCCGAGAGCTCGAAGTGAAAGAGTTCTTGATGCGATTGCGTGTCGACGACCTTCGTCCCCGGGAGCAACTTGACGTCAGCGAAGTAGTCGCTGGCTTTGAGGCGCCTTTCGAGCTCGCTCACGTCTTCCCCGTCGCGTGCAAGTCCGCCGAGCTTCACCGTCCGCTGGGACTCCACGTACGACGTGAGCCAGAGCCGCCGCGGATCCCAGTTCGCGTTGTAAACTTCGGCGGGGTTGTCCCGTTTGAGCTGCTCGAGCCTGTCGCGGTCGGTCGTCGGACCGCGACCCGGTGTGAGCACGTGCGCGAGCTCGAGCAGGGTCGAGGTCGGCCCCGTGCGGGCAGACAGGAGTTTCTGAATCGCCTCTTCGCGATCGCGTAGCTCCTTGAGCTTGGCTTGGATCTCGGGATGGTTGGCGGTTTGCTTCTTGATGGTGTCGATCTGCCCTTGGATGCGCCCATTTTCCGCAAGAATGTCGCGGAGCTGATCCTGCTTCAGCTTCTGGACGAAGAGGCAGACGACGATCGTACCCACGAGGGCGCCGACCACTCCGAGCGCCCAGAGTTGGGTCGGCTCGGCGGAGACCATCCTGCGCGCGCTCTGGCGCTTGTCCGGGAGAAGGTTTACGCGGACCACTGCCGACGCTCCTTGTCACACCGAAGCGAGAGCCCCAGGGCGACTACCATCTGCGCAGCCATCGCGCGAAGCTGGGGCTCGCCGTCGAGCTTCGGATCGACCGACAAATTCCCAATCGGATCGAACAGCTCGACGGGTACCCGAGCGCGACGCTCCACCGCCTGCACGAGCGGCGCGAGATAGGCGCTTCCGCCCGAAATGTAGATACGGCCGATGTCCTGCTCGCCGCTCGTCGCGAGATGGAAGTCGAGCGATCGCTGGATCTCACCGGCGAGTCCCTGGCACGCCTGGTCGATGATCTGGGTCACTTCTCGCGGAACGATCTGCGTCGGCCCCCCGCCGTGTTTGTATGCCTCGGCCTGCTCGTACGAGCAGCCGAGCGCCTTGCGAATCTCTTCGGTTACGGCGTTGCCCGCATTCGTGATTTCACGCCGGAACGTACTGACGCCCTTCGATACGATGTTGAGTGTCGACACCGCCGCGCCGACGTTCAGGAGAGCGATCGTTCCTTCGGCGGGCAGCCCGAACTGATGTTCGAAGATGTTTTGGATGGTGAACACGTTCATGTCGACGACGATCGGCTTCAGCTTGGCCTCGCGAAGAATCGCGGCGTAATCGCTGATCTCGTCCTTTTTGGCAGCGACCAGAAGCAAATCCATTTGCCCTGCCTCTGCGCGACGGCGCAGCACCTCGTAGTCGACCGACATCAGCTTGATGTCGAACGGAATGTGCTGCTCCGCCTCCCAATGAATCTGCTCGTCGAGCTCCGCAGCCGTCATGATTGGTACGCTGATGTTGCGCACGATGACGCTCTGCCCGTAGACGCCGATGGCCACGTCGCGCTGCTGGATCTTGCCGTCGTGGAAGATGCGCTGCAACGCCTCGATGACGGCCCCGGAGTTCATGACGTGACTGTCGATGATCGTTTGCGGAGGCAGCGCCTCGTACCCCCAGCGGACGATCTGCAATTTCTTGCGCGCTTCCTTGAGCTGCACAACCTTGATGGAGCTCGCGCCGATGTCGACACCGACGAGGTTCTTGCCTTCGGCCATGCTTGCCTTTGCACGCAGGTGAGAACGGGCAGCGCCCCCGAGACCCGCGAGCCTGCGAGGATAGCTCACGAGAGCTTGCGCGAGAGGTGACGAAACCAAGTGTGGCACCCGCCCCGGTGTCGCGTCAAAAAACCGAGCGCATCGTTGCACGATGGGTCGCCCTTTCGGCGGCGAGGTCGCCTGAAGTGCGGCGGATCCATTTTTTGGGTATACCCTTGGCGAACATGCGCGAAGTGGGTTCGGCGCTCGGAATCGCCCTCCTGACAGTGACCGCGGCGGCGAGCGCCGACCTAACGCACCTTGTACAACGCGGACATACCCTCGAAGCGATTGCCCATCGCTACCGCGTGTCCGAGAAAGCGATCATCGACGCCAATCACCTCGTGGACCCCACACACCTGAAGCCGGGGCAAATACTCATCATTCCGGGGGTGGACTCGCCGAAGAAGAAACACACGCCGCCCGACAAGCGCGAAGATTCGGCGCACCGACCCTTGCCGCGCGCTCCCGAAGCGGAGGTCAAGCCACCGCCCGAGCCACGCGGTCGCTCGGAGGGAGACACGATCCACGCAGTGCGCCTCGGAGAGGACTTCCATATCCGAGTCAAAGACATGCACGGCCACGTTCCGCCGACCGCACTCCAAGCTTTCGAACGGATGATGCGACAGGGGAACGCCATGCACCCGGTCGACCCGAGGCTGGTCTCGCTAGTTGGCATCGTCTCGAGTCATTTCGGCAGCAAGCCGCTCGAGATCGTCAGCGGCTACCGGGCATACGCGCCCACACAGTACACCCCTCATTCGAACCATAACTATGGCAAAGCCCTCGATTTTCGGATTCGCGGAGTCAGCGACGAAGCGCTGCGCGACTTCTGCCGCACGCTGCGGAGCGCCGGTTGCGGGTACTACCCGAATGGCTCATTTGTGCACCTCGACGTACGCGACACAAAAGCGTACTGGGTAGACTGGTCCCGGCCGGGTGAGCCCCCAAAGTACGACAAACCCGGCGTGGCAGCCGACGAGGGCGCGAGCGACGTCCCGGACGATAGGGAACATGTAATGCCCAGTACGACCACGGGGTCGACCGAGACTCCGACGCAGTCGCCGGATGCCGGCTCGCCGTGACTTTGGAGTAATCCGGCGCGCTGCCTGGACCTGACGAACCCTCGATTGGAAGCTCGGAAGCACGCGAATCTTCATGCGCCCAGGCTTCGATTACCCAGCTGGGTCACGAGAGACACGAAGGCCCATTTGCTAGAATAAAGCAGGCGTTTTTTCGTGGAAAATATCAGGGTGTGCAGTCAATTCGCACCCGTCGCGCGGCGAGCCGAGAGGGCAAGCCCTCGAAATGACTCGTCCAGACTTCATGGCACAAGAAGCGCAGGGGGACCGCATCTCCAGACTTCAAAGCGGAGACCCGGATGAAGCCTTGCGCCTCCAACACACTTACGAATACGCCCACCCGCGAGGAGCTGACGGTTTACATGCCCCTCGTCCATCAGGTGGTCTGCCGAGTGTTGCGAAAGTTGCCGCCGAACGTCTTGCGTGACGATCTGGTTGCAGCCGGCGCATTTGGCTTAATCGACGCGCTTCGAAAGAGCGTGGAGCGAGGGCCCGCTTTCGATTGGTACGCGCGAATCCGGATTCGCGGTGCGGTCGTCGACGAATTGCGCTCGCAAGATTGGCTCACACGGCGTGCCCGCACGCGCGTTGCAAAGGCGCAGGCGCAAGGCG
>Ga0265316_10000594_pt1 | contig 40421 bp, 38 predicted proteins | sample 4522metaG_FD_202092 | JGI IMG/M metagenome (GOLD analysis project Ga0265316, IMG submission 202092) | Rhizosphere microbial communities from Carex aquatilis grown in University of Washington, Seatle, WA, United States - 4-5-22 metaG | ecosystem: Host-associated > Plants > Roots > Rhizosphere >... | reverse complement strand
TGTGTCGGCTGTTTGGAGGCCGCGGATGCTGCCGATGATGGGACGGGCGCCTCGCTTGCAGACGCGGGCGGCGACGGAACCGAGGCCGACACGGGTTGGGACGACACCGGCCCACTTCCGTGCTTGGAGCCAATGGCCATCTGCAACGACGAGTGCGTAGACTTGACCTCAGACTACGAGAACTGTGGCACCTGCAGCAACATCTGCACATCCAGCGTCTGCCTCAGCGGCACCTGTCTGGTTTGCTCCTCGGAAGAGACGGTTTGCGGACAGGAATGCATCAACCTCGCTTCCGATCCCGACAACTGCGGGGGATGCGGCGTTCCCTGCTCCAACGGTCTGTGCAGCAACGGTCAGTGTGAGGCCCAAGGCACGGGACGGGTGATTGTCATTGGACATGACTACCTGAAGAACCGGCCTGCCATGAATCGCATTCTGGGCAATGCAGTCTTCCTGTGGCCAAAAAATCCCGTCCGTCTGCTGACCTACTCAGTTGCGGCCAACCCGACTGCCATCGCAGGAGCAAACGGAGCCATCGCCCAGGTGGCCACGGCCACCGGCCGCCTCCTTCAACGCACCGACGTTGCAGCCGCGGACGTACCCACACAACTCGCCACGGCCGACGTGTTCCTGATCTACGGGCAGGAGCAGGCCAGCGACGCGACCCTCAATCAACTAGGTCAGGACTGGGCCAGTGCCATGACCACATTTGTCAACCTGGGTGGAACGGTGATCCTGTTGGATGGCTACTACTCTGGCAACGCCGGCGGCGTTCAGATCCTTTCACAGTCGGGGCTGTTCAATATCCAGCACAATGTGTCCACAACCAATAGCGTGTGCACGGTGGTCTCACCAGGCGACGCGTTGGCAAGCGGGCTACCCAAGACTTACCGTTGCGAGCAGAACAGCGTCAACTTCACCACCAGCGAGGTTGGTTCCGCGGTTACGTCCGTTGTGGAGTCGGGGACGCTTGTGGTCGTCGACAAAGTCTTCTTCTAGCGTTCACTTCCTATCACTTTCCCTGCCGGCCCGCGGATCTGATCGGGATCGATCTCGGCATCGAACACTATACGGGCGGGGCCACGCATCGAGACTCCGGCGTAGCTCGGCGACCCATCGCGTGCGAGTTGGCTGGCCACGCGGATGAATAGCGTCCCGCCGGGAAGGTGTACTGGAATTTCCTGGTCAGGCGCGGCTCTGCCTTCCAAACAGGCGGCCACTACCGTCGCACAAGCACCGGTGCCGCAGGCGAGTGTGATGCCGCAGCCCCGTTCCCACACGACCAGATCGATCTGATCTGGGAACCCTGAAAGGGTTCCCATTCCCTCGCGCGATGGTACGCCGCCAGCGAGGGCGCGCGCGAAAGCGCGCGGGGTGGGCAGGGTGGGCTGTCCGTCCCGAAGGCCGGCGGGCTCCCCACCCGACTCGGTTCCGGCTTGCCCTTGTCGCACGCGCGCGAACTCGACGTTGGTTCGGCGGGGAAACAGCGAATCGTGCTCGATGCTGCGGCCGTAGATTTCGGCTAGGGCGCGCAGGTCGGCCGCCGGATCGTCGACAAAGATCACCGCATGCGGGTTGCCCATAGACACGGCGGTAAACGCGAACTGACGATCACCCGCGCGCAGCGGGCTTCTTACCAGTCGCTTGGCACCCGGTGCCGCGACTGGGATCTGGGGCGGGTCCAACTGCGGTCGGCCCATCTCGACCGCCACCGTCTTGGCCTGACCATCGCGCGCGTCGATCCGGCATTCCAGCAGCCCCGCGCCGGTGTCGATGCGCAATACTGGGCGGCGCAGCGATGGATCCCTTTCGTAGAGGAGTTTGGCCACGCAGCGGATACCGTTGCCACACATTTCAGCTTCGCTGCCGTCGGCGTTGATGACCCGCATGCGAGCATCGCCATGCACCGGCGGCAGGATGGCCAGCACGCCGTCGCCACCTACGCCGAAATGGCGGTCGCAGAGCGCGCGTACAACAGCCGGGTCGGCTACGGATGGGATTTCTGCCGCCGGCTTGCCAGGGCGCAAGTCGACGACGAGAAAATCATTTCCCAACCCTTCGGCCTTGACGAAGGGGATCGATGGCATCTCGCTAGTCTACGGCTGCTCCGGAGTTGGCGCTACCGGCGCCTCTTCTGGGGCGGGCGCTGCCTTCTTGGCCCGGACTGGCTTCGGCGCTGGCGTCGCCTCTTCGGCCGCGGCCGGCTTTTCTCCTGGCGCGGCCTGATCGGCCGGGGCTGGCTTCGCGACGCGCACCACCTTCTTGACCGGGGCTGGCTTTTCGGCGGGCGCGGCCGTCTCGCTGGCTGGCGGCTTGAGCTTGAGCTTGAGCGCAGGCGGTGCTGCCTCTTCAACGGCGGCCTTCTCAGTAGGCTCCGGCTTCTCGTCGGTAACCTTGGTTTCGGTCGCGGTGGCAGAGGCGCTCGCTGTAGCGCCCTCGGGCGGGGCCGACTTGGCCTTCTCGGCTTCCTCGCGGGCCTTGTCCAGCGCGCTGGCCAATTTGGCCTTGGTCGCTTCTTCCGCCTTCTTGTCGGCCGCCTTCTTGGCAGCGATCTTTTGCAGGCGACGCGAATCGGACTGGCTCGACATATAGGCCAGGGTCATCGAATTCGCGAAAAAGATGAAGGCGCAAACCGCGGTCATCTTGGTCAAGAAGTTCGCGCCTCCGGACGAGCCGAACACCGACTGGCTGCCACCACTGCCGCCGAAGGCGATACCCATGCCTCCGCCGCGCCCAGCCTGGAGGAGAACGACAAGCATCAAGAAGACGCACACAATGACGTGCAGAACTGTCAAGAACGTATACACGCGGAAGCCCCTTCCTTTACCAGCTTGGCGAATGATTCCACAGTCAGCGACGCACCGCCAACCAGTGCGCCGTCGATGTCCTTTTGGCCCATCAAGCTGGCCACGTTGTCAGGCTTGACGCTGCCACCGTAGAGAATCCGGATTTCTTGGGCCTTGCTCTTCAGGCGTGAAGTCAGCTGCGCACGGATGGCCGCATGCACTTCTTGCGCTTGCTCGGGAGTGGCGTTGCGGCCGGTACCGATGGCCCACACGGGCTCGTAGGCGATCACGACCTTGACCAGCTCGGCTTCGGAAAGCTCGCGAGTAGCGCCGTCCAGCTGGCCCGCCACGCGCGCGAGCGCCTGGCCCGCATCGCGCTCGGCCAGGGTTTCGCCGATACAAATGATCGGGGTCAAATGGAGGCCGAGTGCTGCCTTGGCCTTGCGAGCCACGTTCGCGTCCGTCTCGGAGAAGAACTGGCGCCGTTCCGAATGGCCGATGATCACGTAGCGCGCGCCCGCGTCCGCGATCTGTGCCATGGCCACCTCGCCAGTGAAAGCGCCCTTGACCTCCCAGTAGCCGTCCTGAGCCGCCACGCCGAGCGCGCTTGACTTGAGCTTCTCCGCTACTGCGGCCAATGCCACGAATCCGGGCCCTACGGCCACGTCCACCGTGGTGACACCGGCGGTGGCGTCGCGCACGCCCGCAGCCAGAGCCAGGGATTCGGACAGACTGCCCCACAGCTTCCAGTTTCCGCAGAAGAGTGGTCGGGGAACACGAGGTTGAGACATGATAGGCTCCTTTCTACCTTAGGACTCCAATGCGGCAAGTCCGGGAAGCTTCTTGCCCGCGATGAACTCGAGAGTGGCGCAGCCGCCCGTCGAGACATGTGTGATGCGTTCGGATACACCCGCGCGGTCAAGCGCAGCCGCCGGGTCGGGACCGCTCACTACGGTCAGGCCGAACTTCACAGCGGCCACGGCCTTGGCCACGGCGATGGTGCCGGCGGCAAAGGGCGCAGAGTCGTACACGCCCATGGGGCCGTCCCAGAACACAGTACGGGCATGGGACAGGCCTTCCGTAAATCGCTGCGCGGTCTGGGGTCCGATGTCCAGCGCAGCCAGATCGTCTGGCACCTTCATCGCGGGAACCACCTGGCCCGCGGGCGCATCAGCGCCGGAAGCCACCATCAGATCGCGCGGCAGTAGAATCTCGACCTCGGCATCCTCGGCGCTAGCCAGAAAGGCGCGTGCCCAGGCCAGTTTCTCAACTTCCACGCGTGATGTGCCAAGGTTGCCACCTTGCGCCTTGAGAAAGGTGTTGGCCAGCACGCCACCGACCAAGATCGCGTCGGCACGGCCAAGCAAGCTTTCGAGCAGGCCCGTCTTGTCGGACAGGTGGGCACCGCCGAGGATGGCGACGAACGGGCGCTCGACTTCAGCCGCTAGCTGGCCCAGGAACTTCACCTCGCGCTCCATCTTCAGCCCCATGCCTTTGGCCGACACGAACCGGGTCATCCCAGCGGTCGAGGCATGCGCCAGGTGCGAGGCTGTGAAGGCGTCGTTGATGTAAACATCGGCGTAGCCGGCGAGGGCTCGGGAGAAGTTCTCGTCGTTGGCCTCTTCACCGGCTTCGAAACATAGGTTCTCAAGCATGGCCACGCTGCCGTCACGCAAGTCGGCCACAACCTTCTTGGCGCCGTCGCCCACCGGCTCGTCGGTCAGAACCACTTCGCGGTCGAGAAGCTCGACCAGGCAGGCGGCCACCGGCATGAGGGAAAACGCAGAGTTGGGTTTCCCCTTGGGCCTACCAAGGTGCGAGGCCAGCACGACCCGCCCACCGCGCTCGATGGCGTGCCGGATGGTGGGCAGGCTTTCGTGAATGCGCGTAGCATCGGACACACCGCCGGCAGGGGTCAACGGAACATCGAAGTCCACGCGGATGAAGACCCGCCGGCCTTGAATGTCCAGATCGGCAATGGTCTTGGCCGCCATGGGAGGGACCGCTTTTACACGGAATAGTCTCTGGTTTCCAGTGACGACTCACATGGGAACCCTGAGAGGGTTCGCTCCGCCCTTCGGCCCCCCACCCACCCCCACCCCACGCTCGCTTCCCCCTTCGGGGACTTCGGGACCTGAACCTTCCCCACCACACCCGCTCGCTACGCTCGCGCCCTCGCGCTCGGCCTCGCCAAACCCTCCCGCGATGGTCCGCCGCCGGCGACGAGGGCGCGCGCCAAGCGCGCGGGGTGGGCAGGGTGGCCGGCGGTCCCGAAGCCCCCGCAGGGGGAGCCGGCGGGCTCCCCACGCGACCGAGCCGTTGGGCAATGAAAAGGGGGCCGTTGGGCAATAAAAAGGGGGCCGTTTGGCCCCCAAGTTACGATCTTATGTGAAACGAGTAGCGCGCTAGACGAGCTGCGCATCCTCCTTGATGTCGGACGTGACCAAGCTGATCAGCTCAGATGCCACAGCAACGATCTGCTTTGGCTCGTAGCCGTTCTGACGCAAATCCCGGTACAGGGACTTGGACAGGATCTTCAGGGCACGTTCCCTGCTGATGACTGGCGCTGCGGTATTCACGGTTGCCAAAGCTTGAGGCATGGACCCTCCTCCCAAGAAGGTTGCCGGGACTCCAAGCACGGGCCGTGCCATGAGGTATGACACGCCAACATGTTGATTCTGCTATAGTCTCATCGCGGCGTCGCGCCGTTGGCGCGTAGCTGCTTTCGCACCAAGTGCGCTGGTAGGATGGCATGTGGCAGCCAAACCGCATGCGCTGGTGCGCACGGCCATACGCAGTTGTGGGTTCAGTCTTTCTGCCAAGCATGCGATGCGCCAATCGCGGCGCGATATTTGGACAGACTCTGGAGGCTGCGCTGGTCTGACCAGCCCAGCTCGCGCGCCAGCATGGCTGCGGTTTCTTCCGCCGCATCGAGGCCGTGCGTCCGGCCAAACAGCGCGAGTGGGACGCGCCGGCGGAGCACGTCTTCCACCTCGCGAGCGAGGTCGGCTCGAATGGCGAACAGAAGCTCGGCGGCTACATAGGGCAACTCGGGCTCGAGTCTGCGGCCCAGCGAGGGATCGACAGTGATGAGTGTGAGCACCTGATCGACGCGCGCTCCGTATGTCTCGCTGAGGTGCGCGGCGATGTCGGGCGCCAGATCGAGAAAATCATGGGTCGCCCTGCCGGCGCCGGGAAGGGGACGTTCGCGAGTCTGACAGGTGCGCAAGGCACGTTCGAACCCACGGTCGCGTAGCAGTTCGATCGAGCGGTTCACTGCTTCTTCGGCCATGGACCGCATAGTGGTCAATTTGCCGCCTGCCACGTGAAGCCAGCCACGCGCATCCGACCAGATCGCGTGCTCGCGTGAAGCAGCTGCCTGGGTCGCAAGCCCGCGGTCGATGAGAGGACGCAGGCCGGCGAAGGTCGAGATCACGTCGCTTGGTTGCAAGTTGGCAGGCGGGAAGGCGTGGTTTGCCATTTCCAGCAGGTACTCAACGTCGGGGCGGCGGGCTCGAATTTCATCCTCGGGCCGTGGCGGATGTCCGGGCCAGTCGGTCTCAGTGGTTCCAATTATGGTGCGACGGCCCGCCGGCAGGACGAAGGCCAGGCGACCGTCGCGCGGGGAATGCACCACCACAGCCCGGCCTCCTGTGGGTATGCGATCGCCGTCCACCACCAGGTGGACGCCAAGGGTGGGGCGCAGCTTGCGCGGCCCGCCGGAGAAGCTGTCGCAGAAGGGGCCGGTTGCGTTCAGCAGCAGACGGGCGCGGATCTCGAATCGGTCGCCGCGCTCGCGGTCGAGCGCCTGCACCACGTGGAAGCTGTCGGAGCGCTGCTGGTCAGGCTGGATTTCGACATAGGAAAGCGCGACAGTTCCGGCGGTCATGGCGTCAAGCACGTTTTCCAGCACCAGGCGCGCATCGTCGGTCTGGCAATCGACATATTGCTGCGCGCCCTGCAAACCTGCGCTGCGCAGGCCGGGTGCCAGCCTATGGATCTCGCCCGTGTCGAGCGAGCGGCTGCGCACTGGCGCTTGCCATAGGGCAAGCGCGTCGTACAGGCCCACGCCCAGGGAAAGCAACATCGGCGAGGGAAAGCGGCCCGCGTAGCAAGGATAGAGAAACTCCCGCGGGCGACACAGGTGCGAGGCCGTCTTGAGCAAACGGCGACGCTCGGCTAGGGACTCGAACACTAGGCGGAAGTCGCCATGCTGCAGGTAGCGCAGACCTCCGTGAATGAGTTTTGACGACTGACTGGAGGTTTGGCTGGCAAAGTCGCCGCGTTCACACAGGGCCACCTGCAGGCCGCGCGTGGCCGCGTCGCGAGCAATGGCCGCCCCGGTGGCTCCGCCGCCCACGACGAGCAGATCGAACTGCTCGCTTTCGAGGAGGTGTCGCGCACTTTCCCGCCAACCCACCCCGGTCATGATGTCACGGCTCGACGTGGGTTAGTGCGATGTGCAGCTCTTCCAGTTGCTTGCTGGTGACCGGGGCCGGCGCCTCGGTGCAAAGATCGGTCCCCTTCTGCGTCTTGGGGAAGGCTATCACGTCGCGCAGCGAATCGGCGCCACACAAGAGCATGGCCAGCCGGTCGAGTCCGGCCGCGATTCCACCGTGCGGCGGCGGTCCGTGGCGGAAGGCATCCAGCAAGAAACCGAACTTGGCGCGCGCGTCCTCCTCGGTCAGGCCGATGGCCTTGAACACGCGCGACTGAATATCGCCGCGATGGATACGGATGCTGCCGCCAGCGATCTCGTTGCCGTTGAGCACGAGATCGTAGGCCCGCGCGCGCACCTCTGCAGGTGCGCTCTCCAACTTGTCCAGATCCTCGGCCATGGGCGAAGTGAACGGGTGATGCGAAGCCACCAGCTTTCCGTCGTCGCTGCGCTCGAGCAGAGGGAACTCGGTGACCCAGGCGAATTTCCACTGGTTCTTTGGGATCAGGTTGAGCTTGTTGGCGACGTGCAAGCGCAAGCCGCCGAGCACGGTGTTGACCAGCTTCGGTGCCCCGAACTGCAGGAAGAAGACATCGCCTTCTTGCAGACCAGCGGCGGCGTTCAGGTCCTGGCGCATGGCTTCGCTCATGGTCTTCATGGGCGAACGAGTCCAGGCTCCGCCTACGCCGATGCGCGCGCGCGCCAGACCGCGGGCGCCTAGACCCTTGACGTAGTCCTCCAGCTTGTCCACTTCCGCGTTGGACATCTTGGAGGCCTCGGTTGCGGGCAGACGCCAGGCCTTGACCACCGCGGGCTCAGGACCAGTGGCCGCAATCGCCTTTTGCAGCATGTCCACGTTGCCGCCGTTGTGCTTGCGAACCACGTCGGTGACATCGCACAGGGGTAGACCGAAACGCAGGTCAGGTTTGTCCGAACCGTATAGCGCCATGGCCTCCGCGAACGACAGGCGAGGGAAAGGGGTCACGATGTCGAGGCCCAGCACGTCCTTCCACAGCTCGGCCATCAGGCTTTCCACCACAGCCTGCACGTCCTCCTCGACGACGAAGCTCATCTCAAGGTCGATCTGGGTGAACTCGGGCTGCCGATCTTGGCGCAGATCTTCGTCGCGGAAACAGCGGACGATCTGGAAGTAGCGATCAAAGCCGGCCACCATGAAAAGCTGCTTGAAGAGCTGCGGCGACTCGGCCAGGGCGTAGAAGGTCCCGGGCGTCAGGCGCGAGGGCACGAGGAAGTTGCGCGCGCCGCCGGGCGTGTACTTGACCAGGAAGGGCGTTTCGATTTCCAAGAAGCGATGGCTGGCCAGTACCCGGCGCGCGGTCTGGTAGATCTGCGAGCGAAGCAGAAAGTTGCGCTGCAGGGAGGGACGTCGCAGGTCGAGGGCGCGATACTTGAGGCGCACCATTTCGTTGGCCGTGCTCTCGTCGACAATTTCAAAAGGCGGCGTATCAGAACGCGAGAAGATGGTGAGCTGGTCACAGTGCAGCTCCACGTCGCCGGTGGGCATGTTGGGGTTGCGCCGCTCGGCGCGGTCCTGAACTGTGCCCGACACACCGATACAGAATTCAGAACGCAGCTCGCCGGCCAAGGCATGGGCCGCGGCGTTGACCCCTGGTTCGAACATCAACTGGGTGAAGCCGCCGCGGTCGCGCAGGTCGATGAACACGCAGCCGCCGTGGTCGCGGCGCGAGGCGACCCAGCCGAAGAGAACAGCCCGTTTGCCCACGTCGCTGGCACGCAGGCCGCCACAGTCATGGGTGCGCTTGATGTCTTTGAGAAATTCAGGCATGGCGTGATTTCTACTGGAGAGTCGCCCCGACGTCGAGGAGGAAGCGCGCTTGTGGCAATGCGGCTTGCCCAGAGGCGGAGCGCACCCTAAGTTCTGGCCATGCGTTTGCGCATTCTTCATCACGGCAGTTGTTTCGACGGCGCAAGTTCAGCCGGCGTGTTCGCTCGTTTCTTTCGCGAGTGCGTGGCGCAGGGGCCAGTGGACGTGGTCTTCACGCCCATGGACCACAAGGAGGCTGGGCCTGCCATCCCACCTGATTTGCTCGACGGCGACGTGAACGCCTGCGTGGACTTTCGCTACACCGCCGACGCGCGTTTGCACTGGTGGTTCGACCATCACGTCTCGACTTTCCAGAGCGCCGTGGACGAAGCCCATTTCCGCGCTGACCGAAGCGGCCAAAAATTCTACGACCCAGCCGCCAAGAGCTGCACGCGTTTTCTGGCCCGCACCGTGGCCGAGAAGTTCGGCTTCGACATTTCGTCCTTGCAGGAACTTCTTCATTGGGCCGAGATCATCGACGGCGCGCTCTTCGAATCAGCGGCCCAGGCTGTGGAGTTGCGCGAGCCGGCCTTGCGCCTGATGACGTGGATCGAGGCCAACCGTGACCGCGCGCTGTCCGAGAGATTCATTGCAGACGTTAGCTCCAAGCCGCTCGACGAGGTTGTGGTCAGTCCCTATGTGGCGGAGCCGCTGGTTGGATTGCTCAAGAGGCACGAAGGAAATGTGGAAGCGGTCCGCCGACTTTCCCGTCTTGAAAACGGCGTGGTCTTCACCGATCTCTCGCAGGAGCCCATCACCTCGGTGAACAAGTTCATTGTCTACTACCTCCATCCCGAGGCGCGCTATGCGGTGACGGTTTTGTCGCCGGGCAAGCGCATGAAGGTGTCGGTCGGCTCCAATCCCTGGCCGCCCGTGCCGCGCGCGCACGATATTGCCAAGCTGTGCGAACGCTACGGCGGCGGCGGGCACCCGGCGGTGGGCGCCATCTCGCTGCCCAGAGGGGAAGTCGAACGCGCTCGTCAGATTGCGGCTGAACTGGTGACGATCTTGACGAGCTAGACCCGCTTCATCTCGACGGTCGTGCGCAGCGAGCGGCGGACGCGTCTTCGCACGACCTTCTCGGCTCGGCGGCGCATCTTTCTGGGCGACAGCGCGCGACCGGACAGGGGTGCCTTTTCGCGATCCGGTTCCTCGAATTCGCCCGGTCGACGACCGAACTCGAAGATAGCGATCTCGCGCTTGCCGCGCTCGCCGATGCGAATCGGCATGACGGAAGCGCCAATGCCGGCCCCCACGTAGACCGCACCGGTCACCACCGCACCCCGGCGCGGCTGGCGCGTGCCGTAGAGGCCGTGCACGTACCTGTGGCCGCCGATCTTACCCAGGGCGATCTCATTGAGGCGCGCCACAGTTACCTGGCCGCCGTGGGTGTGTCCGGCCAGCACCAGCGGGATGCCGTGCGTCCAGAGCTCGTCGGCTTCTTCGGCGATGTGGGAGAGCGCCAGCGTCGGAAGATCGCGGCGCAAGCCGGACACAGCCCTTTCGATCCGGGCGTGTCCGGTGTACGCGTCGTCGAGCCCCACGATCTGCAGGCGCTGCCGTCGGATTGTGATGATGGTGCTGTCGTTGCGGAGTACCTCGACGCCGCCCCGCTTGAGCGCGGCCGCCACCTCGTCGGCGCCTGCCCAGTGGTCGTGGTTGCCCAGCACGCCAATGACTGGCGCGCGGAAGGCACGCACCAGCTCGACGAGCTGGTCGAGATAGAGCTGGCTGTGGCACACGAAATCCCCGGTGATTACCACCAGGTCAGGATTCTCGGCGTTGGTCAGCTCAACCGCCTCGCGCTGGATCGCGTACGGGGTGATCCGACCCACGTGCTGATCGGTGAGGTGCGCGATACGAATCGGTTCCATGGCACCGGCATAGGCGGCCGGGCCGGCGAAGCGCCTGACTCTTATGCGATTGGAGCGTGGAGGCCTGGAAGCTAGGGAACCCGTGAGGAACTGGCTCCAGCCAAATGGCGGGAACAACATGTCCTTTAAGTGTGACCCACGATACTGAGAAGTCCAGGTGAGAAAGTCCTCGCGCAGTCTCGCTCTCCACAACGCACGTCGGCCTGCGACAGCCGATTCTGCCGTCGAAAATGGGGTTAGAATTCGCATGGATTGACGACGTTCCTACCTAGTTGAATCCCGCCAGCGCGGCAGTAAAGGAGTCTGGGTTTTCCAGGTTCGAAAGATGACCGGCTCCAGGGATCTCCACCACGCGCGCATTTGGCATGGCCGCGGCCATGGCCCTGGCCTCCGCAGGCGGGGAAAGCGCGTCGTCGTTGCCCACCACGACCAGAGTGGGCACGGCTATCTCGGGCAACTCAGCCGTACGATCAGGCCGGTCGCGCAAGGCACGGATCGCGGCAATTACCGTCTCCGCCTGCTGGGCGCCAAGCGCGCGTACGTCGGCGCGCAGGCTGTCGCTGGCTGAGGTCGACAAGAGACGGGGAATCTGCTTCTCGAGCAGCGCAGCCACGCCCTGTTTTTCCACCAGCGAGATAGCGGCCTCACGACCCTGGCGCGCCTCGGGCGAATCTGCGGCAGCCTTGGTGTCGGCCAAGATGAGCGACTTCAATCGGTCGCGATGCCGACGGGCAAAGGCCAGCGCCACGTAGCCGCCCATGGATATCCCACCCACCGTGGCCGCGGACAGGTCGAGCGCGTCGAGCAGTGCAGCGAGGTCGTCGGCGAGATCCGCGATGGAGAAGCCGCCCGAGCCAAGGTCAGAAAGCCCGAAGCCGCGCATGTCAGGCGTGATGACCTGGTGCTGGCCGGCCAGAGCTGTCGCGGTCTGGCGCCACATGCGGCTGTCAAAAGGAAACGCATGCAGCAGCACCAGGACTGGGCCGCTGCCCACCGACTGGTACGCCAACTGCCTCGGCCCGACGGATACCTTCATGGCCCCAAGCCTAGCACCATCATCGCGGAAAATTGCGGTTCCAGTCTCGGCGGCCGATGATCCTGCCCGTGGGCCTCACGCTCGACATCGCCGTGCAGCAGTTTCTCGACCACCTGCGGGTGGAGCGCGAGCTGAGCGTGGCTACGCTGGGGGCGTACGGCCACGACCTTGCCGCCTTTTCTCGTTTTGCTGCGGCCAAGAAACTTTCGGACCTGGCGTCGGTCCGCCCCGTCCATATCCTTGAGTATCTTTCTGCACTGACCGACAACGCCCTGTCCGCGCGCAGCCAGGCCAGGGCTCTGGTGGCCTTGCGGCAGTTTTTCAGATTTCTCAAGACGGAACGTCTGTGCGACGCAAATCCCACCGAGGATGTCGACCTGCCGCGCTTTGGCCGGCCGCTGCCCACCTTCTTGACCGTCGCTGAAGTTGACCTGCTGCTGGCCGCGCCCGATCGTCGCACGGATCGGGGTGCGCGCGACGGAACCATGCTGGAGACTCTGTACGCCACGGGTCTGCGCGTGTCCGAGCTGGTCAAGCTGCGCCTTCCGGACATCAACTTCGAGGCGGGCTACCTGATCACGGTAGGCAAGGGCGGCAAGCAGCGCCTGGTTCCCCTGGGCGAGGCCGCGGTGGCGGCGCTGCGGTCATACGTCGAAGGCGCGCGGCCGCGCTTCTTGCGCCCCGGGCGCGGCGCCAACACGGATGCGCTGTTCCTCACGCGGCTGGGACGCCGGATGACTCGGCAAGGCTTCTGGAAGATTCTGGGCACCCACGCGCGCGCAGCCGGAATCCGCAAGGAGATTTCGCCGCACAAGCTTCGCCATTCTTTCGCCACCCACTTGGTGGAAAGGGGCGCTGACTTGCGTGCGGTGCAGGCCATGCTCGGCCACGCCGACATCGGAACCACTGAAATCTACACGCATCTGTCGCGAGCCCACCTGCGCACGGTGTATGACCGCTTCCATCCGCGGGCGTGACCTTTCCCAATCCCTCGTTGACCACTCCCGAGTGCGTCGGCTATATCCGGGGTAGGCCACTGCCCAAGGATGTCCGTTGAACATCGGTGTCGATCAAGTTCAGCAAGCGATTCTCTATTTGATCGCGTTCGTTCTCTGCGTCTCGGTGCATGAGTTCGGTCACGCATGGGTGGCCAACCGTTTGGGCGACCCGACTCCGCGCATGCAGGGGCGGCTGACGCTTTCGCCGCTGCACCATATCGATCCCGTGGGCACACTCCTTATTCCCTTCATCTCGGCCATCAGTCCGACGGCTCTGCCACTCATGGCTTGGGGTCGTCCCGTGCAGACCAATCCCCTCGCCTACACGCGCCGCTACAAGCTCAACACCGGCCGCATGTTGGTGTCGATCGCCGGTCCGACCATGAACTTGTTGATGGCGCTGCTCGCGTCACTGATCATCGTGATCGCATCCCATGTGGGAGCATCGGCGCGCTTCCAGGTTGGGATCTTCAACTATCTGGTGCAGCTCAACCTGGTCTTGATGTGCTTCAACCTGCTGCCCATTCCACCGCTCGACGGGGGCGCGGTGTTGGCCTGGGTGCTGCCGCGCTCGTGGCAGGGAGTGGTGGACTTTTTGCAGCGCTACGGTTCCTTCATCCTGCTACTCCTGGTGTTGAGCCCAATGCTGGGGTTGCCGCTGCTGAGCATCGTGATGTACCCCATGGCCATCGTGATCGGCCTGTGGCACCACGGTCTTGTTTGGGCGATGAACCTATGAGCGATGAGCATCCCATGACCGGCCGGGCGCCAGCTTTTGAGAGGCGCAGCGCCGAGATTGCGCCAAGCGCGGGCTATCGGCTGACACTGCCCGAGTTCGAGGGGCCACTTGATCTGCTGCTGCACCTTTGCCAGACCCACGAGCTGGATATTCTCAACATCCCCATCGCCTTTGTCGCCGAGAAGTACTGCGAATATCTCGACATGATGGAGAACATGGCGGTGGAGGTGGCGGCGGAATATCTGGTCATGGCTGCGCACCTGGTCTATCTGAAGTCGCGCGAGCTGGTGCCGTCGCCCGAGCCGCTGGAGGCGAGCGATGAAGAAGAACAAGGGCTCGACCCGCGCGAGGAATTGATCCGGCGCTTGCTCGAATACCAGAAGTACAAGCACGCAGCCGAGCAGCTAGGCAGTCGACCCATCGAGGGCCGCACGGTGTTCAAGCGCGGTGTCCCGCTGGAGGATGGCGGTGAGACCGGGATGGCCGAGCACTCGGTGTGGAAGCTCATCGAGCAGTGGGCGCAGATCTTGAGCAAGGCGGCGCCCCAGCACACCCACGACGTGGTGGTCGATCGCATATCAATCAGCGATCGCATCAACCAGGTAATCGACAGCTTGGAGGCTAGCTCAGGCTCGGTTCGTTTCGATGACATCGTCGGGCACGACCTGCCCGAGGCTCAGTTTCGCCACAATGTGGTGGTGTCCCTGCTGGCGATCCTCGAGCTGACGCGCCTCAAGGTCATTCGTGTGCTGCAAGATCTGGCCACTGGCACCTTCCTGATCTCCCAGGTTGAGGGGGCCGCTTTGGAGCAGGCCCGGGTCATGCAGCCGACTTCTGTGGTAGAGAGCGCGCCCAAAGAGGGTAGTGGAGAGCCCGATGGCCAAACGTAAGAAACCCGCGCGCGCCAAGAACGATGAGGCGCAAGCATCGATCGAAGCCAGCCCCGCAGCCGAAACCAAGAACGACGAAGCGCAAGCACCGATCGAAGCCAGCCCTGCGGCCGAAACCAAGAACGACGAAGCGCAAGCACCGATCGAAGCCAGCCCTGCGGCCGAACCGGTCCCCAGCCCAACGGATCCGGCGAGCGAAGCGACAAGCAGCGACGAAGCTGATGTATGGGCGCATGACCGCGTCGCTGCGGACCTAGCCGCCGGCCCCGAGGCAGAAGCAAGCGCAGGGGACGCAGGGGTGTGGGCCGAATCAGCCGAAGGCGGCGAAGCACTCAAGGGCGGAGCCGAAGGGGCAGCGCCAGGCGACGAGACTGCCGACGAAGTGCCGGTGGTGCTCGACGCCTCGCAGATGGAATCGATCATCGAGAGTCTGCTGTTTGCGTCCGACAAGGTGCTGGGTCTGTCGGAGCTCAAGCGCCTGCTGGGCGAGCGCGACGGCAAGAAGGTCACGGCCGCCGTCGAGGCCTTGTTGGAGCGGCGCAGAGGCTCGGGCATCGAAGTCGTGCACCTGGCCAACGGCTGGCACCTGCGCACTAACCCGGAGCACGCGCGCTGGGTGTCCAAACTGCTGGCCGGCCGACCCATGCGCCTGTCGCGCGCCATGATGGAGACCCTGGCTATTGTTGCCTACCGCCAGCCGGTCACGCGGCCCGAGGTGGACGAGATCCGCGGCGTGGACTGCGGGCCGGTGTTGAAGACCCTGCTCGACCGCGGGCTGGTTCGCATCATCGGCAAGAAGGAAGAAGTGGGGCGGCCGCTGCTTTACGGTACCACGCCCGAGTTTCTGCGCGTGTTCAGCCTGGGCGAGCTGAGCGAGCTGCCCACTTTGCGCGAATACGCCGAGCTGTCATCCGAGCAACAGGCGCGCGTGGATTCCGAGCATGGTCCAGCGCCCGGGGCCGATTCCGAAGTGGGCGCGGGGACCGAAGCCGGCGCAAGCGCGGCGGCAGCTGCGGCCCCGCAGGTGTACAACCTGAACTTCGTGGCGCGCTCGGAACTTCCCGAGGAGCCCGAGGAGAACGACCCGCTGCTCGACGAGCTGGACAGTGCCAGCAAGGTCGCGTCCAAGATTCTGGGTGCGGTCAGCGAGCCGGAGACCGAAGCGGCGTCTGAGGCGGAGCCTGCGCCGGTTCCGCCGCCGGGAGAGCCGACCGGCGGCTCGTAGGCGACGCAAGTTCGGGGCGAAGATAGCGCAGGGGAAAGGGGACCCATCGTGAGACTGCAAAAACTTCTGGCTGCCACCGGGATCGCGTCCCGTCGCGATGCCGAGGCGCTGATTGCCGCGGGCTCGGTCAAGGTCAACGGACAAGTGATCACCACCCTGGGCGTGCAGGTCCAGGAACGCCACGACCGCGTCGAGGTGAATGGCCGTCGCGTGCACGTCGAGGATCCGCTGTATCGACTTTTGCTCAAGCCGCGCGGTTGCCTGGGAACCCTGAATCGGCCCAAACCGAACAAGGCCGAGCCCCACGAAGATGTCGCGCGGCCCACCCTGGCCCGTTATGTGCCCGACCGCGAACTGGGCTGGCAGGTGGTGGCGCCTCTCGACTTTCTGTCCGAAGGCGTGATCCTGCTGACCACTGACGGCGCGCTGGCCGAGCGCATGTCGCGCGGTGGGGGCCACGTAGCCATGACCTACCACCTGAAATTCCAGGGCGTGATGGGCGAGTCCGAACTGGCGCGCATGCAGCGCGGCTGGAGCTTCAATGGCCGTCCCGTGCGCCCCATCAAAGTCGAGCCCCTGGCCACCACCGGCAAGAACATCTGGGTCGAGATGGTTGTGCCCGAGAGCCGGCCGCGCGCGCTCAAGGCGGCAGGCGAGGCCGTGCGGCACCAGTTGCTCAAGATCTCGCGCGTGCGTCTGGGCGAGATGTCCTTCGAGGGCCTGAAAATGGGAGGCTGGCGCGATCTGAGCAAGGGCGAGATCAGATCGCTGCGCGCGGCGGCCGGCGTGGGGACGTAGCGAGCGAGCCTACCGCGGTCGCAGAATCTCGAAGCCAAGCGCGGCAGCGGCGCGGGCCTGAATCTCGTCGTTGGTCAGCAAGCGGCGCACGTCGAGCGCCTGCATGGCGGCCAGGTGCAGGCGATCCAAGGTTCGACAATGGACCGAACGACCGAAGGGGAAGAGATGGCCAGCCGCCAGCCCATCAACTCCGGCCGGCGTGTTCACCAACTTGAAGGGCGCTGACGCAAGGGTCTGGTCAAGCAGCCGGGCGAGCGTGGCCGCCGAGCGCGCGGTGAGCAGTCCTCCCGCGGCGCGGCCCTGGATCTGAACCAGGGCCTCAAGGCGGGCTAGGGACGACACCACCACCTCCGGCTCGGCCGCCAGCAGGCGGGACGTTTTCGGACTCTCGGGCTCCGCGAAAAGCAGCTTGAGCAGGCAACTGGTGTCGAGGTACAGGCTCATAGCGGCGCCGGGTCAATCCGCCCTGTCTGAGCGGTCTCGTGCCAGGCATTCGTCCGTCGACGGTTGGGCAGGCTGGTTTTTCCAGAAGCGGCGGAGTCGCCGCAGATGCAGTTCCGGGTCGAAGTGCGGACGAGCGCGGGACGTCGCGGGAATGAAGGGCAGAAGACGAGCGACCGGCTTGGCATCGCGCGTGACCACGATTTCCTCACCCTGGGCCAGGGCTTTTTCGGCCTGGGGCCAGTGCAGTCGCACATCGCGTACCGTCATCCGAGTCATGCACCTATGTTAACATGTTTCACAGCTTCCGCCGCGTCTGCGCTATTCTGCCTGGCATCATGCCCAGCACGCCTCATATCGAGAAGCACTTCACCGCCAGCGAGGCGGTGCGCGACGTTGTCATTGGCATGTCCGACGGGTTGACCGTGCCCTTTGCTTTGGCGGCCGGACTGTCAGGCGCGGCGGCCGCCAACCGCATCGTGATCACGGCGGGGTTGGCCGAGCTGGCGGCCGGGGCCATTGCCATGGGCCTGGGCGGGTATCTCGCGGCCCGCGCGGATCGCGAGCACTACCAGACCGAGCGCGCTCGCGAGTTCGAGGAAACCGAGACCAAGCCAGTGCAGGAGCGCGAGGAAGTCGCCGAGGTTTTTCGCGGGTATGGCCTGTCGGAGGAGGCCATGCAGCCCATCCTCGATCACATCAGCGCGGACCGGACCCGCTGGGTGGATTTCATGATGCGCTTCGAACTCGGTTTGGCCGAGCCTGACCCGCGCCGCGCGCGCCGAAGCGCTCTGACCATCGCCGGCGCGTATATCGGCGGCGGCCTGATTCCGCTTTTGCCCTACATGCTGACCGGGACGGTCAGGACCGGGCTGGTGATCTCGGCCGCCTTCACCGCCGCAGCCCTGTTCGGCTTCGGCTTCGTCAAAGCTCGCGTGACCGCCATGCCTCTTTGGCGGGGAGGGCTACAGACTCTCGCCGTGGGCGGCCTGGCTGCCACGGCCGCGTTCATGATCGCGCGCTTGATCGCGTGAACAGTCTCTTTGCGAAAATTTGCGGCGATGCGCTTTCTGGGAAAGACCACCGACTGTGAACTGGTTACCACCGCTCAAAGGGAGACCGCACGCTATGTAATTCACAGGCAAATGTACACAACATAGGAGGCCTGCTGACATGTACTACCTGAGCAACAAGCCGACGGGACCGACTGACCATTGGCATTGGTAACGTCGCACCGAGAACCCTTCTTCTTGCAGCCGGCCAGGCAGGTGTTGTCGACACACTTTCCGCCGGTCGCCGTGCAGTCGTCGCAAAGCGCATTGTTTTGGCCGCAGGCATTGTCGGCAGTTCCCGCGAGGCAGGTGACTGTGCCATTGACGATGGCTTCGCATCCAGTGCAGCATCCCCCCCCGGGGAATGAATTGCCGGCAAACACGCTGGTGGATGTGGCGCCGCCGTCGGTGGAGAAGTCCACTGCGCCATCGAAGACATTCAACGTCGCGTAACCTGCTGGGTCCTGACAGCTTGGACAGCTTGCGGTCGCGTCTGTGCCCCTAACCCCTCCAATACGCCAGCAGTTGGTTATGATAATGAGCTTCTTTGCCTTGTTGGTTACACTCGCACACTGTTGGGAGCCATAGGGGCAGAAGTGCGTGATGGTCAGTGATACATCCGATCCTTCGATTGTCGTCGTAACCTCCGCCTCGACGCTGGAGCCGATGGCGATCGTTCCACCGCCGGAAATTGTCACCCCCTGTTGGTGGCCGGTGGGGTCGATCAGCTCTATGAAACCTCCGGGAGCGAGCGTGACTGTGTTGCCGTTGGGAATGGAATCACCAGGATGGATCGTTCGTGTCACATTGGAGGTATCGGTGTAGCTCGCTCCGGTGACACCAGGTAGGACGATCCAAGTCCCAGTGTTGATGATGGCCTGTCCCAGGGTCGAGAAGTGCGTTACCGAATAGGTGGCGTTGCCGCCGGACATTGCAGACGGCTGGATAGGATCGAGCCACGCGCCGCTCGGGTCGAGTTCGTACAGCGCAAAGGATCCTGCGGCGGCTCCGGCCGGAATTGGCAGGGTAACCGCCACCGGCTGAGCAGGTTCGCTAGGCGCACTGACATACAGAACGTCCGTGACGAGAATCGGGTCCAGGTTTGCGTCGTTTCCCGTGGCAGGAAGGCCAGCACTGACGATTCCGGCGCTATCGAGATAGGTGACGGAGACGGCAGTATCCGATGAGTACGCTCCCGCAGGGAAGACAAGCGACGCTGGGCCTGCAACCACCGTAGTGGAGGCAGCGTGAATACTCTGCGGTGCAGCGGCAGGGAACAGCACAATTGAGGCGGAAACATCTGACTGACGCACACTAAACGGTTGAACGTAAGTGACGTATCCGGGCGCCGCAACCGTCATAAGATGCAAGCCATTGGTGGTTGCGATGCTGGCACTGCCTGTGGACGTGCTCACTGCCGAAGAGGAACCCTGTAAGACAACAGTGGCACCGCTGATCGGAAGGCCCGTGGATTGGTCGGCAATGGAAAGGCTGAGCGTCGCAGCCGGTGCTGGCGGTAGATCGGTGCAGCTGATGGTCACCGATGCGGGGCCAGCGGTCGGCATCGCTCCGGAGGCGTTTGTGATGGAACAGGACTGGCCAGGAGGGTAATAGGTGACTAGCACTGAGTATTCGGTTTGCACCGCGAGTGGTGTCGGTAGAGTGAAGGGTCCGTTGTTGGTCAGCACGAGTTGGCCGGCCGCTCCAGCGTCAAGGCCTATGGCTCCGGTGGCTGACATCCCGCTGAGGGTGCCGTTCAGGGCGAAGGCGGCAGACAGCACGCCTCCATCAGTCAAGCCAACTTGGGTGCCCATGGCGACTGGCTGTCCGGTGCTGTCAGTGCACACTGCGGAACACGCCGGCAGGGCGAGAGAGTCTTGAATCTGCGAGCATGCTTGACCATTGATCTGCGAGAGACAGGCGTCCACCTTGCTGGCGTCGAACCTTGCATCCACAGGGCATGTCAGGCCCGTGACACACGATTCGCTCGCACGCTGCTTGCAGTCATTGGCCGATCCGGACAAGATGCCACATGCCTGATACTTGTCGCAAATTGCAGCGGAGGCGGCAATGCAGGCTTCGGCCGGGGTTCGGTCACGGTTGCACCCAACCGTGCAGAACAAGAGCAAACTGGCGGTCGTATTTTTCATAGCGGTTCACTCCCTGTGCCCGCGGGACATGTCCGATCAAAACCACTCGAATGCAAGGGAGGTGTCCCACGTTTTGCCGAATCCACCTCGTGTGGGGGGGCCACCGTTTCGAGCTTTGAGGAACCCCACCACCCCGGGTGAATAACCAATCTCCACTCCGTAGGCGAACGGTCCTGAAATGTGGTGCTTGAGTCCGAGGGCCAGACGCCCGCGTGCAACAAGTCCATACTCGTTGGTGGCGTTCGTCGTAACGTAGGCGAAGTCGTAGCCGATCGATCCGTAGGGGAAAAGCCCAATGGACGGGAAGAACCAGCCATAATTGACGGGGTAGATGCCTACCCCGTACATCTTCACGGCGTTGTTCCAGCTATACGTGCTATCGGCGCGAAAGAAATAGTGGTCACCACCCAAATGAAGGGAGACCGCGACGGTGGTGAAGGGCTCGTGGAAACCCAAGTAGCAGTTCTGCGATCCGGCGGAAGGCGCGAACCATGGTCCTGGGGCGGTGGATTGATTGGCGCATTGTTGCTTCTGTGTGTCGAGCAAAGGAGTGCCGTCCGGGGACAAATCCACGCGGCTTACGCCCAGACGGAGCGAGGGGATGAACCACGCGATGTGATGCTTGGGTCGGGTCGTAGGCGAAGGCGGTGTTGCGGCAACTCCAACCGTCTCAGGCGCAGGGGCCGCGGTTCGGTCGGGTGGCGCGACTTTCGCGGTCGGCGCGCCGACGACCGGAGGCGCAGGAAGGAGTGGCGCCGGAGGTGCGGGCTCCCCGGACGCGGGCTCAGCTTGCGTTCCGGTGGGCTCAGGCGAGGGGACCGCAGCCTGTGCAGGGGGCGCCACCTTCGTATCTCCGGTTGCCGGGTCCCCTGGGGTCGCGAGAGGGGGTTCGAATCGGGGTGTGGATGAGTTGGTCACGGGCTCCTCGGCCCATGCCGCATTCCTCTCCTCCCATCCTGCAACGAACCACAAGAGTAGTCCCGCAATTCGGCAGAGTCGCGAGTTCGGCCGCAAACAGGCCCGGCGGGCAGGCCGCCCGCTGTAATGTGGGCCGGTCGTATTGGCCGCTGCGTTCCCGCCAAGTGCCAGGTGCCAGCTTGATGGATCTGGGCCGAATTGCATTCGGGTATTCATCTCGTTCCCTCCCACTATCCGCCCGCTTATTCGATTCCTGTGGCAGGCTCTGGGTTACAAGTGTCGGAGCGAAGGTAGCCGGAACTCGCGCCCTTTGATGACGTCAGCGCCGGTCCGACTTGCCCGAATTTCGCCAGGTATGCGAAATGCGGGCACACTCATTCTTCGCTGGGTCTTCAGGTGGTTTGGCCCCTGCGCACTGGCAGCCGTACGCGCTCAAGCCGGGGCGTTGAAGGGCAACGCCGGCGGGAAAGACCACAGCGGGAACATGTCCGCGAAAGCGGCTGCGCGTGCTTTCAGCCGCTCGGCACCGGCTCGGAACGCGTCGACGAACGCGCGATACTTCGCGCGAAACTACATTTCCGTCTTCTTGTCCGACGCATGGACAAAGGGAGCCGTGCTGCGGTCAGTCGTCGCCGGCCGCGAGTGTGGATCTTGCTTGAGAATCGCAGTCACACCCATGGGCGTGCGTCCTTGGGCCAGATTCACTGCCTTGGCCTGCTCTTCGATCTCCTTCACCATCCGCCGGATTGCGGCCTGATGCTGGCTTGTAGTCAGGTGCTGCAAGCACGGCAGCTGGGTCAGCTTGACGTCGTATGTGGTGGCGAACTGCCTGGCCCGCACAGTCTCGCCCCGCTGCTTGGCTTTGTACTCGGCTCCCCTGTCGAACCAAGTTCCGCGCAGCATTTCACCTCTGCCAAGGGCGGCGATGCAGTTTGCGCCCGGCCAAGCACCTGGGCCGTCGTCCACCAGTCCTTCTTTCGCGCCGTGGGCGAGTACGTAGCGAAGGCGCGCCAATGCGGCTTGGTCGTCGGCGATAACGATGGAGCGGTACCGTCGCGACCACAGCCGCTCGGGCCACCGATGCAGCCGCCCGGCTTCTTTGGCAATGTTGGTATTCACGAACTGCATGAACCTGGCGAGCTTCTCGGAACTGGCGGGCGCGAACGCCACCGGCAGCGGCTGGAAGCAATTATGCGGGTTGCTAGCGATGCGCCATGATGCTGGTCACGATGGCCGCGAAGATGCCGAACGCGATCATCATGCCGACCGACGCCACCATCAAACACCCCACCCTCGAGCGCAGTCCCGTGCGCGAAGCCGCTCCGCCGATCTGCAGCGAGCCTTCCAGGTTGATTGACTCGCGATCGACGATGATGGCTTGCGGAATCAGGGCCGGCGTAGTTGGCTTGATGGCATCGAGTCGGCGCACGGCCGTGCCGACGCCGATCACGTCGATGACCCCGCCGCCCAGATCGTAGATCATCAGCTTGTTGCCGATCACACGCTCGGCACCGTAGTGCTGGGCTTCCTTGCGGATCAACTCCAGGCAGTTCTCGCGCGCTTGATAAACCAGGCGCGTGACCTCGGGAAGCTCGCCGCGACTCATGCTCTGGAAAACTGCCCCGATGCTCTTGGTCAGCCCCAGCGAATACACGCTGGTGGCCATGACCAGGCGAACCGGCGCATATCCCATTTGCGCCAGGTTCCACAGCTCGTCGCCGGTCAATTCAGATGTCACGACTTGCTCGGGGCTGACCGGACCGGTGGAAAACCGCGGGTGGTGCGAGGCAGTTCCCGTGATGAGCAATTCCACGGCGCCCGACATGGGCAACATGCGCAGCTTCACATCCACGACCGAGTTGGCTCCCAACTGCGCTGCCTCGCGCTGCAGGCGCGCCAGGGCGGTGTGCCGGATCTGGTTGTACATCTGCGAGAACTCGTGAACCTCGCCGCGCGCGAGCGAGCGCAACATGCCGGTCAAGCCAGCCCCGATCCCGAGGGCGTAGGCGATGTTGCCCATCGCGAACCGAATCGGCTGGTAGCCAGCATCCAGGTGGCAGTACAGATCGGCGCCCGATGCTGAGGTCGAGAACATGCGCTCAGGCGGAAACTTGGTGTGCACCGAAGTGCCTTGCGAAAGGAATTCGTGGTAGCCGCCCAGCGATCGCAATTCGCTGACCACCCCGGTTACTCCGGCGGCGCCCAGGCGTCGCGCATCTTCCTCCATGCGATCGATGGCCGCGTGTCGGCCCTGGGAAATCAGCTCCGAGAGATTGCTCAGCTCGCCGCCGGTCAGGGTCTGCCCAAGCGCGGAGATGGCGCCGCCGATGCCGAGAGAAAACACGCTGTTGCCGACGGCAATCTCGCCGGGCCAGTAGTTCTTTTCTGCGAGACAATACAACTCATTGCCCGACATGCCCGAAACTGTGATGCTCATGAGAACCCCCAGCTCCGCACTTTAGGGGCAACGCTTCCCGAGGTCCAGAGCGGGCGCCCGTGCGGTGAAGCGCAGAATCGAAACTCTCAATTCTCCGCTCGGATCGTACGGCCAGCGACCGAGTCTCTCCCTGCTAGTCGGCTGACGGCGGGCGGTGCTCCCGCTCTTCACAACGAAACCATAGGCATCACGAGTCTGCTCGAGGCCTAGCAACCCCGAGCGAAAATCAGGTGGCATTCGAGGTGCGACCCTCAGATGGTTTTCTCGCCACGGGAATCCGGATGAAGAAGGTCGTGCCCTTGCCCAGCACGGTTTCGAAGCTCAGCTCGCCACCGTGCTTGTCCACGATCACCGACCGAGCAATAGCCAACCCCTGTCCTGTGCCCCTTCCGACTTCCTTGGTGGTGAAGAATGGATCGTAGATCTTGTCGCGAATCTCGCGCGAAATGCCGCCACCAGAGTCGGCGATGCTGATCACCACCGATGCGCCTTCGTGCTGCGTTCGGATGGTAATGGCCCCTCTCTGCCCCGTGTTCTTGACCACGTCCGCGATGGCGTGAGCGGCGTTGACGATGATGTTCAGGATGGCCTGATTGAGCTCACTGGCGCAGCAGGCAACCGGCGGCAGATTTCCCAATTCCAGCTTGACGTCGGCGACGTGAAACAGCTCACTTCTCGCCCGCCGCGAATTCCGCGAGCGGGGCGAGGCCCCTGGTCAGCACGCCGGAATGGGCGCAGGCGATGGCCTTGACCTCGGCGGCGAAGGGCTGCAGGCGCACGGCGAGCTGGCGCAGGGATGCGCGGTCTTGCGCCGGGTTTTCCGTAAAGAGCCAGTGCCCTGCGGCCAGCTTGCCATCCTTGGTCGCCTCGGCGCTGTCGCCCATGAACAGCACCGAGCGCGCCAGGAAGGCGGCGCTGCCCGGGGTGTGCCCGGGCATGGCGAAGACGCGCACGCCAAGACCACCCACCTGCAAGGTCTCGCCGTCGCGCAGCGGCCGCGCGACCTTAATGCCGTTCGGGCGCGGGGAGGCGAAGTGCTTGAAAAGCGACTTCACCGCGCGTCCTTCGGCCAGGGCCACGTCGGGCTCGAGCGCCATGACCTCGGCGCGCGGGAAGGCCAGGACGCCAGCGGTGTGGTCGCGGTCGCCGTGCGTGAGGAAAATGGCCTTGACCGCCTCCACGCCGAGACCACGCCGGGCCAGCGCGCGCAGGATGGGCTGGGCCTGGTGATCATTGCCGGCGTCGACGAGCGCGACACTGTGGTCGTCGATATCGACGATGAACGCCGAAACGATCCCGTCCTTGACCACCTCGACGCCGTCGAGCCGCTGGCCGTCGGCGATGGGCAGCCCGCCCGAGAAGGTGACGAAAAGCAAGATGCCCAGCGCGAGCACCAGGACGCCAAGGCATAGAGCCAGGAGCTTGAGGATCTTGAAGACGCGTTTCATGACGATGTGCGATTCTATCACTGTCGGATCGCAACAGGCTGAAACTGCCCCCGTTGCCCCATTTCTACCTCCGGCGCGCTTCTGGGCGGGCGAGGCAGTGGGCACAGGGGGCAGCGGTGGCGCAGGACCAGGCAGCGGCGCTGACGCCAGTGGAGGCGCCACAGGTGTTGTGCCGGGCACAGGAGGATCTGCCTTCGGGGTAGGGGCCGGGGCGGGGACGCTCTCGGGACTGGTGCAGCTTCGATTTCATCGCCGGGTTCTTTGGTGCGAGCCGAAGATGCTGTCGCGCTCGAGTGCCGTGTTGTTTTCGATAGCTGCGATCCACTCGCCTGTGCTGGCGACCGCCGCGAAACGCGACTGAAGCACGACCGTTAAGGCTCGATGTAGCTCCTCGGCAGTGGCGTTCCCCGCGCGGTTGGCATAGGAGACCGAGCCGGAAGCGTCCGACAGGAACTCCACCGAGAGGCCGTCGTGGACCGCCTGCTTGATGGTCGCATCGTCGCAGTTGTGAGTCATGTAACCGGCGACGGTGACGGTGTCGATGCCTCGCTCCTTGAGCCATTCACCCAGGCCCGTGCCCGCGAAAGCGCTCGGGAAACTTTTGAGCAGAAATTGATCGCGGGGCCGGGAGCCGACTACATGGTGAAGCTCCGCGCCGCGTGTCCCTTTGGCCATCATCGGAGCTCCGGCCGGAAGGATTGTCTGGACGACCACCACCGGTATTGCGGCTGCGCGCGCCGCGTCCATGGCTTTGCCGATATTCGAAAGCGATAGCTCGACGCTCGGATACTCGATGCAGATGCTGCCGTCGACGTAGTCGTTTTGGACGTCAATAACAATGAGTGCACGGCGTTGGGTGCTGAACATGGGGACTCCTCGGTGAGCGGGTTGCGCCATTTACCGGCAACAGCGATTGTGCCGCTTCCCGCGCTTCTGTACAGTGGCCCGAAGGACATTTATCGATGACTGCGGGCCACAACTCCTATCTACGCGGACTGGGTTCAAAAGGCGCGATCGCGGTCGTTGTCTTCGACGGCATTAGCCCATTTCATCTCGCAGTGCCCTGCGCCGTCTTCGGAGAGGACCGCCGGGATGCTGGCGTGCCGAGATTCGATGTCCGGGTCTGCTCCGCCGAGGCAGGAACAATCCGCACCTCGGCAGGTTTCCGGATAACGACTCGCCACGGCCTTGGGTCTCTCGGGAAGGCGCAGATCATCATTGTCCCGAGCTGGCGCGATCCCGACGAGCCACCGCCAGAGCCACTTCTACGGGAGCTGCGTCGAGCCTGGGAGCGAGGAGCGCTGCTGGTCGGCTTGTGTCTTGGGACTTTCGTGCTCGCCGCAGCCGGCGTCTTGGACGGACGGCCGGCGACGACACACTGGATTGCTACGGAGAAGCTCGCGCGCCGCTTTCCGCGGGTGCGGGTCAACCGAGATGTGCTCTACGTAGATGATGGCGACCTCATGACCTCCGCCGGCACGGCGGCCGCCATCGACTGCTGCCTCCACCTGTTGCGCCGGCTCTGTGGCGCGGAAATCGCCAACCGTGTCGCGCGCCGCATGGTCGTTTCTCCCCACCGCCAGAGCAGTCAAGCTCAGTACGTCGAGCCGGCTGTGTCTGCCATCGGCACGAATCCGTTGGCCGAGCTCCTGGACTGGCTCGTCCGGAATCTGCAAACCCAGCACCGACTCGATGGGCTCGCCAAGCGGGTCTGCATGAGCCGGCGGACTCTTACTCGCCGGTTTCGCCAGGTGACAGGAACCACGGTCGGACGATGGCTTCTCGCCCAGCGGCTGGCTCTCGCCCAGCGCTGGCTGGAGACGACAGACGAACCGGTTGAACGCGTCGCTGATCTGGCCGGGTTCGGCTCTGCCGTCTCGTTACGGCAAAGCTTCTCCAAAGCGTTTGCCAACTCCCCTACTCGCTACCGAAAAGAGTTTCGGTCGGAGAGAACCTAGCGTCTAAGCACGATAGCGCTACCGATGCGGAATTGTCTGTGCTGGCTGGGTAACCAGACATCCGAAGTGGAGGCTGGCGTGCTACGCTTGCCTCCATTTTGCGCATGAGCACTGAAATGCCTCTTCCATCCGCTCCCCAGCCCGACCGCGACACGTCCGATCCGGGGGGCGACGAAACCACCATCTCCTCGGGCACCTTTCAGGCAGCGATTGGGCGAAGCGCCGCGATCTGGGCGGATCTGCCAGCCAATCCCCAGCGCTACCGCGTTCTCACTGGCGACCGGCCGACGGGCAGCCTGCATATCGGGCATCTCTTCGGCTCCCTGCAAAACCGAGTGAAGATCCAGAACCTCGGCGTCACCACCTTTATCGTCATCGCCGATTATCAGGTGCTGACCGACCGGGAAACCGCCGACAACGTGGCCGCCAACGTCCGCGAAATCGTACTCGACTATCTCGCGGCCGGCCTCGACCCGGACAACGGTCGCACCTTCATCTTTCCCCACAGTCACGTTCCGGCTCTCAATCAGTTGCTCCTGCCATTTCTCACTTTCGTCTCGCTGCCCGAGCTGGATCGGAATCCCACGGTGAAAGAGGAAATCCGAGCGGCGGGTCTGCGCACGATCAACGCCCTGATGTACACCTACCCCGTGCACCAAGCGGCGGACATCCTGTTCTGCAAGGGCAACGTCGTACCTGTGGGCAAGGACCAATTGCCGCATCTCGAACTCACGCGAAAGCTCGCGCGGCGTTTTAACGAACGATTTCCATCCCAGCCAGCGGTGTTTCCCGAACCCGACGCTCTGTTGTCCGAGACACCTGTCATTCTGGGCCTCGACGGTGGCCAGAAGATGAGCAAGAGCCGGGGCAACGCCATCCTGCTCAAGGCAAGCGCCGACGAGACGGCCAAACTTCTCAAGAGCGCCAAGACGGATAGCAACCGCCTCATCACATATGAACCGGAATCCCGGCCGGAAGTGGCCAATCTTCTGCGCCTCGTCTCACTGTCGACCGGACAGCCCCCTGAGGCCATCGCCACCGAGATCGGTGACGGCGGGTCAGGAAAATTGAAAGCCAGGCTGACCGAGGCCTTGAACACCTACCTCGCGCCTCTGCGGGCTCGACGGGCTGAATTGGCCAAGGATCCGGCCTACGTGGCCGGTGTGCTCCGTCGTGGAATCGAACGCGCCAACGCCGAAGCCGAATCCACCATCACCGCCGTCCGCCGGGCCATGGGCATGGTCTACGAGACTTGAGCTGAACTACCTTGGCGTGGCGTCGGGCAATCCGCCGTCGACGGGAATGGTCGCGCCTGTGGTCGGGGTCTGGCGCGTGATGAAGAAGAGAACGGCGCTGGCCACGTGTTCGGCGGTCACGGCGGCTTTGAGTAGATTGCGCGAGCGGTAGTATTCCTCCAGTCCGCGCTCGTCGAGGCCGCGCGCCTTCATGCGGTTGGGCCCGACAGCGGCCCACAAGCCAGAACGTTTTTGCCCGTGGGAAAAGACCGCATCAGGGGCGACCATGTTGACCCGCACGCCAAGCGGAGCGAATTCCAGGCTGGCAATGCGCGCCAGTTGATGGGCGGCAGCTTTGGTCGCGCTGTACGCGCCGAAGCCCGCGCCCGGGGCAAAGACGTTCTTGGTCGACACCAGCACGACGTCGCCGCCTGTGCCTTGCAGGGCGAAGTGACGGCCCGCCTCGGCCAGCACCAGCAGCGTGCCTTCCACGTTGACGCTTTCGAGCTTGCGAAAGGCGTCGAGGCCGAGCTCGGTCAGGGGAGCCACATGGGCGATCCCGGCGTTGACGATCACGCAATCGAGGCCGCCCCAGGTGCGGACCACCTGGTTGTATGCGGCCGCCACCGAGGCTGGGTCGGTCACGTCCATGGCCACGGCCGCAACCCGCGACGGGTAGTTCTGCCCAAGTTCGGCGACGAGGCCGTCGAGAGCGGGACCAGGAAGATCGGTCGCGGCGACATGGCAACCCGTAGCGAGCAGGGCTTCGCAGATGCCCGAGCCGATGGCCCCGGCCGCGCCGGTGACCAGCGCGACGCTGCCGCGCAAGTTGTGGGCAGTGTCGTCAAGTCCGCGCGAGCCCAACTTGGCCTGCTGGTAGGCGCGGAATTCCATGTCGAACAGGTGCTCGTCATCGAGCGACAGATATTCGGCACCGCCCTCGTAAATGGTCGCCTTCACGGCCAGTCCCTGCCGGGCGATGTCGCGAACCATGGTCGCATCGGCTGCGTTCGCGCCGACGCACACGACGCCTAGTCCCGGAATCATCAGCACCCGCGGCAAAAAATCGCGCGCTTCGCTAGCAACCTGGAGGTTGGCTGCGTGCTTTTGCACATACGCCCGATATTCGGCCTGAAAGGCGGCGACAGATTGTGCCAGCTCTTCTCTGAATTTCTTGGCATCGTCCAGCGTCGCATGGTCCAGCCAAAGCGGAACTCTGCGGGTGCGGATCAGATAGTCGGTGGTGAGCGGCGCTGACAGAGCCAGCTTCTTGCCTTCGGGTGCCTCGATCCATTGCGCGACTTCGGGATCGAGCAAAGGCTCGAGGATGACCCGATCGCCGAGCACGTCCGGCGTGGCTGGTCCCAAGACGCCGCGAATGACCGGGGCCAGCTTGAGGTATTTCTGCGCGCGATCCCCGGCGGACGAAGGCGTTCCCAGACCGCGAGTGCGGTGCTTCTCCAGATAGGCTTCTGCGCGACTGACCAGTTCGATGGTCGCGTCGTACGCCGCGCGGGCCGTCGCTCCCCAGGTCACCAGCCCGTGGTGCATGAGCACGAGCGCGCGAGCCTGCGGATGGCGGGCCATGGTGTCGCGCACGGCACGGCCGAGATCCAGCCCGGCCAATGCGTAGGGAACCATGGCGATGTCCTGCCCGAGTGCTGCTGCGACGGCCTGGGCGCCGTTGGTGCGATTGGTCAGCGCGAGGATGGCGCTGGGATGCGTGTGCATCACGAATTCGTGGGGAAGTACGGCGTGAACCAGGGTTTCCACCGAGGCGCGACGAGAAGAGGCGCGCAGACAATGGCAGGCGAATTCACCGGCCATGGCTTCGTCCGACAGCGCGGCCAGGTCGAGCAGCCGCAGCAGGTACGCGAGGTCCAGCGCAACGAAATCGCCGGGCTGGGCCGCCGCAAGATTGATCCCAGACGCCTTGATGAAGAGAGCGGACTGCTTTTCGCCGAGCACGTTGGCAAGCAAGCACTTGCACGAAGTGTTGCCGCCACCGTGCAGCGCCAGATCAGGATCGGACCCGAGCAGGCGCGTGGCATAGGCAAGGACAGCGAGGTTGCTTTCGCAAGCCGCGCCTTGAGCGGCGGCTGCGACGTCTGATTCTGACCAACGATTTTGCATGCGCGATGGAACGCTAGCGCTTCTGGTTCTTGGCCGTCTGGTAGAAATCGAAGGCGTGCTGCGGGCTCATGTCTTCGTGAACCACTTTGCGCACGGCTTGGATCATAGCCACGGGCGCGTCGGCCTGGAAGATGTTGCGTCCCATGTCCACTCCGGCTGCACCTTGCGAAATAGCGTCGTGGGCCATTTGCAGCGCCTCTAGCTCCGGCAGCTTTTTGCCGCCGGCAATCACGATGGGCACCGGGCAGGAGGCGGTCACGGTTTCGAAATCCTCGGGCACGTAGTAGGTCTTCACGAACGCGGCGCCCAGCTCGGCGCAGATTCGGCTGGCCAGACGCATGTACTTCGCGTCGCGGGCCATATCCTTGCCCACCGCGGTCACCGCGAGTACCGGAATGCCGTGGCGATTTCCCTGGTCTACCAGACGGGTCATGTTGGCAACCGACTGGGTTTCGAATTCGCCGCCGATGAAGACCTGCACCGCGACCGCCGAGACATTCATGCGGACGGCGTCTTCCATGCTGCAAGCGATCTGTTCGTTGGAAAGTTCTTTGAGAATGCTGGGCCCGCCGCTGGCGCGCATGACCACGGCGTTGGTCAGGGCAGGGGGAATTACACTGCGCAGGATTCCCCGGGTCAGCATCAGCGCGTCGGCGTACGGGGCCAGCGGCAGGATGGTGATGTCGACCCGTTCGAGGCCGGTGGTGGGGCCCTGGAAGTAGCCATGGTCAAAGGCCAGCATCACGGTCTTGCCCGACTTCGGGCTGAAGATGTGGGCCAGGCGATTGTTCATGCCCCAGTCGTGAGCGTTCGATCCCTTGAGGAAGAAGCTCCGGCTTTCTTGCGGGACGTCTGTGTAGAATTCTTTGTCCTTCTTGTTGGTGACGTCAGCTTCCGGCATGGGCTTCTCCTTGGCGCATTGAAACAGTCCGAACGGGCCGCGAAACCGTAACACAAATGGCGGGCGCAGACGACGCGGATGCGCGAAAGCCAACCAGGAGTATGCTCGGGCCATGGCCGAGATACCTGCTGCACACGACAACCCTTCGCGCCTTGGGCGGTTCATCCAGAACTACTCCGGGTTTCTCTCCAGCTTCGTCATCGGTGTGGCCGGGCTGGTGGCCACGTCGATCTGGCAGTTCCGCCAGGCGCAGAACGCCGAGCGCCAGCAAGCGAGCGAGCAAGCCATCGCGCGCACCAAGGCCGACAACGACTGGCGCATCGCTCGCGCCGAGATTCTTGGCAAGAACCTCTCGGTGCTGTCGCTGCAGGGGCCGCAGAGCGTGGACCAGCGCTTCGGCGTCTTGCTCTCGCTCACCAGGGGAAACATCCTCGACCCGGAACTGGCGGTTTCCTATGCGCTGGAATTGGGCCGCGACAATCCGACCTACATGCGCGTCGTGTTGGCCGGCACTGCGAACAAGAACTACACCCAACTCGAACAAGCCTTTGCCCTGACTTGCATGCAGCGCTTCGGCGTGGAGAAGCGAGCCGAGGTCTGCAAGGACGACAAGCTGGCCGAGCGTTCCGAGGCCATTGCGCAGTTGGTGGCCGATGAGCTGGACGCTGCCATCGCCAGCGGTGAGACCGGCAAAGGTCCGATGGGCCTGCTGCGCGAGGAACGCGCGGTTCAGGCGCATCCGACCAAGATGGCGTGGTTGTTCGAGACCTATTTGCAGAATCTCTATGAGCGGCGCCAATGGAGTGAGATCGAGAGCTTCGAGAGGTTTTCCACCGGAGCGCGCCTGGTAGCGGCGCTGGTGCTGGCCACGGCGCGCACGGGAGAGTTGGTGACGTCGGCCGAGGGAGACCTGCTGAAGAAGTTTCACGCCGAGCGACGCCACTGGTTGGCCGGCTACATGTTCAGCCGCACCTGCGATTCCGAATGCCGGGCCAAGCTGATGCAAGCCATGCTGAGTTCCTACGGCGAGGCCCAGGGCGACTACAACGACGTCTTCAAGCGTCTGCTGACGGCGCCGCGAGGCGAAGCCGGCATCGCGCTGGCTGAGTTGCACGCGCGTCTGCTCTGGTGCCAGGTCGACGCTGACGATCTGGCGGAATTCCGAGACAGCGTGCTGGTTCCGACACTGACTGCCGCCTGCGCCGATCCCAAGTTCGATGCGGGGCTGCTGGAGGACCTGGCCGCGATGGCCGCGCTGGTTCCTGAGCCGACGGCGTCCTCGACTGAGGACGCCACGGCTGCCAGCTTCGCCGCCGCTTGGAAACAGATGGTGGTGGCGCTGGAGAAACGTGGCGAGCGTTTCCAGAAGGCTTTCACCAATCGTCTGGCCCGTGCCCGCCGCGAACGCGCCAATCCGCCGCCCATGATCAAGAAACAGAACTTTTGCAACGCCGAGCGCGTCGACAGCACCGGCGGCAGCCAACTCGACCAGTAGCACCCGCGAGGGCGCGTCATGGCGGCGCGCGGACCAAGTCTGAAGCGGTAGTAGGTGAACAACGTGCGAACTGCGACGTCGATCCGTGACACCTGGCACGCGGCTAGCATGAGCGGATGGGCGAGATGACCAGAACCCAGGTTGGGGGATGGCGCTACGAACGCGGAGGAAGCCCAATGGCCACGAATTCCCACGGCACCCAGACCAAGAATCCAGTATCTGCCGAACTTTCCAGCCCGCAGGTGCGTGAGCGTCTGGTCCATGTGGCGCTTTCAGTTTTGCGAGACGGGATCGAGGCCGAAGACGCCGCCCACGACGCGGTCGAGCAGGCATTACGCGGATCAGAATCTTTTCGCGCAAAATCTCTCGTGAGCACGTGGCTTCACCGCGTGGTGGTGAACGCGGCGCTCATGCGGGCGCGGCGGCGGCGGCGAACCGCTGAGCGCGTGGCGGCCAACGACCAGTCGGGACAAGGCGATGTGGTTGCGCTGTTGTCGGATTCAAGGCCCGCGCCTGGGGCACTTCTGGAGGACAGGGAAGACCGTTGTCGATTGCACGTAGCCGTCGCCCAGTTGCCGCGTGCCTATCGAGACGTGGTCCAGCTTTGCGTGTTCGAGGAGTTGCCCTTGCCAGATGCGGCTCGCTCGCTGGGAATCACCAGCCAGGCTGCGCGCACTCGCATGTGCCGCGCGCGGGCTCAGCTGCGTGAGCGCCTCGCTGCATAGATGTTTGCGACCCGGGTGAGCTAGAGCAGCCAGGCTGCGAGGTCTATGCGACATCCCGCTCTTCTGTCGCCAGCGATCAAGGCCGTGCTCTGCTAACACGACCAAACTGACATGGCGACGGAGAGCTGCCTGCGGCCAAACTGTCCACCATGAACGTTCAAACCAGCCATGCAGCTGCTCCGCCGCCATGCTGAGGCTCTCGCCCCTGTCCCCAACGGCACTCTCCCCCGCTCCGCCAGCGCCGCCCATCCGAAGCCCCGGCCTGCCCGCCGCCACACCATCCTCCCCACAGGCAAACCTTACCGAGCACCTCCCTCCTCCCCATTCCTGTTGACGCAAACTCTGTGCCACTGGGAGGGAGCGAAAGCGTGCTAGATTCGTCACCACGATGCGAACTGGCGTTACGGGTTCGTAATTTTCCTCTGTGGCGTGACACGGGATGGGAACATCGTGACGCGCTGATTGCATCCAGATACGTCGTTTGGACATCTCAAGTCAGGAACCAGAAGGAAGCGAATCGCCTTGCTTTGCTCTCTCACAGAACTGACCATGTCTCCCCACGCGGCTCGCCTGCGCCGAAGGCACATGAGACGGGATTCAGAACATGCTTGACATACTCCTGGTGGACGACGAAGCCGACATTCGGCTGCCGCTCGGCGAGGCGCTGAGGGAGCTCGGCCATCGCGTGGCGCTGGCCGCTGACGGCGACGAGGCCATGCAGTGCCTGGACCGCCAGGTATTCAACTTGGTCATGAGCGACATCCGCCTGCCCAAGGTTGATGGTTTCACCATTCTGCGTCGCCTCCGCGATGAGCAGCCCGACACCCACGTGGTCTTGATGACCGCCTTCGGCACGATTCAGGAGGCAGTCCTCGCCGTCAAGGAGACGGCGATAGAATACGTCACCAAGCCGTTCGAGCTGCCCGATGTGCTGAATATCGTTAAGCGCATCGACGAGCGCTGGAAGCTTTTGCGCGATCTAGCCGCGGCGCGGGCGGAATTGGCCACGCGCAAAGTCGGCGAAATGATTGAAGGGCGCTCGCCGGCCATCGTACACCTGCGCAATCAAATCAACGCCATTGCTGCCAGCTCGGCGGCTGTGCTCTTGACCGGCGAGAGCGGCACCGGCAAGGAGCTGGCGGCACGCATGATTCACGCGGCCAGCGACCGGAGTGACGCTCCCTTCGTGGCCGTCAACTGCGCGGCTGTTCCGGCCGCGCTCATCGAGGCCGAACTATTCGGACACGAGCGGGGGGCGTTCACCGGAGCCGTCAAGCGTCGCGACGGCCGCTTCAAGGCGGCCGACGGCGGCACGCTTTTCCTCGACGAGATCGGGGAGATGCCGGTTGACGTGCAAGCCAAGCTGTTGCGCGCGATCCAGGAGGGCTCGTTCGAGCCTATCGGGACCAACACCTCGGTGAAGGTCGACGTCCGCCTGGTTTCGGCCAGCAACCGGGATCTCAAGGGCAGTGCGACGGACGGCAGCTTTCGCCAGGATCTCTACTATCGCATCAAGGTGTTCGAACTGCGCTTGCCACCGTTGCGCGAACGGCTTACCGACTTGCCCATTCTGGTCGAGCAGTTCCTGCGTGAGTTCACCCCGGCGGGCACGACGCCTCCAAGTATTGCGCCGGCAGGCTGGGCTGCGCTGCAAGGCTACGCCTATCCGGGCAACGTACGCGAGCTGAAGCACGCCATCCAGCACGCCAGCATCTTGGCGCGGGGCCAGGAGATCCATGTGCACCACCTTCCGGCCGAATTCCACGGCAACGCGCGTGTCGTGTCAGGAGATCGCGTCGAACCGCTGGCGTTTGTGATGGCCCAGTTCGAAAAGGACTACATTGAGCGCACCCTGAAGATGGCCGAAGGCGAGCGCCGCCGCGCCGCCGAAATGCTGGGGATCTCCCGCAAGAACTTGTGGGAGAAGATGGTCAAGTACGGCCTGCACTAGAACTTCTATGCCACTGAGGCGGGGCGGGGAGACTCGCCATCGGGACCCGCGACGGGAAGCGCGAAGTTGAACGTGGCCCGGCGGTCGGGTGTGCTTTCAACCCAGAGGCGGCCGCCATGTCGTTCCACCAGCATGCGTGCGACGAAGAGTCCCATCCCGTAGCCATGATCGGCCCTGAGCTGGTCAAGCTGGCTGCTGGGCGGCGCGGGCGGCTCGGCGCTGGCATGGTTTCGGCCAGGAACGACGATGGCGAAGCGCACTTCGTCGTCAGCCACGGCCACACGCAGCGCAACCTCCGCGCCGTCTGCGCAATTCTGTAGCGCGATGATCAGCACGCTGATGAGCACGCGTTCCAGACGAACGATGTCGGCTGTGATCAAGACCGGGCTTTCGGGAAGCGCGAGCCTGACGCGGGTAGTGTCGATAGTGCGAGCATTACGCGCGAGGATCTCGGGCAGGAGGTGATCGATGGCTACTGGACGCAGTTCCAGCCTGAGCTGGCCGGAGCGAACGCGCGACGAGTCGACCAGTTCTTCGATCATTGCGTCCAGACGCCGCGCCGCCGCGATTACCACCGAAGCGAAGCGCTGCTCCTTCTCCAGGCCACGCTCGCCCAAAGCCTTGTGCAGAAGTTGCGCGTTCAGGTGAACCGACGTCAGCGGATTGCGAATGTCGTGCGACACCAGGCGGATCATCTGCTCGTGGTGTCTCTCCAAGGTGCGCAACATGGTGACGTCAGCCAAGGTCACCGCCGCTCCGCCACAAGCGCCCCCGGTCAGCACGATGGGCACGGCAGTTGTCGACAACCAGGTCGTGCGGCCGTCGCGGTGAATGCCGACGTCCAGGTTGCGAACGGTTTCTCCGCGCAGGGCTCGAAGCCCGGGCCACGAGTCAACCGGCAATGGCACACCGTCGTTTCCGGCGAACAGAGTGCGCGCCAGAAATTTGAGCACGGATTGTCCAACGTCTTCGTCCGCCAGACCGAGCATCGATCTGGCCCTATGGTTGGCGCCGGCCAGCACTCCATCCGCCGCCAGCACAAGCGTGCCCTCTGAAGTGGCGGCGAGCAGAGCTTCTCGTTCGAGTTGTGCGAGCGGAGTTGGCTGCGGCTGGTCCTGCACCCTGGGTGCTTGCCTTCCCTTGGATGCCCGCAGGGCCAGATCCGAAGGCGGCGTTTGTGATGTGCGGATTTTCCGCCGGAAGTCTCGGTCCTGCGCCATGGCGGAGATTATCCCCTATCTCGCGCGCAAGACGAGCCCTTGCCCAACAATCCCGCGTGGTCGCAGCAATGTCAGCGGTGCAGGTGCAGGCCGCGCCCGAACCTGAAGCCGCTGCCGAATCCTCGGGCTGGAGGTATGGCTCCACGAGCGCCGCCCCCATGAACATATCCTCCCATGCCCCCGTGAACATATCCTCCTCGCCCCCAGTAGGGATGGTATCCCCAGCCGGGGCCCCAAAGCCAAGGATAGAACCCCACTCCCCACCACCAGGCCGGCCACATTTCGACGGCCACGCCAACCGGTCGGTAGTCAACGTATTCGGGCGACTCACTGGGCATCAGTTCAAACGGCGTCGTCCCAGTGATGGGCTCGGCGCCGCGGCGAACCTGCCATGACAGGATGGGTTGTCCCGGGCTGCCTTGGCGTGGCAGGGCATAGAAGACATCCAGGTAGCCGTGCTGTCCCGGGGCCACGGTGACCGCCGAACCACCAGTCGAGCTAAGCGCATAGGTAGGCCGCACAGGAGCAGCCCCCAGGCTCACGACCTGATCGCGGGTGTCGATGGTCCAGGCAGCAGCGTCGGTGCGGTTCTCGGCTGCGATGCGCAGGTGGAGATAGAAGCCCTGCGTCCCCGACGGAGTTGGCATGGCCTCCCCGCCGAACGAAATGACATAGGCCGTTCCCTTGGGATCCCTGGCCGGGATCGGGTAGGTCGCGGCAGGCGCTTGCGCGGCGGCAGGTTGCGGTTCGGACACGTTCCGGTAGACGGTCGTTTCCGTGGCACAGCCCACGGTGGCAAGTGCTATTGCGCCGAAAAGTACCTTCATATTTGTTGCGTTCATTTGTTCCTCACTGAGGTTGATCGCACTCTTGACTTTACCACCCAGAGGGGGTTGTTGCTTTTCTCTTCCGTGCGCAAGCCAAGGAGGCAAATGCCTTGCGTCGGAGCTGTGTTACGCTGTCGGCACCATGGCAAAATCAGCTTGTCCGATTTCCAAGACGCACTTCATTGAAAAGGCCGAGCCCATCAAGTTGGTCATCAACGGCCAGGAACTGGTGGCCGACAAGAAGGAGTTCTCGACCGGCTCGTTCGGCTGGTTCTTCAACGGCAAGATCAGCGTGGCCGTTGACGGCAAACCGCTCAGCGTGCAGGTCGGTCTGAATTTGACAGTCGTTGGCAGCAAAGACGCCGAACGCTAGCTTCTATGTCGCTTGGTGCGTTGTCTCGGCCACCGCCGCGAGGCCCATGTACTGCAGCATGGCGCGCGCAGCCTTGCGTCCCGCGCCCATGGCGAGAATGACAGTGGCACCGCCGGTCACGATATCGCCGCCGGCGAAAACACCCGGTATGCTGGTCATCTGCGTGTCGGGGCTGACATCGATGTAGCCGCGCTTGTTCAGCTTCAGTCCTGGCGTGGTCTGCGCCAGGATGGGATTGGCCGAGGTTCCGATGGCGTACACGATGGTGTCCACCTCGAAGAGAAACTCCGAGCCCTTTACCGGCACGGGGCGTGCGCGGCCCGACGCATCCGGCTCGCCCAATTCCATGCGGATGCATTCCATCGCTTTCACCCACCCGCGCTCGTCGCCAAGTATGCGCACCGGAGCGGTCAGCCAGTTGAACTTCACGCCCTCTTCTTCCGCGTGATGGACTTCCTCGGCGCGCGCCGGACTTTCCTTCTTGGTGCGACGGTACACGCAGTACACATTCTCAGCGCCCATTCGGATGGAGACACGGCAGGCATCCATAGCGGTGTTGCCTGCGCCGATCACCGCCACCTTCTTGCCCATGCCGGTCGGCGTGTCGCTTTGCGGGTGCTGATAGGCGCGCATCAGGTTGACGCGCGTCAGGTATTCGTTGGCCGAAAAGATGCCATTGAATCCCTCGCCCGGGATACCCATCAGATTGGGGAACCCGGCCCCGACGCCGATGAACGCGGTCTCGTATCCCATTTCCTGCATCAGCTGCGGAATGGTGAAGAGGCGGCCGATGATGGCGTTGGTCACCACCTTGACGCCTAGACCTTTCAAGGCCTCCAGCTCGCGGTCAATCAGCTTCTTGGGCAGCCGGAATTCCGGGATGCCGTACTTGAGCACCCCGCCGGCCGTGTGCAGCGCCTCGTAGATGGTCACGTCGACTCCGGCGCGCGCCAGGTCCACGGCGCAGGTGATGGAGGCGGGACCGCTGCCGATCATGGCGGCCTTGTGCCCGTTCGGCTTGACCGACGTGGCCAGCGACCATCCGTTCTTGAGGGCCATGTCGCCGACGAAGCGCTCGAGACGGCCGATGCCCACCGGCTCCAGCTTGTTGCCCACGATGCACACGGCCTCACATTGCGTTTCCTGCGGGCAGACGCGGCCGCAAATGGCGGGCAGCACGTTGTCAGCGGCCAGGACGTCGTAGGCCTTGCGGAAGTCGCGGTTTTCGACGGCCTGGATGAAGCCCGGAATGTTGATGGCCACCGGGCACCCGGCGATGCACCCGGGCTTCTTGCACTGGATGCATCGGGCCGCTTCACCCACCGCCTGCTCTTCGCTGTAGCCTAGAGTCACCTCACTCCAGTTGCGGGCACGCGCCGCCGGATCCTGTTCCGGCATAGCGGTCTTGGTCTTGGCGATGGTCTTGATGGTCTTCTTGGGTTTGGGTGCTGCTTCCATTGCGGGCTCTGACTTTGCTTCTAGGGGGAAAAAGACTACTTGGGCAGGTGGCACTCGTGTTGTTCGCGAAATAGCCGCATTGACTCGCGTTCGAACGGGTCAAAGCGTTTGGCCCGGGCCAGCAGTTCGTCGAAGTCGACCTGCAGGCCGTCGAACTCGGGGCCGTCCACGCAAGCAAAGGCCATCTTACCGCCCACGGTGACCCGGCATCCGCCGCACATTCCAGTGCCATCAACCATGACCGGGTTCAGGCTGACGATGGTTTTGACGTTGCGTGGTTTAGTCACCGCCACGCAGGCCTTCATCATGATGGCGGGCCCGATGGCCAGCACCTCGTCGACGTCGGGATTCTTGTCCAGCACTTCCTGCAGCGGCCCGGTGACCAGACCCTTCACGCCGAACGATCCGTCGTCGGTGGCGATGATCAACTCGTCGCTTTCGGCCTTGAAGCGGTCGATCCAGAACATGAGATCCTTGGACCGGAAGCCGACGATGGAGATGGTGTGGGCGCCGTTCTGTTTGTACTGGCGCAATTGGGGATAGGTGGGCGCTACGCCGAGTCCGCCGCCCACGCACACGACCCTTTTTACCTTGTCGAAGTGGCGCGCGTGACCCAGCGGGCCGGCGAGGTCATCGAGGTACTCGCCTTCCTTCAGATTCATGAGCGCGGTGGTCGTCTTGCCCACCGCCTGGATGACCAGGGTGATGGTGCCGGCCTGCCGATCGAAATCGGCGATGGTTAGGGGAACGCGCTCGCCGCCATCCCCGTGACGGATGATCACGAAGTGTCCGGGCTGCGCCGCCTTGGCGATGTCAGGCGCCTCCAGTTTCCAGAGGTAAGTGACAGGGGAAAACTGCTCTCGTTTGACGATCTTGAACATCGGTGTCTCGTCGGGGCTAATTCCTACCGAATACCTACGGCACCCGCAGGACACAGTCAACGGGTCTCGACGAGAGAATGGGTAGCGGGGTGCGGTGTCGGTGCCGGGGGCGGTGGCAGAGGCTGTGGCAGTGACAGGAACAGTGACGGAGGCGGAGGCGGTGGGCCCCGAAAGTCACGGTTTGTTGA
>Ga0265316_10000592_pt1 | contig 40537 bp, 36 predicted proteins | sample 4522metaG_FD_202092 | JGI IMG/M metagenome (GOLD analysis project Ga0265316, IMG submission 202092) | Rhizosphere microbial communities from Carex aquatilis grown in University of Washington, Seatle, WA, United States - 4-5-22 metaG | ecosystem: Host-associated > Plants > Roots > Rhizosphere >... | reverse complement strand
GCCTGATCGAGACGGCGGTTGGCGCCCACCTTCTGCGTGGCGCCCAGGCCTCGGGTTTCGAACTGTCTTGGTGGCGCGAGGCCAACCGCGAGGTGGACTTCGTCATGCGCAAGGGCCGCAGCCTGGTCGCCATCGAGGTCAAGAGCGGCAGGCGACGCGATTCCCTGCCCGGATTGGACCTCTTCGCCAGCCGCCATCCCACCGCCCGCCGGTTGCTCGTCGGGGGCGATGGCATCGATCTCGAGGATTTCCTTCTCGCCGAACCAGAGCATTGGTTCCCAGATTACGCAAGCGGCGGATCGACAAGGCCGGGATCGAGAAGTTTCTCTCCGCCTTGAATGTCTACGACATCGAGGTGGACCCCGAGACGATGACCGTAGCCTGGTCCAAGACCCTCGGCCTCGCGGATAGTTTTGCATTGTCGGTCTACGGCGCGGCCTATCTGGAGCTGGCATTGCGACGGGGACTGCGCTGGCGTCGTTGGATCATTCGCTACGCCGGGCGATACAAAAGGCCGGCGGCCAGAGGCCCCCCTAGCCACCGAACGGTTTGAATGTTGGGCAGAATGGCGAGCTTGCGAGCGTCCGGGAAATCCGCCTCGCCCCGCGAAAGCGGGCGAGGGCGCGGCGAAGCCGCGGGAGGCAGGGGTGGAGCGTGCAGGACCCGAAGTGCCCGCAGGGTTGGGAGGCCGACGCGCGAAGCGCGGCGGGTGAGGGGCTCTGCCGTGCGAGAGAGTGCGTTTCACGGCAGAGTCAAACCGTTCGTGCTCTAGCCCCGCGCGATCAGGGGCGAGCGGGCACGTCCGGCTCCCCTCGGCCCGGCGCTACGGCTTCGCGCGAGATCGCTCCACCAGACCAGGGTGTCGGTCGCGTCGGCCGCGACTGTCTGGCCAGACTTGGCCTCGACGGGAACCAGTCGATCGCCCAGATCCATGAGGATGTCGACCTCGTGGCCGGTCGAGTCGCGCCGCAGCACGCCACGCCCGAAATCCTAGGATCTTGGTGGCGATGGAATCGGCCGAGCAGGCGTGGACACCTTCGCCCGCGCCGCTGAAGCCGGGCAGGTCTGGCGCGGAGGTGGCAGCGAAGGCGAAGCCGCCAGGCAGGTCAGGTGAGTCGATCCTCACCAGAGTTTCTGCACTTGGCCCGACAGAGTCAGGGAGATAGCTGGACCGTCTGAACGCCGACACTCGGCCACGGTAGAAACAATGTGAAACGCCACCTGACGGTCCCATCCCCATTGCATTCTGGCAGCGAGCCCGCACCAAGACGCAAAACCGGGCGGACCTTCATACACGGAATAGCCGACTTTTCCGACGGGCTGTTCGCAGACCACGCAAAGGCTGGCGGGAACGTCGGGGCCCACGGTGTCTGCGATGATCCGCCCCATCGCCACGGATGTCTCTCCGACCCGAACCATCGCCCGCAGCTTGTGCCCGTTGCCAATCACGCAGGCCAGTGCTGCCAAGGCGACGGCGGCCTGGCCCCAGCGCCGCGACGGCACCGTGCGCTCCCGCCGCCAGTTGGCCCCGATCAGCAGAATGGCCAAGACCGCAGCCGGCCGTTGCGCGTACATCTCACTGACATGCCCCATGACCGAAAACGGAGCCACCACGGCGAGACTTGCCAGGGCAGCCAGCAGCCAGTGATGGACGGACCAATCCTGTTTGGCGCGCCTTCCGATGATGAAGAGCAATGGCAGCCCCATTGCGAAAGACAGCAAGGCCCACCAGAACCGGGGCCGGAGCGATAGCAAGGCGAGCGTGTCTACCGTGCTCGCCGCTGTGCCGAGGATCATCGCGGCTTGCTTAGCTATGGCGATTGGGTTGAACCCGATCCCGTAGCGCGCACCGGGGGTACCGAGTGCCACCTTCCCCAACAGAAGGAATCGAAGGGCGAAATAGATCGAAACACCAACAAGGCCCAACGCCAATTCCAGACCGCAACGCAGGTAGACCTGCTTCGCGTGAGAACGGTCCTGGTTGGAAACCGGAGCTTCCGATCTCTCGCCCCCGCTCCGACGAGACATCATGGCAAACGCCTTCATGAAGGGCGCGGCGGCGAACCAAGCGATTCCGCCTTCGTTCCAAAGCACGGACAGCATCGCAAACACCAGCCAGCCCACGTATGAGCGCCACCGGTTGCTCCGCCCAAGCAGAAGGACCAAGGCAGACATCAGGCCAAAGACATTCGACCAAACGTGATTCTCGCTATCCATGGACCAGATGGCCGTGCCTACCGCAGGCGCGATGGCACAGGCGAGTGCCGCGAGCAGGGCGCTTCTCCGCGAGCCACCGCACTGTCGGGCCAGAAGGCCAACCAGTCCGATAGCTGTCAGGTGGGCGAGAGCATTCATTGCGTGAAGAAATCCGGGATACGGCAACGCAAACTCTGCGACCCGGAAGAGATGGGCCAACGGCAGCCATCTGGAGTCGGTGGGCCACAACAGGTCCCAGGTGAATGGGGTTATCGGAATGCCCGAGCCCCAATCATCCAATGCCGGCAGTACCCAGAACGCCGGTATGGTCATCATCGCCCACGCGAGAAGCACCAATCCCAGCAGAACGCGATGGCTGCGAGTAACCGGGTCAGAACCGGCAGAACCCGTTCCGCTGGTGAACCACTCGGAAATGACTCTCATGGGATCATCGAGCGCATCAGACAGCAGGAAGGTACCATGGCTCGGGCGCAGCGAGGGGCGAAGTCGAGGTGGTTTGGAAAGCGCCAGGCGGCTTGCTCGTGCTGGTCCTGGGTCGGCCGCGCCTGAGCGCACCTTCGGAATTTGCGGCGCCATTCTGGCGCGACGCCAAAGACGCGTTGCCCCATCGAGCGCGTGAGGGCTCGACACGACACCATCCGTCCGCTAGCCTTCACCGCCTAAGATGACTCCTCGCCTACACGCGGCTAGCGCAAAGGGCTTGCTGCCCCGGCGATTCGTCTTGGCGTGCGCCCTGGTGGTTCTCGGCTCCTGCGCCGGTCGCCAGACACCGCCGGCGGGCTCAGTCGAAGCGGTCGACATGATGCCCGAGGAGCGGCTGGGCATCGACGATGTCTTCGAGGTGCGCGTGTTCTCCGAGCCAGACTTGTCGGGTCCCTACCGGATAGCGGCAGATGGAACCATCGACTATCCCTTTGCCGGCCGCGTCCCGGTGGTGGGCTTGCGCAGCGGCGACGTGCAGGAACTGATCGCGAGCAAGCTGCGGGATGGATACCTCAAGCGGCCGCAGGTTTCAGTGATGGTGAAGGAGTGGAACAGCCGCAAGGTGTCGGTGATAGGCCAAGTGCAGCACCCGGGATCTGTGGCCTACTTCCCCAAGATGACGATCGTGGATGCGATTGCGGCTGCCGGTGGGTTCACCGGCATCGCGGCGAAGAACTCAGTCACCCTGCGGCGCGAGGCCAAGGGATCGGTGGAAAGCCGGAACTGCCCAGTTGCTGAAATCAGCGAGGGAAGGGCGCCCAACGTCGTCCTGCGGCCCGGCGACATCTTGGTGGTTGAAGAACGACTGTTCTAATTCCGGTTCAGCCTGATGGCGGACAGCGCGAATCTGGTTCTGCACCTGCTGGACGCGCGGCTGTCTTGATGGGGCGCCCTTGAGCCAGCCTGAATCGCCACAGCCGGAAACCCGCTCTCGCGGCAAACAACGGCGAAGACGACCGAATTTCATCATCGACACCAGCGGGTGGGTGATGGCGGCTGCCGTGTTTCTGGCGCCGCTTGCGGTGGGAACCGTGCACCGGCCCGCCCTGGTCACGTTGTTCGTCGTCGTCGGTGCCGCGCTGATCGCGCTGTTCTTTGGGCAGCTTCGTGCGGGTGAACGCATACGCGTCGGCGCATCGGCCATCCTTCCAGCGGTTTTCGTCGTGGTCTGCGCCCTTCAGCTTGTGCCGCTTCCGCCGAGCATCCGGAATGCAATCGACCCGGCGGGCAGTGAACTGCTGGCCAATGCTTTGGCACCCATCCACAGTCATCCGCTGAGCCTGGATCCTCCATCCACCTGGCGCGAACTGGGCAAGGCCGCCGCAGTCCTGGCGGTGTTCCTGTTCGCCTATCACCTGGGTTCCGGTCGCAGGGCACCCCGGCGCATGATCTACACCGTGGCGGGCGCGGGTATCGTTGCCCTGCTCCTCGGACTCGGCCACGCCGCCATGGGGGAAAAGAGCATCTTCGGAGTCTTTCCGACAGGGCCCACGCTGCTTGTGCTGGGGCCATTCGTCGACCGAAACCACACCGCGGAGTTCCTGGAACTGGCCGCGTTCGCATGCCTCGCCTTGGCGCTGCTCGCGAGGAATCGCTGGACAGTGTGGGGGTGGCTCGCTGGCGCCACCGCGTTGGCCGCGGGGGCCATTTCGACGCTCTCCCGCGCTTCATTGTTGGCGCTGGCGGCAGGCGGGCTCACGTTCGTCGTACTGGCCCGTGCCGTAGGCGAGGACGGGACGCCGTTGCAACACCGCGCAATATCTTGGAAGAAGGTCATGCTGGTGGCAGCGCTGGGCGCAGTTGTTCTTGCAGGCGCCCTGGGGGCGGGTGCGCTGATGGACAGACTGACGACCGCTGACATGAACAGAGAGGTAAGGCCTTCGCTGTGGGCGGATGCGGTGTCAGTGGTCCGGGCGCATCCCGGCGGTATCGGAAAGGGTGCCTTCGAATACGTGTATCCCGCGTACCAGAACCCACAAGCCATCAAGGCACCCGCATCCACTCGTTTTGGCTTTGTCGAAAACGGCCCGCTTCAGCTTCTGATCGACACAGGCTGGGTCGGCCTGGGGCTCATCCTCGTGGCTGCTGGATTCCTGATTCGCGAGATGGTGCGTTCGGGCCTGGGACGAGCTGAAGCCGCCTTGATAGCTGGCGTCGTGGCGGTGCTGGCCCACAACCTGGCGGACTTCGGGCTGGAGATGGCGGGCATCGCGGTGCCGTTCGCTGCGGTCCTGGGCACGGCCGTGGGACGGGTCCGGCCGTCCGAACCCGTTCGGACGCGTGGAATGATCATCGCACCCCTGCTGGCCATCGCCGGGCTTGCCGCCGGATTGGTCGCGTTCTTGATGCCCGCGTCGCGGGACTTCGATAGGGCTCTCAACCGGGCGCAAGGAACCCAGGCGCGGATCGAACTGGCGCGCGAAGCACAGCGGGCCCACCCTGTGGACTACTTCTACGTCTTGGCCGAGGCTCTGTCCCAACCGCTGCGCGGGGGTGATGCTGGTCGCAGTCCCAGATTAGCATCGCTCAACCGGGCGCTTCGACTGTGTCCAAACTGTCCCAGCGTCAATGCAGCGGCGGCAGATACCCTCTGGGATCTGGGTTTGCACGGTCAGGCGCTGGCTCAGTTACGCGAGACCATCAGGCGCGATACCCCCCTTCGTCAAGAGGCCCTCGGGGCTGCGTTCGGCACACTTCGCCGTCGGCGGGCTTCGCCGGAAGAAGTGGCTGCGCTGGACATCGGGGATCCTGCGATTCGAATCGACATCGCCGAAGAGCTAACCTTTCGCAAGGACCCGACCCTGGCTCGCCAGCTTCTGTCCCAGATCCCCGCATCGCTTGCGACGACGACACCCTATTTCGCCACCAAGTACCGGGCCGAGGTGGCTGGCGGCGACCTGAATGCGGCGGCGGCAACCGTGACGGCCTGGCAGGCGCAGGATCCGACTGCCGCCCGACTGTTCTCTGCGCGCGCCAGTCTCGCCCAGCGCCAGCAGCGGCCGGATGAGGCAGCAGGCATCCTCGAGGCAGGGGTCAAGGCAAACCCAACCGACCAGCAACTCTTGCACGAGCGCATCGGGTTCTCGATCGCGCGCAAGCGATGGACGGAAGCCACACGCGCGATAGAGAACCTGCGCCGGGTTTTGCTGGAAAGGAACGTTCCGACAACCGAGGCCTACACTTGGGCGGCGCGCCTGGCGAGCGCGATGGAGCATCATTTGGAGGCGATCGCCCAGTACAACGCTGCGGTTGCGCAAGACCCGTCGAATTCATATCTCTGGCTGGAGCTTGGCCAGGTAGCGGAGGCGGCCGGTCAGCTAGAGGTGGCGACCCGCGCCTTTACCCGCGCCAGTCAGCTCGTGCCGTCGGATCGATTGGCAAGAGAAGCGCTGGACAGAATCGAGCGCCGTCGCGAGGAGCTGCGCCGAGCCGCCCTTCTGGCACCGCCGTAGATGTTCGCGGGCTGCTCTGTCAGCAGCGGCTACGCGGCCTTGTCGCGCGATCCGTACACCCCGTATCGCGCGTAACTCCGACGGTAGTAATAGTAGCCGTAGGCTCGGTTGCTCAGGTCAACTTCGTTGAGCACGACGCCGAGCATGCGCGCCTTGGCGGCCTCGAGCTGTCGGCGGGCCTGCAGCGCAGCGTGCCGGTTGGTCGCGCCGGCCTTGACGACCAGCAACACGCCGTCGACGATGTTTCCCAGCACGGCTGGGTCGGTGACGGCGGAGGTCGGCGGCGAATCGAGAATGACCCAATCGTAGGACGAAACGCACTCGGCAAGTACCCGGCGGAATCGTTCCGTGTGCAACAGTTCAGCCGGATTGGGCGGGGTTGGCCCGCAGGTCAACACGTCCAGGTTGGCTACCTCGCTGTGCTGGACAACCTTCGGGACCGCGGCGTCGCCGATGATGGCATTCGATATCCCGCTGTCATTGGGCATGCCGAAGACGGTGTGCAGCCGTGGCCGTCGCATGTCGGTGTCGATCAAGATGGTGCGTTGCCCGGCTTGCGCCAGGGTGACAGCGAGCCCGACGGCACTGGTCGTCTTGCCTTCCTGCGGGCCAGCGCTGGTGACCACCAGGGTGTGAATGGGCTTGTCCGGCGAGAGAAATAGCAAGTTGGTGCGCAAGGAACGGTACGCCTCGGCCGCAGAGCACTTGGGATCGTGGAACACGAGCAGATCTCGTGAGCGGAGCGCCTCGGGCGCGGTCTGCCGCCCTTCAGCCCCGGGGACGACGACGGGAATCACGCCCAGGACAGGAAGAGCGAGGGAGCGCTCGACGTCAGATTGCCCTTTAACCGTCGTATCGGCCACTTCGAGGGCGACGGCCACGCCACCCGAGCCGAGGAGGCCCAGCAACACGGCCAGCGCGATGTTGATCAGGACCCGCGGCTTGGATGGAAAGCGCATCGCCGTCGCGCGTTCCAGCACCCGGACGTTGTTTACCTTCATGAGGCCCGACAGATTGGCCTCCTTCTGGCGCTGGTTCACCATCCCATAGACCTTGGCGGCGTTGTCCGCATCTCGCGCGAGCGGCTTGTATTCAAGCTCCACCTTGGACAGCTCGATGGCATCCTTCTTCTCGCGCTCCATCCAGCCCATCAGCGATCTCTCCGTCTGCACCAGCGCCTCGTACTGCATGTCGAAGGATCTCAGGATCTCATCCATGCTCTTCTCGTAGTCGCGTCGAAGCGCGGCCGTCTGGCGTTTCAGCGCGATCAACTTCGGGTGCTCGTCGCCGTAGTGGGACTCTAGCGTAGCCTGGGTCTCGCCCAGTTCGACGAGCGATCCTTGTAGCTTCTGAATGACCGGATTCTGGCGGATCTCCGGCAAGCTCTCGCGTTCTTGGGGGTTGGCCTTCGCTGCCACGATGATCTTGCGGGCCGAATCCAGCTCGATTCGCTTCGCGCGGACGTCCGCCAGCTTCTGGTTGATGTGCTGCAGGTTCTGACTGGTCATGCTCTGCTTGTCGTCCAGGCTGACGGCCAACAGATTTTTGTCTTTCTTGTACTGGTACAGGCCCAGCTCCGATTTTTCGAGTTTAGCCCGGAGGTCCACTTCCTGCTCCGCTAGCCACAGGCTGGCGTTCTTGGTGCCGTCAAGCTTGTAGTCGAGGTTGCTCTCGATGTAGGCGTCGGCAAACGCATTCGCAAGCTGGGCGGCACGCTCGGGTTTCATGTCCTCCGCAATGATCGACGCAATGTGAGAATCGCGCAGCGGGTCGACGCGAATCCTGTCGAGGACGGCGTTTGCCAGATCGGTCTCGTTCGCAGCACCGCCAAACTCTGGATCGGCGGCCAGCCCGAGAACGGCCACAACCCGTCGAGCAACCGCCTGTGATTTGATGATGCGGAACTGCGTTGCATAGAATTCCTTGGTCGACCAGTAGGAGCCACCACCCAGGGTCACGACGTCTTTCACGTTCTCGAGCACCTGGGGCGCCGTGGATTCGATAACGACAGTACAGGTGCCCTCATAGATCTTCGGCTGTCGATACGTCCACAGGAACCCCAGGGCGGTCACGACCGCGGTTGCGGCAGCGATCATGCGCCAGCGCTTGGCCGCCGCCCGCCAGATATCGATCAAGCGAAAAGAGGTGCTGATGGTTCCGCTGCTGGCTGGGGCCGGCGCCTTCCCGTCCGGAGTCTGACTGTTGGTGTCCAAGGACCGAATGCTAGCCCGCCTTGCACGAGGGCGCAATGCGGCCATCATCGACGACAACGCGACGTTGCACGGCACCACCAGCTTCGCTATGGTACGCGGCAAGAAAGCAAACTGTCTTCCGTTGGCCTTGTGCCGAGGGTGGCGCGAGGTCCTGATGCTCGAACCACGTGGGTGTTTGGAGGCTGATTCATGATCTCCCGAACCATACACAATCTGCTCAATCGGAGCATTCCACGCGGCTTGCGCGAGGCTTTGCGCCAATTGGCAATTTCCGCGATTCCCAGCATGCGCCATCTGGACATGTGGACACGATTGCGCCAACTCGCTGAAGTCGGATTCAATCCCAAGATGATCTACGACATCGGTGCCTCCCAGGGTCTTTGGGCACGATCCGCCATGCGCGTGTGGCCGGCAGCACAGGTGGTTGGCTTTGAGCCCAATCTAAGTCGGAAGGAATCGCTGAATCGCCTGGCTACAGAAAGCCCTCGGTTCCGCTTCTTCTCATGCTTTCTGGGCGCACAGGAGCAGGTGGTTGAGTATTCGGACCAGGGCGATCAGACCAGTTTGTATCTTGAGGGCAGAGAAAAGGCGTCCACAGCGCCCATGCGCCAATTGGACAGCTTGGTCGTCAAGGAAAGCCTGCCGTTGCCAGACTTCATCAAGCTTGACGTGCAGGGGGCCGAGCTTGAGGTCTTGAAAGGCGGCTCGAAAACAGTGGAACACGCCGAGGTCATTCTCGCCGAGGTCAGCCTCTATAGGCTTCGAAAAGACATGCCAACGGCTCTCGAACTGTGGTCCTGGCTCGATTCAAAAGGCTTTGCTCTGTATGACGTCTTGTCCATGCTTCGGCGTGAAAAGGATGATGCCTTGGTGCAGATGGATTTTCTTTTCGTCAGGCGCACGAGCCCGCTCTATCGTGATGCGTGGGAGTAGTTCATGAATCGCACCTACGGGGCATGAGGTTCTGATGTGCGGCATCGTCGGCCTCGTGGGCCCGCAAGAAGACTCTTGGCTGGACCGCATGAACGCGGTGCAAGTCCACCGCGGTCCTGACGACGCCGGGCAATGGCGCGACCGCAATCGGAACGTCGCCCTCGCGATGAGGCGCCTGGCGATCATCGATTTGGCCGAGGGGACGCAACCGATGACGGACGCCGAAGAGCGGCACGTTCTCGTGTTCAACGGCGAGATATTCAATGCTCCTCTTCTTCGCCGCGAGATCGAAGACCTGGGGATGCCGTTCCGGACGGATCACTCCGATACCGAGGTCATCCTGCAAGGGTACCGTTGCTGGGGCGAGAAGGTCGTCGAACGGCTCAATGGAATGTTCGCCTTTGTCATCTATGACAGAGAGCGGGGGATCCTCTTCGGCGCGCGCGATCCCTCGGGCATCAAGCCGCTGTACCTTCTGCACCAGGGACAGCGGCTTGCATTCGCGTCCGAACTGAAGAGCATATTCGAGATCCCTTGGCTTGATCGATCCGAGAAGGCCCTGGATCTAGAGAGTCTCTCGCACTACCTCACGCTGCAGTTCGTTCCTGCACCTCGAACCATCCTCAAGAACGTGCGCAAGCTGGCAGCAGGGCATTGCTTTCAATTCTCGCTCGATCAGTCGGCGCTCGTCGAGCGTCGCTACTGGTCGCCGCCCTTGCCGACCTCGGTTGTCGAGTCACGCGAAGACGTGGTCTTGCAAGTGCGCCGACGGATGGAGTCGGCTGTTCGACGGTGGCTGATGAGCGACGTCCCAGTGGGATGCAGCCTTTCGGGAGGCCTCGACTCGGCTTCCGTTGTCGGCGTGATGGGTAGCCTGGGCGTCGCACCGATTCGCACCTGGACCCTGGGTTTCGAAGAGTCCCACGCCGATCGAGATGAACGGGCTCTCGCGCGCATCGTTGCGCGCCGATGGAATACCGAGCACACGGAGATCGTACTCTCCGCGCGTAGGCTGCTCGACGACCTCCCCGCCATGACACGCCACCTCGACGAGCCGTACGCGGGCGGGTTGCCTTCATGGTATGTCTTCCGCGAGATGCACGGCCACGTCAAGGTGGCGATGACCGGGACAGGCGGGGACGAGCTGTTCGGAAACTACAATAAGTGGCGAGCACACGCTCTTTGCAGTCGGTCAGGAGCACTGCGCGTCGCCTGGGCGTTGCGGGAGCACGGTCTTCGACGCGTCTTGGTGAACCCCCATGGCGCGCTTTACCACGGCTATACGGGAGATCGGATCAAGACGAAACTGATGTCGGCACGACTCCATCCAATCAGCAGCACGGCCGAGCTGATGGAGCACTACTGGCGTGCCTCGGGGCGAGACGATCCCAAGGACGTCGTGGCTGCTGTGGATTTTCGCCTGCAGCTTCCAGACGAATTCCTGCACATGACAGATCGGTTCTCGATGGCTTGGTCGATCGAGGCGCGTACGCCGTTTCTCGATCGTGATCTCGTCGAATACGTGTTGGCGCTACCGTCCAAACTGCGAATCGATCCGCTGACCTACAAGGGTCTGCTCAGAGAGGTAGCTCGGGCGTGGGTGCCCGACGAACTCTTCTCTGCGCCAAAACGGGGCTTCGTTCTTCCGCTTCGGTCTTGGACACGAAACGATCTGCGCCCGATTCTCCAGGAACTGCTCGGTGAGGTGTATCTCAGGCAGCAGGGGCTGTTCAACCCAAAGGCGATCGGTGCGGTGCTCAGAGAACATTTCGAGGCACGCCGAGATTCGACAGATCTGGTGTGGACGCTGTTGATGTTCCAGCTGTGGTGGCGGTCGTTCCTCTCGCCGCCGCCGACGTCCACCGGCCATGAGGGGACACGATGCGCGTAGTCCATCTTTCCACGACGTGCGGAACCGCAGGTGGCGGCGCCTTTCGCGCATCCTACAGCATCCATAGCGCGCTTCGCACTCACGGCATTGAGAGCAGAGTGCTCACACTATCGTCCAGTTCGGACGATCCTGACGTTCACGTGGTGGGACGGTCGACGCTGGATGAACGACTTCGGCGCGATCTTAGCCAGAAGCTCGAAGGGATAGTGTCCAGGTATGCGCGCCCGTCGCCCGGCAACGTCTGGACAAGTGGTCTCTTTGGATCGTTGCGGGCTCACGCCCACCCCGACGTTGTCGGCGCCGATGTCATCGTCCTTTACTGGGTGGGTAGCGCATTCCTTTCCACGGCGGGGATCGGGCAGTTGCTTCGCCTTGGCAAGCCGGTGGTCTGGAGACTGTCAGACATGTGGGCCTTCACCGGCGGGTGCCACTACGCTCTCGGATGCGATAGGTACCGCGAGCGTTGCGGCTGTTGCCCGCAACTCCGATCGTCGCGGGAATTCGATCTTTCCCGGCTGGGTTGGCAGCGAAAGCACGCCGCTTGGCAGACAGGGGCTCTTACGGTGGTGTGTCCGTCTACGTGGATGGCGAAATGTGTTCGTCAAAGCTCGTTGCTCGCCAGCGCAGGCGTACGTGTCATTCATACCGGGGTCGACGTGTCCCTGTTCCGGCCATTCGACCGCGCAGTGGCGCGTGAAATCCTTGGGCTACCGCGAGATGAACGTATCGTTCTCGCGGGCGCAAGCGGTCTCGCCTTTTCAGAGGGCCGAAAGGGTGGAGCCTACCTACTGGAGGCGATCACACGCGTTCGAGCGAGCGTCCCCAATGTGCACCTCGCGCTGTTCGGTACGACACGCAAGCTGGAGGGAATTCCATGCACGGCGCTCGGAGCCATTCGTGACGAACGTCTCCTTGCCCTCATCTATGCGGCTGCCGACCTGTTTGTTTCAACCTCACTGGAAGACAACCTTCCCAACACCATTCTTGAGGCCCTCGCATGCGGCCTCCCGGTGGTCGCTTTCGGGATCGAGGGGGTTCTTGACGCGGTTCATGACGGACGCACGGGATTCCTTTGCCCCCCCGGCGACTCAGAGGCCCTGGCATCCCAGATTTCGCGCTGCCTTCTCGACAACGAAGGGCGCCTTGCCTTGGGGAGGAACGCCCGGGACGAGGCGCTCGCCCGTTTCGACGGGAACCGCCAGGGGGCCGCGTACGCAGTCCTCCTTGATGAGTTGCGCACTCGACGGAGCCCGGCCCCATGAGTCGCGAACAGGATCGGGGGGGGCCCGTAGGCGGTGGCCGCTCGCCCGCAGCCGGATTGCCATCCCTACTTGATCGAGGTCTTCTGAAAGCGAGACCACACCGCGCACAGCTGCCGCGCGACCTCCGCAGGGGCGCATCGAGCCTCCACATACTCCCGCGATGCTGAGCCAGCGCGAGCTAGCTCGTCAGCCGACAATCCCTGAATTGCCTCTAGTGCCGAGAGAATCGCTTCCTCGCCATGTGAGATGTCGTAGGCAGGCGTATCGCGATAGTCGACGCTGCCTCGAACGAAGCTGCGGTCGAACGAGGTAAGCAGAACGCGACCGCGTGCCATCGCGCCGAGGGCATTCATTCCGAGACCACCTCCATAAAGTTGGTCTACAACCACATTCACTGTCGACAGAAGCCGGGCGTACTCAGCGTATGGTAGCCGCTCTGCGATCACTAGCTCGTAGCGCCCCGGGTGCCGGTCGACCAGAGCCCTCAACACAGGCAAGATGACATCGGTTCCTTTGAATCCAGGACGGATGATGCCGTGAAGTACCCTTAGGGGGCCGCTTCGACGATTTGGCAGCGCAGGATTCGAAAGCTCGACCGGAAAGTTGAAGGGACCATTGGAGCCCCCACTGCGCGACGCATATGCATCCGCATACGCGGCGCTGGCGAACGGGATGAAGCAGTGGACACGCCCCGTCAACGCGTCCGTCACTCCCCTTTCCGGGGCCGTGTCAAAATCGTATGCACATATCGACCGCCGGCTGTCCTTCAGACACCCCGCACAAGGGCAAAACCTGGACGCCGCCATCACCGGCTGGACGTATGAGTCGCAACCCGCCACCGCCATGCTGAGAACCCCGCGGAAACTGTCGAGAAACGAAAGCAGCCATTGCGCGTAGCTCGCACGCGGTACGAATCTCGGCAAGACTAGAGCGGTCGGGCTGATAAACTGAATCACGTCGTAGTTGCTCGCCAGGTCCGAAAGAAGTCGCGGTTGTCCGACAAACAGCTGATGCGCTCGGGCCAACTGCCCCAGCGGGATCCGGTTCAATCGATCGGGGCGGAATCGCTTGAACCCATCGCCCCCCGAGATTGTGGTGGCTTCGTGGCCAATCTGCTCCAGTCCGATCTTCAGATTCGTGTGCACGCCGCTGTACTCACCAACCAGGGCGATCTTCATCTTGCTTCCTGCGCCCGTAGAGGACAGTGGTCAGACGCAGTCATGGCTGAACAGCCTCCGCAGCCTGCCTTCTGGTTTGTAACCCGCACCACAGGGCCATTGCGCCATTCCCGAGAATTGAAAACGCATACGTGCCAAGAAACGCCAAGATTGCTCCCTTGGCGCCAAGCCTGGGGATTAGCAGAAAATTCGCGACGACGTTGATCGACCCCACCAGTAGGGTCAGCGCCGCTGCCTGCCAGAAGTAGCCGCGGCCTATCCACTGCGGAGCCATCAGGGTCGAAAACGTCATGCCGACCACACCGAGCAGCATCCACTGGAAGAGCGTAACCGCAGGACGAAAGCGCTCCCCGGCCATCAACACGATGGCCCAGGGCGCCAGCAAGGCGGCAATCACACTGAGGGCAATCATTCCCAGGGTAACCTGCACCAGCAAACGACGGTTGACGGGCCAGGCGTTGTTTGGCCCAAGGCTGGCCACCTTGCCATAGATCACCATGCTGGCTGACTGGGGTATGATGGTGAGCACTGCCAGCAACTGGGTCGCCAGTTGAAAATGGCCGGTTTGAGCAGCACCGTGATAGTGGTTGAGAATGAGGACATTGGCCGAAGTGAACAAGAAGGTTCCGATGGCATTGAGATGGAGCTTAGCACCACCGGAGAGCAGCCCCTTGATCTCGCCTCTGTCGGGTTTGCAGGAGAGCCCTTTGGCATGGGCGACAGAGAAGAGAAATCCAAGGCCTCCCAAAGCCATGATCGCCTGCCCGAGCAGGTTGGCGCTCAGCACACCCACGACCCCCAGGCGAAACCCGCCAACCATGACGAACACGGCCGCAACCGCAATGGTTCGGCCGAGGACCTGGAAACGGTTGTAGATGCGCAGCCGCTCCAGGCCCATGAGCAGAGAGCTGCCGTACTGCTCCCAGATGAAGAAGGGCAGCGCAAGAAACCCAACCGCCAATGGCAACAACGGGAGTCCCTTGAAGGCCCCCTGGGGTGCGACAAGGTGTATGCCCACAGCGACTACCCAACCGCCCGCGGAAAGCACAATCGTCAGCAGGAGCAGACTGCCCAGCAAGCCGCCAAAGCGGCTTTGATCGCGGTCGTCGGCCATCCGGTGCAAAGCGACTTGGCCGAGGCTGAGGTAGGCAAAGGTGCCAAACATGCCAGCCCAAGTAGTGATCGCAGCCACCTGCCCGCGACCCTCCGGGCCCAGCAGGCGCGCTGTGAGAAAGAGCGTGAACACCCCCAGCGCCGTCGAGTAAATTTTCGCACCGCTGGTGTGGGCGATAGTAAGCCACAACTCACGCACGGGTGATGTCCAGCAATGCGCGAATGACGCGTTCGAGCGACTCATCATCCAAGTGCGGCCCCATCGGTAAACTCAGCGCCTGCTCGGCCATGCGCTCGGCGATGGGAAAAGCACCCTGGGCATACCCCAGGTCGGCATAGGCTCCCTGAAGATGCGGCGGCGTCGGATAGTGAATCATTGTTCCGATACCCGCTCGATCCAGCTCCTGCTGAATCTGGCTGCGAACCTTGCTGCGCACTGCAAAGACATGCCAAACGGGCTCTGCCCAATCGGACACGATGGGCAGCGCAAGCCCGGTGTCCGCCAGTTCGCTCAGAAGGCGCTCGGCGATAGCCCGACGCCTTGCATTCCACCGATCTAGGTGCTTGAGTTTGGCTCGAAGAAAAGCCGCCTGAAGAGGATCGAGGCGACTGTTGAAACCTCTACTCTCATTGACATACTTCACCCTCGAACCGTAGTTGCGCAATACACGGAGACGGTCGGCAATCGACGGGTTATTGGTGGTGACCGCGCCTCCGTCACCAATCGCGCCAAGATTCTTGCCAGGGTAGAAGCTCCAGGCCACGGCATCGCCGTGACTGCCGACACGCCGGCCCTTGTAGCGCGCGCCATGGGCCTGCGCGGCGTCCTCCAATACCCGCAGTCCGCGTATCCTTGCTATGGCGAGAATCGGATCCAGATCCGCCGGCTGTCCGTAGAGATGCACCGGCAAAATCACCTTGGTGCGCTTGGTGATTGCTGCCTCGATGAGTGCCGGATTGATATTGAACGTCGCCTCTTCTGGCTCTACGGGAACCGGAGTCGCACCGGACTGGCTGACGGCCAGCCAGGTTGCGATGAAAGTATTGCTGGGGACGATTACCTCGTCGCCAGGGCCAACTCCAAGTGCCAGCAAGGCTAGGTGAAGGGCATCGAGGCCGTTGGCTACGCCAACACAGTGTCCGGCCTCGCAGTAGTCGGCAAACTCGTTCTCAAATGCCACCACCTCGGAGCCGAGAATGTACCAACCCGACTCAAGCACGCGCTGGAAGGCCTCGTGCAGCTCGGAGCGCATTTCGATGTGCTGGGCCTTCAGATCGAGAAAGGGGACGTTCATGGCTTTCCGCGCGCAACGGCTGCCTTGAATTCATCGTAGTCGCGGTAGTAGTCGTTCGCGTCGTAGAAATCTGACGCCAGCACCATGCAAACGGCACCCGAAGAGAAATTGTCGAGATACCTCCATATCATTGGACATAAGTACAATCCCTGATATGAGCGGTTCAGGTGGTAGCGTTGCTCGTGGCTACCGTCGTCAAGGACGACATCGAAGCTCCCGGACGCGGCGACGATGAATTGGTGTAGGGTCTTGTGGGCATGGCTACCGCGGTCGGAACCGCCCGGGACGTCGTATAGGTAGTAGATCCGCTTGATGTCGAAAGGAATGTGACGGGAGTTCTCAATGAACGTCAGGTTGCCGCGAGGGTCTGAGATTTTCGGCAATTGAATGATTCGGCAGTCGTCCATGGGCATGGTTGTTTCCAGACGTCCTCTTCCTTCGGGTCTTTCCGGCGTGTTGCTGGCGTGAAGTCTATAGCAGCTTTACGTCCGTCACCAGGTACACGGCGCGAATGCCCCGGTGCGCCAACGGTGAAATCGCATTCTGACTACTCATGCCTCGTGGCTCCCTAGAAACTCGACGCACCTCCGCCGCCTGGTAAGCTCCCGGCCGAGGGGGAGCACACATGACGAAGGATGCCTTTCTACGCGAGCTGGAAACCGCACTCGATCGAGAGCCTGGGTCTATTTCGACCACCTCGGCGCTGGAGGAGATCGAATGGGACTCCCTCGCTGAGATCGCATTCGTGTCGTTCGCTGATCAGAAACTCGGCGTCGCGGTTGTGGCAAAGCAGGTCGCTTCCTGCAAGACCGTGGCCGACCTGATCAAGCTCGTGGGCCCGAACGTCGCCGACTGACTGGGTGGTCCATGGGCGCGGCGATCACTGCCATCGAGTACCATCTGCCAGACCGGTTGCTGACGAACGCAGATCTTGCCGCGGAATACCCTGATTGGAGCGTAGGGAAGATCGAGGCGAAGACAGGGATCAAGACCCGACATATCGCAGGTCCAGATGAAACGTCGCTTGACCTGGCCACGAAAGCCGGGGAGCTTCTCTTTTCTCGCACGCCGGTCAAGAAGACGGAGATCGACTTCATCCTCCTTTGCACGCAGAGCCCGGACTACTTCCTGCCCACATCGGCGTGCATCCTGCAGGATCGCCTAGGTTTGGGACGGCACGTTGGAGCCCTGGATTTCAACCTCGGTTGCTCGGGCTACGTCTACGGGCTCAGCTTGGCCAAAGGGCTAATAGCCTCAGGGGCGGCAAAGAACGTACTGCTGTTCACGTCGGAAACCTACTCGAAGTTCATCACGCCCCAAGATCGAAGCGTGAGAACGCTTTTCGGCGATGCTGGGGCGGTGACCTTGCTGCAAGCCAGGTCGGACATCGACGACGCTATCGGTCCGTTCGTTTTCGGGACAGACGGCCGTGGATATCAGAATCTGATCGTGCGCGGAGGCGCCATGCGCGATCGAACAGCTCCGATCGATCTCTATATGAATGGTACGGAGATTTTCACCTTCACCCTGCGCGAGATTCCCGCCCTCGTGCAAGCCACTCTCGCCAAGGCCAAGCTCACGACCGACCAGATCGACTTGTTCGTCTTCCATCAGGCAAACGCGTACATGCTCGATCATCTGCGCAAGAAGATGGAGATACCCAAGGAGCGCTTCGTCATGGCCCTTGAGACATCGGGGAATACCGTTTCCTGTACCATTCCAATCGCTCTCAAACAGTCAGCTGAAACTGGTTTACTCCGCAGCGGCCAAACGTTGATGCTCGTGGGATTCGGCGTCGGCTACTCTTGGGGTGCTGCCATCGTCAGGTGGGTTTGAAGTTGGCGTCGCTGCCGGCGCAGTTCCGGAGGAATTGAATGGAGAAGCTCCACAAGCTCGTCATCATCGGAGACTCGGCATTTGCTCAGGTCGCTTACGAGTACTTCACCCACGACTCGCCCTACGAGGTAGTCGGGTTCAGCGTCGAAAGGGCGTACCTCAAGCAAGAAGCGCTGTTTGGCCTGCCCATCGTCCCGTTCGAAAGCATCGAGCGCCACTTCGAGCCAGCCAAGCACTGGGTCTACGCAGCGCTTGTCTACACCCAACTGAACAGGCTGCGCGCTCGACTTCTCGCCCAGGCCAAGGCGCGTGGGTATCGCGCCGCCTCATTCGTGAGCCCGCACGCTGTTGTTTGGAGGAACGCAACGATCGGGGAGCACTGCTTCGTCTTCGAGAACAACGTCATCCAGCCTTTCTGCCGCATCGGCAACAACGTCGTGTTGTGGAGTGGCAACCACATCGGGCATCATTCGATTGTACGAGACCACGTGTTCATCGCTTCCCATGTGGCTGTTTCTGGATTCTGTGACATCGGCGAATACAGTTTTCTTGGTGTCAACGCGACGATTTCAAACAACGTCACAATCGCCAAAGATAACTTGATTGGTGCGGGTGCCACGATACTCAGAAACACGAAACCGGGACTCATCTACGGCGTCAAACCGACTGAGGCGAACAAGAGCGTAACTGCCAACGTCTATTTCAACGTGCCGGAAGATGCCGGCTAGGAACCCCTGTGCGGATTGTTAGCTATACGTCGGACATGCAGGGGAAGTGGGACGACTTCGTCCGCTCATCCAAGAACGGCAACTTCCTGTTCCAGCGTGGGTACATGGATTATCACGCGGACAGGTTCCCGGATGCCTCGTTGGTCGTGACGGATGACGACGACCGCTGGCTCGCGATCCTGCCCGCCACACGCCGTGATAGGCTGTTGACCAGCCACGGCGGACTCACGTACGGCGGATTCGTTACCGACTCCCGCATGACCGTCCCCACCATGCTCCGGATCTTTGACGCCACTGCAGCCCACCTTCTCGAAGCCGGAATCGAGCAAGTGCAGTACAAAGTCATTCCGCACATCTACCACCGCCTTCCAGCGCAAGAAGACCTGTATGCTCTCTTTCGGGTCAATGCGACGCTGTCCAGGCGGGACGTGGCTGCCGCGCTTGAGCCCGCACGACCCGGACCGGTGCAGGAGCGCAGGAAGAGAGGACTGCGCAAAGCCCGGCGTGCTGGCGTAGAGATTCGCAACGGCGGAGACCAGATCGCTGCGTATTGGAGCATCCTTGAGCAAACCCTCACCCAGAAGCACGGCGTGAAGCCGGTGCATCGGCTCGATGAGTTCGTCTTGCTGGCCTCGCGTTTTCCCGAACAAATAGTGCTACACGCTGCCTTCCTAGGCGCGGAGATGGTTGCGGGCGTGGTCGTCTATCTATCAGAAAGCGTTGCGCACGCTCAATACATCGCGGCCTCTGAGGCGGGTCGTGAACTCGGTGCCCTCGATCTGCTTTTTCAGACCCTGATCAACGAGACATACGCCGGGGTTCGGTACTTCGATTTCGGCATCTCGACCGAGCAAGGAGGGCGGTTTCTCAATAGCGGCCTGATAGAGCAGAAAGAGGGGTTCGGCGCACGAGCCGTAACCTACGACCACTACACTTGGTCGTTGGAGCCGCGCCAGTTCCAGGAGGTCTCGGCATGACCGATGCGAGGACCAAACGTGAGACTGAACTCAAGCGGATGCAGCGGTTCAAGAACTTGAGTTACGACTCGTTCAGACAGCTCGCCGTGGACCCAAGCCTCAGCCCGAGCGAGCGGATCGGTTTCCCGGACGAGTATCGAGTGGGCCACGAAGAGGCCATTCTCCAAGACATCTTGAGGAAACTGCCGATGCTCAGCGCGGACGACAAACGCGTGCTCGACATCGGCCCTGGGTGCGCTCCGCTGGCACGCATGCTCATTGAGCTATGTGGCAAACGGCGGCATTCAGTCACTCTCATTGACTCCCCGGAAATGCTGGCACAGTTGCCTGACGAGCCGTTCGTCCAGAAGGTCCCGGCGTACTTTCCTCGCGACTGTAGAGACCTCGTGCAGCAACTCAGCGCCAAAGTGGACGTGGTTCTCACCTACAGTGTCTTCCACTACGTGTTCGACGAGCACCCCTGGCATGACTTTGTTGATTCCTGCCTGCAGATGTTGGCCCCTGGGGGCGAAATGCTGATCGGCGACATCCCCAACACATCCAAGCGCAAGCGGTTCTTCGCTTCGGAAGCTGGAGTCCGCTTTCACAAGCAATTCACCCAGACCGACAGCGCGCCCGATGTTCACTTCAACAGCCCGGAACCCAGACAGATCGACGACGCAGTCGTGATGGGCGTTCTGCTCAGGTGCCGCTTGGCAGGGTACGATGCCTACATCCTTCCGCAGAACGACGGGCTTCCCATGGCCAACAGACGCGAAGATATCCTGATCCGCCGGCCATAGGGACGCAACAGGTGTGGCGATGAAGTGGAAGAAGCTCGGCGTGGTCTACAGACCGGACGGAGGCCTGGCTTGGGCGAGGAGCCACGCGACTTGCCCCACTCCCATCATCCTGGATGACCGGATCCGCGTCTACATTCAGTGTCGGGATGAGGCGAACGTTGGGCGAATCGGCTTCGTCGAACTGGACGTCCGGGATCCTCGACGCGTCGTCTATGTTCACCCGGATCCCGTGCTAGACATCGGTCGCCCAGGCACCTTCGACGAGAACGGCGTCTTCCAAACCTGCGTCCTCCCGGTGGACGAAGAGCGAACATTCCTCTACTATGTGGGTTTTGAACTTGGAACCAAGATCCGGTATCGCCTACTGACCGGACTTGCGGTTAGTCGGGACGGCGGCGTGACGTTCGAGCGCGTCCGCAAGACGCCGGTCTTGGAACGGAGCGACGATGAACTCCACTTTAGGTGCGGACCGTGGGTGTTGCGCCGAAAGCATCGGTTTTGCATGTGGTATGTGGCCGGCAGCGAGTGGACTGAAATTCGCGGAAAGCAGATTCCTGTTTACGACATTCGCACCATTGAATCGGATGACGGCATGTCGTGGCCTGATCGCGGCTCACCATGCGTCCAGGTGGCGAACCCAGACGAGGTCGGGTTCGGGAGACCCTGCGTCGTTCGTCACGGTCACGGCCTGCGGATGTTCTATTCCGTGAGATTGCGCTCGCTCGGAGGCAACTACACTGTCGGGTTTGCGGATTCGCGCGACGGCCAGGTTTGGATTCGCAGGGATTCCTCGTTCGGTCTTTCCCGCGGCTCAGAAGGAGATTGGGATTCGACCCACCTGGACTACGCGGCGATCGTCGAAGTGGGTGGACGGACATATCTCTTCTACAATGGAAATGATTTTGGGTTGACCGGGTTCGGCGTGGCCGAGTTGCTTTCGGATGAGTGAGGAAGAGGAAGATGCGCACCGGGGACGAGGTAGCTGCCTCGACCCGCGGTGGCCAAGTTGGGGACCAAGTTGTTGGTACCCCCCTGATGCATGCTAGTATCCTTCCCCACATGGCTGCGTCCGTGATTGCCTCTGTGGTCCTCAACGACATGGACCGGACTGCGCTGGCGGCGCACGGATTCCGTTCCTGGATGCTCCAGGAGTTTTCGAGTCCCTACGAGGTTGTGATCAACCTGTTCAATGATCAGGAACAGACGTTTCAACGTTTGTCCGAGGACCGCAACCCGCTTTGTCGCCCGGTGATCAGGACCTTCCCTCGTCCCAGCTTCTTCAACATATCGGCGGCCAACAATCTTGGCCTCCATCAGTCGTCAGGCGAATACGTGCTTTTCTGCGGGTCGGACGTGATTTTTCCGAGTTCATACCTGGGCACGGTGACCGACGAGTTGAGACGTCGTGACATCAGCTACGTCGATGGCTTGCGAATCGATCTAGGTGAGGCGCGTACGAAGGCACTGGGTGTTCCGTCGGGCTACTTCAGGGCCGCAAACTATGACTCCCTGGTCAGCAGTGAACTTGGGACGCGGCCTGGGGGCGTGTGCAACTGGATCGTCAGGCGTGACGTCGCCAGGGCGATCGGAGGGTTCGATCCCCTCCTACTTTGCTACGAGGACGCGGACTTCAACGATCGCGTCTCGCACTACCTTCGTCGAACCGGTGCGCAAAAGATAACGTACACCCTGTCGAGCATCCTCGGATATCACCTGCATCACGAGGCGAGCGAGCTGTATTCTGCCGCCGGGCAGAGCAAGGCAATCTGCAAGGCGCGCCGCCAGCGTCTATTCGAGGATGAGGCCAGCGTTGCGGACGTGGTGCCGACTCGCCTGGACGCGATCGACGACTTGATGGCCACGCTGGCGAACACACCGCCTCCGCCGTGGTCGCTCAGGGGCGCGAAGGGTCTCGGGTGGCTTCGAAGCATCTACCGACGCACGCGAGCCGCAACTCGCGCATTTGCTCGACCGCTGTAGCATGCAATCGCCGGATCTCATCGCGGTCGTCACGACCATACAGGCACCGACGCAGGCGGTCGCGGCGCTCGTCGCGACGTTGACACCCATCAAGGCTCCCTTGTTGATCGTCGGAGACGCCAAGGGACCGCTTGCCTGGAATCTGCCAGGCAGCGAGTTGTTGTCGCTGAAGGCCCAACTTTCTCTCGGCTTCCGCCTTCCCGGCCTTCTGCCGGTCGGGCACTACTCGCGCAAGAACGTGGGTTACCTGGTCGCGATGCAGAGGCAACCGGCGACGATCTACGAGACTGATGACGACAATGCACCGCTTGCTGGTTTTCGGAGGCGGGACTTAACTGTGAGTGCCCGATGCGCGAGCCCTGGTCTTTGGTCGAACGTCTACAGCTACTTCACCGACTGGCCCATCTGGCCGCGCGGTTTTCCCCTTCAACGTATTCACGACGGTGCCCTTGCGGCTTCGACTCCCGAGACCCTCAGTCAGGTGGACGCCCCCATCCAACAGGGTCTTGCCAATGGCTCTCCCGATGTAGATGCGGTGTGGCGTCTGGTCTTGGACCGCGAGATCACCTTCAGAAATGACCCCAGCGTTGTCGTCCCGCCCGGGACGTGGTGCCCCTTCAATAGCCAGACCACCTGGTGGTGGCCGGTCGCTTTTCCCCTGCTCTATCTTCCAAGTCACTGCTCGTTCCGGATGACGGACATCTGGCGCAGCTTCGTCGCGCAACGCTGCCTTTGGGAATTCGGCGCCGGTGTCGTGTTCCACGCCCCGGAAGTCGTTCAGCAACGGAACGCCCATGTGCTGCTGCGGGATTTCGAGGACGAGATTCCCGGGTACCTGTCCAATGAACGCTTGGTCTCCATCCTTGGCGAGCTCTCGCTCGCAAGTGGCCCCGCATCGGTGGGTTCGAATCTGTTCCGGTGCTACGAGGCGCTGGTCGGGCATGGGTTTCTTTCCTCCGCGGAAATGCCGCTCGTCGAGGCGTGGCTGCGCGATCTCGAAGCGTTTCCGTCGGTCGGCTCTTCTCGCTGAGATTGGACACCCGACTCGCAACGCGCGGGCCTTCCGCCGCGAGCGTGCTATTCTTATCGTAACGAAGCATGTCGATTCAGCGGCTGGCCGTCTGACCGGCTGTCCCGTGGAGACAGAGATTGGAAATCAAGCTGCCGATCAAAGCGTTGATTCGCCGCCGTGCCTGGTTGTTTGGGCGCTTGAGTGTGGGCAAGGCGTTGAACCTGGCTTCGGCCGCCAAGGACTTCGCGCTCAAGCGAGAGACCCTTTCGGCGTTTCCCTCGTTTGTGAAGATCGACATCAGCCCGCTCTGCAACCTGCACTGCACCGCTTGCGTCCATGCCGACCCGAACGGAAACCCGAACCTCGAGCGGCAGGTCTTCGACCCCAAGCACAAGATGACGCTGGAGCAGTTCGGCCGGATCATCGAGCAGATCCGGGGCAAGACCTCCGCGGTGTCGCTCTACTACCTCGGCGATCCGATGGTCCACCCCGACCTCGATCGGATGTGCCGCCTGGCGGCCGACGCCGGCCTGCAGGTGCATGTCTCCACCAACTTCAGCTTCGGGCTCAAGGACGATCGCATTCGCAGGATGGTGCAGAGCGGCCTGTCGCACCTCACGGTCTGTATCGACGGCGTCAGCCAGGAGAAGTACCAGCTCACGCGCGTTGGCGGGAAGATCGAGCATGTCCTCCACAACCTCAAACGCGTCACTAGAATGCGCAAAGCTCTCGGTCAGCGCTATCCGTTGGTCGAAGTTCAGTTCATCATGTTCCAGCACAACGCCGATGAGGTCGAGAAGGCGCGCGAGATGTGCAAGGACCTCGGTGTCGACGAATTCGTCACCTTCTGGGGCGATCTACACAATTGGACCAGTTGTGACCCTGACAGCTTCGAAGTGATCGGCCCCCGCCCCGGGACACGCCTGCCGCGCTGCTATTGGCCATATTTTACGACTGTGATCAAGTGGAACGGCGACGTGATCCCGTGCTGCTTGCATCGGCAGGGCATGCAGTACGCGCCCGGGGCTGATGCGCGCGTGTTTGGCAACGTGTTCCAGAAGGGGATCGGCGAGATCTGGAACTCGCCGCAGTACCGGCAGGCACGCCGCGTCGCGTCTGACCCCACGCGATCGAATCACGAGCCGGCGCTGAAGAGTCACTTCTGCGATGCGTGCCCGACGCTGTTCGAGACCACCCACTACGACAAAGCACAGTGGGGCCACACCAGTCGCTTCGAAGACGTCTTCACCCTGAACGAGAAGGGCCGGCCGGTGCGCAAGGCGCCGCCGGACGGGCGGCCCGGAACTTCGAACTGCGCGGAGCCCTCGTCGAAGCTGCCCCCGGCAGCCGAGTAGCTTTTCCACCGGTGTGCAGCCAAAGCTAAAGGCTGCCTGGCCCCTCCGCAGCGCCAGGCCTCTTCCGCACGTTCGCGACGATGCCGTTGCTGCCGTAGAAGACCTCGACGGTGTCGTTGTCAGGGGCGGCGATCATGCGCTCGACTTCTCTGAGGGTCTTCGGTTTGTCGTAGGCCGCACCCAGCGCATCGAAAGTGTCCAGCACGGCCCACTCGAGTCGCTGCTTCTGACTTAGCCCCATCCCGACGAGGTTCCAGCAAGGAATTGGAATCAGCCCACACAAGGTGCCACCGATCCGGGGGATGCTTCGAATCATCGTGTCGATTGGTAGGTACCGCGGAACATACCACTTGACGACGCGGGCCAGGAGTTCTGGTGCGACACGAGTCGTGATCGGGCGCCAAAAGTACTTAGGCGTGGACCAGGGTGAAGGACGAAAGCTCTTCAGATAGTAGTCGATCGATATCTTGCCCCCAGGCTTCGCGAAGCGCTCGATCGCGCGGTAGGCGGCATCCGGATCGGGCGTGTGCTGCAGCACCCCATAGCAGAAGACGAAGTCGAAGCTCGCGGGTTCCAGGGGCAGTTCGTAGAGACTTGCCTGAAACAGAAAGATATCGCCACGACAAAAGTTGTTGGTCCGGTTCGCCTCCACGGCACTGCTGTAGTCGAAGCTCGCGAGCTGCGCGCCGGCCGCGAGGAGAATCTCGGAGAAGCGCCCGGCGCCAGACCCAACCTCAAGCACTCGTCTTCCCTGTAGTTCGGAAGCAAGCCACCTCGTATTCTTCCAGAACCGGTTCGCCGTAAGAGGCACTCCCGTCCTACTGTCCAGTTGGGTCGTCCTGAATTCATTCCACTGAAGACCGAAACTCCTTGCGTAGTTGTCGCCAGCAACGAATCTGGGAATGCCAGAAACTATGGGCACGACGGCGCCCGTCTTCTTTGAGATCAGCTTTCCATCGAGGATCTCGCCATCATCACCGCGTCGAGCGACGATCAAATCGAAAGTGCTTTCAAGGTACGTGTCGAAATGCTTGTCCTTCATTGCGAATCCCAGGTGCTGCGTCTTCTTCTATGCAGGCTGTGTTTGGGTAACAGGTTCTCACACACCAAGACCTTCCGCTAGTGCTGACCTGCCTCCTGTCAACGGAACAATGACTTCTGCGATTGGGGACGGAATCTCCTGATAATCTGGGATGCCGTCGAAAGAGTCAGAGCCAGCCCGATGTCAACGCAGTCGCCTGCCTTCATGTTGCTGATCAACGTGCACAGCATCAGGGCGAGAGCGGGTCGAACAATGTCCAGCGAGCGCGAGCTCTCGCGACTCGCCAGAAAAGCGAGCCGCAGGCCGCGCGTGAAGACAAGGATGACGGACCCACACCAGAGTGCGGCCCCGACCAGACCAAGCTCGCCCAGAGCCTGAACAGGGCCGTTGTGCGGGTAGAAGCCGATGATCGCGTACGAGGAGAACCACCCTGAACCAAAGAGCCAGGTGCCAGGATGCTCGACGAAGTAGTCCAGAACCCCGCTAATCATCTCTTGGCGCAGCAAAGTTCCTTGGTCCTGCGAAAGATTCTCGTATCTTGACCAGTAGTCCGTCAGAAACAAGCCGTAGTAGAGCACTGCTGAAGCCGCTGCGACTGCCGCCAGTCCCGCCATCAGCCTGCGTCCCTGGAGCCCCTTTGAAGTGCTGGTCGGAATCATTCCGAAAAGCCCCACGGCGAGCAGCGTTGCGAAGAAATCGCCCCGGGAGGCGCGGGCGACGACCATCAGGCCCGCGGCCGCCGCCGCCAAGCGCAGAAGGGCGACGACACGCAAGCGTGGGAATTCGCCGAGGGATGCCGCAATGACGGTGCACCCGCCCATAATTCCTATGGCCAGGGGATTCAACAACTTCATGCCGGAATCCGTGTCGGCCTCGAGGATCAGTCGGGACGAGCCAGTCCATTCCGAGTACCCGAACAGGCACACGAGCGACATCGCGCCCCCCACCCAAGCGATCCATTGGTAGGACTCCTTGATTCCTCGCGTACTGGCGATGAGCGATGGAACTACGAAAGCGTAGACGATCAGGTTGGGAGCCCTTTCAAGAAAATGGCTCCACACCTCGGGATCCATGGACCAAAGCATCGACAGAATCGCCATGCCGAAGAACATCAGATGCAGCCCGTATTCACGGGGAATCCCAAGCATAAGTTCGGCCCGTCCGCGCATGGCGCGGTAGATCCAGATGACGCCCAGCGACCCGAAGATCGCGATGTTGAGGACAGGGCCATGTCCTGCAAAGAAGGGAATCGAAACCTGTATGAGTTCCTTCCCGGCGAAGTAGAGCAGCAGCAACGCCACCGAGACGCCAGGCCTACGGATGGTTCGGATCACCATGGTGACGAACACAATCAGAATGGCGACGCCGATCATGCTGCCTGGGTTCCCGCTGGCGGATGGGGTTCACTGGCGACCTTGCGGCCAAGCGCGCGCAAGTACACCGCGCGATAGCGGCCGGCCACCGCATCGAGGCCGAAGGTGGCTACCGCGTGCGCCCTTGTCTGGTCGCTTAGGTTCTGGGTCTTGCCGCCGTTGCTAAGAAATCCCAAAACCAATCTGGCGAGACCATCGACGTCACGTGGCTCGGCCACGCCGGACCAGAACGGAGGTACCTGTTCTGGAAGTCCCCCGGTACGGTAGACGAAGACCGGCGTGCCACAGGCTTGTGCTTCGATCGTCGTGTTGGGGTAGTTGTCACCCGTGGAAGGAACAATGAGAGCGTCAGCCGCGCAGTAGTAGTCCGTAAGGGTTGCCTGCGAGCGCACAGGCCCGACCACGTCGACCAGGCGAGTGGATCGACGCGAGCACCGGCCCACCGCAATCCCGCGGATGTCGAGTCGCACTGTGAGGGCGCAGAAATCGCCGAAGCCCTTGCGAGGATCGTCGCAGTTCGCGGCCACGAAGAGAAGAAGCGGCGTTTGGTCGGGCAGGCCCAATCGGGTCCGCGCCTCTGACTTTGTCCCGGGGTTGAAATGGTGCAGATCCACCGGATTTGGGATGACGGTCAGGTCCGCGGGTGAGTACCCGCGCTGCACTCCAAGGTCTGCCAGCCACCTACTGGGAGCGACAATCGAGAGATTCGTAGCAGCCACGAGGCGCGTGCTGCGTGCCTTGAAGTCGCGCGCTGCCCAGTTGATCCAAGCCGTGGGATAGAGATCCGGCCTGGAACATGATGAACACCCCGTCCGCCATTTCGTGCATTCGAGGGAGAAGCCACAGCGACCCGTGATGGGCCACATGTCATGCCAGGTCCAAACCACTGGCTTTCCCCGCAGCCCATCCAGCAGCCGCGGGTAGTTCAAGTAGTAGCCGTGCAGGTTGTGCAGGTGAACCACGTCGAAGTCGCGCGCGAGTCCGAGCAACTGGCGGGCCACGCCAAAATCCCAAATCAACCTGTCGCCACCCAGGCGCGCCAGCAGGGCGTTGATGGGGCGGGACAGAGGCCGCTTGAGTCCGACGAGGTTGCCGGCGGTCAGGCTGTCCCCGCAATGATACAGGGTCGCGCGTACGCCAAGCTCGGATGAATTCAGTGCCGTGGCCAGAGTGGCAGCCATCTTGCCCGCGCCACCGCGAGTTGCGGACGTGCTGACCATGCAGACGCGGACGCTTTCAGGCATCCGAGGTGCTCCGTCGGGAAGCCAGCGCCGCCCGCACCATCTGGGAGAATCGTTCCGCCATCACCGCCGTGTTGAATCGCTCGCGCGCAGTGGCCAGCGCAGCCTGCCCAAGTGCCGCTCGACGGGTCGGTGCACTCACGATCTGCGAGATGGTATCACTGAGGCTTCCGGCATCCCCGGACCGAAACAGAAGGCCGCTGCGTCCGTCTTGGAGCGCCGCGATCTCTGGACCGTGCTGGGATCGCTCGTCATGAGTGATCACCGGCAGTCCGTAGCCGAAGGCGTGTAGCAGCGGCAGACCGATGGCGCCTGGATGGATCAGGACGGCACTCGACAAGAACCAGGGTGCGAGCTTGTCCTCATCGTGCAGAGGGCCCAGCCATCGGACATGGTCGAACACCCCCTCTGCCACGGCCTGTTCCTCAAGTTTCCCCTGTTCTGGTCCGCCCCCGATAACGCACCACACTAGGTTAGGATGATCAGCCACGAGCTGGGCAAGAGCATCGATCATCAGGTCAAAACGATTTCTCGACAACAGCCGGGCGCACGACAGCAAGACGACCTTCCCGTCGAGCCCTGTCTGGCTACGCCAATCCTCGAGCCGCTCGGGCGTCCAGGGCGCGGCCGCGGCCTCGATAGTCGACTGATCGAGCCCGTTGTTCATGCCCAGGATGACCTGTCGGGAGAATCCTCGCATCTTGAGGTAGCGAACGTCGTCGTCCGTATACACGAAGATGTATCGGAACAGACGCCACCATGCCAAGCGCGTGGCCTCGAGAAGGGGCGAACTTCCGAAAGAATGCGCCTGGCCCCAGATCACGACGGGTAACCCGGAGGCGCGCAGAATGAGAGACGAGGTGATGTTCGACAGCACACGAGGATTTCCGTACACGAAGCACATCTCGAACGTTCGTCGTATCGTGGTGACGGGGACCCCTTGCCATGCGATGCGTTCACCGGCAGCCCCGAGCGCCTGAAGGAAGGTCACCTTGCCGGGAAAGTCGTGCGCTGATGTCTCGATGGCCTGTCCAGGCAAGGACTCCTGGCAGAACACATGGCAATCGAATTCGGTGCTCGAAAAAAGCCGGCGGTAGAAGTCCGCCCGGTAGTGCGGAATGACGTTGGTGATGATGGCGACTCGCGGGCGGGCCAAGGGCGATCCATTCATGCGATTGGTGCCGGCGATCGACGGGAGGCGTCGACGGAGGTTGGAAGTGCCCCAGACGGTTGCACGGCAGGCAGCATACCTTGTGCCGCCCGGAGCGGCGAATCGCCTTTCGTGATCCGAGATGCTGGTGAGGTATAGTCCGGCCGCCAGCAAGCGTGTCATTCAATGTGCGGCATCGTTGGAATCTTCCGCCCGTCCCTCCCCGAGGCCGCAAACCGCGCATTCGCGGACGCGGCCATGGATACCATGGTGCACCGGGGCCCCGACGGTCGCGGCTCTTTGGTCGAGGGCCCGGTTGCTCTGGGGATGACCCGTCTTGCCATCATCGATGTGGCGGGCTCGAACCAGCCGCTGTTCAACGAGACCGGCGATCTTGCGCTGGTGTGCAACGGCGAGATCTACAACTACCGCGAGCTGCGGCACGAGCTGCGGGAGCGCGGTCATCAGTTTCGTACCAACGGCGACTGCGAGACCATCCTGCACTTGTACGAGGACTTCGGCTGGGAGGGCGTTTCCAGGCTGCGCGGGATGTTTGCCTTCGCCCTCTGGGATCGACGGAAGCAGCTGCTGCTTGTCGGTCGCGACCGGCTGGGCATCAAGCCCCTGTACTGGGTGGCCCGGGATGGCGCGCATCTGTTCTGTTCGGCCCAGCGCTCTTTCGTGTCGGCCGGGGTTGTTTCCCCCGGCTTGGCGGACGACACCGTGCTTGGCTATCTTCGCTACGGGTTCGCCATCGATGAGCAGCAGTCACTCCTTGCCGACGTTCGTCGCGTGCCGCCGGGGTGCCTGGTCGAGGTGAGCCATGGCGGTAGCCGTATCCTGCGCTACTGGTCAGAGCCCCAGCCCAGCAATCGCGGGGACCTGGATACTGTCTTCCAACAACTAGAAGTTGCGGCTCGCATTCACCAGCGTGCCGACGTGGAAACAGCCGTGCTGCTCAGCAGCGGGGTTGATTCTTCGCTGGTCGCGGCGCTGGCGGTTCAGGACGGCCATCGTCCGCGGGTCTTCACCGCGGGGTATCGGGCCTCCGTTGCCCAGGACGAGTCACACTCGGCAGAGGATCTGGCCCGCAAGCTGGGCCTCTCGGCTGAACGCCTAGCCATTGGTGACGACGACTTGTGGAAGGGTTTTGAGGAGATGTCGTCCCGTGTGGACGAGCCCGCGGCCGATGCATCGAGTGTCATCCAGTGGTTGCTCTATCGGCACGCGCGCAAGCAGGGATGTCGCGTAGTCTACACGGGCATTGGCGGCGACGAGGTCTTTCTCGGCTATCCAACCTGGAACAAGGTTGCGGAGATTTTGGAGGCGAGCTCGTCGTTTCCGCGGGGCCGTCGGTACATCGGGCCCCTGCTGCGTGCCATGATCTTCGTGCACTTACCCGCGCTTTGTGAAGACGAGGGACTGATGGGGATACAGCCCGCCAACCTGGCTCGTGCACGGATTCTCTCGCGATTGATGGATCGGCGGCCGCCAGGGTTACCCTCGCTTGATCGCGTGACCATGTGGACCGGGCTTCACGACACCTACCGGACTTTGCGGCGGACCTACTTGGTCCACAACGGACTGTTGCTGGCAGACAAACTGGGCATGGCGGCCTCGGTCGAGGTTCGCGTGCCGTTGGTGGATCATGTCGTCTTGGAATCGATGCTGGCCTTGCCCCTCAGCCTGCAGCGTCCGCAGCGTGGGTTTGCCAAACCGGTCCTGCGCGCTGCCCTCGAGCGGGCGGGTGTTTCCGCGTGGGCCACTCGCGTGAAGAAGGGCTTCGAGATTCCGCCTGCACTGGTCACGCAGATGGTGCGTGCGCATTTCGACGAGATCCGTGAGAGCTCAACCGCGCGCGCAATCTTTGCTCCGGCGCGGTGGCAGGGGCTGACCGAGGGATTCTGGACGGCGAGCCAGGATGCTCCACAACCCAGCCTGGCTCGCGATCGATTGCACCGGCGCGCCTGGATCCTTTCGCTGGCGTCGCGTCCCGACGCCTGGAGCCTGTCCACTTTCTTCTTCTCCATACTGTGTCTCGATCGATGCCGGAAGTACTGGTCTTCGCCGGGCACCGTGAACCTGTCGCTCCTCAGTTGAAGGCTCATGAACCCGGCGAACTACGAGATTCTCATCTATTGCCCGCTGGACGGCGGGCATCACCTGAACTTCGCGCGTCTGGTCACGGCCGGGTTCAGGCAGCTTGGCGTACATCCCACCCTGGCGACGACGGAGAAGGCTGAGAAATCGCGAGAGCTGGCGGACGCCCAGGTTCCGATTCTTCGACTGCCCGCTCGGCGGGCGGGCGGCCGAACGGAGGTCCTGCGGCAGCAGGTTGAGGATCTGCGGCGTCTTGCCCAGGAGCGGCCCTGGAGCCGAATCGCGTTGCCCGCTGGCGATGGATTGCTGCAGGTGCTCGGGCTGGCCGCCCAGGCTGGTGTCCGGATCTTCCGGCCAGGGCTGCCACTCGAAGCGCTGGTGCTCCGTGGCAGCGTCGCCTACCCCGCTTCGGCGATGATCCATTTGAAGCACCGGGCGTCCCTGCACTTCCTTGAGCGGGCGCCTTTGACCGTACGTCACCATCTCGACCCGGTGTTCATGGATTGGCTGCGCGTCCAGCCGCCGCCTCGCACAGAGTGGCGTTTGATGCCGGACCCCGTCGAGATTCCTGCACCGCTCGATCGACAGACCGCACGCACGAGGCTGGGCCTTCCTACGGATGGAATCGTGGCAGGTTGTGTGGGTGCGCTGGATGAGCGCAAGGGGATTCACCTGCTGGTCGATGCATTCGAGGCGGCATGCCTTCCGAGCGACGCGCGACTGCTTCTGGTCGGGACGTGCACGCCGGGCGTGAAGGCCGCCGCGCTCAGGCTGCGCGCGCGTCCGAGGTTCGCAAGACGGATTCACGTCGTCGACAAGTGGGTTACCGATGAGAAGATGATGATCGCTCTTGCCGCGATGGATCTCGTGGTGGCCGCGTACCCTGGCCACGTGGGCTCGGCTAGCATCGTTCTGCGCGTGATGGCCGCACAACGCCCGGTGCTCGGCTCGCCCACGCCGTGGATCGCCCGCCATGTGGCGAGCTATGGGGCAGGGTGGGTCTCTGACGTCGACAACCGCGAGGCGTTTGCGTCCGATCTCGCCCGCGCTATGGAGGATGCGCTATCGTGGCGGCCTTCGCCGCGCGTGCGCGATTTGCTGGCCTTCAACTCGCCGGAGAACTTCATGGCCCACTGGACGAAGGCCACAGCCGCAGAGCTTGGTTCTTCGCCGGCAGCAACTCCTTGCTGACGAACGTCAGTTTGCATGCCGGCTCGACTGCCACGAGTGAGTAGCCATGGCACATCAGAGCGTAGGCTGAACGCCGAATGCGGATGAGGTAGGCAGCATCGAGGGGCAGCAGCGCCTCGTCGTACTCGACGCAGATGACATCCGCCTTCACGCCGTCAGCGATGAGAGAATCGAGGACGCGGTACTCGGCGCCCTCGATGTCGAGCTTTAGCAACCCGAGTTTCGTGTGGCCGTGCTCGCGCATGAGGGTCGACAGTCTCTTGACCGGCGCCTCGAAAAACTCCGAGGTGTGTTGCAAGTTCAGGGCGGAATGTGACACGTGCGCGGGATCTGCCGGCGCATAGAATTTCAGCACTTCGTCGCGGTCCCACAGCCCCACGTCCAAGAAGTGGAATCGATTGTCTGAGGGCGCGGTCCTGGCGACGTGAACCTTGGCTCTGGGCGTCGGGTCGATGGTGTACACATGGCACCCGAAACGCTGGAGGAGTGCAACATCGAACGTGATGTCCTCTCCAGCGCCGGCGCAGTACGCCACCGAATCACCGTTGAGAAAGGAGGATGGAATTTTCCAGCCTCCGTAACGGCTGCCGAGTCGTTCGATGGGGGTGGGCTCCAGTCGGGACATGGTGAGCAAATCGAATCGCGCGCGGGAGGCAATGAAGTCGATCACCTTGCGACGGGCAAACGTCGATGCGCGTCCGGCGAGGTTCGTCAGGGCATGCATGGCAGCGAAGCATACATCAAGATGGGCATGCCACCGGTGGGAGCGAGACACTAGCCCCCATCGTTTGGGGCACTCACGCGCGTCAGCTTGTGAGCCGGGCTGAGCTGGTCTGGCGCAGGGGCAGAACCACCGCCCCGGGTTGAGACTCTGGCGTCCGGTAGGTCGGCAGCAGTTCACGCAGGATTCGCCGAATCCCGGGCCGATCCACGGCGTTCACTGCCTGGTGAAGGCGCTGAATGCGCTCTAGCAGATCCGCGGGCGGCGGTGGACTCTTCGCCACCAGGATGCGGTTCCGGGCAACCCGGGTCTGTTCTTCTTCCTCGGTGAGGATTTCCTCGGCGACTTTCTCCCCGGGGCGCAGCCCGGTAAAGACGATGGGGATGTCGCCCCCGGCCACGTGTCCTGCCATGGTGATCATGTGGGTCGCCAGGTCGACGATGCGAATGGCCTCGCCCATTTCCAGGATACAGAGATCGCCGTAGTTGCCCAGACCAGCAATGAGCACCAGGCCAACCGCCTCGGGGATTGTCATGAAGTACCTGGTGCAATCGGGGTGGGTCACGGTGACCGGACCGCCGCGCTCGATCTGTTCCTTGAACAGCGGGACGACGCTGCCGGCTGAGCCCAGCACATTGCCAAAGCGGACGATCACGAACTTCGTCTTCGCCCCGCGTGCGATGTGGCGAACCGTAAGTTCGGCCAGTCGCTTGGAGGCGCCCATCACGGAGCTTGGCCGCACGGCCTTGTCAGTCGAGATGAAGACAAATCGCTCGACGTCGCAGGCGACGGCCATTTGAGCGACATTCATCGTGCCCAGCACGTTGTTCTTGATGGCTTCCTCGGGCGCGTCCTCCATCAAGGGAACGTGCTTGTGGGCGGCGGCGTGGAACACGTCCTGCGGTTGGTACATGGCGCCCAGGTGCAGCAGCTTGGCGGGCTCACGGATGTCGGCGATTTCGGTGTGCAACTCCAGTTGCGGGTATTCCTGGCGCAGCCGGCGCGCCAGCAGGTAGAGGGTGTTCTCGTTCATGTCCACCAGCACGAGCTTGCTGGCACCATAGCGGGCCACCTGCCGCGCAATCTCCCCGCCGATGGAGCCGCCGCCGCCGGTCACCAGAACGCAACGGCCACCGACCATGGACTGGATCTCGTCGGTGTCGAACTGAACCTGGTCGCGCGGCAGCAGATCCTCGGGGGAGAGGTCATGCAGCATGGCCGACGCCATCTTCTCGTCCAGGTAGCTGAAAGACGCTGGGATGATCTTGAAGCTGACCTTGAGGGTGCTGCACAGCCGCAGGATGTATCTGATTCGATCCGCGGACAGCCGCGGTATCGCGATCAAGATGTGCTGAACGTTGTACCTGCGCACCAGCACCGGGAGTGATTCGATCGAGCCGAGGACCGGCTTGCCACCCACTGACAGACCATGCTTTCCGTTGTTATCGTCGACCAAGCCGACCACGTGGTAGTTGTGCTCGGGAGAGCGAGAGAGGTCCCGCAGCAGGAGATCGCAGGCGTTTCCGGCACCGACGACCAGCGTCCGGAAGGTACCTTCCTGGCGCGAACGCCGTTGTTCGGCGAACCATCCGCTAAGTAGGCGGGGTGCGAAACGCAGCCCGGCCATGAACGTCGAAGTGAAAAAGAACTCGAGCGCGATGACCGAGCGAGGTACCGGCGGCTTTCGAATCGCGAACAGGATAAGGGCGATGAACGCCGTACCTAGGACGTTGAGGCCGACCAGTCGAGTCGCCTCGCTCAGGCCGGACATACGGAACGACCAGCGGTGAATACCACCGAACAGCGACAGCAGCAGTCGGACGGAAACGAAGACCGGCAGGACCATCAGGCCCGCCCACGCAAGCTCTGCCGGCACGTTGCCCTCGAACCGAAGTAGATAGGCTAGCGCCAGCGCCACGCAGGCGAAGAGCGCGTCGAGTGTCAAGATGACACTGCTGCGCACCGCGGGGCGCCCCGAGAACCTTCCTCCCAGATTGAATAGCATTTCTACCGAGGCGGCAGCTTAGCAGAAACCAGCCCTTTGGCCCGAATTCGCCCCCTTTTCTGCACAGTGTGAAAGTTGGGGTAGTATCGCGACGCAAGCCGGGCGCTGTACGAGTCACGGCCTGAGCCCGCGGCAGATGATTTCCCAAGTGCCATCACGAGCCCCAGACGACGAGCCGGCACGTGTGCGTGCCGTCGAGTTCTTCTCGTCGGTCGAGTACGCGTCGTTTCAACCGGCTCTCGTGCGCGAGCTTGAGATCGCCGGGTGGGCGACGGGCCAGCGATTCGGGGTATCGCAGGCAGACTATTGGAATGCGCGTTCGCGCTTCGGGCGGTGGCTTATGCGCGCGCGGACGTATGGCATGTATCCGGTGAAGGTTGCCGCACGGTTTGCGCGAAACAGGGGGACCGTGGGCGTGGTGTGTACCAACACGTTCTTTGCGCCGTGGGTGGCCGAAGTCGCGGCCGGACGGGGCGGCGTACCTGTCGTGCACTGGGTGTTCGACCTTTTTCCCGACGTGCTGGTCCTGGCCGGAAGAATCCGCGCCGGATCGCTGGCCGAGCGCATGCTACGTCGCTGCGTGCGTTCCACCTTGGACCGCGCCGCCGTGAACGTCTTTCTGGGCGAGCGGCTGCGAGCATTTGCCGAGGAGCGATTCGGCCCGATCCCTCGCAGCGTCGTGATCCCGGTGGGATGCGATGCTCGACCGTTTCGGGATGCGCCTCCTGCGGCTCGCTCGGGTGGTGCACCGGTCCGCGTTCTGTATTGTGGGAACTTGGGCCGCATGCATGATGTGACGACGTTCGCGCAAACGTCGCGGGATGGGTTGCCCGCGGGGATCGATTTCGAGTTCCGCGGCAACGGCGCCGGATTTCGTGAGCTTGAGCAAGCCGTTCGCATTGCGCGACTTGGGGACCGCGTGCGCATCGCGAGCCATCTTCCCGACGATGAATGGGCAGCGGCGATGCGTGCGGCCGATGTGGCGCTGGTGACCATCAGACCAGGTGCAGAGGGTCTGGTGATGCCCAGCAAGACCTACAGTGCCCTGGCCGCCGGTCAGGCCGTGCTTGCGGTTTGCCCACGAGCATCGGACCTGGCCGACACCGTGCTGGCCCACGACTGTGGCTGGGTCGTCGAGCCCGGCGACAGCGCCGGCTTGCGCCGAGTGCTGGAGCAGCTGATCGCTGATCCCGGCGAGGTTTTGCGCCGGAGACGCAATGCTTGGCACGCTGGTCAGGAGATCTATGACCAACGCAATCTTGCCAAGCCGTGGATAGCCGTTCTCGAGTCGGCGCTGACGGGGGATCGCCGATGACTTCGAATTCGGAACGCGCCAACCGTCAGGCGGGCTGGCGCCTGTTGGTGAAGCAGGCCATCGATCGCTGCGCGGCCGGCGTCGGGCTGGTCGTTGCAGGTCCGGTCCTGCTTGGATCCATGGCCGCTATCCGGGCGACGATGGGGGCGCCGGTATTGTTTTCGCAGCAGCGCCCCGGTCGTGGCGGCAAGCCCTTCCGGGTCTACAAGCTGCGCACCATGCGCGATGCCAGGGACGCGCTCGGAAACCTGCTGCCCGATCACGAGCGGCTGACGAGGGTCGGCAAGTTCTTGCGGGCCGCAAGCCTCGATGAGTTGCCACAACTGTGGAACGTGCTTCGCGGCGACCTCAGTCTGGTGGGCCCCCGGCCTCTTCTCATGCAATACCTTACAAGGTACACGCCCGAGCAGGCGCGCCGGCACGACGTGATACCCGGCATCACTGGATGGGCCCAGATCAACGGACGCAACGCCCTGACCTGGGACGAGAAGTTCAAGCTGGACCTGTGGTACGTGGACAACTGGAGCCTACTGTTGGATCTGCGAATTCTGGCCCGCACCATCCGGCAGGTCGTCGCGCGCGAGGGCATCAGCAGCGACGGTCATGCTACGATGCCCGAATTCATGGGTAAGCGAGATGGCTAGACGACGAATCGTCATCATCGGGGCTGGGGGACAGGCCCGCGAGGTCAAATGGATTGTCGATGAAATCAACTCGGCGGGCGGAGCCTTCGATTTTGTCGGCTTCGTGATCAGCGATCTGTCGAAGGCCACGGATCGCGACAGCCGCGATCTTATCGTCGGCGATCTCGATTGGCTGCTGCAGCACCGTGGCAGTTGCGACGCCCTTGCGCTTGGCATTGGGACGCCGGGCGTGAGGTACAAAATCGCTTCGGCGCTGGAGCCGGAATTCGGTGCGGAATGGTGGCCGGCGCTGGTTCACCCCGGGGCGATCTTCGAGCGCCAAAGTACCGTCATCGGCCACGGCGTCCTGCTCTGTCCCGGCGTGGTGGCCACTGTCAACTGCGTCTTTGAACCGCATTGCATGGTCAACTGTGGCTGCACCATCGGCCATGAGGCGCATATCGGGCGCGGCAGCGTGATCAACCCCGGCGCGAACATCGGGGGCGGGGTCCTGCTCGGCGAGGGCTGCCTGGTCGGGTCGGGCGCGCAGGTACTGCAGTATCGCAGTGTCGGTGCGGGCGCCACAGTCGGAGCCGGAGCCGTGGTCACGCGAGACGTGCCGGCCGGGGCCACGGTGGTGGGCGTACCGGCTCGCCCGGTGCCGACCAGGGGCGAAGGACAGAAACCATGAAGCGCATCCTGCTTTCCGTTCCGCACATGGGCGGAAGCGAGATCGATTTTGTTCGCGAGGCTTTTGCGACGAACTGGTTGTCCACCGTCGGTCCGCACATCAATGCTTTCGAAGCGGAGTTCGCCGCCCGGGTTGGGTTGCCTGCGGTGGCGCTTGCCAGCGGTACGGCCGCGGTCCACCTGGGCCTGCGCCTGCTGGGTGTGAGGCCGGGAGACGAAGTGTTCTGCCAGAGCCTGACCTTCGTGGGCAGCGTGAATCCCATCAGCTACCTGGGAGCGCGCCCGGTGTTCGTGGACAGCGAACGCGAGAGCTGGAACATCGATCCCGCGCTGCTGGCCGCGGCCCTGCAGAAAAGGGCCGAGCGGAACCGGCTGCCCAAGGCGGTCGTGGTCGTGCACCTGTACGGGCAGAGCGCCGACATGGATCCCATTCTTGAGTGCTGCGCGAAATACGGGGTGGCCGTGCTGGAGGACGCCGCCGAGGCGGTCGGGACCGAGTACAAGGGCAAGCCATCCGGCACCCTGGCGCCGGTGGGCGTGTACTCGTTCAACGGCAACAAGATCATCACCACCACCGGCGGCGGCATGCTGGTTTCGCACAACAAAGACTGGGCGGACAAGGTCCGCTTCTGGTCGACCCAGGCGCGCGATCCGGGGCGCGCCTACGAGCACACGGAGATGGGCTACAACTACCGGATGAGCAACGTGCTGGCGGGCATCGGCCGCGGGCAGTTGCTGGTTCTGGACGAACGGGTGCGCAGGCGGCGCGAGATCGCGTTTCGCTACCGGGATGCGTTCGCCGACTTGCCGGGCTTTTCATTGATGCCCCAGGCGTCGTTCGGACTGCACACCAACTGGCTGAGCTGCTTCCTGGTGGATGAAAAGCGCTTCGGTACGACACGGGACGAGATCATTCGATTGCTGGATCTGGCCGACGTGGAATCGCGGCCGGTCTGGAAACCGATGCATCTGCAACCGCTCTTCGCGGGCTGCGAGCGCATCGGCGGCGAGGTCGCAGAGGATCTCTTCCGACGCGGCATTTGCCTGCCGAGTTCCAGCAACATGACCGAAGAAGAGCAGGCACGTGTGATCGACGCCGTCCGCTCCTGCGCCGGGCACCGGTAGCGGCGGCTTCAGGGCTCTCTCATCAGGCAAACGCGTCCGAACGCCCTTCTCGGCGGCCTCAGTTGCGTCGAACGGAGATGAGGTCCTCGTCCTCGATCGCGCGCACGTCAGCAAGCGCGAGTTCAACCAGGGCCTGCGTGCGCCCAGAAGCCCTCACAAACTCGACCTCGATTCCTTCGGGCTCATACACCTCAACCACTGCGCCCAGATCGCCGCGACGAAGGCCGTGTTCGGGCAAGTCGCGCGGGTAAGTCTTGTCGGGGCGCGTTCTCACAAGGCGTCTGGGATTTCTCGCGACGAGCGAAAGACTGTGACAATGTCGAGCCGGTCATCGAGAACCCGATAGACGATTCGGTACGGAGGGCGAACGAGCTCGCGAAGATCTTCCCGGGACCGTTCCGGAACGATTCTGCCCGAAAGCGGAAACTGCTCCAGAATGTCGACAGCAGTCACTATTCGCTCAACGACGAGCACTGCGTACCGAGGAGAGTCCCGTGCGATGAAGTCACGGATGGCAGCGAGATCCTCTGCGGCCTGGGGCGTCCAACGAACCGGGGTCACCCGAGAAACCGCTTCTTGATGTCCTCATGCGCGATCGTGTCACCGGCAGCGGATTGCTCTAGACCTCGCTCCACTTTGGCCAGGAAGTACAAGCGCTCGATCGCGTCCTCCACCGTCGCGCTATCGGGCAGATGCTCGACGGTTTCGACCATTTTCTGCTTCAGCCCAGTGGATGCCATGAGTTCGTAGGATACCACATGGCCCGGTCCAGGGCTTAAGGGGGAGGTGAAATGCTATCTACCTCAAGCTGCTTCTTGTCGTGTTGAATTCTTGCCAGCGCGCTACGTCTCAGGGCGATGCCCACAATAGGGCGAATCGCCCGTACTCGGCGAAGTGGCGGCCGAAGGCGATGGCGTTTGGCTTCTTCGACGATCTCGTTGACGGTGTGCATGGAACTAAACCGATCTTGGCGAAGGGACCAGCCTGTCTTGTTCCGGCCGCTGCCTTGCGGCAGGTTCCCAGCACGTTGGCTTGCGCCAGAGGGTGACGCAATGGCTGGCGTGGATATTCCCCACACGGCAAAAACACTCGCGAGTATTTTTGCCTATGGTAGAAAAAACTCGTGGGTCAGCCACAAGCAGGCCGAACACTGGCTGCAAATCCTTGAGCGGCTGCACGCCATCTTCCGGGTGCCGCCTTTCGGCGCCGCCAAGATTCGCGCTGTGAAGAAGGAGCGCAAGCACTACCACCTCG
>Ga0265316_10000591_pt1 | contig 40577 bp, 30 predicted proteins | sample 4522metaG_FD_202092 | JGI IMG/M metagenome (GOLD analysis project Ga0265316, IMG submission 202092) | Rhizosphere microbial communities from Carex aquatilis grown in University of Washington, Seatle, WA, United States - 4-5-22 metaG | ecosystem: Host-associated > Plants > Roots > Rhizosphere >... | reverse complement strand
GTGCCGACGCCATCATTGCGCTGCGCTGCAACCAGCTCAGCGGTCGCTTCGAGGACTTCTGGGAACGCCGCGCCCAAGCCGCCCTGGCCGCGTGATGCGGCTAGCATCACTTTCCTGTCGTGCACCCCCCGAATGCCGAGCTTGCCCCGGCGGGCGCGCTTCAGGATTCGATCGTCGCAGGTCACGAACCACTCTGCCCGGCCACGCTCCGCGCTCGCCAGGTGAAGAGCGTCGAGTGGTTTGATGCCCTGGGCTTCGATCGCTTTGGCCCGATCCAGCAGCGCAGGGTCCGCCGTCACAAAGGTCGCTGCCAGGTCGAGGTATGTCGCGACGTATTCCCGGCGCTCGACCAATGGGCTCATACGGTTCTCGTAGACGAGCGCGGCGGAACCGACCAGCTTGAGTTCTCCGGACTCAATCCACTCCAGAATCGCCAGCACGGCCTCTGTTTCCAGTCGATTGCGCGCAAGTTGTTGATCATCAAACGGGCGATTCAATGCGCTCGCGTCGAGGTAGACCTTCACGGCTGAACCTCCCTCCGGAGCCCTTTCGGATTCGTTCTCACGACCGTCCGATACCACAACCCGCCTTCGGGTTGGAATGCCGACGAACTGGACCCGCACCATGGCCCCAGACACAGCGTGCTCTTGCTAGACCAGCTCGACCGATCGCTGTTGGTGCGTCATCGTCGCACAAGTGGAGGGTGGTCGATTATCCGGCGCTGAGAGTCGCAATTCGCGCACTTTTCTCAAACGAAAATTAGTGTGCCAATAGTGTGCCAACTGCGCCAAACTGCCCCGAACTCGAGAGAGCTCAGCAGAGAACAGAGGCCGTGGAAACCCTTGTGGCACAAGGGTTAGAACGCTCTCCGCGGGACTCAGCACAACTCAGCCGACACCCCCAGATTCAGTCTTCGAACCAGTAGGTCGGGTGTTCGAATCACCCCGGGCGCGCTATAGGGCGAGCCGTCTTCGGACGGCTCGCCTTTCGTTTTCGTGTGCCGATCGAAAAACCTTCGATAGCCGGTCAGAAGCGCCGCGCCCGATTGGATCGCATGCGCAAGGCAGACGGAATCGTAAGCACTCCGCCGCACCTGCAAGGGAATGGTGAGCGCAGAGGAGACGAAATCCGTAGTCGAGACGAGGTCAGGGACGCTCCGTGTCTCCGAGGAGCTACTCGCGGGCGCTCGCAACGGCGACGCCTTCGTCTTCAGCGACCTGCGCGGCAAGTCGCGAACCCTGAAGGTGCAGGGCGGGCGCGGACGGAGCCGCTGGGCGGCTGCGATCCAAACGGCATACCTCCGTGCTGGCAGCGTGCTGCAGCTCAGGCATATCCCGCACGCCGCACGACGGGGCCAAGCATCAGGCGGTGCAGAGGTGGGTGCCCGTCCGTGGACAGACAGTTCATCACCCTCAAACTCAGTGATACGCTTCTCCTCACCAAACAGCCGCTTCCCGCACGCTCGACGACATCTTGCACCGCATGGAGGCGCACCAACACAAGAAGAGCGCCCGCCTGCGCCGCCTCAACTGTCGGCCGTGGTGCCTTCGGACGTGCCGATATTGATTGGGAATGCCGCGCCAGCCGCCTGATCTGTCCATTCCGGCGGTTCAGTCGTCGGCATCCTGGCTGAGATCGTCCAAAGCCGCGCGGTCCCCGCGTCGATACGCCGCCATCATCGCAATCGAGCGGCGGCGCTCCGCTGGTGACGCATGTGGCCCAGGCGGCGGCGGTTGCGCGTCCGCGCCGTACACGGCCTGCCACAGGATGCGGTCGCTGATTTCCTGCGGTACCGCGTCGAGCGTCGTGAACGGCAGGTGCTGCGACAGGGCCGCGTTCGGAGACTCGGTCGTGTTCAGCACGGCCAGCGACTGCACCGGCAGCTGAGCGGTGTACGGCGTCTCGTCAGCCACATTCGTGAACGCATCGTACATCGGCACCGCGTTCGCGTCGGTGACGTATTGCGGCGTGAGGCCGAGGATTGCCTCGATCGTGCGCAGCATCGAATACTGGTCGTAGCGCGTGTGGACAAGCGCGCCGCCGTGGACCGCCCACGGCGAAATGACGAATACCGGTGCGCGGTGCGCGTCGATGTGATCGGCGCCGTCCTGCGAATCGTCTTCGACGACGAAGATGGCAGTCTGCGGCCAGATCTTCGACTGCGAGATGAGCTGCACGAGTTGCCCCAGGCCCAGGTCGTTGTCCGCCACCATTGCCTGCGGCGTGCGCAGGCCCGGTGTGGTGCCGTTGGTGTGATCGTTCGGCAAGGTCACGTAGTTGAATTGCGGCACGCTGTCGGTCATCAGCTGCTTGGTGAACCGCTTGTTGAATTCGTCGAGGCGCGAGACCGCCGCCGGCGGCGGCACGCCGAGACCGGAATCGAACGTGCAGATCGGCGAGTTCGGCACCGCCGGGGACGCGAATAGGCAACCGAACACTGGCGAATAGCCGGCCACGAATGCGGCCGCCACCTGCGGCCAGGTGCTGCGCCCGTCGTTGGTCTGGCCGGCGCTTTCGCCGTAGTTGAGAAAGCTGACACCCTGCCGCGCCGCTTGGTCGAATATGAAGTGCCGCGGAGGAAACACGACCGGATCGCTGTCACTGTTGGTCGGGCCGCCGCGATTCGAATACCCGGGATGCTCGGCGCGCTGCATGTAGTCGATGGCGAGCGCCGACGACGTGATCAGGTGACCGTCGACCGACACCTCACTGTCCTCGTAGAAGTTGTCGAACAGCGCAAACTGGCGCGACAACGCGTGCGCGTTCGGCGTCATGCCGCCGACCGGCGCGGGCGCGCCGTTGTCGTCGAACACTTCGAGGCTGGCGTCGCCGTCGCCGCGCGGATCGGAACCGAAGATCTGGTCGTACGTGCGGTTCTCGCGCACGATCAGGAACACATGCGTGATCTGCGTGCTCGGTCCGCCGTCGGCGCTGTGTATCGGCGTGTGCGCCGGCGCGGTGACACTGTTTGCCGGCCGCAGCTGCGTCTGCGCCGCCGCGGCATACGCCGCCAGCTGTGCATCGCTCGGCAGAGCGAGCATACCGACTCGACCGATCAGCATGTCGAGCACGTACGTCCCGTAAGGGGCCGCCCCGCTGTTGGCGAAGGGGATGCCATTGCCGGCCTGATAGCCAGGATTCGGACCGGCATTGAACCCCTTCGCGGCGCTCCACACCAACGTACAACCGTCGGACGCTATGCGGACATCGTGCGGGTAATCGGCCACCGGCACTTTGCCGATGACGTCATACAGCTGATAGGGGCCGCGCGCCGTCAGCCCGATCGCGGCGAGCGCGTCTTCGCCGGCGTTCGCCACGTACAACGTCCCGCCGTCCGGAGTCAACGCGAGAGCCACCGGCTGTACGCCGTAACCTTCGGGGCGCTGCAGCGAGATCGATTGCAGCAGCCGGTCGGCGGCGGTATCGATGACGACAACCGCGTCGCGATTCGCCACTGCCGCGTACAGCCGGTCGCGCTGCGGGTCGGCGAGGAGCGCCTGCACGTGCGATTCCATGTCGCCCGCTTCGCCGCCGAGACCGGCAATCGTCGCGATCGCCTGGCCGCTCGACAGATCAACCTTCGTCAAGGTCCCATCCAACTCGTTGCCAACGTACGCAAAACGCCCGCTGCGGTCGATGGCGACACCAAACGGATAGTGGCCGGTTGCGACGGTAGTGATCGCTGTAGTGGCGAGATCGATGATTGCCGCCTTGTTTGCGATGTACAGCGCGACGACTAGCATCTTGCCGTCCGGCGTCACCGCGAGACCGGCCGGCCAGCCGGCGACCGGCAGCGCGATCGGCGGCTGCTCGATCGCGGCGCCGGAGCGAGGGTTGACACTGAACACGTGAATGACATCGCCGGCAGCGCCGACCGTCGGGCGCTCCGGCTTATGGACGCCTTGCGGCTCACCCGACACATAGGCGGCGCCGCCATCGGGTGCAAACACCATCTGGCCGAAGGCGCCGGGAAGCGGCAACGTCTGGACAACTGCGCCAGTCGCCACCGAAACGACCTGCACGTCGTTGTAGCCGTCGCCGGAATCGACCGCCCAGTAAAAGCGGCCGTCTGGCGACAGTGCTCCACCGGTCGGAAAATCCCCGACTGCGGTGATGCGCCCGAGCGGCGTCAGCACACGACCGGTATTGGTGATCGTGATGAACGTCTCGCTCGCCGCTGGGCTGTTACGGCACGCCCCGGTCATCTGTCGGCTGCTGTTCGATGATGTGGTTGATTCGCCGCACGCCGCAAGCACCGCGAGCCACGCCGATATTCCGACCCGAACGGCTCGGCCATCCCACTGTATGATTTTCATCCCGTCGAACTCCGTGTGTGCCCCATGGCGGCGGCCGCACCCCCGCCCTTTCGAGGGTGCAGGCGTCAGTCAGCCCAGTCTGGAAACGCTTCCAGCACCGCCATGATGTTGTGCACGCGGTCCGTGTGGGCGTCCTCCTGCCAGCCGCCGCAGCCGCCGTTCAGCGCGCGATCGTCGGGGCAGCCGTCGCCGCCGATGGACTGGATGAGCAGTGCCGTAGCCATGTAGGCGCGGGCGCGGCGGCCGGCATCACCGGTGAAAGCCGCCCAGCGTGCCTCCGCGGCGGCATAGGTGGACAGGATACCGCCGAACGGCTTGCGGTCGCGGTCCTGCTCGATGCAGACGGGGAAGCCGTTGTTGACGTCGACGAAGCTACCCTCCACGAAACGAAGCAGTGTATCGGCATGCCGGATCCAATCTGGGTCGAGCGCTGCGTGCCGTTCCATCAGATAGCTGGCCGTGGCCAGCGGCGCCCACGCGTTGCGGTTCTTTTGGATGAACCAGTCCTCGAAGAACTCCGCCCACAAGCTACCGCTCGCGGCCGCGTTCGGAATCTGCACATCGCGCATCCAGGCCCACAGTCGGTCGCGGGGCGCCTGCAGCTCCGTGTGGCCGGACGCGATCAACACGTCAAACAGGCGCAAATTGTATGACATGTTCCCGGAAATGGGCTCGGGGACGACGCCACCCTTCAGCGTGCCGTCACGCCAGTCGACGCGGAACGGCCAGGGCGACGTCGAGCCGTCCGGCGTCGCCAAGTTGGCCGCCAGCACGGTTGCGTTGTGCAGCGCGGCTGTGGCGTACCGCGGCTCGCCGGTCGCCGCGGACAGCTTGGCCAGCGCATAGCCGGCCACGCCGAGCTTGTCAGGCTCGATTTGATAGCTCCCATCGGCGTTGTAGCCGCAATCCGGGGCTTGCGGGAACGCCAGCTGTTTGCCTGTCGAGTGGAAGACGCTTGGCCACACGCCTTCGTCTGGCGTGACGTCCTCGTCCACGAGGTAGTCGCCGAAGGCGCGCGCCGTCTCCAGCAAGTGTGGATCCCGGTGCCCGTTGTAGCCGTCCCAGGCCAGGTAGGACAGAATCGCGGTGCCGTCCTGGAATGCCGCGATGACCTCCTTGTTGTGTTCGGGGGTACAGTCGCTGCCGTAGTGGGTGGCGCTGGCGAGGAGCGGGTAGCCGCCCACGTCGGCGCACGCGGTGGCATACCAGGACATCTGCGCCGCCAGCGCTTCGCGCCAGGTCGTCCAGGTAACGACGTGGCCGCGGCCTTGGATGCGCGCGGGCTGGTTGCCGAGGATGACGGTGCCGGGATCGCTGACGACACAGGCGCCGACGTTGCCGCGGCTCGCGCCGATGGCGTGCAGCGCCTGGCACGTGCCCGCCTGACAGGCATCGTTGCCGCAGCACAGGCGCGCGCAGGTCGCCGTGCCGGTCTGGGTGCCGACGCACGTCAGGCCAGCCCCGCAGAAGGGGCCCACGAGCCCGTCGCAGGCTGCCCCCTCACCGGCGCCCTGGCCCGCGGGTGCGCATTGCCAGGTGCCATCGGCGGCGAGGTCGCAGGTCAAGCCCACGGCACAGCCGCTGCCGTCGAGCGGGCTGCAGAACTGCAGGCCGGCTACGCCGCACGCCGCGGGGAGCGTTAGCTCGGGCACTGGCCACGCCGGCGGCCCGCCGCACCCGTTCAACGCGTGGTCCACCGCCTGGACGATGACCGTAACGCTGACATCCGCATCCGTCGCGGTTGCGGGCAATCCATTTGAGCAATCGGGCACGTGTTGAGTCCCGAGCGCGATGTTCACCAGCGTGATAATCTCGTTGACGGTAACCTCACCATCACCGGAGCAGTCACCGGCGCATGCCGAGGCTGGCGTCGTCGGAGCCACCGGGGTGCCTGCCGCATGTGCGTCTCCCTGAGCGTTGAGATTGCGCGTCACGCCCGTAAGGACTCCTCCCCTTGCCGCAGTCGCTGCACGGGCTCCAGCCGCTGGCGCGCCACTGCATGACGTGCCGAGACCCGTGTATGAGATCAGTTCGGTGCCGATGAGAGCGAGCCCGCCCGTGGGCGAGAAGATCGAGAGGTCAGAGATCGGGATACAGGTGTCGGTCCCAGTGATCGAATTGGTAAGACTCGGTGACACTGGGACCGCGGTGTCATCGTGCGCGCCGATGGCGCCCGACCCCAGGTCGAGCGCTTTCATGGTGACCAACCGGTGGCCGTTGCGCTCTACCGGACTGCGGGCGTGCGCCGGTGTCAGTGCAGCAAACGAGAGGGTGACAAGCGCCATGCGCCTCAGCCATGCGGGCGTGTCCATCCCCGTCGCCGTACCGTTTCGCCGTCCGGTGCGTCAATAGGAAGAGGCGGCGCCACACGACTGTTCACGAAGAATTAAAATCGCACGCCCGACCCACACGAGAAGTGCGGATCAAGTGCGGTGGCTGGCCGTCCGAAGCGGAAAAAGGGGACGTTGAATTCCTCCCGCCGCATATTCGCTGGTGTCGGATCGTGTTATTTCAGATTCACCGCTAAGGGGATCATTTCGCTGACGCGCGTGACGCTGGAGATGGATTGTTAAAGACTTCGTGAACGGCATCATCAGTTGGATTCTGGCCACAAGGCCCCGATTCGGTTTTCGAACCCGTAGGTCGGGGGATCATTGGCACTTACGCGCACAGCCAGTTGCTTCGGACGATGCGCTCGCAGTAGAGGTACCACTATGCGCCGAACGGTTTCCATCGCGTCTGCTTGTCTCGCCGTGCTTGCCTGCGTGTCCTGCGGCGATGAGTCGTCGTCGTCAAGTCACGACGCCTCATCGTCACTCACCATCGCGTCGACCGGCGCGCGCGTTACCTTCGACCTCCAACATTTCGCGATGACGATTGCCACGCCGGCCGGCCGCGCCGTGCTCGCGACGAGCGCGGACCCGCCGTCGCCGGACGATCCGCTGCGCGCCTTCGGCGCCGTCGGCGCGACGCACCGCGAGACGGCGTTGCGGCCGAGCATCATCGAAGGATACGACCACGCAACCCCGACCGACGATCCGTGGCTCCACGCCTCCGCCGTCGACGCCGTCAGTTCGACGCCGTCGAGCGCGACGATCGATCTCCACGATCCGTCCGCGCCCGACGTCACCATGACGCTGCACGTCGAGGTCGATGGCACGGAGGTCCGCGTCACGACGATGCTCGCCGACCATCGAACCGACGCGGCCATGCGGCCGCTCAATCTGACCGGCGTCTCATTCACGCTGGGGTCCGACGAGAAGTTCGTCGGCCTCGGCGAACGCGAAGCAGGCGTTCAGCATCGCGGCCGGCATTACCAGTGCTGGACGGAGGAAGGCGGGATCGGCGGCGGCGAGAACGCCCCGCCAGGCCCGGGAAACCCCGCACCCAATGGCCCCGGCATGACGCACATCCCCATCCCGTTTCTCATGTCGAGCCGCGGCTTCGGATTGTGGATCGACACGACCTTTCGCACTGGGTTCGACCTCGGCGCGGACGATCCGTCACGCTGGCGCTTCTACGCCGAAGAGCCGCAGCTCGCGTTCACCGTGTTCGTGCACGACGACCCGAAAGATACGCTCGCGGCGTATACCGCGCATACCGGACACGCGGAGCTTCCCGCGCCCTGGGTCTTCGGACCGCGGCGGCGCGTGGACATCGGGTCGCAGGTCGACGGCGTCCCCGAGGAGCTGGCGCTGCGGCAGCGCGGCGTACCGACGACGATGATCGACGACACCACGCACTTCCTGCCCAACGGCAGCCAGCTCGGCCGCGAAGCCGATCTCGCCGCGTGGACCGCGCATCTCCACGGTCTCGGCTTCAAAGCGATCGGCTACTTCAACGGTCACGTGTCGACGACCATTGCCCAGGCCGCACCGATCCTTGCCGAGGCCCGCGCCATCAACGCGCTCGTCCGGCTCGACAACGGCGCCGAGTTCGACACGTCCATGATTTCCGGCGGCGCGCAGCGGGTGGCGACCGTGGATTTCACCAACCCGGACGCGCTGGCGTGGTATCAAGGCAAGCTGCAAGGCGCGCTCGACCTCGGCTACGACGGCTGGATGCTCGACTTCGGCGAATACCTGCCGCAGCACGCGCTCCTCCATGACGGCCTGACCGGATGGGAGGGACACAACCGCTATCCGCTCCTGTTGCAGCACGCGAACTACGACTACCTGAAGCGCGTCCGCGGCAACGATTTCATGATCTTCACGCGCAGCGGCGCGGCGGGGACGCAGGCAACGACGTCACTGGCCTGGTCCGGCGACCCGTCAGCAAGCTTCGACGACGCGCGCGGTCTCCCGGCGCAAGTGCGGTCGGGCATCGGCGCCGGTCTCTCCGGCATCCCGTTCTGGGGATCGGACATCAGCGGGTTCAGCTGCGTCAACGACCCGCCGGCGGACAAGGAAGTGTACCTGCGCTGGGCCGAATTCGGTGCGCTGTCCTCGGATATGCACGATGAAAACGCCTGCTCGGCGAAGAAAGCCGACGCGCCGCCCAAGTGGACGCTCTGGAGCGACGCCGAAACGACGGCGGTCTACGGACAGTATGCGCAGCTGCACACGCGCCTCTTTCCGTACACCTACGCCGCCGCCCGCGAGGCGACCGAGACGGGCCTACCGGTCATCCGCCATCCGCTGCTCATGGATCCGGGCGACCCGCCAGCGTGGGACGCGGTGCACGAGTATTGGTACGGCCCATCGCTCTTCGTCGCGCCGGTGGTGCGGCGCGGCGCCCGGACGCGCGAGCTCTACCTGCCGCGCGGCACCTGGTTCGATTGGTGGACGGACGCCGCGGTCGACGGCGGCGCGGACATCACCCGCGACGCGCCGCTCGACACGCTGCCGCTCTACCAGCGCGCCGGCAGCCTCGTGCCGCTGCTGTCCCCCGACGTGCAGACGCTCGCGACGACGTCCGACCCCTCGGTGATCGACATGCTCGACCGCGCCGACGTCCTCGACGCGCGCGCCGCGCTGGCCACGAACGCACCGCGCGCGCGCATCGCGCTCGTGGACGGCACGACGCTCGAGGCGTCGCTCGGCGGCGTCGGCATCGCGCTCCCCGCCGATGTGCCCGTCGCCGCGAACGACGATGCGCTCGCGTCGTGCGACCGGTGCGGCACGATCGACACGACAACGGACGGGACGCGGCGCGTCCGCGTCACCGCGACCGGCGACCTCGATCTTGGAGGACTCGTCCTCCACTCCGCACGTCCAAGCTCACCGCTGCGCACGCGGTGGTATGTCGTCGTTCGGTAGAGATGTTCCCGATCCTCTACCGGGACGACCATCTGGTCGCGATCCACAAACCCGCCGGGCTTTTGGTGCACCGGACAGCGCTCGATGCTCACGAACGGCGCGCGGCCGTACAGCTCCTGCGCCGACAACTGGGCCGCCGCGTCTATCCGGTCCACCGCCTCGACAAGGGAGCCTCGGGTGTCTTGCTGTTTGCGCTGAGCCGCGAGGTCGGGCAGGCACTCAACGCGTTGTTTGCACGCCGGCAGGTGGAGAAGACATACCTCGCCGTGGTGCGTGGCTACCCACCTGAATGCGGCGAGATCGACTCCCCGCTCACGCGCCAGCGTGACGGTATCGACAGGCGGCGGGGTCGCGGCGCCGCGAGCAGCTTGCGGAACGCTTCAATTGGCAGCGACGCAGCGGGGAGCGGACCCGCCGAAGCGACGTCGCTCATCGATCGTTCCGCACGCGCGGCGTTGACTCGCTTCCGACGCCTGGAAACCATCGAGCTGCCGCATCGAGTCGACCGCTATCCAACTAGCCGTTATGCACTGGTCCAACTCGAGCCACTCACCGGTCGGCGCCACCAGCTGCGCCGTCATCTCAAGCACCTCTCCCATCCGATCATTGGCGACACCACCTACGGTAAGAGCCGTCACAACCGCTTGTTCCACGACCTGCTGGGTTGCCGCCGCCTCCTCCTGGCCTGCGTCGAGCTGCGGCTTATCCATCCGATCACCGGAGAACGGCTGACATGCAGCGCGCCGCTGGCGTCCGATTTTGCCGCGCTGTTGCGCACCCTGGGCTGGGAGACTGTACTGGCGTCGCGCTGGCTACCATAAGGATGCAAGATTGAACGCGGTCAAGGGCTTAGAACGTCAAAAAACACCAGTTCTCGCGGGCAGATACGTCGTGGCGTTCGCGCACGCAGACGAGTCAGTCCGCTTCGAGCAGCGACCCAATCTATTTGTGGACGGCGTTGCCCTTGAATGCGTCCCGTGCCTCGCCATTTGCCAAGACTTTGAAACATCACAGTTCGAAATCCACTATTGCAACGAGGCGTGGAGCCCCTTGGGGTCGCAGCTGGGTTCCTGTCCGCCGACGAAGCGATGGAGCGCGCTGAGCGTTCGTACCATGGAACTGGCGCCAAGTGGATCTGTAGCACTACCAAGCAAGAGCAAGCGCGCGCGCTGCACACAGCGCAAATGGCGGAAGAGAGTTGCTCCTTTTGCGGTCGTTCACCGGATCAGTTTGATGCGGTCGTGGCGAGAGACACGGTGCGGATCTGCAACCATTGCGTCAACAGGTTTTTTGAACGCATGCACGGCGAAACCTAACGAGGCACGGCCTCGGACCGTAAGTCTAGCGCGACCGCTCCTGGTCGAATCGCTCAGTCCTGCCGTCGCCCACACCTGTTCACCGCGGTCTTACATCCGGCCATGCGTCAGAGTAGGGTTACGCGCATGTTTACCCCTGCCCATGGTCCGCAGCGCGTCTGATGAATCGCCGTCCGCTGATCTTCGACGTTGAAACGATCGGCCACATTGCCCCCGAGAGCCGAGACGAAATCGTCGCATTGGCGGCCGGCCGCGAGCTGACACCGGACGCGTATGCCGCGCTGTGTCCGCCACTGGCGCGGGTGGTGTGTGTCGCTTGGTTTGATCCGCTCGCACAGCGGTTGGGCGCGGCCTTCGATCTCACCTGGTGTCCGGGCGAGGCACCGGAGGCGCTCGACGTCGACGATCGGAGCGCTGTGCCGCGTGCGTTCTCGTGCGTGTTGCAAGGCTGTGACGGTGAGGCGGCGCTGTTGGCAACGTTCGGTCGCGTCGTCGAACACTACTTGGCGCAGCCGAATGGCCTGTTGGTGACGTACAACGGCCGCGGCTTCGATCTTCCCGTGCTGATTCATCGGTCGATCACGCACGATGTGACCGACGGGCGAGCCTTGCTGGTGAAGGCGATGGGTGAGAACCGCTACCGACCGCAGAGCCACGTCGATCTGATGGAGGTCGTCACTTTCAGCGGCGCGTCCGGACGTTGGCCCATGAGCACCTATGCGATGGGCTATGGCGGCAAGTCTCCGAAGACCGAGATGCACGGCGCGCACGTGTCGGCGGCCGTCCACGCCGGACGTATCATCGAAGTCCTGCGCTATTGCGCCGGGGACGTTTTGGCGACGGCCTACATCTACGATCGCACCGCTTGTCTCCTGCCATCGAATAGCTGACGCTGAAACAGAATTCTCACCACGAAGTTCATGAGCTGCGCTCGCCCGCGACGATGGAAGGCAAGCGCTCCATCGCCCGTGCCACTTCCGGCATGGGAGAGGGTTGGGGTGAGGGCCGCAAGGTGGTTGGCGTCTCGTGAACACTCTTGTCGCAGTAGAGCTATGTGGCCGTAGCGGAAGCCGACGTCTGCAATCGTCAGGAGCGGGAAGAGTCAACACAGACATTCCTAGAGCTGCAACGATCGAGGTGACAGAAGCGGTCAAATCGCCCTCCATCACCGGGTACGGATGCTGCACCACTCCTATCCATGGCCAGGAGTGGTGGTGCGAGTTCGTCGTCGGGGGTGGAGATCCCAGCCTGCGGGCCGGGGCAGCACCGTGGACGGTTGCATGTCGTGACGCCGTCCAGCACGGGCCGCGCCGCGCAGCCACAGATCCGCCGTCTGGCGCTCGTCGGGAATCCCAACGTCGGCAAGAGCGTCATCTTCGGGGCGCTGACCGGAACCTACACGACGGTCAGCAACTACCCTGGCACCACGGTCGAGGTGGCGCGCGCTGCCGCCCGAGCCGATGCGGCCGTCGAGGTCATCGACACGCCGGGGGTCAACAGCCTGACGCCGAACTCCGAGGATGAACGCGTCACCCGCGACATCCTGCTCACCGGCGTCGACTGCGTCGTGCAAGTTGCCGACGCGAAGAATCTGTCACGTGCGCTGGTCGTAACGCTGCAGCTGGCCGAGGCCGGGTTGCCGTTTGTGCTGGTGCTCAACATGATGGACGAAGCCGCCGATCGCGGCATGCACATCGATACCGTGGCCTTGGCGTTGGCGTTGGGTGTGCCGGTGGTGGAGACCATCGCCATCAGGGGGCACGGGCTGGGCATGCTGCAGCAGGCATTGAGCCGAGCCGCGGTAAGCCACCAGCGCGCGCGCTATCCGGCGGCGATCGAACGCGCGCTGTTGCGCATCGAGCGCCTGCTGGCGGGATTCGACGTCGGACCGCGCTGGCTGGCGATGCTGTGTCTCTGTGGTGACGACACGCTGCGTCCCTGGCTGGCGCAGCATGTGCCGGCGCCGGCCCTGGCGACGATCGAAGATGCGCACCGTGACGTGCAAGCGCAGCTGCATGGGCATGCCAGCTACCAGGTGAGCCGCGCGCGGGTGCGCGTGGCTGAGGAGCTGGCGCGCGGCGTCACTTCATATTCCGGGACCGATGCGCCGGTCGCAGCGCTGCACACACGTCGTCAGGCCGCCGTGGCGCTTGGCGCGCTGCTCGGCTGCCTGTGCTTGCTCGCCGGTGATTTCGGGCTGATCCCGGATGCGGCGTCCGGCTGGCTGCGGGTGGCGGCGTGGCTCGGCGTCGGGTTCGCTGGAGTGTCAGCCTACCGGTCCGCGGAGATGCGCGCCGCGCTCGGGCGCTGGGCGGCGCAGCGGCGCACCGGTGTCGGCGTCTTGCTGGTGGTGCTGTATCTCGTCTACCGCTTCGTCGGCGTGTTCGCCGCTGGCACCGGTGTCACGTTTCTCGAGCACACCGTGTTTGGCGGCTATATCAACCCGGCCGTCACTGGGGTCATCGATCGCGGCATCGCCGCGTTCGGCCAGCTGTCGCCGTGGGGGGCTACCGTGGCGCACGGGGTTCGCAACCTCTTCGTCGGGCCCTACGGCCTGGTGACCGTCGCACTCACCTACGCTTTCGCGATCATCCTGCCGATCGTCACGGCGTTCTTCATCGCCTTCTCGTTGTTGGAGGACTCAGGATACTTGCCACGCCTGGCGGTGATCGTGAACCGCGTCTTTCGCGGCATGGGCCTCAACGGTAAGGCGGTGCTGCCGATGATCCTCGGATTGGGCTGTGACACCATGGCGACGCTGACGGCGCGCATCATGGAAACGCGCAAGGAGCGTGTGCTGGTGACCTTGCTGCTGGCGCTCGGGGTGCCATGCTCGGCGCAGCTCGGCGTGATCCTCGGACTGTTCGGCGCGTTGCCGTTGTGGGCGCCGCTGGTGTGGATCAGCGTCGTGCTCGGCGTGCTGTTTGCCGTGGGATTCCTGGCGGCGCGGCTGCTGCCGGGTGAGCGTTCCGATTTGATTCTCGAAGTCCCACCGATTCGCCGGCCGCAGCTGGGCAACGTGCTGATCAAGACGCTCGGCCGACTCGAATGGTATCTCAAAGAAGCGGTGCCGATCTTTGTGCTCGGCACGCTCGTGCTGTTCGTGTTGGATGCCACGGGAGTGCTGGCGCGCATCGTCGCCGCCGGCGAGCCGGCGGTGGTCGGGCTGTTGCAGCTGCCGCCGCGCGCCGCGGAGGCATTTCTCATCGGCTTCTTCCGGCGTGACTACGGATCGGCCGGGATCTACGCGTTGTTTCAGCAGGGAGCGCTGACGCCGGTGCAAGCGGTGGTAGCGCTGGTGACGATCACGCTGTTCGTGCCGTGTGTCGCCAACTTCTTCATCATCGTGAAGGAACACGGCTGGCGCACGGCCGTGGCGATGAGCGCCTTCATCTTTCCATTCGCGTTCGCCGTCGGCGGCGCCGTCAACCTGGGCTTGCGCGCCGTGGGGCTGCCATGAATGCACCATACCAAACGGAGGGGGAGATCCTGTGCCCGCTGTGTGGCACGCGTTACAGCGAGGCCGAAGGCCGGGCGTGTCACCTCGAGTGTCCGCTGCATGACCATTGCGGGCGGCTGAGCTGTCCGTATTGTGCCCACGAAATGCCGGCACCGACGGCGCTGACGCGTTGGCTGTCGCGCCGCTGGTTCTCCAAGAAACGTGAGCACTGATGGTCACCCATCTGGATCACGACATCGAGGAGGTCTTGGAACGGCTGTGGACCGTGCGCGAGCAAGGCAGCGCGGCGCCACCCGATCTCGGTGGGCAGGAATTCGACTTCGATCCCGGTGCAGCGCTGCGTGAGGCCGCGCGCCGCGGTTTGGTGGCGTTGTGTGCCGATCGCGTCGAGCTCACCGCCGCCGGCGACGCGCGCGCCGCCGGGGTGATCCGCCGGCATCGGCTCGCCGAGCGGCTGCTGTTCGACGTCATCCACGTCGACGCCGCATCGATGGAAGCCGGCGCCTGCGAGCTCGAACACGCGCACATTCTGTCCGATGAAGCGACGGATCGCGTCTGTGCTTTTCTCGGCCATCCGCCGACGTGTCCACACGAGCGGCCGATCCCGCGCGGACGCTGCTGCGAAAAGTTCGCCGGCGAGCTGCGGCCGCTGGTGACACCGCTGAGCGAAGGCACGATCGGCGCCGACTACCGCATCGTGTTCATCGCCTCACGCTCGCACCGGCGACTGGATCGCCTGTGCGCCCTGGGGGTCGTCCCCGGCGCGCAGCTACGCTTACACCAGCGGCAGCCGGCCTACATGATTCAGGTCGGCGCGACGGATATCGCGGTGGAACCGGAGATTGCCGCCGACATTTTCGTCGTCCCGCGATAGAGGCAGGTTGTTAGTTGCTCGTTGTTAGGTTATTAGGTTGCGACATGACAGAACGTAACACCATAACAACCTAACAACTAACAACCTGCTCCTACGCCTTGCTGGCGGCCAGCTTCAGCACGTCGGCGTAGCCCGTCACCACGCAGGCTCCTTCGAGCACGCCGCGTTCGCGCAGCATGCGGTGCATGCGCGGCAGCTTGTAGTGCGGCACGGTCATGATGAGGTGATGCTCGAGGTGGTAGTTGACGTAGTTGGGGGCGATGAGCAGGCGCTCCCACCAGCGCGCCACCGTGGTGCGGGTGTTGCGCAGCGGGTCCTTCGGATCGGGGATCATCGCGTGCTCGGCAATCGAGCGCAGTCGCACGACGAGGTGATGCGTCGTGAACCAGGCTCCGATCCAGAGCAGGTAGAGCGCCGGATGCCCGAGCGCCGCCAGGATGGCGAACAAGGCCAGGTTGGTGATGGCTACGCCGCGCAGGTTGCGCCAGCTGTGGTTGCTGCCGAACTGCTGGATGTTCATGCCGCCGAGGTCGCGTTTCAGCACGAACTTGACCCGCTTCCACGCGGTCTGCCCGCTGAGATCGCGCCAGATCTTGCGGCGCATGCTCGCCCAGGTCACCGGGAACGGCATGGCCAAGTTCAGGTCGGGATCTTCGGAGCTCCAGTTCTTGGCGTGATGTTGCAGGTGATAGCGACGGTACGGACCGATATCACTCCACACCGGGTAGGCGCACAGCCAGTTGCCAACGATATCGTTCACCCGGCGATTCTTGAACAACGTGTGGTGCGCCGCTTCGTGCATCAGGACCGAGAGTCCGAGTTGCCGCGTGCCGATCACCGCAAGGGCGAAGAGAATGATGAGCGGGTTCGGCAGATATGCGACCAGCGCAAACGACGCGAACACCAGACCCCAGTCCACGAGCACCGATGCCCACGACTGCCAGTCGTTCATCCGGCGCAACTCATGAATCTCGGTGCGGGTCAAGGCATCGAGCCAGCGCTTCGCATCCCCCGCGGCCAATTCCGTTGTATCGATCACCGGTGCTTCAACTGCATTCATGCCGCTTCTCCTTGCTTGGTTCGAATGGATGATGGGCGCCGTTCACGCGCCGTCGTTGCGATGGCCTGTTTGAGAAAGGCTGACCAGCACACCCGCCCGGCGCGGTCGTAGCGACACATGGCTTGCACCAGGGCCGCACGGTCGCCGGCCGGTACCAGTGGCTCGGGCAGCAGCGGGTCGAGGACGATCTGCCGAATCACGCGGCGGCCGAGCCCGAAGGATTCCACTAGCGCGGCGTGCGCCGGCAGCTCGTTGAGGCGTCGCTCGCTCTTCGTCAGCGCCGCGAGCGACGCCCGGTAGCCGTCGCGCAAGGCGGTGACATTCCATAGACGCCGGGCGCGGCGCTCGCCCGTCGTGTCCAGCTCATGGATCCCAAACACCAGGGCTTTGGCGTCCAGTCCCAGGTCGTACAGCTGTCGCCGCACGACCTCGACGCCGCCCGTTAGATTGTCCGGGCGCAGATGCAGACCGGCATCAAACCGTTCGAAGCCCAGAAAACGTAGGGCACGGTCACCGAGACGGTGCGCACGACGCTGGCTGCGCTGCACCGCCGCGGTATGCACGCCGATCCACTTGCCGTCCCAGGCCTGCACCCGCTGCTCCAGGTCGCGCCACGCGATCACGTGCTTGCCGACGGGCGCGGAACCGTGCGCCAAACGATAGCGCCCGCGATCGTCCGGCTCGATCATGCGCGCGGCGCGCAGCCGCACCAAGGTCACACGGAGGTTGTTCTCACTGATCGCGAACAAGCGCGCCGCCGCCACCAGCGCGCTGACAGGCATCGAGCCCTGCGGCACCGTCGAGAGCAAATCGAGGATGAGACTCTTGGGGCTGAGGGACACGAAGAGACATTACGGCGGCTGCCTGAATATGTCAAGTTATGTAATTACTCACAAATCCGGCGTCATGGCGGGGCGGATTCTGACGGGGGCCGGCGTGCCCTCCCGGCGGCCTTTGTGTGCCGTGTGAACCGCTGATGCGGGCTGGGGGCAGCCCGGCTCCAGTTTCAATGGTGACGGTGAAGATGGTCTCGATCGCAGGGCGCAATCCAAAGTTACAAGCTACGTGGTTCTTCCGAGGTAAATCCGGTCGGGTTGTTCCGCGAACGGACTTGCGTCACCAAAGCCCATCAGCTGGTGCGGCAATTGCTGCCCCCAAGGCCTGTGTAAAGGAGGTCTTATGACGACATGCGTGAGCGGCGGCACGAGGTTGGTCCTGGCCGTGGCGCTGCTCGTTTTGCCTCTGACCGCGCGCGCGGAGCCCACGGTTCGCAGCTATCAAGGCGTTTCGTACGTCAGCGGTGGAGTCAGCGACGATGAGGCACGCGCACTCGAAGCGACGGGCGCGAAGTTCGACTTGAAGCTAACGATGGCGTTGAGCAGCGGTCACTTCGTGGCCGATACCCCGGTCGAGATTCAGGATGGAAAGGGCCAGACCGTGCTGGAGGCGGTGGCGGATGGGCCGGTGTTGTTCGCGCAACTACCCCCCGGCACGTACACCGTGCGCTGCAGCTTGAACGGCAAGCCGCAGCAGCAGACCGCCCACATCAGCACCGGCAAGCAAGAGCGCTTGGCGTTTACCTGGAAGGCGGAATAATCACTCCCGCCGGCCTGAAGGCTCGGTGCCGGACTCGCGGCGAGCGCGATGAGGTTCACACGCGTTTGGCGACGGTCTCCAGGCGTTCGATCTGGCCATCGTCACGCTGGTGGAGGACGTCGTTGTAACTGCCTTCGCCGCGGTGATGGCGCGCGTCGGGCCGGGCGAAGCCGACGACGACGCTGATGCGGTAGCTGTCGCGTTGCCCATCGGTAGGCGGCGGCGCCACGTGGACGGTGTCGCTGAAGTGCAGCGACACATCTCCCGGCCGGGCATTGAAATGCGCGGCTTGCGCCGCAAGCTCGCTGCTTTGGTCATGGGCATTCATCGCGGCGCGATGCGATCCGGGGAGCATGGCCAACTCGCCGGTCTCCGGCGTCGCCGCGGTGAGATACAGCGACGCCAGCAAGACAGGGCAAACCACGGCGTGGCCGCCCATGCCACAGTCGCGGTGCCATGGAAGATCGCCGAGCCCCTCGGCCATATTGGGATGTTTGAAGATCACGGTGACGCCCTGCCCCTCACCTTTCCGGTAGACGAACGACGGATCGGCAAGGTCCTTGAGGCCGTGGAGCCGCGCGTCACTCCTGAGTGTTGCCAGGTGCGGCTTGGCGACGCCGCGGGTCACGCGGCACAGCATTTCTTCACCGGCGGCGTTCTTCCCCCACCATGACAGCTTGTCTCCCCGTTGCGCTTCGCCCTGGAGTGCGCGTACCTCGTCGAGAAACGCCGTAATCTCCTCCGGCCGGAACACGTTGCGGACAAAGAGATAGCCTGCGGTGCGGAGGAAGTGGGCCATCTCTTCGCGATCCGAGGCGAGTGTGAAGGTGGCGTGTGGATCGAGGGCGTTGCCGTTTCGATCCGACAGCGTGCGGTGAACCGGGTCGTACGCGGGGCGTCCGTTGTACAGGGCGCGCAAGGCGGACTCCCACGACATCAAATCAATCGGGTTGCCGCGTGCGCAGCGCACCCGCTGCGCGTACAGCAAACCGGCGGGCGCCTCCAGCTCGTGCACCAGCCCTTGCCAGGTCTCGAGATCCAACTCGACGACCGTGTCGGCCGCCTCGTCACCGGGGATGATGTCGATGCCATCCGGGCGCGGCCGATAGGTGTAAGCCGTGGCCTCCGGTACGCGCAACGCGAGACTACGGAGGCGTCGCGTCGCTGCGGCAACCAGCGGTTGGCGTCCGGTCGCCAGCAGCGCCGGCAACTCCTCTTCATGGAAAGGCGTGAAGGCGATCGGCGCAAAGCCAGCGGGGAGTGGCATTGGTTGTCTCCTTCTCGCCGCTCATCGTGCACAGCGGCGCAATCGCCGGTGCGTGCTCACAGCAGCGACTTCATCTCCGTGATGAGCTTGGTGAGGCTGTCCTTGGCATCGCCGAACAGCATCATACACTTCTCGTTGTAGTAGAGGTCGTTGTCGACGCCGGCGAAGCCCGGGCGCATGCTGCGCTTGAGCACGATGATCGACTTGGCGCGCTCGACCTCGAGGATCGGCATGCCGTACAGCGGGCTGCTCTTGTTGCTCTTGGCCGCGGGGTTGGTCACGTCATTGGCGCCGACCACGAGCACGATGTCGGCTTGCGGGAACGCGGGGTTGATGGCCTCCATCTCGTGCAGCTGCTCGTACGGCACATTGGCTTCGGCCAGCAGCACGTTCATGTGTCCCGGCATACGGCCGGCGACCGGATGAATTGCAAACTTCACGTCGACGCCGCGCTCCTTCAAAATGTTCGCGAGCTCGGCCACCGCGTGCTGGGCTTGCGCCACGGCCATGCCGTAGCCGGGAACGATGATGATGTCATGGGCGGTTTCGAACAACACCGCGGTTTCGTCCGGCGTGATGCTGCGCACCGTCCCCTTCGCCTCGGCGGAGGCGGTGGCTTCCTCTTCCGAGACCTTGCCGAATGCGCCGAAGAGCACGTTCATCGCCGAGCGGTTCATGGCGCGGCACATCAGCAACGAGAGCAGAAAACCCGAGGTGCCGTCGAGTGAGCCGGTGATGATCTGGATCTTGTTCATCAACACGAAGCCCATGGCGGCATCGGCCAGGCCGCCGTAGGAGTTGAGCAGCGCAATCACCACCGGCATGTCGGCCGCGCCGATCGGGATGACCAGCAGCAGACCAAAGACAAACGACAGCAACACCATCACGTAGAAGAACGGCGTCGCCGCTTGCGTGGCCACCAGATACGCGGCGGAGCTGAAGATCACGGCGAGCAAGCTCATACTGATGATGTTCTGGCCGCGATAAGTGATCGGCCGCCCCGGCAACAGCTCCTGCAGCTTGCCGGCAGCCATCAGACTTCCCGTGAACGTCAGTGCGCCGATGACAACTTCGAAGTCGAGGGCCGTCAGCGTCACGCGGTCGAGCGCGCCTTGGTAACGGAAGTACTCCGAGATGCCGACGAGACACGCGGCCAGGGCACCCAGGGAGTGCGAGAGGGCGGTGCGTTGCGGCACTGCGGTCATCGGGATCTGCAGCCCCATGCCGCCGCCGACGACCGCGCCGATGAGGAAGCCAAGGCCGATCCAGCGGTAGGTGACGATGTGGGGATGGAAGAGGGTCCCGACCACGGCGATGAACATGCCGAGCGCGGCCAGCGCCATGCCGCGGCGCGCCCACTTCGGTGAGCTGAGACCCTTCAGGCCCAGCACGAACATCGCGGCGGAAACGATGTAGCAGTAGCGCAGGGCTTCCGGCGCGACGTGCTCATGCAGATACTCTCCCATCGCCATGCCGGCGGGCTTGGTTGCGTAGAGGATGATCGCGACGACAGAGACCAGCGCCAGCACCGCGCCAAACGCCTGCAGCTCCACCGGCCGCCGCGTGCTCTGCGCGCGCTGCGCCGCCGTCTTGAACATCCGCAACATCCGGTCGGTGATCAGGAAGCCGCCAAAGGCGTTGGTTGCCGAGCACGTCACGGCGGCCAGACCGAGCAGCGTACACACCCAACCGTGGGGAATGTTGTCGTAGTTGCTCCCGGCCACCACCATTGATCCGACCAGCGAGATCGCGGCGATGGCGTTGGTGGCCGACATTAGTGGCGTGTGCAGCAGGGGCGGGACCTTGGTAATGATGTGAAAGCCGAGGAATCCGGCCAGCATGAAGATGTACAGACCAACTTCGAGCTCGGATGTCATGCCGTCTTCCTCGCGGCCACAGCCGCCTTGACCGCGTCGTTGACGATCTCGCCGGCATGCGTCACGCATGCCCCCTTGAGCACTTCGTCGTCGAAGTCGAGGGCCACGGCACCGTCCTTGACGAACGCGCGCAGCAGCTCGGTGACGTTGCGCGCATAGAGCTGGCTGGCGTGTACCGGCATCAGGGCGGGCAAATTGGTCGGGCCGTGGATGGTGACACCGTGTCGGACCACCACGGCGTCGGGCTCGGTGAGCTCGCAGTTGCCGCCCGCCTCGCCGGCCAGGTCGACGATGACCGAGCCTGGGCGCATGCCCGCCACCGTTTCCTTGGTGACCAGGCGCGGTGCCGGCCGGCCGGGGACCAGCGCGGTGGTGATCACCACGTCGAAGTCTTTGGTCTTCTCGGCAAGCAACTCCTGCTGCCGGCGGCTGGCCTCGGGCGACAGCACCTTGGCGTAGCCGCCTTTGTCCTCGGCGTCGGCGATACCCAGATCGAACTCGAGGAACTTGGCCCCGAGACTTTCAACCTGTTCCTTCACCGCCGCGCGCACGTCGTAGCCCCAGACCTGCGCGCCGAGCCGGCGCGCGGTAGCGATGGCCTGCAACCCAGCCACCCCGGCGCCAAACACGACCACTTTAGCGGCGAACACCGTGCCGGCGGCGGTCATCAACATCGGAAAAAACTTGGGCAGCGATTCAGCGGCGATCAACACCGCCTTGTAGCCGGCGATGTTCGCTTGCGAAGACAGCGCATCCATCTTTTGCGCTCGGCTGATGCGCGGGATCCCCTCCATGCCGAAGCTCGTGACCTGGCGCGCCGCGAGGTGTTGCACCAGCTCGGGGCTCGTCAGCGCGGCGAGGAACGATACCAGCACCGTGCCTTCGCGCAGTTGATCAATCTCGGAGAGGGCGGGCTTCTGCACCTTCAGAACGACGTCGGCCTGGCCATAGAGGGTGGTTGCATCGGGGGCAATCCGGGCTCCAGACGTCTCGTACGTCGGATCAGAGTGAAATGCACCTTCGCCGGCGCCTTTTTCGATCAGCACTTCGAGCCCGCTTTTGACCAATGCGGCGACCGCATCCGGCGTCAGGGCCACCCGGTGCTCGCCCGGGACAATCTCTTTGGGAACCGCGATCTTCATCGAATCTCGCTCATGGGAGCCGCGCTATAGCAAATGCACGCTCACGGGAGAAGCGCCGACAACATCACCCCTGTGCGATGCACAGAATGAGGCCGGCCGCTCGCTCCGGCGTAAGCACGTCGGTGTTGATCACCAGATCATAGTGCACCGGCAGCTCGTGACGGACACCATAGAAGCTGCGGAAATACTCCCGGCGTTCGCGGTCTGACGCTGCGACAGCCGCGGTTGCTGCGTCTTCATTTTCTGCCTGAGCCGCGGCCACCAGGCGCCGGGCACGTGTGGCGGGCGACGCGGTGACCAGCACTCGCAGCACACCCTGCAAGCCGGCGAGCGCCAATGATGCGGCGTGGGCCACGATGACCGCGCCGCCGGCATCGGCAATCTCACGGATGGTGTCGCGGATGAGCGCGCGGTAGTCACCCGGCACCGGCGCGTGCGGGCTGATGGCCGACTGATAGTACACCCGCAGGGGTAATCCGCTGGTGAACACCAGCGGGTCGATCAGTCCCTCAACCGCCGCCATCGAATCGATCAAGCGTTTGATGAGCGGTCCTGGGTGCTCGGTTGCGGCAACCGCCTGCGCATCCACGCGTGCGTGCTCCGCCGCCTTCTGCACGATCTCCTCATCGACGTAGCGAAATCCCAGGCGCTGCGACACCAGCCTCCCGATCACCTCGCCGCCGGCCGCAAGTGAGCGCGAGATGCACACGACCCGAGTGCTCATTGGCAACCTCCTTGGCGCATGACCTACTACCCGGCGCTGATAGGCTATTGAAATGAATGGGGCAAGCGATCACGATGCGCCGATGAGTCGCGCGCGCTGCCTGTGTGGGGAGGTCACGTGGGACCTCGACCCGCCGTTCGAATGGATGTCGCACTGCCACTGCACGCGCTGCCGGAAAGCCCATGGCGCGGCGTTTGCCACTTACGTCGCGGGACCGGCGGCGGGCTTCCGGCTGCGCGGCGGCGAGCACGCCAAGCGCTTTGAGTCATCGCCTGGCTTCTTCCGGTATTTCTGCGGTCGGTGCGGTTCAGTAGTGCCGGGCGACACCATGCAGGGCAGAGCCTTCGTTCCTGCCGGCAACTTCGAGGCTGACCCGGGCGTCCGTCCGTTGGCGCACATCTTCGTGGGCTCCAAGGCTCCATGGTTCGAGATTACGGACAGTTTGCCGCAGTTCGACGCCTACCCGCCCGGCATCGACGCACCGGTATTGGCAGACCGTGCCCTGAGCGAACCTTCGGGGGCACCGCGCGGCAGCTGTCTGTGCGCGAGCGTGGCGTACGTCGTCGACGGTACGCCGCTGGGATGCTGGAACTGCCACTGTGGCCGCTGCCGCCGCGCGCGTTCTGCGGCCTACGCCTCGAACCTGTTCAGCAGCGGCGATCACCTTCGCTTCACGCGCGGTGAGGACCTCCTCGCATCGTACAAGCTGCCTGACGCGCAACGCTTCAGGCATGTCTTCTGCCGGATCTGTGGTTCGAGCCTGCCACGCGTTGACCCCGAGAGCGGGCTAGCGATCATCCCGATGGGCAGCCTCGACGACGACCCGGGAATACGGCCGCAACGACACATCTTCGTCGGCTCGATGGCGCCGTGGAACGCGATCACCGACGACCTACCGCAACACGCGGAATTCCCGTCGTCGATGTGACGAACGCGCGCTCACGCCCGAGATTGGTTGGCGCGAACAGGCTCACAGCGGCAGGACGTGAGCGGGTCCCGACGCGACGTAATCCACACGAGCGGGAAATCCAGAGGTGGAGCAGCCACGGCTCCGACGCGGGTGCATTTCACGTCACACGGTGGACACGCATTTGGTGGTGCGGGCGACCACCGTCAGGAGGTTCGCGCTCCCCCGCCTCCATTTTCAACACTTGGACAGCGGTCGCTGTCGTTTCGTGCAACCGCGCCAGGCTCCTGTCCCCACGGGCCCGGCCGCTGTGACCGAGGCTTGGCGGTGCGCCTGCAACAGAAGGGTGCCGCAGAGCGCCAGCGCGTACACCAGGAGACCAAGCGCGGGCAGCAATGTCATGTCGTCGCGCAGCAGCCACGCCAGGTCGAGCAGCGGTGCGGTGCTCGCGAACAGCACCACGAACACGGCAAGGGAGCTCCAGCACGCGCACGCCACGATGGGGACCAGCCAGATCACGAACCAAGGCCACACATGGCCCACGATGCAAAACAAGACGACGGCCATCACGCCAAGCGCCGCCGACGCAAGCGCCGGCGCGGTGCGCTCGCGCAGGTAGCGCCGCAGCGCCAGCAAAGCGGCGAGCGTGAAGGCGGCAAGCATAGCATTCGCGACCGGCGTTCGCGGCAGCGCGACGCCGGCGAGGGCAGCGGCCGAGCACAGGGCGTCGGCCGGTGTCAGGAATCTCCACGAGCGCATTCTTACGGTTTCGTCCATGAACGAGAGATCGCGCACGAACGGCAACGAGATCAGCACGGCCAGCGCGGCACACGCGGCGCCGACCAGTGCCGCACGCGCCCACTCCTTCTTGGGCTTGCCGACGAGCTGGGCGACCGCCAGCAGCGCGAGCGGCGCCGCGACGTACTTCGCGAGGCTCCCGGCGGTGAGCCACAAGCCGGCACTCCAGCGTCGGTCGAGGGCGAGATAGTAGAGAAACGCGGCGGCGCTGCAGGCGAGGAGCGCATCGTTGTGCCCCTCGCCAACAGTGTAGAGGGAGCTCGCCGGCAGCAGTCCAACCATGGCCAACGCGAAGGCGCCATGCCACGGCGAAGTACGCGCGCCGAGGCGAAGGGCAAACGCGGCCATGCCGAGCCATGCGGCCGCAAGCACAAGCTTGTGCAAGAAGAAACCTGCTGGCACCGATCCGCCGACGATGGCGATCACCGCGCTCAGCCAAGCCCACAACGGCCCGTACGTCATGGGCGTCCCGATGGCGTCCAGCGGCAGCCCGCGCAGGCTTTCAGGCGTGGCCGGATAGTAGTAGGGGTTGACGCCGGCGGCGGCCATCCGGCCCCACGCCAGACTGAGCCAGAAGTCGATCGTCATCACCGGGAAACGCAGCACTTCGATGGCAGCGATCGCCAGGATGCCGGTCCATAGGATCCGCGTGACTCGCGGATCCGACACCGCACGGGCGCGGCTCAGCGCACGCGCGGCGGCCGCGAACGCCCCCGTCGCCAAAAGGATCGGGGCGAGATACCCGACGCTGCGCACGAAGGGCCGGTCGAGCACCGATGGCCCCGTGAGCTGGGTGTGCAGAATCCGCCCAACCTCGTCGAGAACCAGGAGGCGCTCCCGCGGCGCGGGGTGGATCAACCCGTAGCGCGCGATGAAGGGCGCCAGGATGACGAGCGCCACGTGCGCAGCCGCCGCGACCACGACACAGGTGCGCAACGTCCGTATCAACGCCGGCTGCGCGCCGTCCGCTCCGGCGGTCGAGTCGTCTACGTACACGCCTCAGCGATAGCGCCCACCGGCACCGGACTGCAATGTGCGGCGGCTCCTCGCGTACACAATCCTTGGCTTCTATGCTACGCCGTCGTGGCTGTTGCTGGCTGTAGATGAACGACCATCGGAAGATTGACTGCAGGCGCGCCGCGGCGTGAGAAGGCGGGAGGCATTGCGTTGCCCGCAGGTCGCCGCTGCCGTATCAAGACCGTGAACCGCGCGCTGCTTCAATGTGTCGCCTGCGTCGCGGGTGCCTTGATATTGGCGGCATGCCGCGAGTCGGCGCCACCGCGCGACGACCAACCGGCAAATCTCGTCCTCATCAACATCGACGCGCTCCGCGCGGATCACCTCGGTTGTTACGGGTACGGGCGATCCACCTCGCCCGTCATCGATCGCCTGGCCGCCGCGGGCGTGGTGTTCGCCGATGCCGCGTCGAACTCGTCCTACACGCGGGAGTCGGTTTCCGTCCTCTTGACCGGCACGCTGCCGTCACACGCCGGCGCCACCGGCTGGGATGCGCACCCCGGCGGTGCGTCCCCGACGTTGGCGGAGGTGTTGCGCGGTGCGGGGTACCAGACGGCGTTTTTCGATCTCACCGCGATGCTGATGCACACCGACTTCGCCCGCGGCTTCGATCAAGTCGATCACCTCATGAAACGGGGGCGCGCCAGCGGCCTGGGCCCGCAGCTCTCGCAGCGTGCCCTCGACTGGATCGGCGCGCTCGATCCCCAGCGTCCGTTCTTCGTCTATCTCCACTATCTCGATCCGCATGGACCGTATGATCCACCGCGGGACGCGCTCGAGCACATGGGCGGTGATCCCCTGGCGATGCCGCTCGATCTCTATCGCGACCTGCGACCGAACCTCCCGGCGCTCCGACGCCAAGGCTTCAACCCGGGCTCTCCGGATTTCGAAGACGTGGTGCGCCACTACGACGCGGAAGTCTTCGACACCGATCGCGCCATCGACCAGCTCGTCGAAGGCCTGCGGCGGCGGGGCGTGCTGGAGAAGACGCTGATCGTCGTCACCGCCGATCATGGCGAGGAGTTCCTCGAACACGACTTCGTCGAGCATTCCTGGACGCTCTACGAGGAGTCCCTGCACGTGCCGTTGATCTTCTGGGCTCCGGCTCGTCTCGCGAGCGGCCGCGTCGAGGCGCGCGTCTCGACGGTCGATGTCTATCCGACGGTTCTCGACCTGCTCGGCGTCAACCACCCCGGAGCGGCGCTCGACGGGGTGTCGCTGTTCGCGTCGCGCGACGGCCGGCGGCGCCCGGCGGATCTCGGCAGCCGCGAGCAGATCAGCGAGCTATTGATCACCGAGCGCAACGTTCTGCGCGCCGTGCGCAAGGACAACTGGAAATATCTGTCGACGCTGCGCTGGCTCGCGCCCGAAGAGCGCGCCGCGGCCGCGGCGAGCAGCGAGGCGGATCACACGGAGATCGTCGGCCCGCCGATCGATCTCTGGGCGCTCCCGATCCGCGAGGAGCTCTACGATCTCAGGCGCGATCCCGGCGAGACACGCAACCTCGTTGCCAGCGAACCGCTAGTTGCGCGAGAGATGTCGCAAGTCCTTTTCGAATACCAACGGCATTGCACGGTGCCGTCGGCGGTGCCTCGCACGCTCACCGCCGAGGAGGCCGAGGCCATGCGCGTGCTCGGTTACGGCGGGCCGGGCAGGTAGCCGAGGGCTCGCATGCGCTCACTCACCGCCGGATCGTGGACGACCTCGGTGCCGGCATCGGACGGGGGCGGTGGCACGGATTGCTCCCGCGAGGTCAGCAGCGCGTCGAGTCGCCGCACGATGTCCGGGCTCTCGCTGGCGCGATCGTGTTGTTCTGATGGATCGGCGGCGAGATCGAAGAGTTGCTTGCGACCGTCGCTGTTGTGCCTCAACAGCTTCCAGCGGCCGTCGCGAACTGATCGCACGTCGCCCTGCGGCGGGAGCAACTCGGAGAAAACCGGGTCGGTCGGCGCCGCGAGACCGACACCGCGGAGCACCCCAGCGAGGCTCTGCCCGAGCAGCCCGGCTTGACGGGACAGGCCGGCAAGGTCGAGCAGGGTCGGATAGATGTCCAGAAGGCTCACCGGCGCGGCGATGCGCCGGCCACCCGCGATGCCCGCCGGCCAGCGGATCAGCAGCGGCACATGCACCAGCTCCTCGTGGAGGCCCTGGCCGTGGCCCATGGCGCCGTGCTCGGCGAACTCTTCGCCGTGGTCCGCGGTGAAGATCAACAGCACGTCCTCGTCCTCGAGGCCGAGGCGGTCGCTCAGGACGTGCAGCTGATCGTCCAGAAAACTGATTTCGGATGCGTACAGAGGGATGATCCGCGCCATGTCGGCCGGCACCGGATGCGGATAGCGGCTCTGCAGCTCCGGCCAGCTCGTCGGGATGTCAAAGGCGCTCGGGGCCGAGGCATACTCGGGGGCATAGCGCGTCACCCATGGCTCCCGCGCGGAGTACGGGAAGTGCGGGTCGAAGTAGTGCACCCAGAGAAAGGCCTTGCGACTCTTCCAGATGTGGCTCCATTCGTCCCCAAACGCCCCGATCAGCGCCAGGCGCACTTTGTTGTTCAACCGTCGCGCGTCCACGAAGCCAGCCTGGCCGGCGTAGTAGTCGAACCCTTGCGCGAAGCCCAGGTCGTGCGAGAGATGCAGGTTGGCCGGCATGCCGATCGTCACGTACCCGGCCTTCTGAAAGCTCTCGGCCAGCGTGGTCAGAGACGGCGGCAGTAGATGCTGCTCCAGGCTATGATGTGCCTCGTTCCAGATGCCGGTGACCCCGTGCGAACTGGGCGGCAGGGACGTGAAGAGCGAGGCCATGGAGGGTGCCGTCCAGGAGCTGGTCGCGTATGCGGAGTCGAAGACGACCCCCCCGGCGGCAAGGTGATCGAGGAATGGCGTCTCCGCACCACCGCCGGGATGCCAGATGAAGTCGCCGCGCAGGGTATCCACCGTGATCAACACCACGGCAGCCGGCGACGGTGCCCGGCCACGCAGTGCCGCGAAGGTCGCCAGCGCAACGACAGCGAAGATCGCGAGCATCCCCACGCGACGCGCCAGCAGACGGCCCCAGTCTCGAGGCGTCACCGGCGCTCCTCTGCGGCCCCGCCCGTGTCAGCAGAGGGATCCCGTCCGTCCTGCATGGCGCTGAGCTCCTTGGTCGCCAGCGGTTCCAGTGCCGAACCGGCAGCCAGGCGGCGGGCGGTCTGCATCTCCTCGATGGCTGCGGACGATTGCCCCACAGCGCGCAGCAGCTGGGCGTAATTGATGCGCGCGCCGATATAGTCGGGTCGCGTGTCGATGATGTGGCGCAGGAGGCTCAGGGCGCCGGCCGTATCGCCCCTCTTGTGACGGATCAAGGCGACGTTGTTGAGCAGCCGCACGTCGTCCGGATAGATCCGCAAGATGCGGAGGTAGATGCGCTCGGCTTCCTCGGATCGCCCCTGATCCATTTCGAGCTCGGCGAGCGCCGTGGCGATGTCCAGGTCCTGCGGACGATCGTCGAGCGCCAGCCGATACGCGCCGCGTGCGGGTTCGATGTCGCCGTGCGCGCGGTAGATCTCTGCGAGGTTGAATTGCACGTCCGCGTACCCGTGGCCCTCGGCGACGACCCGCTCGAGAATTTCCCGCGCCTCCGGCTCGCGGCCGGTCGTCCGATACAGGTACGCGAGGTTGTTGAGGGCCGCCACCCTTCCCCGGCGCGCCTTGCCAACGATCGCCTGCTGCAGCGGGATGGCCTCCGTGGGCCGGCCGGACATGACGTACCAGAGCGCGCGTGACGAGAGCACGGCATAGCTCTCGGGATCCCCCGCCGCGGCCCGATCGATGGCCGACGCCGCCGCCGCGAGGTCGCCGGTGCGCAAATGATGGACGGCCAAATTGCCCCACAGCAGATTGGCATTTGGGTTGTCGCGGAGCGTCGCGGTCAAGAACGTCAACTCGTCTTTCCAGATCCGATTGCGCAACACCGTCGCCAAGGAGAGCAGGCAGACCGCGGCGATCAGCGCCCAACGCCAGAGCTTGTGTGGGGTTGCGATCTCGAACGCCGCCGCGACTCCCAGACCGACCAGCGCCAGAAAGGGGAAGGAGGGAAAATAGAGGAAGCGCTCCGCCATCACGTCACCCATGTCGGCCGGCGCGGCGATGCGGACGAAGTTCAAGATTGGTACGAAGGCAATTGCCAGCATGGCCACCGCCAAGCGCGCCGGCAACCAACGACGTGCGCCGCGGCGGTAGAGAACGGCAAGCACCCCGAGCACCGCGAGCGCGATCCACAGACGCCGGTCGGACAGGCTGCTGACGTACGGGTTCTGCACGTATGCGCTCTGGTGGAGCGGCAGCGCCATCCAAGCGAGATAGCGGACGATCGTCGGAGCGGCGGTAAACGCCGCCGCTCCGAAACCATGCTCGGCAGAAACGCCGGGCAGTGCAATGTCGAGCGCAGCGAACCGCCAGGCCGCGTACCCGGCGATGACGGCCAAGTACGGTGCACTGGCACGCGCCACCCCTCGCCAGGTGTCTCGGTACGCGACAGCGTGAATGACCGCGATCCAGCCGATCAGCACGACGCTCATCTCCTTGGCGAGCAGGCCGAGCGCGAAGGCAAAAGCGGCAAGCGGCCGGAACGCGCGGCGGCCAGGCCCGCGGCCGGAACCGTTCGGCACCACGGCAAGGTGCAGACGCAGGGCGAGGGCGCAAAAGAAAAACGCCAGGAGGTCGGTTCGCCCCGCAATCCAGGCGACATTCTCGGTGTGGATCGGATGCACGGCAAACAGCAGGCCGGCGCTGAAGCCGGCGAGCCGCCCCCAGCCGAGGCAGAGCAGGATCGACACGACCAGGAACGAGTTGGCCGCGTGCAGCAGCGCGTTGGTCAGGTGATAGCCGACGGGTCGCATGCCCCACACCGTGAAGTCCACCAAATAGCTCAAGGTGCAGATCGGCCGGAAATACCCGTAGGGCAGATCGTCCTCGCGGCGATCGAAGAAATCGCGCGTGAAGATCTCGCCGAGGCGACTCCACGACTTTGCGGCATGGTCGTCCACAATGAGCGGCCGATCGTCCCAGACGAAGTCCCCGCTCAGGCTGTTCAGGTAGACGGCGCACGCCCCGACCGCCACCAGGAGCGGGAGCCTTGCGGAGCGCGCGACATCCCAGGCTCGCCGTCTGCGCTCGACCATGGGCTTGCCGGCTGGCGCGCCGTCGACATGCCGCTGCTCGCGCATGGCCCCCTGATGTCGGAGCGCCTCTCCATTTGCAAGGGGCAACGGGCCGTATGCTTGGCAGCAGAGGTCGAGTCGCGCTGCCCCGGAGCTCTCCGGGGAAGTGGGAGTGCTCAGTTCAAACTGAGACAGCCCCTCTTCCTTGGCCTGCTCCCGTTGGTCGCTCGGAGCTGCCAAGATGGAAGGTACGGAGCCACGGGCTGAGGCCCTCGCGATTCGATCCGCCGCCACACAAACACCCGGCTACATACAACAACACCAATACGACTACCTTTACAGATATGTTATACTACAAATGTGGTCAATGTTTATTCGTCACCTGCCACACGCATCGCCGAGACGCTGCGACGCACCCCCGCGCTGGTCGCAGCCGCGTTCGGTGCGGTGATCGGTGACGCGCTCGGCGGTCATGCGACCCTTCTGCCGCCCGCCGGCCTCGCGCTGGCCACGGCGGGTGCCGTCTTGCTGTTGTGGACGCGCCGGCGAGCGTGGTGGCGCCTTGCCGTCGCCGTGTTCTGCTGCGTGTGGGCCAACGTGGCCGCGTATCGCGGCTGCCGGCCGAGCTTCGCACCCGCTCACGTCGCGCGCGCGGCGCTGCGGACGCCGGTGCGCCTCGACGGCGTGCTCGCGGCGGACATCGACGGCGGCGGCGCGCGCGCCCGTGCGGTGGTCATCGCGCGGCGCATCGACGACGGCGCGGGATGGCGGCCCGCGGAAGGGCAGATCCTGTTGTCGCTGCACCATGCATGGCGCGCCTGGCAAGCCGGCGACCGGGTCGCTGCGCCCTTGACGCTGCGGCGGCCACGGAACTTCGGCAACCCCGGGGAGTTCGACTACGAGGGCTACCTGGCGCGCCGCGCCATCTATGTCACCGCCTTCGCGGAGGACGACGATGAGTTTCGCCTCCTGGGCCGCGCCGACCACGGAGCGGCAGCGTGGCTGGCCGGGTGGCGGCGCGGGGTCGGGGCACTCTTTCGCCGCACCTTGCCAGCGCGCGAGGCCGCCGTGCTGTGCGCGTTGATCATCGGCACCGACGCGGCGCTGCCGCAAGACCTGCGGACCGCATTCAGCCGCGCCGGGGTCAGTCATGTGCTCTCCATTTCGGGCTTGCATGTCGCCCTGATTGCCAGCGCCGGGTACGGGCTGCTGCGCTGGGTCCTGGGGCGGAGCCAGTGGCTGCTGTTGGCGACAAGTGTGCCGAAGCTCGCCATCGGCGCGTCGATCGTGCCGGTCCTGCTCTATGCCGGAATCGCCGGTACCAACGTCGCCACGGTCCGCTCGGTCATCATGATTCTGGTGTTTCTCGTGGGCGTGCTCGTCGACCGGCAGCGCCACCTGGTCGTCAACCTCGCCGTCGCCGCCCTCGTGATCATCCTCGTTTCGCCGGGCGCGGCGCTCGATATCTCGTTCCAGTTGTCGTTCGTCGCCGTGCTCGGGTTGGTGTATGCCAGCGAGCGCTTCTGGCCGTGGTGGCGGCAATGGGAAGAGTCTCGGCTTCTCCGCCTGCGCGGCTGGCGGGCGCGGCTGCTGCGGCCGCTGGCGGCGTACGCGCTGGTGTCCGTCAGTGCCTTGGCGGCGACGACACCGCTCACGGCGTTTCACTTCAACCAAATCTCGCTGGTCGCGCTCCTGGCGAACGCGGTGATCGTCCCGCTGCTCGGGTCGGTCGCCGTCGCACTGGGATTGTCCGCGGCGTTGCTGGATCTCGTCTACGAGCCGCTGGCACAGCTCTGCGTGCTGCTGGCGTGGCCGGCGGTGTCGCTCGGCCTGTGGCTGGTCCAGCTGTCCGCCGCCCTGCCCTATGCGGCGGTCCGCGTGGTCACACCAACCCGGCTCGAGCTGGCGCTCGCCTATGCGGGCTTGTTCGTCCTCGTCCGTTGGTCGGGACGCGCGCGGCATTGGGGAATCGCACTGCTCGTCGTGCTGGCGCTTGGCGACGGCGCGTGGTGGTACCTGGATCGTTACGAGCGACGGAACCTGCGCGTCACCTTTCTCAGCATCGGCCAGGGCGACAGTGCGGTGGTCGAGTTGCCCGGCTCCGCGGTGATGGTTGTCGACGGCGGCGGGCTGGGCGGCGAGGGCTTCGACGTCGGCGAGCGGGTAGTCGCGCCGTTCTTGTGGAGCCGAAAGATCGCCCAGGTCGACTACCTGGTGCTCAGCCATCCGGACTGGGATCATTACGGCGGCCTGGCGTTCGTGGCGCAGCATTTCGCGCCGCGCGAGTTCTGGTGGAACGGAACGCACGCCACGCCACCGCGGCTCACCGCACTGTTGGCAGCGCTCATGGAGCAGGGCGTGCCGCGCGTCACGCTGCGCCGCGGCGACCGGCGCCGTCTGGGCGCGGTCGAGGCCATCGTGCATGCACCGCCCGGTCGCCTCGACGGCTTGAGCGACAATGACCAATCGTTGGTGCTGGGCCTGTCCTTTGGAGGGAAGCAGGTCTTGTTCACCGGCGACATCGAGGCGGCCGGCGAAGCGGATCTCATCGCGGCGGCGGGCGGCACCTTGGCCAGCCTGGTCGTCAAAGTCCCGCATCACGGCAGTCACACCTCGAGTAGCGCACGATTCGTCGACGCCGTGGCACCGGCCATCGCGGTGGTCTCCGCCGGCTTCGAGAATCGGTTCCGCTTTCCGCACCCGGACGTGCTGCGGCGCTATGACGCGCATCGCTGCGCGCTGCTGCGCACCGACCTCGACGGCGCGGTGCAGGTGGAGTTGGATGCGGCCGGACGCGTCGACGTGCACCGCTTTCGCGATTCGGCGGCGCCGCCAAGTGACGTTGACTCTCGCGAAACACAGGGTTAAGCGTGGCTGACAGGGCACGGATGAATCCCAGCTTCAAGGAGATGATGAATGAGGTCGTGGCCTACGGCAGCTGCTGCGAGTGCGGCTCCTGCGTACTGGTCTGTCCCCACAACGTCATCGATTACGTCGACAGCAAGCCGAAGCAGGTCGCCAAGGCGAGCAATCCGTTCGACTACTGTGGCATCAGCGAAGGCATCGGCTGCGATGTGTGCGCGCAGGTCTGTCCCCGTCTCGGCACGCGCGAGCATCATCTGACCGATCAGGTGTTCCCGAGCAATAGCGCCTATCAAGGCGCCTTCGGGGTCTACCGCCGTATCGTCGCGGCGCGCGCCAAGGACCCGGAGGTGCTCGCCCGTTGCGAGGACGGTGGTGTGGTCACGACGATCTTGTGTTGGGGACTGCGCAACGGCCGCTTCGACGGCGCAGTGGTGTCGGCCGTCGATCCGCAGAATCCATGCGCTCCGCAACCCACCGTGGTCACCACCGTCGACGAGGCGATCACGAGCGCCAGCTCGTGGTACACCTACTGCCCGAACAACCTCGCGCTCGCCGACGCGGCCAAGCGCGGGCTCACCAAAGTGGCGTTCGTCGGCGTGCCCTGCCAGATCACACCGGTGCGCAAGATGCAGCTGGCCGACCCCGCCTTCCTGGACAACGGCAGCAAGAAAGACAAGATCATCGACAAGCAGCGCGGCTTTTTGAAGGGCTTCGGCGAACGTGTCGCCCTCAACATCGGCTTGTTGTGCAGCGAGGTCTTCAGCTTCAACGAGCTCATGGTGGACACCATCCAGGGGGAGATGGGCATCCCGCTCAGCGAGATTCGCCAGTTCAACGTGAAAGGCAAGGTGCAGATCTTCAAGAAGAACGGCGAGCTGGTGGAAATGAACCTGCGCCAGGCGCAAGCGTACGCGCGTCCGGAGTGCCACCATTGCGGCGACTTCTCCGCCGAGTTGGCCGACATTTCCTGCGGCGGCGTCGGCGCGTCCAATTGGACCATCACCGTGCTACGCAGCGCCAAGGGCGAGCAGGTTTTCGACGCCATGGTGCGCGATGGCCTGCTCGAGGTGCGGCCGATCGAGGAATTCGAAAGCTCGATGAAAGTCTTCCTCCGCTTGACACGCAAGCAGCGCGAGCGGGTACCGGTTCCGCCCGGCCGCAGCGACGCGTTCGTCCGCCCACCCGGCTTTGGCGCGCGTTAAGTAGGGATCGTAAGCTCATGTCGGATGATCCGTGTCGTTTTCCGTTCCCGCCGAACTACCTCGAGCAATTGATCGAGGCGTCGCCCGACATCGTCGTCGCGGTCGATCGCACCGGCAGCATCGTCTTCTACAACGATGGCGCCGAGAAGAATCTGGGCTATACGGCGCCGGAGATCCTCGGGCAGCGGGTCACCACGATCTACCCATCGCTCACCGAAGCGCAACGGGTCATGGACGCGATGCGCAGCGACGACTGGGGTGGCCCCGGCAAGGTCAAGAGTTTCGAAACCGTCTTCGTCGATCGCTGGGGTCAGCCGCTCCCGGTGGCGATCTCCGGCTCGATTCTGTACGACGACGCGGGGCTCGAGATCGGCTCCATCGGCTTCGCCAAGGACATTCGCGACATCCGCCGCAAGGACCGTCTCGCAACGCTCGGGGAGGTGGCGGTCGCGGTCTGTCACGAGATCAACAACCCACTCGAGGTCATCCTCAACCAGACCGAGCTGCTGGATCGCTTCGTCCGTGATGCGGCCTCGGATGAGCGCGCCGTGGTCGAGGAGGAGCGCATCGACGCCGTGCGGCGCGAGGTGGGAAAAATCCAGCAGATCATCAATCGGCTGGTCGAGATGGCACAAGGCGCGCGCTATGGGACGCGTGAGTACCACGAAGGCACGCAGATGGCAGATCTGGCGCCGCGTCCCACGGAGAAGCCGGGCCGCACGCTGGCCGGTATCCGCGTCCTGGTCGTCGACGACGACATCGGCGTCTGCCAGTCGGTGCGGGACCTGCTGGCCGCAGAAGGAAGCGAGGTGCTGACAGCCGGCGGCGGCCTCGAGGCCTTGGCAATTCTCGATCGTACCTCCGTGGATATCATTGTCAGCGATGTCGTGATGCCGGACCTCGACGGCTACGACCTGTACATGGAGGTCAAGCGCCGTGGCGACACGCCGGTGTTGCTGATGACCGCGTACTACTACGACCGCGACCACGTGATCAAACGCAGCCGTCTGGAAGGCTTGCAGGGCGTGCTTTTCAAGAAGCCGGTGAACCCGGAGCGGCTGAAGGCGTTGATCCGGGAGCTGACGCACCGTCCACCGGTGGCGGTTTCGGCGTAGGCGTGGGCACGTTCGGGACGGCGGTACGCGCCGCGGCGGTGGCGGCGCGCGCGGTGGCGGCCCGCACCCGCGTCGGTGTAGGCGAGGCCGCCGGCATCAACCACAGCTCGATCGGCCCGGCGTCGCTCTGCACCACGACGCGCTCGGCCTCGATGCGCACCAGGCGGCCGAGTCCGGGAATATCGGCATTCATGCGGTACAGAACATTCGCACCGCTGGGCGCTTCGACCACCGCGAAGGACGCCGGATCACCGACGGCGACTCCCGCCAGGCGATAGCCCTGCGGGGCTTGCACCGGTGGCGCGGCGTCGGTTGGCGGCGGCGTCTGCGGCGCCGTGGCCGGCGCTGCCGGTTCCGTCGGCTGGCCCAAGCGCATCGACAGCCACCACCCCGACGCCAGCACCACGGCGAGACACAGAGCGGCGGCCCCGTACCGTTGCCGGCGGCTCATGGCGTGAGCCGCAGCACGGCGCTGCGGTTGCTCGACCGCACGCGGATCAGTAGAAGCTGAACGGACCGCGCGACGGCTCGCCAACGCGCACAGGGGAATTCGATGACGTCCGGGGGAGTCCAAGCGCCGCCAGATGATCCACAACGCGTGGAGCCGGAGCGGCGTCTGCGCGGCATCCTCGGGTATTGGGGTGTGGTGGCGATGTGGATGCTCGTCATCTCGCTGCTATCCGGTGAGCCGTTCTCAGCGGAGAACACCAACCGCTACCTCGATCCCATGTTGCGGTTTTTCTTCCCGCACTTGACTGCCGCGCAGTTCACCTTGGCACATTCAGTCATCCGCAAGTCGGCCCACTTCACCGAGTTTTTCATCCTCGGCAGTCTGGCGTTTTGGGCGGCGCGTCGCGGCCGCGCGCCGCGCTGGCGTTTGGGATGGATGCTGCAAGCAATCGGGCTCGCCGTCGCGTATTCGCTGCTCGACGAGTTGCATCAAGCCTTCGTTCCCAACCGCACCGCGTCGCTCAGCGACAGCGCCATCGATTCGTGCGGTGCCATCATCAGCCAGGCCTTCATCTACCTTCGTCACCTCAAGGTCACCCGCTTCGGCATGTTACGCTGAGCGGAATAGAGCACGCGGGTGGCAGGCAGACAACACGTGCGGCTGCCGACCGACCCGCGAAACGCGCATCGCGACCCGAACCACACGATTCACCAGCAACGCACCGGCAGCTCCCGCCATGAAATGAATGATCCACTCTTTGGCAGATTGAACTGGCATCGTGTGCCCGGCGGAGCCGCAGACTTTTGCTTGCCAAAGCGGCCGTTCTTCGATAAGGCCCACACATGACCGCACCTGGTAGCCTATGGTGCCGGAGTCTCGTGATAGCAATGGGCTGTGCGTTCGTGGTAGCCGGCACTCCGGCAAACGCCGCCAATTTCACGGTCACCAGCAATTTGGACGACGTCGACGCCGTCCCCGGTGACGGGGTCTGCGCCACGCCAACCGGTGTGTGCAGCTTACGCGCGGCGATTCAGGAGACCAACGCCCTGCTCGGAATGGATACGATCAACCTACCGCGCGGCGCCTACTCACTGAAGCTGGGCGAGCTGGGAATCATCGACGATCTGGTCATCCTTGGTGCCGGGCCAACCGGAACCACCATCAAGAACGTTCGTCAAGCACGCGTGCTCTCGATTGCAAGCGGCGCGACCGTGAGCATCGACGGGGTCCGTGTACAGCGCGGTCAGGCTGACAGCGGGGCGGGATTGCTCAACAAGGGCACCGCGACACTGAGCAACATCAGCTTTTCGGGCAACCGCGCCGCCAGCGCCGCCTTTGGCTTGGGAGGCGGCATCGACAATTCAGGAACACTGACCATCGACAACGCCACGTTTTTAGCCAACCGGGCAACGGGCAGCGGCGGCGGTTTCGGTGGCAGCATCTACAACACGGGAACGGTGACGGGCTCTGCTGTCACATTCAGCGGCAACTTCACCAACGGCTGCGGCGGCGCAATCTTCAACGACGGCGGCACCCTGACGTTAAGCGGCGCCACCATCTCCGGGAATCGTGTCACCAACAGCGGGGGCGGCATCTTCAATCAGAGCGGAACCGTGACATTGACCGCGGCGACCTTGAGCCGCAATCACGCCAAGGAGTCTGGCGGCGGCATCTTCGCCTACGCGCCGGTGACGCTGACGAATGTAACGCTCAATGCCAACAGTGCGGCGATCGGCGGGGCGATCGTGGGCGGTTCGTACAGTACCATCACTCTTGCCAACGTGACGGTCAGTAGCAACCGCGCGACGCAAGGCGGGGGCGGGCTCTTCACGGATACCGGTCGCGTGACACTGCACAACACGATCGTGGCGTTCAACCAACCGAAGAACTGCGACGGCACCACGGCCGTCACCTCACTCGGCTACAATCTCGACAGCGGCACCAGCTGCGGTCTTGTCGCAGCCGGTGACCAGGACAACAGCAATCCGACCCTCGGCGGTCTGCACAACAACGGCGGCGCCACCAAGACCTGCGCGTTGCTGCTCGGTAGCCCGGCGATCAATGCGGGCGACAACAGTGACTGTCCCGTGACCGATCAGCGTGGAGATCCACGTCCGGCTGGCGCGCCAGCGGTCTGCGACATCGGCTCCTACGAAATGCAGCCCTGAGGCGCCAGCGCAGCGACGCCTCTGTTCAGGGCGACGGCGCTCTCGCAGAGGTCGTCGCTGCGGAACGACCTCCCCCTAAGGGGGGAGGTAGATTTCCATCTTCCGGTCCATTGTCTCACCGCCCCCGATACGGCACGATACGGGCTTGCTTTAGTTTTTCGGTCGAACAAGAGGGGCGATCTAGACCATGGGCGTAGCTATGTTTGGAACCTGGCGGGGCACAGTATTGCCTATCGTCCTCGTCTTTGCCGGGTTTCTCAATGGGGCGCTTGCTCGCCCAGCAGCGGCAGCCACACCAACCAGAACGCCGACCAGAACCTCCACCGCAACTCCAACAAAAACCCCGTCCAGGACGCCAACCAACACCGCAACCGGCAGCCCCACGCGGACACCGACGATCACCCCGACACCAACGATCACCGTGACACCGACCGTCACCCCGACCAATACGCCGAGGGCGGCCGGCGTTTGCAACGCCTTCGTTCAGATGCAGTATATCAGTGGACAGGGTGCCGCAGCGTCTATCGGTCAGACGGTTCGTCTTCGACTGACGATGTTTACTGGCGCGATCTCCGGTGGGACAAATAACATCCTCCAACTCGACCACGTCCGTTTCGACCTGGATTGCAGCATCGATGCCGCGTTGGGCTTGCCCTGCACCGACGACGGCAGCGTAGTGACGTTCCAAGGCAACATCACTTCCAACCAATGCTTGGATTCGGGAGGGAACCCAGTCGCGTTCGCTGCGAACTCATCGAGCGGGAGCTTCAACCCGAACGAAGTGGTGTTCAGCCCGAGCGCCGAGGTCGTGGTTGGCCATGACACGCCGGCGGCTGGGGGATGTCAGCTCGATTTTGACGTCCAAGTCGCAGCGCACAGCAACGACAGTAGCCCCGATATCATCGAGGAGGTCGCGGGATATCGGATCGTGGCCGGTGTTCCCGACGCGAAGTGCGACAATGGGTTGCGCTCGACGGCATCGCAATCGGCCGGGATCACGCTGGTCTCGCCGACGCCGACCGTGACCTTCACCCCGACGCCGACAGTGACGTCGACCAACAGTCCGACCAGCACGCCGACCAGCACGCCAACTCAGACCCCAACCCGCACACCGACCGAAACAGCGACGGTGACGCTCACCCCGACGGACACCGCGACGCTGACACCGACGAGCACGCCAACTGAGACCCCGACGAACACGCCGACCGACACCCCGACAGCCACAGCTACATCCACCACCACGCCAACCCAGACCGCAACCGACACGCCCACCCACACCCCCACGGGCACGCCGACCGAGACACCCACCGACACCCCGACGTTGACACCAACGAGCACGTCGACTCAGACGCCGACCAGTACACCGACAACGACACCCAGCGAGACACCGACGGCAACGCCTTCCAACACCCCGACGTTGACGCCGACGAGCACACCGACTCAGACGCCGACGGATACTCCAACCAGCACACCGACGGATACTCCAACCAGCACACCGACGGATACTCCAACCAGCACACCGACCGACACGCCCACGGAGACCCCGACTCAGACACCGACCAGCACACCAACGCACACCCCGACCGACACCCCGACAGCCACAGCTACACCCACGACCACCCCAACCCAGACCGCAACCGACACGCCCACCCACACACCGACGGGCACACCAACCGAGACGCCGACCTCAACGGCAACGCACACCCCGACCGAGACCCCGACGGACACGCCGACGAGCACGCCGACGGATACTCCAACCCTCACGCCGACCGAGACGCCAACCGACACGCCCACGAATACGCCAACCAGCACACCGACCGAAACGCCCACAGACACCCCGACGTTGACACCGACGAGCACGTCGACTCAGACACCGACCAGTACACCGACAACGACGCCCAGCGACACACCGACGGCAACGCCTTCCAACACCCCGACGCAAACTCCAACCGAGACGCCGACGCTGACACCGACGAGCACGCCAACTGAGACCCCGACGAACACGCCGACCGACACCCCGACAGCCACAG
>Ga0265316_10000590_pt1 | contig 40600 bp, 48 predicted proteins | sample 4522metaG_FD_202092 | JGI IMG/M metagenome (GOLD analysis project Ga0265316, IMG submission 202092) | Rhizosphere microbial communities from Carex aquatilis grown in University of Washington, Seatle, WA, United States - 4-5-22 metaG | ecosystem: Host-associated > Plants > Roots > Rhizosphere >... | reverse complement strand
GGTTATTCTTGAATGCCTGCCTAAATAGTTCGATCTGGCCTATTTCAAGCGGGATAAAATTAGGATATGAGACATTAATCATTTATGTATTATGCAGAATTTATTTCTTCTGGTTTTTCCCTTCGGTTGAACTGGTTGCAATCGCCTGCCTGATATAACGTTCCTCTATCAAGCTCAACTTATCCCCGTTAAAATACAAATAATAACTATCATGAGTAAAAAAAACCGGGATTATAAATACAAGAAAGTTATCGATCCTGTTTTTCCTATAGACCCATAATTCCAAGCCTTTACTTGTTTTATCTTTGGCCTCAGTAACTTTAAACGGCTTTCCCAGCAATAATACGACTTCTTCTTTTGTGCATCCCGGAACTATTTTTAATCCACGTAAATCATTCTTTTCCTTATCACCTAAGCTACCGTGGAGAGAAATATACTCTTCTACATCCCTTTTAAGCCTTACCCTGTTTTCCTCACCCACTTCATTTCCATAGAAATCCCTGACTAATATAAACCTGCCATACCGGCTATTCTGTTGCACCTCATCATTAAAAGCATTTAGCTGATTGTGTTGCGCGGTTATAGGAATGGAGCAACCTGAGATATAAAAGCAAAAAAATATTATAAATGAAGATAATATTCCCTTTATATAACGCATCTTGCCCTCCTTTTTACAGTAAAAAGAAATACGCAACCATCACTAATAAACCCAAAGGCACGCCGAACTTTGCCCATTCGGAACTTTTTATTTTAAGTTTATCCGCCGCAATAATATTCGGTATATTCCCAGGGATAAGCATACCGCCTGCGAGCAACAGTCCCAATAATGCGGACTTAACCTGCAAAAGCCCCAGAGTTGGACCGATCTCAGCGGCTGATAGAGTTGCATTATCAAGCACTGCCGAGGCCAAATTCAACCAGTAAATTCCTTGATACGGGATCTTGGCTACAAAAGAATCTATTACCGGCTTAAAACCATTCCCCAAAAAAACAAGGGCCATCACAAAGAAGTAAACTTTAACGCTTCTTACCGATATATCTTTTATGTTTTCTTCTTTATCTTCATGCAAACCATGTTTTTTCTGGCGTTTATCCGGTATAAGAATGGCGCCGATAATGCCGAATAAAATAATTCCGGGTATCACATAACGCCACAAGTGTTTAAACAAGAAAAAGAAACCGGCTTGATACGGCTGGTTTTTAAGCTTGGCTATGACTATCGTAGAAAGCGGCTCTCCTATGGGCGTTAATGCAGCTCCGAGCCCTATTGCAAAACAAGCGAGTATTACAAAAAAAACCTCATGTTTCCTGTCCAATGTCAAATGCGAAATTATTTCAACCAATACGAGCGCGGCAATTATAGCTGTTATGATACTCGAGAATAAACCGACTGTGATTATTACCAGAAAAGTAAACAGCTTCATTCCGATGCGATCAGCAATCTTATTTACGCGATGAGCAATTGGCTTTTGAAGTTTTCTGAATAGAAATCCGGCGATAAAAACAGCTGCCGTTATCTTTAAGGGTTCGATTAATGCTTCTTTTATTAAAAGCACGCTCCATTGAGATGTAACGGTAACTGCTATGCACCCCATTACAAAGAGGAAAATTTCAAGCTCCTCCTCGATTTTCTTGGCAAAAAATGGTACGCATAAAACTACCGCAAGAATAATGAATAATCCGGCAAAAACCACTCAATCCCCTCGTATTTAAATTATGCTTTAACTTCAGGATGGCTAAAACATTATACCATCATCGCAGCGTATTTAGTATTATTTAGTTTTTTTAGAGAATGATTATACCTTTGGATTTTATTCCCTTGATTACCTCAGGCGGAGCTTCTTTGCCTACCTTGGTGATCCCTGCTTTTGGCTCCTCAGGAGCAGCGGTTACGGATACCGATGACGGGTTGGAAGAAGATCCCTGCGAGGGAGAGGATTGAGCTAAATCCTGCGCGTTTTCGGTTTTAGCTTCCTCGTTCTGTTCTGGCGCTTTAATTATAGTAATTGCCCTCTTTACCGGCTGAGCAGGAGACGGCAACGTAACCAAAGCAGGAGCTTCTACCGGCAAAACAACAGGTTGTTCCGCTACATTATCATCCTTTGCGGCAGGAGTTAAAATCTTGTTGTTGCCGCGGCCAAAGGACAAACTTACAATTATCAATGCGATTAACGCCAAGGTTAAAATGATCAACCATTTAATTTTCATTTACTGGTCCTCCCATGACAATACAATATAATCTCCCGTAGTAGGAACAAACGGAGGCGGATTGCTTAACAACCTTGTATCATAGGTATAAATCTTGGAATAACCGCTTAGCTTAGTGTTAGTTGCGGCATTAAAAGTCCCTACCGGGCCGCGCTGATTCTGAATGATCCCGCCAAAAACGGTCAGATTACCTTTTGCGGCTACGGTTGACCAATCCTGTAGATAAAAAGACGTATTTAAAGCCATAATAGATGCATCTATTTCGATGTTGGTATGCGCTGAACTCGGTATCATAACATCTTGTTCCGATACAATACCCAACGTATCAGTGGAACTCGAATCAACGCGGGGATCCTTGGCATACTTAATGTCACTTGGTATAATTATATCTTGGCTTGCTCCTACTGACAGCCTTCCTTTTAGCGTTCCGGATATCGTCAATTTTCCACTGTCGACAAAAAGAGCCCCATTGCCAGGCAAAGCCATATTATTATTATTCCAGCCCTTTTTGCTATTAGTTACATTCATCGTGCCGTTAGAGTTCAAAACAATCGTGGTGTCACCTTGAAGCCTAAGGCCCCCATCGGTTGATGCTGCTCTAAGATTCAAATCCTGGGTAGGCATGTTGATCTTATTAGCCCCTAAGGTGGCCCCGCCTTGAAAATTAGGCAGATCATAAGGAGGGTTGCTTAATTGAATTAAATTCTCATTATCTCCGTTATTATAGTAATTAATGTAACTATCAACTGACTCTACCGTATCTTTAAATGTGGGAGTGCCATATATATTAAAATTGCCGTTGGTATGCACCGGCCCATTTAACGTATCCTGGCTCCAGAACCAGACATTACTTCCCTGAAAAAGTTCACTATTGGTAAACCAGATATACTGGGCGTAATTATCCGTTTGGACATAACTTGTCAGAGTACGGGTTATAGAACCGACTCTCCCGGTAGAAACTACTTTATACCTATGTATGGTTGTTACTCCTCCGGGAGAACCGCGGTCAGTGACCGTTACGGTGTACGTTCCCGAACCTAAGCTTTGAACTCCTCCCCACGGATCTGTGCAGCTGCCGGGAGAAGAAGAAGTTCTAAACCACTTAATTGACCGGTCAAGCCCGGCTTCAGCAAGATTAAACGCCTGAGCGCGCCTTGCGAAAAAGTTGGCAGCAAGGTTGTGGACGGTGCTTACGTTAAAAAATACCACCACAAAAATAAGCAACACACTCAAAGCTAAATAAGTAGCTATAAGTACAACACCCTTTTTGTCCGTCAACTTTGCCATACATCCACCCTCATTGGTTCCTCATCTTGATTATTGATTGTTCAACATCCTGCAGCAACTTCCCCGTATTATCTGTTTTTTGCGCCGTAATATCTACCTGAATAAGCCTGCTTTGAGTATTCGTAAACTGCAAGAATGAAATATCCCGCCCGATTATTGAGGATACTCCGGCATAAGTGCGTATCAGATTATTTGAAGCATCGCGCGCATAAGTAATAGGAGTAGACCACTCTATATTCCCAAGCGTATCCACAACGGTCCCATCTCCGTTATTGTCATGAGGGATCTTAAACGTGATAGAAAATGCCGGGACATCCGCGGTCAAATTTGTCTGCGCCGAGTTAGTTTCGGAAAGTTCACTGTTCATCCGGGTAATTGCAATTATTAGCTGCTGCCGTATCTCCATTGACGCATCTCCCGTAAACCATGAACGTTGGCCGATACTCATAACCAAAAATATTGACATCACAATAATAGCGAAGATCAAGATCGAAACCAACGTCTCTATCAATGTGAATGCTTTCATATTCTCACCTGTCAACAATTAATGTTGTAAGCTCTACCGGTATAATAATATTGCCTTCTCTCCAGGATATGTTTACAGTGACTTTCAGGAGTTCCGGGTCTGAATCGTCAACATCAACAGCAACGTTATTTTGCGGCAGATTAGAAACAGGGGTAAAAGCTGCGCCATTATAAGTCGACTTGATCAAAGGAAAAGGAGCGTTACGTATCTCATCCATCAACCCTTGGGCAGCGCTTGTAGCGATACTGGCATTTTTTGATGTCTTGATCATGGTAAAACAAGCCATATACGTAGCAAGTATTCCGCAAAGAGCAATCGCGGTTATTGCAACTGCCAGCATGACTTCCATAAGAGTAAAACCCTTTTCAGGTAACCGGAGCTTCATCATTCATTCCCCCGTAACACATTCACATAAAAAAATCCCAAGCATACTGCCTGGGATCAAATAAAAATACTCAATTTCCGGCAGCCTGCCTGTCCTGTTTGCTCTTTAGGATGCACGGCTTTGCGTCCCCTGCTTACGCAAGGTTTGCCTTTTCCTACTTCAAATATACCATAATTACCTAACGCTATCAAGCGTTTGACACTATTCAAATTATTTGTTCATCCCGGAGGCTTTTTTTAACTCCTGGATAAAACTAGGCTTAAATGTAGAACCTAAAGCTTCTGCCGTATGGACATCCTGCCAGCTCTTTTTATAATCTTTTTTGTAGTAATAAGCGATCGCCCTATTATAATAAGCGCCCGCGTATTTGGGGTTATTCTTAATTGCCTCGTCAAACACAGCAATAATCCTATCCGCCTCTTTAGGAGAAACAGTGACGGAATGTAACTTCTTTACAGGTTGCGGCGGTGGCGAGCTTTTAGTCACTTTCGGGGTTGTGGCGCACCCCATTAATCCTAAACATAGTAAGATAATAATAGTTTTCATTGTACCCCCTCTCGTCTAATTATACCCCTTCTCTTTAAAAAATCCATATTTAATTGATGCCTTATTCCTGGCCGAGTAAGCTTTTTGGCCTTTTTTTGGCTACTTTGATGCGCCTGATTATTTTATGAGGTTTCTTTTTCGGCATCTATTCGTCGGTTTATTAATGGTATTCTATCAGAATGCCTGGCAAAATCCATTAAAATATTTCTACCGGTTAAACAAAAACCCTGTCCGTTTTCCGGACAGGGTTTGAATTAAATATTTAAACCTCTTCTGTTTATTTAATAGAAAGTTTGTTTTCAGGAATTACTTTTGAGTCCTGCGTAACATACCAAATGTTACCTCCGCCGTTTATCTGCCAATAGGGCTGGTAGGGGCTGGCAGAATATGAGGTATTTGCGCCCCATAATAACTGTGCCTTAACGTTATAAAGATAATAGAAATACTTTGCGTATTGTCTATACAACGCTTCTCTCTGCTGCGTATAACTCTTGCGCGGCAGCTTCTGTAATTGCTTTAAGCTGTTGGCAAACTCTTTAAGCAGATAATTTCTTACGAGATTCAGCGCGACTCGTTCATCCACTTTAAAGAATCCGCTTGATGTCTGGCTCCAGCTTGTTTCCTTAAAATATCCCGAATTGGCATCAAGAATGATAACCGCAGAGGTAAACGTCCTTCCTCTTCTATCGCGTTTATTAAAAGGTACCAGATAATAATCCGCGTTCTGAAGATCAGTGCGTTTTACAAAGATAGGCTTTCCTTTTATGGTATTCTCAAATGCCGCTTTGCACTCTGCGTCTGAAAGAAGGACGCTCGGAACAAGATCAGCCCAGGATTTCTTAATGGCCGCTGGCTTTGGAGTGGATGCCAGCTTAATTCCAGAAGCCGAGCTCATTTCCTGCATCATAGCTTTAGCAACCGGAGCTTTAGTTTGTACGCCGACAAATTCCAAGTTAGCCAGATCTTCTTTAGGCTTCTGGATCTCAACTTTCGCCTGGCTTATCCTTGGAGGCGGCTCAGCTATTTGCAGAAGTTTACCATAATATGCCCCGCTTACGGTGATCGGTTTAAAGTATGTTGCACTGCATTCCGCGGCTGTCTTATAGGTATCCTGCCCTATGCCTGACACCAAGGGATCTTTTATCCAAAAACCGTAGACCGTAAAATCCGGTGTGTACCACGGGTTTGTGCGCGGTTGCGGACATGGATTTGCGCTGGCAGCATAGCCCTTAATTGCAACCCAATGATCATAAGTTCCGTATAACGGCACGGCTGCTGGGCTATTCGGATGCGCAACCAATGCCCCATTTAACCACCATGATTCTTGGGTAACAGGAAAAGCCATCCAATGGCAGATATCGCGCATATACTGTTGCATCGCGTTAGGGTTTAATGCCGGATCAAAGGTTTCTACGCCATAATTATATCCTTTATAAGGATTACCGTCTGGTAATGAATCATAAATATTATAACTGTTAGAAATTATCGTATCATAAGGATCAAAATGCCCCAAAGCCTTATCAACCTCATCAGGATTCAACTCCGGGCCGAAAGCTAAAGGAGCTTTTGCGTATTCATATACCGCTTGCTGGGTTAAGGATGGCTGTCCTGTACCGTCACGTAAGTAATTAAGAATCATCTGACTTACTGCAGCAGCAGTTGAATTATAATGAGAGGAGTCAGTTTGATACCACTGCATACCAACAGCATTAAATATACCGGTGGGAATACCTGTGCCTCCGCCTAATTTAGAAGGATCATATCCCGCTTCGGCAAAAGCGTAGTATACCGAAGCTACAGTAGCGTTACAATTAAATGTATAAATACCTGTTCCGGTTGGAACTTTCCCGGCGATAGTTTTATCAATATAAAAAGAAGCATACGGAGCGACTTTTGAATTAGGGTCATCACTCGGAACAATAAAATAACTCCTGATAGAGTTAACCAGAGTATAATATTTATCCATGTATTGCTGGGTTTTATTCCAATCCCGGGAAACATACGCCTGCGCAGCCCTTAAATATCCTAAAGCCATCTGCGATGACCACTCTACACTCCCATAGTCCCCTTTTACCGGATCCGGTGTCTGTGAAACAGAAAAACGGAAAAATAACGGCTTATTATTTGTATCTAAAAATCCAGTTTTTGTTTCTATGGTAGTGAACATGGCATCCACTTCAGCGTCCCGGATAGCTTGTGACGAGCCGAAAAAGGTATCGGAAAACATCATATCTAATGGCGCAAATGCCATTACATCAGTTGCAATATAGCCGTCAATGTCGCTTTTAACCCAAGATGAGCCGTTAAAACTCGCTGCGGAATGGAATAAATGCTTAGGCTGATTATACATACTCTTAAGCCAACTCTTAATATTAGTGCTTGCCGTGTTATATTGAGTATCTCCGGTTACAGTATACAGGGCGGTAAAAGCAGACAAACAACGCTCATTTTGTTCCGTAGATTTCATGTTCCAGAAGAAATCAGTGCCATTAGAATTATACATACCGCGCGGCCCGTAACGTATGCCTCCGTCACTATCCTGAAGTCTCAGTATATAACTTCCTAAAAGAACCGCAAAATCTTTATAGCTTACATTTGACGTCTCCTGATAAGCTTCCAACGCGTCAAGAATAGTACATGCGGTTGCTCCGGTATCAACGATCCAATCCCAGCTATCCCACCAATTAGATATACCTCTACCGTCTATACGCACAATACGGTATAAACCATGAACTATCCTGTCGCTGGGACCGCCTGCTCCATAGAAATTACCACCACAATCTATCAACGGATTATTTATATCGGTAAGTTTAGCCGTGGTAGCATAACTGACATAGGTATCCAAAATAGTCCGCGAACCGCCGGCTTGGCTTATTCTGCCTAATAGAGACATATCATAGGAAGCTGCCCCATAATTGATCACAGCTTCATCAGCCGGAGTTTGTCCTCCCAAGTAAAGCTGGAAACTTCTGGTTAACCCTCCGAATCCGCTGGCCTGGCTCATCGCCCTATCTGTAAAATATTTTATATAAGGAGTAGCTACCTGAGTAAGCTGTTGATCGATATTATCCGCAAAGCAAGTTTTGACAAATAACGGGAAAGAGAAAACAAAAACGCCAACAATTAAGATTTTGAAATACTTCATAATTTGTACTCCTTATTGTGCAGGCGCGGGAAGCGCTTACGCGGGTTCGAGTTTATTTAGATAATAAAGTCTAACATTTATTCGGTAAAAATCAAGGCGGGAAAAGAAAAAATTACCTAAATTGCTCCTTGATTTTGGGGCGGGTGAATAAATATATCAGGACAAAAGCTATAATAATATCAATGAGATAGCAAATTAACGCGCTTTTCCAGGCCAATTCATCGATCTTTGGCATCATGCTTGCCGGGACCACTCCCTGCTCAATTCTCCACAATAAAACGCTTTTAAAAACACTGACCGGATGTTTCCAATAAACAGTAATAACGGTAAAAAAACCAGCAAATATGACACATTTGCGGAAAATCTCCTTCCGGAATAGAACGCCTATACCCGTAACAAACAAAAATATTCTTAAGGCTATAGAGAAAAGATACCTGAAAAAAATTAAGTTTTCCGGTAAAGGGCGGAACTTAAAAGCATAGGAATCAAAATCAAAGTTCGGCATACCCTGGAGTGAATACGCAATAATGATAATACTCAGAATAATTATTTCTTTGGATACTTTATCTTTAACCATAATTCCAGTTTTAGCTATTTTTATCTAATTTTAAATTTAAACCTCAAAAACTTTAAGAATCGCTTTTACTACTTCGGGATTGAATTGGGAACCGCTTTGTTCTTTGATCCGGCTAAGCGCTTCCTCTCTGCTTATCGCAGGCCTGTAGGAACGAGTTGAGGTCATCGCATCATAAGCATCTGCCACTGCCACGATCTGGGCGAACATGCTGATCTGATTACCTGCGAGATGCTCAGGATAACCTTTACCGTCAAAACGTTCATGATGGGACTTTACCACTGTAAGCATATCCGGATCATCAAACACCGAACTCAAGATTTCTCCTCCTACTCCCGGATGCTCATTAACCATACTCCGCTCATCATCATTGAGCGGGCCTTCCTTATTTAATATCTGCTCTTTTACCCCAATCTTTCCTATATCATGCAACTGGGCTGCCTTTCTCAACAATTCGATTTTGTCAGCAGGAAAACCCATTACCTGAGCTATCCTTACCGAGTAGTCACTAACTCTATCCGAGTGCCCACGGGTATAATGATCCTTGGCTTCAAGGCTCGTTACAAGGGATTGCACAATGCCATAAAAATAATTACGCAATTTACTATTCGCGTTTTTTAAACTTGCAGCCATACCATTAAACTCTACCGCTAATTGCGCTATTTCATCTTTGCCCTTGATGTCCACATGGTAATCCAGATTACCGGTAGCAATCTTCCTGGTACCCTCCGTCAATTTCTTGACCGGGTTGCTTATCGTTCTTGAAATAAAAAATGCCAGCAGCAAAGAAAGAATGATTCCTACAAATAAAACAAACCCCGCGCGGATCAAAGCGCTTTTTTGGATCGCATACACTCGCCCGGCATCCACATCTATGCCCAACACCGCTACAGTCTCGCCAATTTTATTTTTTATGGGCGCGTATCCGGACAAAGTCGCTCCCCATTTATCTACCATAATCTCCTTATCCGCGGTAGGCTTATCATAAGCAGCCAGCATTTCCGGAATACGCGAAGCATCGTAAGTATCACCCGGAAAAGAAGTAGCTGTTTTAGTTAGCTTATCCTGTTCCGCTGAAGGGTTGGGGTCAACTATAAAACGCCAAACCCCCGGAACAGCTGTCTTTGCAATGGTATAAATATATTTGATACTGGGATTGGATTGTTTTATCAAAAGCAGTTCTTTGGCGATCTCCCTATATTGCGGACTGTATGCCCCTTCGTGATTTAACGGCACACTAAGCAACTTATTGGAATCTATCAGCAGGCTTGATATCCCGGACATTGATTCCAGCTTGTTCCTTAAATCATCAAACTGAGCATTAAAATTAAATTTATAAATAAAAAGATTGTCTATAATAATGACGAGCATCAATGCAGAAAGAAATGAAAGCGTTAATTTGGTGCGGAATTTAGTAGTCATACGACCTCAGATTTTAAAAAATAGGGGACGGTTCTATTTCTTCTGTTAAAAGAATCATAGAAACCTCCCCTTTCTTTTTTACTCCATTTCACGTTTCGGCAGTCCTTCTTCGTATATCTTTTTGAGTTTTTTTTGGAGTTCTTCTGGCGAACCAAATATATTTACCTTTCGAAAACCTCTTATGTGGGTTTGAGGCCTATCCACAGACTCTCCCGTTTGCAAAGAAAACCATTTCTCTTTGCTGAAAACATTTCCAGAAAAATACCATGTATATGAAATTTGATATCGATCTGTCCCTTCAACAGACATATTCTTAGAAAGGGGTATAAAAATAATTTTATATTCAAGCTCTACTGCAGGCTTGATATCGTTGATAAGTAATTCGACGTTGTTTACGGATAAATCTGAATTATACCCAACAACCATTTTGGAACGCGTTAAAGCATCAGCCACGGAATTATTATCAAGAATATTAACAATTTTCCCTAAAATTGGGATATCCAAAGCTAATGTTGAGACATTCTTCTCTGCGCGTATTTTAATTAATAACTCCGTTTGCTTTTGATCTAAACTAACACTAGGCTTAGGATCGCTCTCTTTTTTTAGACGTTCTAAATAGACACTAGAAAGCTCTGGAGCTTTTGCATTGGAATATGACGCCTTGGGAAAATATTTCTCATACCAACTCTTAATAGATACTGGCTGTGTCCATACATAAAACAAGGCGCCAAAAAGTGGTAAAGTAAAAATAATACGTGATATTAATAAGCCTTTCACATTCATTCCCCTTTTTGTATTCTTGGTTAATTTAAACGGCACTCCGCTCGCTACGGCCCTTGTCGGGCCGTTTAACGCTCGCTTTGGTGTCGTTAAATTTTCCCTTATCGGGAAAATTTAACGGGCAGTCGTTGACGCCAAGCGAACCTGCCAAATGCTTGAAGCTACATTACTTATAAAACTTTACCGCAAACGATCAACTGGCTGGCAAATATCTCTAGACTAACCTATATATACTAAACCGAAGATAACTAAAGAATTAAGTAACTTAACTCCGTATTACAACTATGAAATCTGATTAAATATTACTCTCAATTTGAGCTATTTCCTTACGAAGGTTGCCCTGTATTTCTTTAATCAGACCTGATATATCCTCGATCTTGGCAAACAAACCATCATAATCATAGGCCTTAAATGCCATCGGGAACCATCTATTATTCCCACAACTAAAATCGGCAACCCTAGGCTTTCTATATGTTAAATCTGTGTGTGCAAAGATTTGATTCCGTAAAGCTATAAGCTCTTTGTGCAAAGTCAAATTTTTGCGCGGGACAAATCTCTCTTTCAAAACATATTTCGCAACTTCCACCCCTTTGCTACCAGCAAAAGGTCGCGAATAAGACACAGCTATGTCTCTCAAAAACACATGGCGAACTTTTGATTCTCTAAATTCTTTTAAAAGAGCAATTGAATTCTGAGCAGTAATAAAATCGCTATCACATAATTTATAAAAGGCACATCGTTCTGGATATGTTTTTGCCATTAATAAACGATAGCGCTGCTATGCACATTAATCATTGTGTTCGATGTCGCCTGCCCTTGAGATTTTGCGCCTCCTAGAGAAGCCCAGCCTATTGATACAAGCTTCCCGTCATTAAAAAGATACGGCGTAAACTCATCATCTGTTGTTATCCCGTCAGCCTGCCACCCACTTCTAAAATATAAAATCTCAACATTAACACCATCTTTAATATATCTGTCAGGTTGCTTAATCTCAGTATTGGTTAATCGTTTTTGTGTGGGGCCTAAAATATCTATGACCTGCTGCTTGGACATACCCAATTCCACCTTTGGAGCAACCGCAACATAATCATCAACTGTTTGTTGCCAAGTAGTGGCACAGCCAACCAACCCCAAGCACAGTAACGCCAAAAATACATTCTTCATAAATGCCCTCCTATCGAAGACCGAAGTAAGCCCAGGGTTCGCCTGAGCGTCAAAAAAAACGGAGAGGGTGGGATTCGAACCCACGAACCCTTGCGAGTTACGTGTTCTCCAGACACGCCCGTTCGACCACTGCGGCACCTCTCCAAAAATTATCAAATATTGCTGAAAATTTATCGAAAAATGGGAAACTCGGAGAGTGGAGGATTTGAACCTCCGGTCACCTTACGGCGACAACGGTTTTCGAGACCGCCGCATTCGACCACTCTGCCAACTCTCCAATAAATTAATTTGAAGTGCAATTATTTCCTTCCCATCGCCAATTTACAATTGTTTTATTCTGATTGACTTCAAAAAAAGTCTTACACCAAAAATTCAATGTCTGTCCTCCTGTTGTATAAGAACTCCCTGAATATGTTCCCCACGGAGAAACTTGACCGCTATAAGTAGTTTGAGAAGGCATTACCATGCTTCCACCTCGAGCATAAACATAAACAGTATTCCCATTAGGCGCAGTAAAAGAAGATTCGGGGTAACCCCAAGATGCGCTAAGTTCATTAATATTGTGACCTACCCACGAGTTTAGCTTTGCTTCATATTTTCCCGTGGTAGCGCATCCCATGAAGAAAACAAGCAATCCTAGTATTAAAATTTGTTTTCTCGTAATCCTCCCTCTACTAGAGAAACCCAATAGTGTTCCCTTCTCAAAGTTTGCCCGAGCGTCAATAAATACGGAGGCGGAAGGATTTGAACCTTCGGTCGCCGATTGGCGACTCCGGTTTTCAAGACCGGTGCACTCAACCACTATGCGACGCCTCCAAAGATTGCCGATTTTTGAGCACAAATATGCGTCGTAAGACGCATTCAGCGAAATCCCGCGCAGCGGGACAACCACTCAGCCACCCCACCAAATCCCTTACCTTAAAAAGAGCTGTTTAATAATCGCGTAAAAGATATTCCCAGCTTCAGAATAAGCGCTGTTACAAAAGCTCACAAAAGAAAATCCCTTAAAAATACAATTTAAACCGAAAGCAAGTATGGATAGATTCAGGATATAAATAAAGGAAAAGCCAAAAATATAATTCCCTTTCAGAAAATCGCCCTTCTTCGTGCGAATTGATTTGGATGAAAAAACAAGGTGAAGAATAAGGCTAAAACCAAATAAAAACATGGCATCTTGGATAAGCCAACTGTCCTTAATGAATAACGATAACAAACCGTAAAGCCCCAACAAAACAATGGTATAAATGGGCAGAAGAAAGGGTGCCACTTTAACCAACGGCTTAAAAAAGTTAAAAATAAACTCGAGTATCTGGTGGCCCTTAGCATAAACCGGAGCAGGCTCCCAAATGAATAGATAAATTATCAAAAAAGTAGCTACCCCCGCCCACAAACAATCCTGTAAATTTTTATCGACAGCCCCGAACTGACCCAAGAAAGCTACAGAAGAAGAATAAACAAACGGCAAAAGGCAAACCCCTAAAATAAATTTAATCACTCCAAATAACTTAGAGTATAATTCGGATAATTTAGCTGATACCCCACCCCCGCCGCCGGCTTTAGGCTTAAGATCGGCCTCTTCCGTTTTTGGTTTATTCGGCTTAAGAGATTCTTTCTTTTCCATCAAGATAGCTCCTTAAGACCTCGGGAATGATCACCGAGCCGTCTTCCTGTTGATAATTTTCAAGGATCGCGATAACCGTGCGCGCCAAAGCAATACCCGAACCGTTCAAGGTATGAATAAAATCAAGCTTCTTAGTTTGCGCATTCCTATATTTAATATTCGCCCGGCGGGCCTGAAAACTTTCAAAATTACTGCAACTTGATACTTCAAGCCATTTATCAACGCCCGCAGCGTATGCTTCAAGGTCATAGCATTTGCTGGCGGAAAAACTCAAATCCTGCGTTGCCAGCATAACCACCCTGTAAGGCAGGCCCAATAACTGCAAGACTTCTTCGGCATTAACTACTAACTTCTCCAATTCATCATAAGAAGTTTCCGGTTTGACGAACTTTACCATTTCAACTTTGTCAAACTGATGCACGCGGGTTAATCCTTTGGTATCTTTACCATAAGAACCCGCTTCTCTCCTGAAACACGCAGTGTAAGCAGTATAATAAATAGGAAGCTTGTTTTCTTCCAAAACTTCATCGCGGAAAATATTCGTTACCGGGACCTCTGCGGTCGGGATGAGAAACAGATCATCATCTTTTAATCTATACATATCCTCTTCCAATTTGGGAAGCTGGCCTGTGCCGGTCATAGAAGCGCGGTTCACCAAAAACGGAGGAAAAATCTCGGTATACCCGTGTTTGTTAGTATGCAGATCAAGCATGAAATTGATCAAGGCGCGCTCTAATTTTGCACCCCAACCCTTATAAAGTATCCAGTTTGAGCCGGTAATTTTAGTTGCCCGGGGAATGTCTATAATATCCAGATCCTGGACTAATTCAATATGCGTTTTAGGTTTAAAACCGAATTTTGGAGGCTCACCCCATGAACGCACCACTTTATTATGGGTTGCGTCTCCCCGCGGAATCGATGGGTGTGGAATATTAGGTATATTGAGTACCTTCTTGTTCAGTTCTAAATCAATCTCCTTTAACTTTTCTTCCAAGCCTTTGATCTTATCCGATATCTCCTTCATGGACGCGATTACCGGCTTAGCGTCTTTCTTCTCTTTTAATAAAGAACTTATCTGGTCATTGGCCTTATTCTGTTTCGCGCGCAACTCCTCTATTTCAGTTAAATATTTACGGCGGGACTCATCAAGGCTAATGAACTCCCCTAAATCCAGTTTCAGGTTACGGTCAATTAATGACTGCTTTACCAAATCCACGTTTTCTCTGATAAATTTTTTATCTAACATGTTTTATCCTTTTATAGCACCCACTGGCCGCATCCGGCAAACCCGCTTGGAGATACCTGCGTTATGCACCACGCTTACACTTCATTCATATCTTTATACGCCTCAGAAGCTTCCTCAACGAGTTTCGAGCGCCCCGACGCCTTTACAATTATACCTTTGGATTCCAAATTCTTCAACAAAACATTTAGGTTGGCGGTTTTTAAATGAGAGAGTCGAATGGTTTACCATGAGCGAACATTCAATTTAGTAATAGCGAGTCGAGTGGTGGGCCACGTAGGAGTCGAACCTACGACCTTGACATTAAGAGTGTCCTGCTCTACCAGCTGAGCTAGTGGCCCGAATTTATTAGTTGAAGGGTAATATTTTATCTTAAAAGCTACGGTAAGTCAACCGCAAAGAGGGTATTTGATAAAGATGCTAAAAAGTCATTTGATTAATTTGCTGATAATACCGGCTAAGGGACTTAAGTGAAGTAAAAAACATAATTCCCAAGAAATAACTTAAGACCGCTACGATAACGGTTGCTATGATCTTTGTATTCTTACTTAAGCGGGGATGGAGCCACAATAACGGCAGAGCAAACGGCCCGACAAGAAGAAAAGCTGTTACCAAAAAAGTAGGCTTAAAATACCATTTTTGTGCCGGCATATTGTCCAAAATACTGCCGCAATGCTTGCATTTAATGGCTTCATCCTGGATATCTTCTGCGCAATACGGACATTTCTTCATTTAGCGGCCTATCAAAAGTATTTTAAAAGTATAAGAAAATAAGACGATCCTTGCTTTTGCCTACTATAAAGAAAAATATGGCGCAGGCAACAAGGAACGCAGCAGTGGCTAAATTATGCCTAAGGAGCCAATTATGGAGCTTATAATTCTCTTCTTCTATTCTTGGTATAAATTTTTTAGGCGCTACCACTATATCTTTAGACAATATCTTCTCAACTGTCGGATAAACCCCAAAAAAGAGAAGAACGCCTAAGATAAGAACAAACGGGCCAAGGTAATACAGCAACATTTTCTGGAATAAAATGTATACCTGATATAAACTCATGAAATCCTCCGTTTTTTGAAATTATTAATATCTTATTTATTATAACATATTAATAATATAATTCATAAATTATATACCCAAAAAATCCACTAAGCTGCTATTAATAAAGATCCCTGTAATAATTATAAGTAAGCAAGGTAACATCGGAAATAAATTTTTTAGTAGACCTGGAGAATTTATCGTTGTGCTTAGTTAAAACACATATTAAGAAATTACCCTTATCGGTAAAAACGATCCCCGCATCATGGCAAACATATTTCTCCAAACCGGTCTTATGCGCCACAATTGTCCCCCTTGGCAATTTTTTGGGGATACGGTCATTTATCTTCTGCTGGCCCAATAATTCCATGCACTTTTTGGATACATCTTTATTCAAGATGCTTTCATGGTACAACCCTTCCAAAAGGTAAGCCATATCCTGCGCCGTAGTGTAATTCTCTTCCCCCTCCCTTCTTTTGCTAAAATCCAGCATCTTACGGGAAATATTAGTATTCTTTAAGCCCATTCTCTTAAAATAACCGTTTGAGGCATCAAAGCCCAGCAAATTGATCAAAGCATTTGCCGCGGTGTTGTCGCTTTCAGTGATCATCGGCCGGAATAATTCTTCTACGGTAAAAGCAGAACCCGAGGCTTTATTTCCCAGCTCTTTTGATCCCGCGACTATTTCAGAAGGTTTAATGTGAACCTCATCACCCAGATTGATCTTGCCGTCATCTGCCGCGTAAAAACAAGCCAGCATGAGCGGCACTTTTACCAAACTTGCCGAAGGAATAAGCGTATCTTTATTAAAAGATATCTCCCATTCGGTATTTAGGTCTTCAATGACCAAACCCACCGTTCCTCTAAAATTCCTGATTTTGTTCTGCAATGCCCTCTCTAAATGCGACCAGGCGGCCCTTCTTCTTTCCAAAATAACCTGCTCTTCCCTGACAGCCTGGTATTTCCGGTATATTTTGTATGAAAAAAATACCCCCGCGCATAAAACAACCGAAAATAAGAGCAATAATATTATTTTTGTCCTCAGGATCATTAAAATTTCACCTCAGGGACGATTTTCGCTTTTTCTTCCGCCTTAAAATACTGGGGGGCTACTTTATAACCAAACATCCCCGCGACAAAGTTTCCGGGAAACGTCCTGACGGTTACATTATAATCCAAAACAGAATCGTTATACCTCATTCTCTCTACAGCGATGCGGTTCTCCGTGCCGGATAATTCATCCATAAGCCTTAAGAATGTCTGGTCGGCTTTTAAATTAGGGTAATTCTCAACCACCAAAAGCAGCCGCGATAACGCCGAATCCATTGCTCCTGCCGCCTTCACTTTATCCTCTACCGTGTTCGCCTTACCCCATTGAGAACGGGCAGCCGTGATATCTTCAAGCACTGTTTTTTCATGGGACGCATAGCCCTTGACCGTATTTACCAAGTTCGGGATCAAATCATTCCTGCGCTGCAGCTGATTTTCAACCTGCGCCCATTTAGCGCTAATATTCTCATTCTTACTTACAATATTGTTATAAACACCGATAAACGGCAATACGATCAATAACCCCACTATCACCAAGGCGCCCACAACTATCATAGCTGTTTTCATAGCTAAACCTCCTTATTAATTTAAAAGTTAAAAACCTCCCCCTGCTCCACCGCCGCCGCCTCCACCGCCTCCACCGCCTCCACCGCCTCCAAAACCCCCACCCCCTCCTCCTCCAAAACCCCCACCCCAGGAACCGCCATAATATCCTCCGCCATAATGCCTACCGCCTGAAGAAGCAGAATTAATAACCGTTACGATTATTATAAGGGCCAAAGGTAAAAAAATCCTTAACAAAGCCTCCGTTGTAGCGGAAGAAGAGGCACCTTCCTGAGGCTGTTCTTGAAAATTGCTCAGTGCGGTCAGAGTAACATTTGCGTTCTTTGCAATCACATTTGCTACCGCACTTACACCTTCATATAACCCTAATCCGTAATTACCTGCCTTAAAATTCGGGACCATATATTCCCGGCCTATCTCCCCGCAAAGGCCATCCGGCAAAATACCTTCTACTGCGTATCCGGTTTCGATGCGCCAGCGCCTTTCTTTAACCGCAAGAAAAACCAGCACTCCGTTGTCTAATCCCTTTTTCCCCGGCTTCCAACTATCAAAGAACGCCCTTGCGTAATCTTTTTCATCATAAGGAGCGATGGAATTTATCGTAACTACCATTATTTCAGCGGAACTTTTCTGCCTTAACTCTTCGATCAAAGAAGTCATCTTCTGATAATCTTCTTTATCAATAACTCCGGCGAAATCATTGACCCAGCCTGCGGCAGGCTGGACTTTTTGCGCTAAAGCACAAAAAGGTATGATTAAAAATAATGCGGCTAAAAGAATCTTACGCATACAATTACATCCTATCTACGGCAGAGATAATGATTTCGACTTCTTTTATAAAATCTATAAATAATTCTTCGGATTCATGTGCGCTTAATTTAATTTGTTTGTTCCGTGCAGCCAAAATTTTTTCCCATAGTAAACTTTCAATATTAAATTGCAAAGCAAGCTCTTTGATTATTTCATGTTTTAAATACGCAGGAGCAATACCCTTTAGGCGCAAAACATTCCTTAAAATATGCAAGATCGAAGTAAAAAAGGAAAATAACAGGGTATTTAAAATACGGTTGTTACTGCCTGCCCTTATATACGCATGCTGTAATTTGAGCAATTTTTGCTTGAGTTCCTGCTCGCACTGGAACCTTAAATTTCTGGTATCAATATGTATATCTTTTAGTATGTCTTTGCCGTAAAGCACGAAATTATTTTCCTGCATATCCAGGAATTCAATCGGAAAAATATCCAACGAACTCAAGATATAACTCTCAGTCAGGAACAAAACATTCAGCATCTTAAATCTTCGCAATATTTTCGCCGATTTCTTTAAATCATTGAACCCGGTATTTTTCAGGACGATGAGCAAATTCAAATTTGAATGCTTATCTACGAATTCACCGCTTGCCGCGCTCCCATAAAGGACCACTGAAACCAATTCTCCCTGATAAATTTCCAATAAATCATCAGTAAAGGTTTTGAGGATCACCTTAAGTTTATCCGGCATCTTTAAATTTTCCATAATTCATCCCCTTTTCATGAATTTCCCGGTTATTTGATCTTAAAAATAGTGTGGTACTTTTTAAAAGTCAGCTTATGCTTTAAGAATGCATCCCCGGAGCCGAGGTCATCAACGACACCATCGATCAGATTGATCTCTATCGAGTTTTCTTTCGGCAGATAAACGTAATCCCCGCTTTTTGCCTCAAATTTCCTGGTAGCTTCATTCATTTTTATACCAAACAGTTTATTGCCTTCGATCCTATCAATGATTACGGTGTAATTCCCGAATTTTATAGGCTTGCCGGCTTTAAGGAAAGATTTCTCCACTATTTTAGAGAGTATAAATCCCCTGTTTAGGAATAGCGCAACTGAAACGGCCACAACAACAACCAGTATTAACAATAAGAATTTCTTTGGCATGCTTTAATTATACCACTTCATTTTACAATTGGAATGAAAAAGGGGACGGGCTCCAAGGAGCCTGTCCCCTTTTTGTCCAGTTTTTACTATAAATATTATTTAGCTGCCAGCATTTCTTCAATAACCCGTTGGCTTACCCTCTGCCCTCTAAGATAAGAGATATCATCCTGGGTCAATGAATAAGTAGAATGCGTTGCTCTGATCCTTGCTATAATGCTTTCGCTTGCGACACCCTGCTTGGTTAATTCAACGACCTCACCCATACTAAGTTGAGCCATGGGCTGGTTTGAACCTACCTGTGCCGTACCAGGTTTGTTAATTTGGGCTCCTACTGCCGCGCCACCCGCAGCTCCTAAAGCACCGCCGATTAAGGCGCCGCCTACGGGACTACCAACCTGATTGCCTATAACTCCTCCGGCAATCGCTCCGATTGCAGCTCCAATACCCGCGCCTTCACCAACCCTGGTCTTATTTGTTTCGCAACCGCACATAGTAAATAAAAATGCCATCACAAGAAACGAATAAACTACCTTTCTCATATCACTATCTCCTTTCTTTGAGCAAATATTATCCTACTCTGCCTATATTTAGTCAACTTTTTTTATGCGCCTGGCTGGAGTCGAACCGGCAACGCATAGCTCCGAAGGCTATCGCTCTATCCAGTTGAGCTACAGGCGCATAATTAAACTATTTCCGCAGTTGGGCCTAAAATTTCCCTGATTACTTCCAACTTTTCGCTGTCAACGGGCATTACCCCTTGTTCAGCTGTCGTACGCACCGGAGAATTGATCTGTATCTTATCCGGGTTGATTTTATCAACCGCTTCCTTTAACTTTCTTATATGAGTAAGTTCGTCATTCACGCCTTTAACCAACATCACTTCAAGCCAAATCTTACCTTTAAAATCTTTTCTTAACGAGATCAAGCCTTTGATTATATCTTTTACTTTTATCTCCGGATGCGGACGGTCAATTTTATCAAAAATATCCTGCTCTACGGCATCAAGAGAAGGAACAAGCAGATCCGCATACTGAATATCCGAACGTACTCTTTCGTCGCTTAAAAGAGTGGCATTAGTTATAACGGCTACGCGAGCCGTGCTCATTTTTTTAATTTCATCTATAAGCCTGCCGATCTGGGAATTTAGCGTAGGTTCGCCTGAACCTGAAAGAGTAACGTAATTCAGTTCTTTAGCGGCTTGAGGATTACTCGTTAACCACTCCTTAAGTTCAAACAGGATATCTTCAATACGCGCATACTCTTCCCTTTTGTTAAAAAGTTCTTTTGTTTTTCCTAACTGGCAATAAAGACAATCTAAATTACAGACTTTATGCGGTGTCAGGCTCAAACCTAAAGATAATCCCAAACGGCGGGATTTTACCGGGCCATAAATATATTTCAACCTTAAAACCTCTTTCCTTCGTGGAGCCCCTCAAGCTAAAGGCATGAACTCCCTCCCCGCGGCAGAAATCTCCTTAGTCAACCTCAAGGATTTCTGCGAAGGAGATTAAAAGCAACAGGGCGCCGAATCATAAATTAGGCGCCCCGGTTTTTATGCTATTTTTAATAAGCTTACTTTACTTCTACCGAACAATTAGATGACCCAAAAGCATTCGGCACACACGAGTGGCAGCTTGGGTCATTCTGCCATGCGCCGTCCACAAAAAACTTATATTCATATTTTCCCGGCTTTAAGCTCAACTTTACCGACCAGTTACCCTTGGAGTCTTTTTTAGCCGCAGTTTTTTTGATATTCCAGTTGTTGAATGATCCCGCAAGGTAGACTTTCTTGGCTGAAGGGGCATAAAGTTTAAACTCTCTTGCCTTTGAACCTAATGCGATTGCCATAACAACCTCCTTGTAATAAAATTACACCTTAAGATACCCCAGATTCTTATTGGTGTCAATCAAAATCTAAAACAGGGGACAGACCCCTTGGGGTCTGTCCCTTAACCTATTATACAGCAACGATAGAAATACCGTGCCTGTCCGCCAACTGCAACGATCTTTCCTTATCTATAAACAAGGTTTTCCCAGCTTCAATAGCAAGGCAACGAGCATGGGCTTTAACCAAATTCTTAACAGTGTTGAAACCTATGACCGGTATGTCAAAACGCATATCCTGTTTCGGCTTGCTTACTTTGACAATTGTAAGGCCCTTGCCGGCAAGTTTACCCGAGCGCCTGATCAGGTTATCCGTCCCTTCAAAAGCTTCAACTGCAACTATGGCTTTATCCTTCACCGCAACGGTTTGCCCTATATCCAAGTTCCCTATCGCCTTGGCTAACTCAAACCCGAACTCGATATCTTCTTTCACTTCAGCCGAAGGAAGTAATTTCGTAAGAACGCTTTTTTTGGGCAAATAGTCACCTACAAAAATAGTAGAATCAAGAAGTTCAAGCCCTTCCTCTTTTAGCTTCTCAGCAATTTTGCCGAATATCGTATCCGCCTTCTTATTTTTCATCCCAAGAAGGAGATTCTTTAAAACAGGGTCTTTCCCGATCTCTTTTCCAAATAAACGGCTGGGGCTTATCTGGCCGGCCATAACAACTTTGCTAACCCCTTCTTTTTTAAAAATCTCGAAAAGACGGCTAAATTCATCAAGGCCAAGCCAATAGATTTTATCGGCGATCTTCTTTATTTGGGGATTCGTGTCTTTTTTGATGGCCACTGCCACAATATAGCAGCCTTGTTTTTTTGCGGATTCAGCAAATATGAGAGGGAATTTTCTGTTACCGGCGATAAGCCCTATTTTATCCATAAGCTATTCCGCGCGGCAGGAACGGGAGATCCCGCGCTCGGTTCTTTTGACAAAATTCACAAGATAATCAACCTCGGCAGAGCCTTTGATCTCTGCCTCAACTTTTTCTAAGGCATGCTTCAGGGTAAAGCCGGAGCTGAATAATATCTTGTAGGCGCGGTCAAGATTTTCAATTGTTTCTTTGGAGAATTTCTGCCTTCTTAACCCAATAAGGTTCAAGCCGTAAACCCGCGTAGGATGCCCGTCGCAAGTTGAATATGGCGGAATATCCTGCACAACTTTTGAACAACCGCCTATTATTGAAAGCATTCCGACGTGCACAAACTGATGTATAGCAACAAGCCCGCCTATAACCGCTTTATCTTCGATAGTAACATGCCCGGCAAGCGTGCCGCTGTTGGCAATAACGCATTCATTACCGACCCGGCAATCGTGAGCGATATGAGAATAAGCCATTAAAAGGTTGCCGTTTCCGACACTTGTCTTGCCCCCCTCGCCTGTTCCCGGGTTTAAAGTGCAGTATTCACGGATAATGTTATCATTGCCTATCTCCAGGAAAACTTTTTCACCTTTAAATTTTAAATCCTGGGGCCGGGAGCCGATAACCGCTCCGGTAAAAATTTCGCAATTGGAGCCTATTTTCGTATTGCCGTCAATTACGCAGTGAGCGCCTATCTTTGAACCCGCTCCGATCTCGACATTATCAGTTATAACCGCGAAAGGGCCTATGGAAACGCCTTCACCCAGTTTTGCTTTTTTAGAAATTATCGCTGTCGGATGCAACATATCAATCCTCGACTATAGCAAACATCAATTCTGCTTCGCAAACCACTTTTCCATCCACCAGGGCCCTGCCGGTAACCTGGCCCGTCTTGGATTTCATTCTTCCGGCAACAACCTCTAACACTAATTGATCACCCGGAACAACGGTCTTCCTGAACTTTATATTATTTATTGTCATAAAAAAGGCGAGCTTACCTTTATTTTCTTCCAAAGAAAGCATCATTACCCCGCCAACCTGTGCCATGGCCTCAACCATGATCACCCCCGGCATAACCGGCCTGCCCGGGAAATGCCCTTTGAAGAAATAATCATTAATGGTAACATTTTTAATACCTATGGCTTTTTTGCCGCGCTCAAGGTGTATTATCCTATCCACAAATAAGAATGGTTCGCGATGGGGCAGTATCTTTTTAATTGCTTCAACATCAAGGACATCCCCTTCAACCGCATATTTTTTTATTTGTTCGGCTATTTTTCTGGAAACTTTTAAATTCAACGAATGCCCGCTTTTTACCGCAATGACATGGGCTTTAATCGGCAAACCTACCAGATAAAGATCTCCCATAAGATCCAGCATTTTATGCCTTACAAACTCATCATTAAATCGAAGCTTATTTTTTATGACACCCTTATCTCCGACAACAAGCGTATTATCGTAATTTGCGCCCTGCCCAAAACCCTGGCGCTGCAATTCCCCGGCTTCATTCTCAAGGCAAAATGTCCTTGCCGAAGCGATCTCGGAAGTAAATAACTCCGGAGTGATAATACGCTCCAAGAATTCTGTTTTAAGCATTGGGTGATTATAATCCAAGGTATATGAAATCTTAAAGTCAGGAGAAGGCAACACGACAATCGAAGAACTGCCTTCTTCTACGTAAATAGGTTCTTTTAAAATAAAATACCGGCGTTCTGCATCCTGCTCTACTATCCCCGCATTCTCCAGTACTTCGGTAAATTTTACGCTGCTGCCGTCCATTCCCGGAACTTCTTTATTATCAATTTCAATATTTAAATTATCAATACCCAGCCCTGAAAGAGCGGCCATTAAATGCTCGATGGTCTGTATTTCCGAACCTTCCTTACCAAGAGAGGTACGCCGCGACATTGAAGAAGAAAGAAAAATATTCTCTATATTGGTTTTGACAACCGGCTTATCCGCAAGATCCACGCGGATAAAGTTGATCCCTGCCCCGGCCGCAGCGGGCTTAAAAGTAATTTTTGTTTTACTTGCAGTATGTAAACCTGTGCCGCTTAAAGATACCTCTTTTTGAATTGTTCTTTGTTTGCTCATTTTTTTAATTTTTCCTGGAGCTCCTCTATTTTCTTTTTCAATTCTTTTACTTCTTCGTATAACTTGGGCAGATTTTGCACGCAGGCATTGACCTTTATCGCAGTTTCATGCTTACGTGCCGGATACCCCGAAACTACCGTATTTTCCGGGACAGATTTAGTCACCCCTGCTTGTGCCGCTAAAACCGCTCCATCGCCGATCTTAATATGCCCCACAAGCCCGGCTTGTCCGGCGATTATGACATTATTTCCTATAATAGTACTGCCTGAAATGCCCGCCTGAGCTATGATCAAAGAATTTTCTCCTACAATCACATTGTGGGCGATCTGGACTAAATTATCTATCTTTGTTCCGTTACCGATAACAGTTTTGGCAAAACGGGCGCGGTCTATGGTTACGTTCGCGCCTATTTCAACATCATCGCCTATTTCAACAATGCCTATCTGAGGTATCTTATGATGCTTCCCCCCGACCGAAGCAAACCCGAAACCGTCGGAACCTATAACAGTACCGCTGTGTATTATTACGTTCTTGCCGATCAACACACGTTCGCGGATCGAAACATTGGGGTAAATTAACGCGCCACTGCCTATTTTAGCATGATGGCCGATGAAGGTCCCCGAATAAACTATGGAATCATCCCCTAAAGAAACTTCGTCTTCAATAACTACATAAGGGCCGATTGCGGCATTCTTCCCCAAAGCTACACCTTTACCGATAATCGCGCTAGGGTGTATACCGGAAGGCTTTATGAGTTCTTGAGGGGTAAAACTTGAAATTACTTTGGCAAAAGCTAAAGAAGGATCCTTGACCCGGATAACCGGCTTCGCAACTACGGCTACATCATAATCCGCGATTATGGCCGATGCGCGCGTTGTATTTATCAGGGGAGCGTATTTCGGATTAGCCAAAAAGGTTATATCTCCTGATTCGGCTTCCTTGATCCCCGCAACTCCCTTAATAACTACATTGCTGTCACCGGATATTTCACCGCCGACCAGATCAGCAATCTCTTTTAAGGTCTTTTGCATACAAACTTCTATTTCTTAAGGCTGTTCAAACCAGCTATTACCTTATCGGTAATATCAAGGCCTTTATCCGAATAAACTAAAACACGATCATTGAAAACCAGAGTGTACCCATCTTTTTCAGAGATCTTTTTTACAACTTCCTGGATATCCTTCATGATCTCTCTCATTCTATCATCCTGATCCTTACGCAGATCGCCTTCCCTCTGAGATACGAAATCCTGGAAAGATTTGACCTTTGCCTGAAAATCGGCTGACTTGGCCTCTTTTTCTTTGTCAGTCATGAGGCTGATCTTATCTCTTAATTGCTTTAATTCATTTGCTCTCTTATCTCTTTCCGTGGTATAAGTTTTTTCTTTTTCAGTCAGGGTTTTATCATAATCTTTGGTCTTAGAGTATTCGCTGAACGCCCTGCTCAAATCCACATATGCTAACTTTTCAACGGCAAATGCTGCACCCGAAAGTAAAAATAACCCAACTAACCCGCCCAAAACAATTCCCATGAACCTTTTCATTTTATTCCTCCTTATTCTCCTGCTATTATCTTAGAACCCATGACTTGCGCTAAAGTGGAACCGTCCACCAGAGTGCCTGGTCACCTGACCCGAGGCTTTATCTAAAGGGATACCGTAATCAAGCATTATCGGGCCCATCGGTGTCTTAATACGCAAGCCCAAACCAACGCCTGATTTAAATCCTCCCGAATTAATAACGCCATTGGCGTCTTTTGTCGTCCCAATATCGCCTATTTTATCCCAAACGTTCCCTACATCATAAAAGGCAGCAACCTTCAAGAAACTAAAGAACGGATATGTATATTCGATATTTCCTATTAACATGGAATTTCCACCCACAGGGTCATTTGTGTTCGGGTCAACCGGGCCCAAACTTCTTTCTTCATAACCTCTAATAGTATATGCGCCACCGGCAAAGAATCTTTCATATATTGGAAGCTGCGTAGAATCGCCGTAAGGATCAGCTAAGCCGATCCTTCCCCTGACTTCTAATGAAGCATTGCGCGGCATCGGGAAATAATGGGAATAACGCCCCATGAACTTCCAGAAATTTTTATCCCCGCCAAGCGGGCCTCCGGCAAATTCAATAGATGAAGTGAAAAAATCACCTTTTCTCGGATCAAACACATTATCGCGGCTGTCAAAAGTAAGGCTGGGGGTAAAACTGCTGATGATATTAGTGCCGACTTCGTCTAAAAGAGCGCTGCTGGTAACGCTGGTATCCACATTAGAAATATCTATCTGATCAAGCCGGTATACCAGATCCCCTCTTAAATATTCCGTCAGTTCCTTGCCTAAACGCAAATCCCCTCCGGTGACTTTTTCATCATAACCATAACCTACATCGGTATCGCGTTTATGTTCACGGTTGTATCCGTCAAAACCAAAAGAAATGGGATAATCAAACAGCCACGGTTCGGTAAAACTCAACTCAAACTCATGCGTTATGGAACCGATTGAAGCGCGCAGCCTTAGATCCTGGCCTGCTCCGGTAAAATAAGGCCAGTTTTTCCAATCAAAGTTCTTCTGCTCAACTTCAAAGAAACCAACCAGCGAATCAACGGTACTGTAACCGCCTCCGAAACTGAATGACCCGGTCTTGGTTTCTTTTACGCCAACGACTAAATTCTTTTTATCCGGTTCAGCCGTTTCTTCCGTATCATAACTTATGTCTTCAAAGTAACCTAAATTCTGCAGCCTCTCTTTGCTGCGGCGCAATTTTTCACCGTCAAATTTATCTCCCGGATGTATTCTTAATTCCCTGCGGATGACCATATCCCTGGTCTTGACATTACCGCGTATCTTTATTTTATCAACATAAGAAACCTGATTTTCCGTAATGGAAAAATTTATATCAACCCGGCCTGTTTCTTTATTTACAGATGTCCCTTCCTGGACCTGGCAAGAAATATACCCGCGGTCAAAATATACGCTTTGTATTCCCGCGACGTCTTCCTTAAGCGCGTCCTCGTTATAAACTTTACCCGGTAAACAGTTTTTTAAAGTACTTAAAATTAATTTCTCGGGAATATCTTTATTGCCCTGCAAAGTCACATTACCAACAAGGTATTTTTTGCCCTCGTTGACCCTGATAAAAACATGCAGAAAAAACGTTTTAAGCGAATCGTGCTTTACTTCATATTCAACGCTGATATCGGCAAACCCGTTTTTATGATAGAAGGCCTTGATGCGGTCCATATCCTCTTTTATTACGTCTTCTTTCAAAACTCCGGCATTAAAAAACCAGGCGCTCTTGGTCTTAAGCAGTTTGAGTATCCTGGCCGAACTAAAATTCTTATTTCCTTCTATAGTAATATCCTTGATCCGGACTTTCCCGCCTTCTACTACAGTAAATACAACTACAGCTTTATTGGTCTCCTTATTGAGGTCTACTTTATAATCTATTTTAGCCTGGCTATACCCCATTTTTTCATACATCTTGAACAGGGTTTTAACATCTTCAGCAAGGCTGGGATAATCCAGATACTGTGTTTCTTTTGATTTCAAAAGGCCTTTTAATTTTTCATCCTTCATTGTAATGCGGTTTATACCAGAGAAATCAATTTTAGATATTATAGGCCTTTCAGTAACTGAAATGATAACCTTAAGGCCATCTTTGTAGTTTTCGGTATCAATATTGATATCGCTAAAGAAACCCAGAAGATATAGGCGTTTTAAATCATCACTTACCACTGTTTCCTGATATGGGGAGCCGATACGGGTTTTCATCTTGGAAACAATAGTATTGGTACTTATGGCTTTATTGCCTTTTACTTCCATAGCTGTGACTAATTTTTGCTGTTGAACAGTAGGAACGGCTTCCGGAGTAGTATTTGACTTGGGTTGTTCCTGGGCAAAAGAGAAAGACAGGGATACTGCTAAAACTAAGATTGTTAATAAAAGTGAAAAAATAATTTTGCGCATTGTTGATATTATATAGAAAAAGCGTTCCGAAATCAATGAATTATTCCGATATCCGGGAGATATTCTCAAAACGCGTATATTCCTTAATAAAGGCCAGTTTAAGAGAACCGGTCGGCCCGTTACGCTGCTTTGAAATTATAACCTCGGCAATCCCCTGATTATCCGGGGAAGGATTGTAATATTCTTCCCTTAATAAAAGCACAACCACGTCCGCATCCTGCTCAATGGCCCCGGATTCTCTTAAGTCGGATAACTGCGGCCTGTGGTCAGTACGCGATTCAACCGCGCGCGAAAGCTGGCTTATGCCGATCAAAGGAACATTTAATTCCCTGGCTAATGCTTTTAATGAACGGGATATCTCCGATATTTCCTGCTGTCTGTTTTCAATACCGCCCGAACCGCGCATAAGCTGAAGGTAATCTAATATTATAAGTTTAATATCATGGTGCATTTTAAGACGCCGGGCTTTGGCACGTAACTCCATAACCGATATCCCGGGAGTATCATCGATATATATCGGTGATTCGGATAATTTTCCCGCGGCAGCTGTCAGGCGCGGCCAGTCAGATGTAGAAAGATATCCTGTCCTTACTTTATGCGCATCCACCTTGGCATGGGCACAAAGCATCCTTTGCACAAGCTGTTCTTTTGACATTTCAAGGCTGAAGATCGCCGTAGGGACTTTTTCCACTATGCCGGCATATTCAGCTATTCCTAACGCTAAGGCACTCTTACCCATTGAAGGCCGCCCTGCTATAATGATCAGGTCCGAAGGTTGGAGCCCCGCGGTTTTTATGTCAAAATCAACGTAGCCGGTAGGTACGCCCGTAACATGCTGCTTCTTCTGATAAAGCTGATCAATAGTTTCAATGGTGCCTTTAACTAACTCCTTTAAAGGAATAAAAGCTCCTTGTGTTTTTTTGTCGCTTATCTCAAAAATGAATTTTTCGGCATTATCAACAACCTCATTGATATTTCCTTCGCTTTCATAACACATGGAGACAATGCGGGTGGAATTATTAATGAGCGCGCGCAAAATACTTTTTTCTTTAACTATCGAAACGTAATGGGTGATGTTGGCAGAGGTTGGGACTGCGTTAGCTAAGACAGCCAGAAAACTAGGGCCCCCTATCTCATCCAGAACATTGATCCTTTTCAGTTCATTGGTAAGAGTGATCAGGTCTACAGGCTTATTCGTATTATACAGCTCAAGGATTGCTTCAAATATTTTTCTGTGGGAATCTTTATAAAAAGATTCGCTGTCCAACGTTTCGACAGCGATAGAGATCGCCTCTTCATCAAGAAGCATCGAACCTATGATCGCCATCTCAGCGTCCAGGTTTTGCGGCGGTATTTTATCTAAGAGTTCCTTAGCCATTCTATTTCTTTACGATCCAAATCTTTACTTTTGCCATGACTTCCGGATGCAACTTGATGGAAACTTCATAGATCCCTAACTTTTTGATCGGTTCGGAAAGTTCGATAATATTCTTATCAATATCCAACCCTTCTTCTTTCAAAGCAAGAGAAATATCATGGTCGGCAATGCTGCCGTAAAGCTTTTCATCATCCTGGCTGGTTGCCGGAATTGTAAGGGATAAACTGCCAAGCCGCTCCTTAAGAGCTAAGGCGTCCTTTTTTATTTTCTCCGCCTGCTCGGACCTCTTTTGTTTCTCCGCTTCCAGTTTCTTAAGGTTACCCGCGGTCACCGGCAGGGCAAGCCCTCCCGGGATAAGAAAGTTACGGGCAAAACCGTCTTTTACCTTCAGCACCGCACCGGCCTTGCCGATCTTTTCGACATCTTTAGTTAAAATCACTTCCATTTTTCACCTCTTAAAGTTCTTAACGCGTATAAGGCAGTAACGAAATAAACCGTGCCTTAGTGATCACTTCGGCAATACGCCTCTGGTGTTTTGCGCAGTTTCCGGACAGGCGGCTTGAGAGTATTTTACCTCTCTCGGTAATGAATGCTTCCAGCCTTTTTACGTCCTTGTAATCGATGGATTTAACTTTATCCGCGCAGAACCTGCAGAAACGTTTTCTTGTGGTTAAATGGGTGTCGCGCTTTTTAATTATTTTTTTGCCTCTAACAGGCGCCTTAACTTTGACTTTCATCAGCTTGTTCCTCGCTTTCCGCTAACCATACTGATTCGGTTGATGGTTCCTGAGATAACTCTTCCGGAGCTGCTCCTGCTGTCGGCGCGCTCTGCGCTCTTCCGGATGGAGAACCTAAAAATTGTACTCGTTCGGCCCTTACTTCAATTACGCTTTTCTTCTGCCCGGAAGCATCTTCCCATGAACGGGATTGAAGCCTTCCTTCAACAAATAACGGGCTGCCTTTATGCAAATACTGATTGCAGGTTTCCGCCTGCTTGTTCCAGACAACCGCGGTAATAAAACAAACTTCTTCTTTCAATTCCCCGGTTTTACTTTTAAACTTGCGATTTATCGCCATGCGCAGGTTAGCCACGGCAGTCCCTTGCGGGGTATAGCGCAATTCCGGGTCTTTGGTAAGATTACCCATTAAAAGAACTCTATTGAAACTTGCCATCATTGTCTCCTATTCTAATTTTGAGATAAGTACTCTTAAGATGTTTTCGTTAAGATTATAGGCGTGCCTTATATCCGTTACTGCTAAAGGCGGTAAATTAAAAGCCGCCAGATAATAAACACCCTCAAGATGCTTTTTAATGGGAAAGAAAAATTTCCTTCTCTCGGACCAGACGGCTGCGTTAGTTACCTCTCCGCCGTGTTTGGTGATCGCATCCGCTATCTGGGCAAAAAGCACCTTTCTCTCCTCTTCCGATAATTCCGGTTTAATTATGAACATTGCTTCATACTTATTCATTATCATTGCTCCTTTTGTTGTAAATATTCATGCTCTCATTTACGCCTTTCTCAACCCACGAAAGGCAACACTCTGCTGCGGAATCGATTATTCCGGAGAACTCCTCTTTTTCTTTTCTTGTAAAAGGCATCAAAACATAGTCGGCGGCTTCAACATATTTATGCGGCCTGCCTATGCCGATCTTTAAACGCGCGAAGTCGCTTGTTCCCAAGGAATCGATTATTGAGCCTACTCCGCGGTGTCCGGCGGACGAACCGGTTGGCTTTAATTTCATCCTGCCGAATTCAAGGTCAAGGTCATCACAAACAATCAAAAGATCAGACAAATCAATTCTATATTTCTTTAGAAGCGCTTTTACCGCGCTTCCCGATAAATTCATAAAGTTAAGCGGCTGGGCCAAAACAATTGTTTTTGCCCCGACTTTGATCTTCGCGCTTAAAGAACTTGTGCCGAGATCCCTTTTTAGAAGAGTTTTTTGCGATTGGGCGATATCTTTGATAACAGCATAACCCGCGTTATGCCTTGAATTCGCATAAACTGTGCCGGGATTACCCAAACCAACAATTAATTTCACTTCTTCTCTTTTTCTTTACCTTCTTTACCCTCTTCGGCCTTACCTTCTTCAGTAGGAACTTCCTTCTTTTCCTTTATTACTTCAGGTTCCTGCTTCTCTTCGCCTTCAACAGCTTCAGCAGGCACTTCTTCCTTCATCGGAGCAGCCACAGAAAGTACGATCGCCGAAGGGTCATTTAAAACTTTTATCTTATCCGAGAATTGGATATCCTTGATATGTATGGAATCTCCAATCTTTAAATTAGAAACGTCGATCTCTATTCCTTTAGGGATATCCGTAGGAAGACATTCAATCTCGATCTCCCAAAGGATGTGCTCTAACGCCCCACCCTCCAGTTTTACGCCAGCAGGCTCGCCTTTGGCGACAACAGGGATATTGACCTTAATAGCCTTGGTCAGTGAAATTTCATTGAAATCAACATGAATGATATTATCATGGACCGGATCATATTGTATCTCTTTGACCAGGCATGCATGGGCTTTCTTATCATCCTTAATCTTTAAAGTAAGGATAACGCCCTCGATCCTATGCTGATGAACCAATTTTATGAGGGCGCTATTGGAAATCTGTAAAGACGCAGATTCTTTGCCGTGCGAATAGAGCACTGCCGGCAAATATCCTTTTTCTTTCAAGTCTTTAGTATTAGCCCTTCCTGTACCCTTCCTTAATTCTGCCTCTAAAAGTATCTCATCCATTTCAAATACACTCCATTCTTCTCTGTTTTAGTCAAATAAGCAGCTGATTGACTCTTCGTTGTGGATCCTCTTTATTGCTTCCCCCATAAGTTCTGCTATTGATAAAACCTTCAGGCGTTCGTGACTCTTCTTTCCATCCAAAGGTATGCTATCGGTAATTACGAGCTCTTTTAAATCCTTACATTTGTCAAGCCGATCTATCGCCGGTCCGGAGAGAACCCCGTGCGAAATTGCCGCGTAAATACTCCCTGCCCCAGCTTTCTTTAATGCCTGGACACCTTCAAATAAAGAACTTCCGGTGGCGATCAGATCATCGACCATGATCGCGTTTTTACCCTCTACTTCACCTAATATGTGCATCGCCTCCGTCTTATCAGGAGACTCGCGCCTCTTATCGATTATGGCAAGACTGGCACCTATCCTCTTGGCATAAGCCCTTGCCATTTTAATGCCGCCGACATCCGGAGAAACGATAACTAAGTCTTTTAAATTCATTTTCTTAAAATAATCATAAAATACCCCTACGGCATATAAGTGGTCCAAAGGAATATCAAAAAAACCCTGTATCTGGCCGGCATGCAGGTCCATAGTTAAAACCCTGTTTGTCCCGGCAACAGTAAGAAGATTAGCCACCAGCTTTGCGGTAATAGGTACACGGGGCTGATCTTTTCTGTCCTGCCGTGCATATCCGAAATAAGGTATCACCGCGGTAATACGGCTGGCAGAAGCCCTTTTCATGGCATCGATCATGATCAAAAGTTCCATGATATTCTCGTTAGGAGGCGGACAAGTAGGTTGGACTATAAAGACGTCTTTTCCGCGCACATTATCGTCAATTTTTACGCGGATCTCCCCCTCGCTAAACCTCTCCACCATTGCGTGTGATAATTCTACCTTGAGGCACTTACAAATATTCTTAGCCAATTCCGGGTGAGCATTACCGCTAAAAATAGCTAATTTATCCATTTTTACCCCTTATTTTTAATACCTTCGCCGGTACGCCGGCGACCACAGAGCCGTCTTTTATTTTAGAATTCTTTAAAACCACCGAACCTGCCCCAGTCACCGCATTCCTGCCGATAGTAACCGGTGCGACAAATATAGTATCCGAACCGATACAAGAGCCGTCTTTAATTACCGTCAGGCTCTTTTCACCCTTATCAAAATTGGCAGTAACAGTCCCGGCGCCGATGTTAACATTGCGCCCGATACGGCTGTCTCCGATATATCCAAAATGTTTGGCTAAGGTTTTTGACCCGATAGTTGAACGGGTGATTTCAAGGAAATTACCTACAATACAGTCGTCTTTGAGGCGGCTGCCCTCCCTCAAATGAGCGAAAGGGCCGACAGAACAACGAGCACCAATTTTAACATCCTTTTCAATAACTGTAAAGGGGTAAATTGTGGTGTCTGTGCCTATCTTTGTACCATAACTTATAAAGGTAGAATCCGTATCTACGATACCTACGCCTTTTAACATAAATTCTTCATTTATTCTTTTCTGCATTATAGAATTGGCCTTGGCCAGGTCAACGCGGGAATTTATCCCCATTGTTTCATTGATATCAGAAGCCTTAAGGCTTTCAATCAGATATCCTTTTTTATAAAAAATAGCGATCAAATCAGTAAGATAATATTCTTTTTTCTTATTATTAGGCTTAACCGAATTGATGGTTGCCTCTAATTTTTGCTTATTAAAACAAATTATACCGGTATTTATTTCTTTGATATCCTTATCAACTTCGTCGGCGTCTTTCTCCTCTACTATTCCGGAAATAGTATTATACCTGTCGCGGATTATCCTGCCGTAACCATATGGCTTGTCGGTTACAGCGGTAAGAATAGTCATGTCCGAACTACTTTCAGCGTGGTATTTAAGAAGTTTTTGAATTGTGTCTTTTTTTAAAAGAGGAATATCCCCATAAAGCACCAAAACCGTGCCCTTAAAGCCTTTTAGTTTGGCTAACCCTTCTTTTACGGCATCGGCAGTACCGATAAGTTTCTTTTGGAGCGCGATCTTACCCTTGGGGCTTAACTCTTTCTTTATTACATCCGCTTTATGCCCTAGCACTACAACCGATTCTTTGATCTTCAGTTCTTTTACCAGATCAAAAACGTAACCTATCATCGGCCGATTGCAGATCTGATGCATAACCTTAGGGAGAGAAGATCTCATCCTCACTCCCTTACCCGCTGCTAAGATTATCGCTGCAATATTATCCTTCATGGTTCGATTTTACTCTCTTTTTAAAAAATAGCTGGGACGTATGGATTCGAACCATAATAGCGAGACCCAAATTCTCGTGTCCTACCATTGGACGACATCCCAATCCCATCGCAATCTTGCCGCTTTAAATAAGCGGGCTTTTAACCTTTTCCTGCTCGTAAGCCTCCAAAACTCTCTTCTGAAGATACTCCCTAAATACCTGCGTGATGGGATGGGCGATATCCTTATGCTCAGACTGAGAATTTACCTGCTCCGTTGCCGTAACTGCTGTCTTCGAAGGCATCGGCAGTTGGGTACCACATTGGTTGCAATACCTGCTGCGCAATTCATTCTTAAAATTACATTTACAACAGGATTCCTTAACTTTTCTCGAGGGCATGGCTATAAAATACCCGGTAGTCCCCTCAATAACTTTTATATTCCTCACCACAAAGGCGTTGTCAAAAGTCACTGTTGCATACGCTTTTAGTTTCTTGTCGGGCGAATCTTTTAAAATAACCCTGACCTCAGTTATATCCATCTTGCTACTCCTCCTCCAGTGTTTCTGTCTCTAACAAGTCCTTGCAACGAAGACTTCCCAAGATCTATGTTTTTTCACAATAGATTTCTTTAAGAGAAGCGCTTCCTGCATGGACCTTGCTAGCGAGAACACCGTCGGACCGCTTCCGGACATAAGAGTGGCAGTTTGGCCGAGTTCCCGCAAGGAACTCTTTATCAGGCTGACCTCAGAATACTCCCTTTCGGTTACAGCCTCCAAACTATTGAACAACCCTCCCGTGCACAAAATCGAAGGATGTTTCACTAAGGTTGAAGTTAATATTTTAACATTGCAGCTTGGCCTTGTCAACTCCGAAATTCGGTCAAATTTAGAGTAAATAAGGGGTGTGGACACCTTAACTTTAGGAAAAACCAGTACGTGCCAAAGTTTTAGTTTTCTTAATTCTCCTAACGGCTTGATCTTATCGCCGCGGGAGGTACCCAGGGCAAAAGGTACATCATATATAAAGAAGGGAACATCGCAACCTATTTTCTTAGCTAAACTTACAAGCCTGTTTAAATTCAAATTCAAACCCCAAAGCCTATTTAAACCAAGCAGAGTAGCTGCGGCATTGCCTGAGCCTCCTCCAAGCCCCGCTCCCACCGGTATGCGCTTATCAATTATAATATCAACGCCTTTTTTTACCTTACAGGAATCCTTTAACAGTTTAGCTGCGCGAAAACACAGGTTACTTTTATCTTCAGGCACAGCAGGGCTGTTGCATTTTACGGTGATTAAACCATCCGCGCGGTTTTTCAAAGAGATTTTATCCGTAAGGTCAATTCTTTCAAAAATAGTATTAAGATTATGGTAATTATCTTTTCTTTTGGATAGGACTTGAAGGTAAAGATTTACTTTTGCGTAGGATTTTACAATCACGGTAATTCAAAGATAGGTTATTGCAACAATGCCTTTGCTGCCTTCTCTATATCAACGCTGGTAAGGCCGTACTCTTTTAAAAGATCAGCAGGCTCTCCGGACTGGCCAAATTTATTTTTTATTCCCATGCGGATCACTCTTACGGGATGGGCTTCCGCTACCACTTCATCTACGCAAGACGCAAGGCCGCCGATAACTGAATGCTCTTCGCAGACCAATATGCCGCGGGTTTCCTTTGCGGCCTTTAAAATAATTTCTTTATCAAAGGGGCGTATTGAATGTATGTTAATCAGGCGGGCTTTTATTCCCTCCTTCTGCAAATTCTTTACTGCGCTTTGCGCTTCATTGACCATTATGCCGCAGGCAACTATAGTCAAATCATTGCCTTCACTTAAAAGTTGGCCCTTGCCGATTTTAAATTCCCCCTTACCCTCTACAGTAGCCGTTTTTACTCTTCCTAAACGGATATAAAACGGACCCTTGGCAGCGGCAGCGGCAATTATTGCTTCCTGAGTTTGCGGGCCGTCACAAGGAACTATCACGGACATATTCGGTATTACCCTCATAAGTGCGATATCTTCGATCGCCTGATGAGATGCTCCATCCGGGCCAACGGTGATCCCGGCATGGGTGGCTACGATCTTGACATTAAGATTGCTGTAACAGACGGAATTTCTTACCTGGTCCCACGCCCTGCCGGAGGCAAAAATAGCGAATGTAGATAAAAACACAGTTTTGCCGCACGCAGCTAATCCGGCTGCTGAGGCGATCATGTTCTGTTCGGCTACCCCGAAATTGAAGAACCTGTCCGGGAACTCTTTGGCAAACAAACCGGTTCGCGTAGAACTGGAAAGGTCCGCGTCTAAAACCACAATGCTTTGATTTGTTTTACCTAATTCAACGAGGGTCTTTCCATAAACATCCCTCTGATATAACATTTCGCTCATGCTAATTCCTTTAATGCCCTCTCTGCTTCTTCCTGAGTGGGCGCTTTACCGTGAAAGTCGCAAACATTCTCCATAAAAGAAACACCTTTGCCTTTTACGGTATGGGCAATGATGATCACCGGCTTCCCTTTTATCTTTTTGGCTTCATCATAGGCACCTAAAATCTCTTTCATATTATGCCCGTTAATTTCAATTGTATGCCAACCGAACGCCGACCATTTCGCTGCCAACGGCTCAAGCTCCATAACATTGCAGACTTTTCCGTCAATTTGAAAACCATTATAATCCAGTATCGCGCAAAGATTATCGGCTTTAAAATGAGCCGCTGCCATTGCCGCTTCCCAAATATTGCCTTCCTGTATTTCTCCGTCCCCTAAAAGGACATAAACCCGCCAATCTTTTTTATCTATCCTCGCGGCTAAACTCATACCTAATCCGACAGAAAGCCCCTGGCCTAATGAACCCGAAGCTACTTCGACTCCCGGAGTGCGCGGGTCAGGATGCCCCTGCAGTATGGAACCCACCTTACGCAAAGTCATCAATTTATCTTTTGGAAAATAGCCCCTATCCGCCAATATCGCATACCATAAAGGCGCGCAATGCCCTTTTGACATATGGAAACGGTCGCGGTCAGGCCAATTAGGATTTTTAGGGTCGTGTTTTAAAACAGAATAAAATAGCGCAGTGATCAGATCTGCGGAAGAAAGGCTTCCTCCGGGGTGCCCTGATCCGGCTTTTGCGATCATTTGGATGATCGAACGGCGGATCTCTTTGGCTTTTGCTTCTAATTCCTGGATTTGCGTCTCAGATGCCATTACTTAAGTTTATTTAATTTATCTAATTTTTCTTTTACCGGCTTCTGCTGTGGGTCAAGTTTCAGGGATTTCTCCCAACTGGCTTTTGCTTTATTGACATCACCCAGTTTTAAGTATATCTCACCCAGGTGGTCGCTTACTTCCGGATCTTCTATTAAACTATCCGCTTTCTCTATTTCTTTAAGCGCTTCTTTTACCTTACCTCTCTTAAAATAAACCCACCCTAAACTGTCAATATAAGCGGCATTATCCGGGTCCACTTTAAGGGCTTTTAGGATCAACTCCTGGGCCTTGGAAAGATTCCTGTTCTGCTGGGCATAAATATAACCCAAATAATTAAGAGCGATATCAAAATCCGGTTTTATTTCAATTGCCTTCTCTAACTCTTTTTCCGAGAATACACTTTTCTTTAATTTGTCGTATATGGACCCAAGGTAAAAGTGTGATTCAGGATCTTCGGGGTTTAATGTAAGCGCAGCTTTAAAAACAATTTCTGCCTCGCTAAGTTTATCCTGCTTCAGGTACAATAAACCGAGCCCTTTAAAAATATCCGCATTTTTCGGCTCCAGCTTAGAGGCATTTTTTAAAGCTGCTTCATACTCCTGCTCCGCCAAACCGCTTTTATTCAAAGAGGCATAAATAATTGCCAATATCGCATGCGGCTCAGTACTCTCAGGGTCCAGCTTAATGCAAATATTAAGCTCATTAATTGCCTGCTCCAAGCTTCCCTTTTTTACCTAGCTTGAAGCCAGCCCTAAATGGATTTCCGCGGCATTATCTGAATCCAAAGCCCGGCGGTATTCATTGATCGCTTTGTCAATATCTCCGAGGTCTTCATAAAAGACCCCCATGATATAGTGGGTCAACCCCCCGCTATCCCTTTTCTCCAAAGCAAAACAATTCGTGCTTAAAGGCGAAAAACCTGTTACGCACAAAAGCAAACCGAAGGCAATATATCGGAGGCAACCGGACATTTTAACGGCCTTCCGGTTAACCCCAGGCTCTCTTCTTCAAGTGACGAAGACGACGACGCATCTTTTTTCTCTTATGAGTGCGTATCTTTCTTCGTTTTCTTTTCTTGCCGCAAGGCATTTTTGACTCCTAGTTATAAGGCAGAGGTAAAGGTATAGGTAAAGAAAAGCTTTTCTATACCTGTACCTCTACCTATACCTCTTATTAATATATTACTTTATTTAGCGGGTACTCAATGATCCCTTCCGCTCCCGCCTTCTTAAGTTCTGGAATCAAAACACGGACAACTTTTTCATCTATTATGGTTTCTATCGCAAGCCAGCCGTCTTCGGATAACCCGGAGATCGTCGGCTTTTTTAAAGCGGGAAGTTTAGCCAATACCTTATTTAAGTCGCCTTTTCTGACGTTCATTTTCAAACCGACTTTTTCTTCCGCGGATATAGCACCCTTTAAAAGGAGCGCGATCTCTTCCATCTTGGATTTCTTCCAAGCGTCTTTATAAGAGACTTCATTGGCTATGAATTGGGTTGTTGATTCACAAAGGGTGGCGATCTCGATAAGCTTATTCGCCTTTAAAGACCTTCCGGTTTCAGTAAGCTCGACGATAGCATCAACTAATCCCGCGCTCACCTTGACCTCAGTAGCCCCCCAACTAAACTCTACCTCAACCTTAACCTTATTTTTTGCAAAATAATCTTTTGTAACGCTGACCAACTCAGTGGCGATACGCTTACCGTCTAAATCCTTTATAGTCTTGATCCCCGAATCCTGAGGAACAGCTAAAACCCAACGCACCTTGTTCAAGCTCTGCTTGGCATAGATCAAATCGGTAACCCTGACCACATCCGATTTATTCTCTAATATCCAGTCGTTACCGGTGATCCCGCAATCAAGCGCCCCGTCCTGTACATAACGGGACATCTCCTGCGCGCGCAGCAATACCGGTTCTATCTGTGCATCATCAATAGACGGAAAATACGAGCGCTCGCTGGATAAATTAACGTTAAATCCGGCTTTTTTGAAGATTTTAAAGGTAGACTCCTGAAGGCTGCCTTTGGGTAAACCTAATTTTAAGACTTTAGTTTTCATTCTAAACTATCCTTTTGATTTATAATGTTTTACTGTTTCTTTCCCTGATTGCCTTAACCCACACGGCTTATAATTATATCCGCAGATTAACGGTTTGTAAAGGGAAAATGTTTAGCGCGTCTGGCTTGGTTTGTTCTCGCAGCACCGCTCGGATTTCCCCAGCGTGGAAATCCTCGCTCGGCGAAAATTCTCGCTCGCCCAAACAGGTTGATGAAGGGGCACCTTGCCCGCTCGAATTTTCAACGTGCTGCTCGAATCAAACCAATCCAGCCGCTTTACGTAGTAGGGAAAATTGGTTGCAAAACCAACTATTTTGATTATAATGGCTATATTACTTTCTAAGGAGGATTAACATGCTTAAAGTTCTACGCAATAAGAAAACAGCGAGAAAGATATGGTTAGGCTTAGCAATAATCATCGTACCGGCATTTACACTTTGGGGTTTCAGCGGTGCTTTCCGCAGCAAAGAAGAAAATCCTATTGTAGGTAAATTATTCGGCAGGAATATTTCTACCCTTGAATTCAAAGAGGCGGTAGACGCCGTAAGGATACAGGCAATAATGCGGTTTGGCGACAGATACCAGGAAATGCAACAATACCTTAATTTCGAGACTGAAGCCTTAAACAGGCTGATATTGCTTCATGAGGCGAAAATACGCAGAATCAGGGTTAGCGATAAAGAGGTTATAGACCAGATCGAAAGTTATCCCTTTTTCAGGGTCAAGGGGCAATTTGACACAAAAAAT
>Ga0265316_10000587_pt1 | contig 40735 bp, 32 predicted proteins | sample 4522metaG_FD_202092 | JGI IMG/M metagenome (GOLD analysis project Ga0265316, IMG submission 202092) | Rhizosphere microbial communities from Carex aquatilis grown in University of Washington, Seatle, WA, United States - 4-5-22 metaG | ecosystem: Host-associated > Plants > Roots > Rhizosphere >... | reverse complement strand
CGCTGTCGAGCCCCGCGGCGTGGAGCCGCTCGAGCACGGCTCGCATGCCCAGGCTCTCGATACGCGCGATGTGCAAGATCTCTTCCGGGGAAAGCGCGTGGAGTCCCAGCGAAAACTCGCGCTTGATCCAGCGAAACAGGTCTTCGTACCACTCGATGCGAAGTCCCGGATGGAGACCGCCTTGAAGCAGAATCTGAACGCCGCCTGCGTCGACGACTTCCTTCAGCTTCTTGGCGAGCTGCTCGCGTGTGAGCACGTATCCTTCGGGGTGTCCTGGGGGGCGGTAAAAGGCGCAGAAGCGACAACTCGTCGTGCACACGTTCGTGTAGTTGACGTTTCGATCGACGATGTACGTGACGACGCTGTGCGGGTGCTTCCGCTTTCTTACGGCGTCTGCAGCTAGACCGAGATCGAACAGCGAGGCTTCGTCGGCGAGCCGTTCCCCCTCGGCGGCGCTCAGCCTTTCGCCTTCCGCGGCGCGCGAGAGGATCGCGTCGAGCCCGGGCAAGGTCGCCCCATTGCGCCGATCGTCGTCGAAGAATCGCACCCGGGCGCGCGGAAGAAGTCCGGCGCTCGCGGCGTCGTCGTAGAAACGCTCGAGGCCCCGCCGCTCGTCGTCCCCGAGGTCGTAGCGAATCGCCTCGCGGAGGTAGGACCGGAGCGACGCGGAAGACAGCCCGGTGCGCGCGGCATGCTCGTCGGCGAGGGCGTCGCGCCGCTCGAGCCCGACCGCTTTCGCGGCGGTCAAGAGGCTCTCGTCGCCGGACGACAGGACGCCCTTCGGCCCGCACCACGCGGCGAAGACGAACGGCAAACCGGTGAGCTCCCACCAGGCGAGTCCGAGATCGAGCACGTGAGGAAAGCGGCCTTCGATCTCGAGCGCGGGGTCTCCGATGATCAGCGCGGCGCGTGCCCCGGAAACAGTGGCGATCGCGTCCCTGGCCGTAGCACCGAGAAGCCGAGGCTCGCGCCCGCGCGAGCGAGCGCGAAGAACGAGCCTGGCGAGGACGACGCTCGTGCGAGAAGACAAGTCCACCGCCAGCTCGTCGATCGTGTCGATCGGGCGCTCGGCCACGATTGAGATACTTCGCACGGCCCCGCGCGCGCCGATGGCGCATCCCCGGACGACCCGCAGGTCTCCGATGGTCGCCGCAGCCGCGACCGGCATCAAGGCGAAGTCGGCCTCGCCCTCGGCGACGCGCCGCGCGACTTCGCTCGGCGACCCGCATTCGAGACGCAGGCGCGAGCTGGCGGGTTCTCGGTCCAGTCCTTCGTAGAGCGGCCGAGCGTTCAAGTAACCGACGGCCGCGGCCCGCAACCTTTCACCCTGCCCAATCACGACAGCACCTCCAAGTGCTTGGTCGCCTTGCGGTCCCGCACGTTCACGGCCGCCTCCGGCACGGACGCACGCGGATGCTCGCGAAGCACGTTGTAGAGCGACCCGCGCTCGACGGGGATGCGTCCGGCCTCTTGGATGAGGCGGACGATCTGCTGGGCCGTCAGGGCGCCCGGGGATCGCGTTCCCGCGGCGCGATAGATCGTCTCGTGCACGATGGTGCCGTCGATGTCGTCCGCGCCGAAGCAGAGCGCTATCTGGGCCACCTCCGGCGTCATGCTGACCCAGTAGGCCTTGACGTGGGGCACGTTGTCGAGGAGGAGGCGTGAGACCGCGATGGTCCGCAGCGCGTCGATCGCGGTGGGCGCGGGCAGGTTGCGCATTCCGTTGCCGTCCGGGTGGAAGGCGAGCGGAATGAACGCCTGAAAGCCCCCGGTCTCATCCTGGAGCGCGCGGAGCCGCAGGAGATGATCGACGCGATGTTCGAAGGTCTCGATGTGACCGTAGAGCATCGTCGCGTTGGTGCTCATGCCGAGGCGATGCGCGATGCGGTGAACTTCGAGCCACTCGTCGGCGGTCGCTTTGTCGTGGGCGATGCGTGTGCGCACGGCGGGGTGAAAAATCTCGGCGCCGCCGCCCGGTAGGCTGTCGAGCCCGGCGGAGCGTAGCCGTTCGAGAACCTCGCGGTACGTCATCCCGTAGTGCGTCGCGAAGAAGTGGATCTCGACTGCGGTGAAGCACTTCATGTGGACGTCGGGCTTGATGCGCTTGAAGCCGGCGAGAAGCTCCTCGTAGTAAGAAAATGGCAGACCCGGGTGAAGGCCATTGACGATGTGGATCTCGCCCGGAGGGTCGTCCATGCGTTCCTCGAGTTCGCGCCAGGCGTCCTCGACGCGCATCGTGTGCGCGCCCGGGGCTCCTTCTTCGAGTTTGGCGAACGAGCAGAAGAGGCACGACGCGACGCACACGTTGGTGGTCTCGATGCGCATGTTCCGATTGAAATACGTGCGATCGCCGTGACGCCGCTCGCGTCCCTCGTTGGCGAGGCGCCCCACGGAAACGACGTCGGGGTGGCGGAACAGCGCGAGACCGTCGTCGAACGACAGTCGCTCGCCGGCGTGAAGCTTTTGGACAATCGCGTCGAGCATCGATTTTCTCCTAGATCGACATCGCTTCGTCGACGGCCTCCACCGACCCGTCGGAGCCGACGAAGACGGGAATGCGTCCGCTGCGGCGAACGAATCCCGCGAGCTCTTTCTTCTTCACGAGGTCGGCGGCCTGCAGCCGCGACCGCTTGCCGACCCCGATCCGCTCGCCCTCCGCGAACGGCAATCCCCGCTTGCTGGCGATATGCCCGGCGAGCTCGTTTGCGCCGAAGCCGAGCCCCACCTGGGCCAGTTCCAGACCGCAGCGCGTCCAGTCGATGCGAACGCGGGCGCTCGGGGGTCCGGTCACGCGCGCGACCGCGATCTCGCGAAGCAGCTCGAGCCCGGTGAGCCGTTCGTCGTCTCGGGGCAGGAGGAGTGCGCCCGTATCTCGTTCGGGCGGCGGGGCGTAGATGCGGACCTGGTCGCCGACCTCGTCGCGCCTTACGCGGTCCGCGAGGGCTCCGAGCGCCAGGAGGTCGGCGCCGCGCAGCAGCGCGACGCCGGCTTCGTCGATCGTTCCCGCGCGTCGCGACGCGAGGACGCCCGCGAGCCCCGCCGCGGCAATGGCGCGTTCGACGAGCGCGCTCAACGTTGGCCCCAGCGCCGCACGAGGTCGTGGTCGAGGCCGAGATGATCGAGGATGCGCGCCACCACGGTGTCGATGGCCTGGTCCAGCGTTTCGGGCTTGCCGTAAAACGAGGGCATCGCGGGCAGCACGAGCGCGCCCGTGCGCGCGAGAGAGGCAAGGTTTTCGAGGTGCACGACGCTGAGAGGCGTCTCGCGCGGAACGACGATCAGGGTACGACGTTCTTTTATCATCACGTCCGCCGCCCGCGTGAGGAGCGTATCGGAGATCCCGTGGGCGATGCGCGCGACGGTGCCCATGGAGCAGGGCACGACGACCATCGCGTGCCATCCGGCGCTTCCACTGGCGAAAGGCGCGCGGTAGTCGCGTACGCCCCAAATCGGGTGACCAATCTGCTCGCGCACGTCGCCGCCGCACTCGAGCGCCCAGACTTCGGGCGCAGTCTGCGAGACGCACACGCCGAGTTCGACGTCGTTGCGCGGACCCATCACGCCAAGCAGCCGGCGCGCATAAGGCGCACCGCTCGCGCCGGTGATTCCGACGACGATCTTCTTTCTCACGGCGCCACCTCGGCGCGCACGATCGATGCAACCCCGAGCGTCAAGTCAGTGCCACGAATTGCCGCGAATCCGGCCGTCAGGAGCAGGCGCTCGTACTCACGACGGGTGAGAAACCCCGCCATGCTCCGCGCGAGGTAATCGTACGCGGGCCGATCTCCGGACAGCCAGCCCCCGAGCGCGGGAAGCACGAACGACGCGTACGCGCGATGGAACGCTCGGGTCAAAGGCCTCGCCGGCCTGAACAGCTCCAGGGTGACGAACACGCCTCCGGGGCGGAGCACGCGCAGCACTTCCCGCGCTCCAGCCAGGGGGTCGGCGAGGTTTCGGATCCCGAATCCGCAAACGACGGTCGAAAAGGAAGCGTTCTCGAACGGCAGCGCCGCCGCGTCCGCGACCACGATTTCGGCTCGCGGGGCTTTGTTCCGTCCGGCGTCGAGCATTGCGGGCGCGAAATCCACGGCAACGATTCGATCGGCAGGGCGGAGGCGTGCGAGGGCCGCGGTCAGATCCATCGTTCCGGCGCAGAGGTCGAGGACCGGCCCCGGTGGAGCGCCGGCCACCTCGGCCACCGCCCGAGCGCGCCAGCGTCGATCGATGCCCGCCGACATCAGCCGGTTGAGAAGGTCGTACGTCGGCGCGATGCGGTCGAACATGCTTCGCGCGGCGCTCTCGTGCCGCGCCTCCGCGCCGCGACGTGCCGCGACGTGCGGAATCGGTGCCGGCGACTCGGTCACGTCCGCGCCTTCTGTAGGAGGTCGCGCGCGATGTCGAGCACGCGCGCCACGTTACCGCGTTCACTGGCGCCGTTGGCCCGGCCGGCAGGTGCCTTCGTCCGCGAGTCGACACCGAGCTCGGGCCACATCGCTTCGACGCGTGCCGCGACGTCCGGACTCACGCGACATGGCTCCGGCCAGTCGCGGGCATAGCCCTCCTCGCGCCACTTGCCCGTTCCGTCGATGCAAACTTTGCTTCCCCAAAGGGCCTGGTTGGCGCCGTGATCGAGCTGGTCGATAGGTCCGTCCACGAACGCGAAATCGCGCTTGGGATCGAGGTTTGCCAAGAGACGCCAGGCCACCTGTCCCAGGTCTTGCACGTCGACGTCGTGGTCGACGACGCAGATGACCTTTGAAAAGGACATTTGGCCTGAGCCCCAGAGACCATGCGCGACGCGCGCCGCATGAAACGGGTATTGCTTCTTGATCGACACCAAGACGAGGTTGTGAAAGGCGCCCTCGACCGGCAGGTTCATATCGACGACTTCGGGAAAGAGCATGCGCAAAAGAGGCAGAAACAGGCGCTCGGTCGCTTTTCCGAGCCACGCATCCTCCATCGGCGGCGGCCCCACGACCGTCGCCGGGTAGACGGCGTCCGCTCGATGCGTCACCGCAGTCACGTGAAAGCGTGGGAAGCGGTCCACCGGCGTGTAGTAGCCGGTGTGGTCGCCGAAGGGCCCTTCGAGCGCGAGATCTTCGCGAGGATCCACGTACCCCTCGAGCACGAAGTCGGCCTCGGCGGGAACATCGAGATCGACGGTCTTGCACCGCACCGTTCCGACCGCGCGCTTCCGAAGAAACCCGGCGAACATCCACTCGTCGATCCCGTCGGGCAGCGGGGCCGTCGCCGCGTACGTTAGCGCCGGATCACCCCCCAACGCCACGGCCACATCCAGGCGCGGCAGGCCCATCTCGCGGGCACGGCGGAAATGGCGGGCCCCGGTCTTGTGCACTTGCCAGTGCATCGCGGTGGTTCGGGCGTCGAGCTTTTGCATACGGTAGCAACCGACGTTGCGCGTGCCGGTTTCCGGATCGCGCGTCACCACCTGCGGCAGCGTGATGAACGGACCGCCGTCCTTGGGCCAACACGTCAGGATGGGCAGACCATCCAAGTCGACGTCGCTGCCGGTGCGCACGACGTCTTGACACGGTGCGCGGGCAGCTGTGCGCGGGGGAACGTGGGCGAGCTCCGGAAGCTTGAGCGCCATTTGCGCGAGCTCGCGGGCGCTCGCCGGAGCTCGCGTGCGGACCAGGTCCTCGATTGCGCGAGCGTGCTCGTCGAGATCCTCGACGCCCAGGGCGAGCGACATTCGCCCTCGCGTGCCAAAAGCGTTGATCAGGAGGGGAAAGCTCGCGCCGACGACATTCTCGAAAAGGAGCGCGGGGCCGGCCGCCTTCATCACCCTGTCGGCGATGGCCGCCGCTTCGAGATGAGCCTCGACGCGCCGTCCAATGCGCACGAGCTCACCGCGCTGCTCGAGCGCACGAACGAACGCGCCCATGCCGTCCCACGCCATCGCGCCTCCAAACAACTTTCAAAATGATTTGAACGCAGAGCTTGTAGGCTTGCCCACAGCACCCGTCAAGGCGGCCCAAAGCCATGAAGCCCGGAGATCACCCCGATTTCTACCGCCTACCCGCACCCGAGGGACGAACGCGCGAGAGCACCATCCGTCTCGACGCGCACGGTCGGTTCTGGCACGACGGACGGCCGGTCGAGCATGCCGCGCTGGCTGCGGCGCTTCACTCTTGGATCGGCCGCCATCCCGACGACGGCCGCTACATCCTGACGAATGGCTACGACTGGACGTACTTCACGGTCGACGATGCCCCTTACTGCGTTCGCGCGATCCGCATCGAGCCCGAGCGCATCGTGCTGGTCCTGAGCGACGGAACCGAGGAGGCGCTGGATTCGGAGGAGGCGCGGATCGGCGCGGATGACGCCCTCTACGCGATGGTCAAGCGCGACGCGGCGTCAGGACCTTACGAGGCCAAGTTCACACCCCACGCCCAGGCAGCGCTCGCCCCGGCGCTTGTCGAGGGCGACCCGCCGCTTTTGCGCATCGGAGGACGCCTGCACGCGGTCGGAGCGAAAAGGACGCGCTTGGGGTAGGATGGCCCCACTCCGGAATGCGCCTGCTCATCGCCGACAAGCTTCACCCGCGCGCAATCGAAGAGCTACGGACGTTGCCGCTGGAGGTGGTCTACGAGCCCGAGCTCACGAAAGAGAGCCTGGAAAAGAGCCTCCACGGCGTAGGCGTGCTCGTCGTCCGGTCGACCGAGGTGACCGAATCCGCGATCGAGAACGCCAAACAGCTCAACCTCATCGTGCGAGCGGGTGCGGGGTACAGCACAATCGATGTGAGAGCGGCGAGCCGGCGCGGCATCTACGTCGCCAACTGCCCGGGGAAGAATGCGGCCGCCGTCGCCGAGCTCGTTTACGGGCTGATGATCGCGCTCGACCGCCGGATTCCCGACGCCGTTGCGTCGCTCCGGGCCGGAAGATGGGAGCGACAGGAGTTCAGCAAGGCTGAGGGCCTGCACGGAAAAACGCTCGGAATCGCGGGGCTCGGGGCGATCGGGCGAGAGGTTGCCCTGCGGGCGCGCGGCTTCGGGCTGAGCGTGGTCGCCTGGAGCCGTTCGCTGACGCCGGCGCGTGCGGCGGAGCTTGGGGTTGCGCACGCGGGATCCATCGAGGAACTCGCGTCGAGGTGCCAGATTCTGTCGCTTCACCTCGCGCTCGTCGAACGCACGAAGCAAATCGCGAGCCGGCGGGTCCTCGGCCTACTCCCTGAACGAGCGATCGTCATCAACGCCGCTCGCGCAGACCTCGTCGACAACGAGGCTCTTCTCGAGGCGGTCGAAAAGCGAGGCTTCCGGGTCGGTCTCGACATTTATCCCGACGAACCGCGCGGGTTGCGGACCTTTCCTTCGCCGGAGATCTTCCGGTCGTACGCATCCGGCGGCCTGGTCTACGGAACCCCGCACATCGCCGCCGCGACGGACCAGGCTCAGCTCGCCATCGCAACGGAGACGGTGCGTGTCATCCGGTCGTTCCTGCACGAAGCCACGGTTCCGAACGTCGTCAACGTATCCTCGTCGTCAGCCGCTCGATTTCACCTCGTCATCCGCATGATGGACAAGATCGGGACCTTCGCGAACGTTTTGGCCGTACTGAAGCGCCACGGGATCAACGTCGAAGAGGTCTCGAACACGGTCTTCGAGGGCGGGGGCGTCGCCGCGTGCGCGAAATTGCGCCTTCTTTCCAGGCCGACCGAGGCCTGCCTGGCGGAGATCAAAGCGTTCCACGAAGTCCTGCACGTCGACCTCGTAACGCTGCCGATGCTCGCGTGATCGCCTGGGGCCGCGCGATCCTTCTTCTTTGCGCGTTCGGAGCATGCAAGGCAAGGCCGCTCGGCCGAACGGCCGACGCGGGCGCGGAGCTCGTCGACGCGGGCCCGCCGCGCCGCGAACCGGCGGCGCTCGTCGTGGATGCGTCGCCGCCCCCGGACGACACCGTTCTCCCGTCGACCAGCGACGAGCTCGTCGCACGCACCGGGCATCTCCTCGAGGCGATCTCGCGGGACGACGCAACGCTCGCGAGCGACATTCTCTTTCCCCGGGATGGCTGGCTCCTGACCCGCGACGCTCCGGACCCGGGCAAAGACTGGGAGACCCGCGTGGCGACGCCCTTCCGGAAGGGAGTGCACTCGCTCTGGCGGCAGCATCGCGCGATCGACCATGCCCAGGTCGTGTCCCTCGTCCTCGGGGGCGCAATCCGGCAAACGACGCCGCGCAAGCACGGCTGGAAGAAGGTCTTGTGGACCACGAGCGATTCGCGTCTCACGTTCGTCGCCGACGGCCGCACGCGCGCCGTCACCATCCACGAGATGGTGGCGTGGCGCGGCGCCTGGTACGTGACTCGGCTGTAGCTCCGGAGCGCAGATTTCCGCGAAAGAAGAAGGCTAACGCCGAGACCTCTCCGCCTCGATCTCAGCCAGGATCTGCTCGACACGCATCGTGCCCTCCAACCCGTCGTCGAAGAAGAAACGAAGTTCGGGTGCGTGACGCAACCGGAGCCGATGCGCCAACTCTCTCCGAAGCATCCCCGACGCGCGACCGAGAGCATCCACGACGGTCCGGCGTCGCTCCGCGTCGCTTCCTCCATCGAGAAGTCTCACGTTCACTCGAGCGCTCCTGAGGTCCGCCGAGATTTCGACGCGCGTCACGATCGCACCAGCAGCGCCAGGATCTTTCACGTCGCCGGCTACGAGGAGGGTGGCCAGCTCCACACGAATCGCCTCGGCGACGCGGCGTGCGCGCGTTCCGTGCTCGGCGCTACTCATCTTCGCCTCCGTACATCTCGTCGCCGATCGGGACGAGCTCCGTCTCGCGATCGGTCAGCACGGCTTCTTCCTGAGTCTCGGCGACGCGCGCCACTTGCTCGAGCACCGAGTCGCAGACCCCAGCCTCCCCGGAAACGACGCTCACGCCGAAAACCGCGCGCTGAAGCTTGTCCTGCGCGCCGACTTCGGCGATCGAGACGTCGAAGTGGGCGCGCACCCGGTCGCGAAACTTACGCACCACCCGGCGCTTGTCCTTGAGCGACCGGGCGTGCGGGACGTGAAACGTGAGGCGCAGGACTCCAACGAACATCAGAGCCTCTGCTTGATCTCCTCCACCTCGAAGCACTCGATGAGATCTTTCTCCTTGAGGTCGTTGTAGCCCTCGAGACTGATCCCGCACTCGAAGCCCTCGAGGACTTCTCGCACGTCGTCCTTGAATCGCTTGAGGCTGGCGACCTTGCCCTCCCAGACGACGACCCCTTCGCGCACGAGCCGCACCTTGCCGCTTCGCACGATCTTGCCTTCGATGCACATGCACCCGGCGACGGCCGTTCCCTTGACCTTGAAGATCTGGCGCACCTCGGCTTTGCCCTGCTGCTTCTCTACGAGCGTCGGAGGAAGCAAGCCCTCCATCGCTCCCTTCACGTCCTCGAGAGCGTTGTAGATAATCGAGTACATCCGAATCTCGATCTTGTTCTCCTCGGCCAGAGCCGCCGCCTTGCCAGCGGGTCGGACGTTGAAGCCGACGATGATCGCCTTGGAAGCGATCGCGAGGTTCACGTCGCCCTCGGTGATCGCCCCGGCGGCCGCGTTGATGACCGACAGCTTGACCTTCTCGCTCGACAGCTTCGCCAGCGCGTCGGCGAGCGCCTCCACCGACCCCTGCACGTCGCCCTTGATGATGACGCGCAACTCTTCCTGACCGCTCTCGGCGATCCGCTTCGATAGCTCCTCGAGCGACACCTTGGCCGTGGCGGGGATGACGTTCTTGGCCATCTTTCCGCGCCGGCTCTCGGCGATTTCTTGAGCCTTCTTCGGGTCTTTCACCGCGTCCATGCGGTCGCCCGCGTTCGGCACTTCGCTCAGGCCCAAGATTTCGACGGGCGTCGCCGGACCCGCCTCTTGAAGCTGCTTGCCATGCTCGTTGGTCATGGCGCGCACTTTCCCGAAGCCCGCTCCGGCCAGCACGAAGTCACCGACGCGGAGCGTTCCGTCCTGAACCAGCACGCGGGCGACCGGACCGCGACCGCGATCGAGCAACGCCTCGAGGACGGTGCCGCTCGCCGCCCGGTTGGGGTTGGCCTTGAGCTCGAGAAGCTCGCTCTGGAGGGCGATCGACTCGAGCAGGCGATCCACACCCTCGCCGGTGACCGCGCTGACGTTCACGAACAGCGTGTCGCCGCCCCAGTCGTCGGGGACCAGACCCTGCTCGACGAGCTCCCGCTTCACCCTCTCAGGGTCGGCGTTCGGCTTGTCGATCTTGTTGACGGCGACGATGATCGGGACCTTCGCCGCCTTGGCGTGGGCGATCGCCTCTTTCGTTTGCGGCATCACGCCGTCGTCCGCCGCGACGACGAGGACGACGATGTCGGTCACGCTGGCCCCGCGAGCGCGCATCTGCGTGAAGGCCTCGTGGCCAGGTGTGTCGAGGAAGACGACCGTGCCGTGCTTCGCGGCAACCTTGTAGGCGCCGATGTGCTGCGTAATCCCTCCCGCCTCGCCCCCCGCGACATTGGCTTTGCGGATTCGGTCGAGGAGGCTTGTCTTTCCGTGGTCGACGTGACCCATGACGGTGACCACGGGGGGACGCATATCGCCGATCGGTTTCTCTTCGGCGGGCTTCTCCTCGTCGCCCCTCGCCTCTGCGATCGTTTGCTCTTCGCTCTTGCCGACGTCTTCGACGTCCCACCCGAATTCCCCGGCGAGGATTTTCGCCGTATCCGCGTCGAGGGTCGTGTTGATGTGGACGTTGCTCATCCCCATCGAAAGCAGCTTCATCAAGAGCTCGGTCGCCTTGAGGCTCATGCGCTGCGCCATCGTCTGAAGCGTCACGTCGTTCTCGATGCGGATGACCTTCTTGTGCGCGCTCATCTCCTGCGTGGAGACGATCGGCGGCTTGCGAGGCGGCATCGGACCGCTCATGCGGCGGCCTCCGGCGCCTCCCGGCGTGCGGCCCATCATCGGTCGGCCCGGCTGCTGACCGGGCGCGCGTACGTCGCGCCTCCCGCTCGGTGCTCCCACGGCGCCTGCGCGCGGGTCGTATTGCACACGGCGGGGCATGTTCGGCTGCGTCGAAGACGCGCCGCGCGACGACGAGCTCGACGTCGTACCCGGGGCGGGCATCGGCACGCCGGGACGCCCGGTCCAATACTCGACCCCTGTCTTCGGCGCCTGGGCAGCCTGGCTCGCTCGCTGGGCCGGCGGCTCGGGCGGGGCCATCGTGACAACGGGCGGGGGCGGAGGCGGCGGTGCGGCCGGCGGCGGCGCAACGGGCGCGGATGCCGGCGGCTCGCTCGGCTCCAGTGCGGGCGCCGGCGCGGCAGCGGCTGCGGCGTCGTCGGTGGGCCGCTCGACGATCGGCGCCGGGGGAGGAGCAGGCGGCTCGGGTGCCGGAGGAACCGGTGCGGGCTCGGCGGGCACCAGCGTGCGCGCGCTCACGCGGTCTTGGGGGGCCGGCGCGGGTTCCAGTACCCGTGCGCTCGGCCGCTCCTCGGGGACCGCGACTGGCGCGCTATCGGCGACGCTGCGAGCCCGTATCGGCGGCATCGCCGGCGTGCTCACGGGCTCTTGAATCCGCTCGGACGCGGGCGGGAGAGCCCCATCGCGTGCGGCAGGCGATTCGACGGCCGGATGACCGTTCGCGTCGGACGGGGCCACAGCGACCTCGTCGACAATCCGAATGGATGGCATCGGAGAAGACAGCGAAGGCGAGGAAGGGACTTCAGGGGGGACGGGCAACGACGAAGCCGGCTTTGCTACGGCGCGCCGCTTCAGCACGCCAGGCCGGATGCGCTCCTCGACGACGTCGTGGGTGCGTTGCTTCTCGAGGTGGCGCTTGACTCGCTCAACGGCCTCGGGCTCGACAGAGCTCATGTGGTTGCGCACCTCTGCAACACCGATGGCTTGAAAGAGCCCAACGACCTGTTTCGGGTCGAGGTTCAACTGCTTGGCCACCTCGTAGACACGAACCTTGCCGCTCATCGGGCCTCCGGACGTCTGCTGCATTCCGCACCTTCCCTCGCCGCCGCCGTTCCCGCATCGACCGCGGCGCGCATGAATTTGAGCTCGGATGCAATGCCGGCGTGGCGAACCGCACATAGTGCGACCGCTTCGCCGCCGAGCAAGACCCCGAGCTCATTTTTCGTCTTCCAGGCGATCGCACGACCGTCCGCGATTGCCCGCTCCACCTCGATGCTCTTTCGAATCGACCCCGCGTCGGTCGCGACGATGGCCAGCGGGGCGCCACCGGTGAGCGCCATTCGGGCGGCATCCGATCCGATGGCGAGCGAGCGGCTGCGCAAGGCGGCGAGGAGGAGCCCGACCATCCGCCTTTCGCACGCGACGGCGAGGGTGCGGCCGAGGTCGGCTCCGTCGACTCTCACGTTCGACTTGAACGCACGCGCCAGCCCACGCGGCGTTCGTCCGATGCATTCGGCTCGCGCGTGCACGTGTGCGCCGCGACCTCCCTGGATCGTGGCGTTGAAGACGATCTCGCCACCGGCGACGGCCAGCCGCAGCATGGCCGCCTTTTCGTCGCGGAGGCCGCAGCCCACGCAGGTGCGCGTGGTGCGCGGATTGTCGTGGGGTTGCTGGTTCATGGTCGCGGAATGCACTCGCCGATGGTTCCTTCTATTGCCTGAGTTGCTTCACGGGAGCGGGCGTCACGCCTGGGGTGGCGGGACCGCCTCGCGTGCCTTGGCCACCGCTTCGCGCCGGGCGGCCTCGATGGCCTTCGCCTCGCCGGTCAAGAAATGCTCGGCTCCTTGCTTGATCGCTCGTGCCTTCTTGATGCCGAGCCCGGTCTTGATTGCGAGCTTGTCCTCGTCTTCCCGCAGGATGTCTTCGACGGTCTTGTAGCCCGCGTCCTCGAGAAGCTGCACGGTTCGCTCGCCTACCCCGCGGATGAAAAGGAGCCGCTCTCGCTCGGTCAGCGGCTCGACCCGGGACGAAGCCGCACGGATACGCTCTTGGCGGAGGCGCTCCATCGTGCTCTCCGCGCTCGAACGAACCCGCCCGGCCACGTCGGCACCGCCGAGTCCGGGAATCGAGGCAAGCTCCTGTTCGCTGGCCTCGGCCAGCTCCTCCAGGGTGCGGAAGCCGAAACGATACATGCTCCGAGCGATCGCCTCGGATACGCCGTCGACCTGGAGGAGCTGCGCGACGGCTTCTTCCTCCATTTGCTTGAACTTGGCCTCGCTGATGATGTCGAGCTTCCAGCCCGAGAGCTGCGCCGCCAAACGGACGTTTTGTCCCTTGCGGCCTATGGCGAGGCTCAGTTTCTCGTCGGGCACGACGAGCTCCATTCGTCCGTCCGCTTCGTCCACGATGACTTTGCTCACTTCGGCGGGCTGGATGGCAGCGCACACGAAGCGGGCCGGATCGCGATCGTACGGAACGATGTCGATCTTCTCGCCGCGCAGCTCCTGCACGACCGCCTGCACGCGTGCTCCTTTCATTCCGACGCACGCGCCCACCGGGTCGACATCCGCGTCCCGACTGGTGACGGCGATCTTCGATCGAGCCCCGGACTCTCGCGCGCAGGCGACGATCTTGACGATGCCTTCGTAGATCTCGGGGACCTCGGCCTCGAAGAGCTTTTCGACGAGCCGGGGGTCGTTCCGGCTGAGAATCACCTGCGGGCCGCGCGCCTCGCGATCGATGTCCTTGACGTAGGCGACGATGCGGTCGCCGGGCCGATACGTTTCACGCGGCGTCTGCTCGCGGAAAGGGAGAATGCCCTCGGTGCGCCCGAGGTCGACGATGAGGTTGTTGCCCTTCTCGAAGCGGCGAACGACACCCTTGATGAGCTCTCCCTTTCGGTCCTTGAACTCGTTGAAGATGAGATCCCGCTCCTCGTCGCGCACCCGCTGAATGAGCACTTGCTTCGCCGTTTGCGCGGCGATGCGGCCGAACGCCTGGCGCGCCTGCTTGACCCGCAGGATGTCGCCGTAGTTCTTGTCCTGCTCCGACGCCCTCTTTGCGTCGGACGGGTGCCAGAAGATCTGAAAGCCGAGATCTTCGCCGAGCTCCGCCTCGAGGCCGAGCCTGTGAGCGTCCTCGAGAGCGATCTCTCGCTCTTCGTCCGCGACGTCGTCGACGACCGTCAAATATTGGAACAGGTCGACCTGCCCCGTTTCCTCGTTGAAGCGCGCTTCGAGCTCGCGATTCGCTCCGAACACGCTCTGGGCCGCTTTGAGGATTGCCTCTTCGACGGTCTTGACGAGTCTGGTCTTGTCGATCCCTTTGTCCTTTGCGACCATTTCGATCGCTTGGAGAAGGGTGACGTCTGAGCTGGGATGTTGCTGCTGGATTGCCATGGGTGCCCTCAGTGCTTCCTCTTGTCTTTGCCGCTGGAGCCGAACTCGAAGACGAGACGCGCGCTCTCGACCGACGAGAGCGGCACTTCGCGCGTCTGGTTGCCGAGTGCGACGCGGACCTTGCCCTCGGAGACTCCATCGAGCGCCCCGACCAGGACACGCTGCCCGTCGACCGCCTCGCGCAGCTTGAGCTTCGCCTTTTGGCCCGCGAATCGGGCGAAGTCTTTCTCGTTTCGAAGCGTGCGCTCGACGCCGGGCGAGCTCACCTCGAGGCGATACGTATGCGCGATGAGATCGGCGACGTCGAGCGCCGGGCTGAGATCGCGGGAGACGTTCGCGCACAGCTCGAGATCGACCGCTGCGTCGCGGGTGGAAAGGTTGTTCTCCGCTGCGCCCGCTTTCTCGACGTAGATGCGAAGGACCCAGGCCCCGCGATCGGGCTTGAGCTCCATGTCCACCACCTCTGCGCCGTGCGCGCGGGCGATCGGCTCGACGACGCGCTCGAGCGCGGCGCGATCGGTTCCATGGAGGGGGCTCGTGGTACTGGACATCGTTGGTCTCGTGACGAAAAAAAACGCGGGCCCCGGATTGGGGTCCCGCGTGTTTGAAAACCGCCAAACTGGGCGTGACACCCTACCGCCGGGCAGAGCGGTGATCAAGGTCTGCTTTCGACTCCCACGCGGGAGTCGCGTTTTGGCGCCCCGCGCCATATCCGAGGGAAGGGGAACCGAAAGAAAAAGCTCCCCGTCCCGACCTCTATCTTCCACGCTTCCACGCTTCGGCTTAGAACCCCGGCAGCGGGTTTCGCTTCGGCGGAGCTCCGGGCGCCGGTGCGCCGCCCTCCTTGTCGAGGATGATGAATTGCACGCGCCGATTCTTCTGGCGCATCTGCTGGGTGATGTTCGGAACGAGTGGCTTTTCCTGACCGTAGCCCTTCGCCGCAAGCCGCTCCGCCTGGACGCCGTGCTGCACGAGCCACGCCCGGACCGCCTCGGCGCGCTGTTCACTCAGGATCATGTTGTGATCCGCCGTCCCGCTGTTGTCCGTGTGTCCTTGTACTTCGACGCGCCGGATCTCGGAATGCCGGATGACCGTGTCGGCGATCTCGGTCAGAAGACCGAAGGACTCCGGCAAGATCACCGCGCTGTCGAGGGCGAATTGGACCTGCTGCTTGATGGTGATCTCGTTGGCGGTCACCTGCACGCTCCCCTGCTTCGGCTTCGGGCGCAGAATCAAGTCGACCGAGGCGTCCTGCCGCGGCTTCACCTCCGTGGGCGCGACGAGCACGAGGTAGCCGTCGGCCACGACGCTCAGCTCCGCCGCTCCCGGGGCGACGTTGTCGAACTTGAAGCCGCCCGAGGAATCCGTCGTGAGACGGAGTTCCTTTTTCTGTACGTCGGTCAGCGAGACCGGGACGCCGCCGAGCGGCTGGCTCGTGTCGGCGTCGCGCACGTGACCCGAAACGCTGCCCACGCGCGGGAGCGCCTCGAGCGGGCAGTCGATTGTCACGTCGCCCCCTTCCTTGGGAACGTTCGCCTCGCAGGCGCCGGGCTTGTAGCCCTCCGCTTTGATGTCGTAGGTGTACTGGCCGGGCGGCACCGCGTCGCCGAACTTGCCATCGGCCGCGGTCGCGAGCGGCGGTAGCGCCTGATCGTGGTAGGAGGCGATGGCGCCGGCGACGGGAGTGTTCTTGTCCTTCTCGTGGACGAAGCCGACGACCCGGCCCAAGAGCGACCCTTTCTCGACGACCTTCTCGACGAGCTTGGTCTTGACGACCGGCGGGCGCTCCCAGGTGTCGACCGACCAGCCTGCGCCGAGAAAGATCGTCCACGGCGGAATCGGCTGAAGCTCTTCGACGAAGTCGCTCGTGCCCGAAAGGCCGATATCGATTGCCGCGAGGAGCGAAAACCCACGCTTCCACGGGAAGAAGCGGCTTCCGATCGTCAGCGTCGAGGGCGCGAACTGATCGTTGGCCATGCAATTATCTTTGCTGGGGTTCCTTATTTTGCACTGGTACCCTTGTCGGTTGATCGGGATCAGAATCTTCGTTTCGACGAACGGACGGACGCGCTCTTCGGCCGCGAAGAACTCCGCGCCCGCGAAGAAATCGAAGTGGTCGACGCGGTTGACTCCGAGCCCGTAGCGCTCGATCCGGGTGACTGGTTGCGGGACGGGGGAGTTGGCCGCGCGCCCGCGCGCTTGCTCGGTGTCGGCGACCACGTCTCCGGTATTGTCGAGCGAGTAGACGGCATTCAGGCTGACGCGAAGCGGGACGTGAGACTCGAGGCCGCGCAAATCGACGGTTCCCAAACCTCCGAACTTCGCGCTCGTGCCGCTGCCGTCGAGACCCACCTTCCCGGTATTGTTGATGAGCCAGAGCTCGGTGAAAAGGCCGAGGTGCACGACGTCGCCCACGGGCGCGACGTACTTGACGCCAAGGTTGCTGTCGCCCAGGACCTGTAAGAGCGGCGGGGTGTTCGCGTTGTCGCTGTTCGCGTATGCGCTCGTCGAGAGGTAACCCTCGAACGTGCCGGCGCCGATGTTGAAGAGCGAAGCTCCGAGCGACAGCGTTCCGCCCGTGTGGTTGAGCGTGTCGCTCGTGATCGAACCCGGCGTGCCGGTCTTGGCCGGGCAAGGGAACGACGTGGTGCAGAGAAAGCCCGCCGAGAACCACTCTCCAACGAAGTTGACGCGGAACTGCCCTGGCGCGCCGCTCTGCGCATGCTGCGTCTTGAGAAGGCCGACGCCGCCCGTGATCGTGTTCGACTCGTTGACGAGCCCATCGCGATCGGCCCACTCGGCCTTCTGCGCCGCGTCTTCCGCGTCATCCGCCGATTGCGCGGCGCCGGCGGGAGTGCCCTCCGCTGCTGCCGGCGCAGCCTCCGCGGGCGGCGCGCCGTCGGCCGGCGCGGCCGTGGTGTCCGCGGGAACCGCCGCGCCGGGAGCCGCGGAAGGCGCGGCAGCGGGGGGGGCGGCCGCGGGAGCGGCAGGGGGCGGGGGCAGCGCCGGTTGCGCACGAGCACTGCCGGCGAGGGACAGAGCGACAGCGGCGGCCAAAAAGGCAAGGTAAGCAGATCGAAGGGAGAAGCAACTCATGAGGACTTTCTCCAGGTGCGTTGGCGGCGGCGGGCTTTTGGACCTGAGCCTTTTATCATCAAGTCGCGACGATTCTCTACAACGCTGTAAGCTGCAGCGTTCATTAGGTGCCTTCGATGCCTCACCGTGGTCGCATCCTCATCGTCGATGACGAATCGAACGCGCGCTCGGCTCTAAACGAGATCCTGCGCGAAGAGGGTTACGCGACCGAAACGGCCGCAGACGGTTTCAAGGCGCTCGGAAAACTCGACGAGTTCGCGCCCGACGTCATCTTGACAGACCTCAAAATGCCCGGACTGGACGGGATCGCGTTCATGGAAAAGGCGCGTAGCGCTGCGCCCGGGGCGGTGTTCGTCGTGATGACGGCTTTCGGGACGATTTCGAGCGCCGTCGATGCGATGAAGAAGGGCGCAGAGAATTACCTGCTCAAACCGCTCGACCCGGACGCGCTCGGTGCAATCGTCGAGCGCGCGATGGAGAAGGCACACCTGATTCACGAGACGCAGCGGCTGCGCGATCGGCTGCGCGAGCGCAACGCATTCAGCCACATCGTCTCGAGCGACCCGAAGATGCAGGCGGTTCTCGATCTCGTGGCACAGATCGGCCCTAGCCGGGCGAGCGTTCTCGTCACGGGCGAAAGCGGCACCGGCAAGGAGCTGGTCGCGGAAGCAATCCACTTGGCGAGCCCGCGAGCAAAATCGGCTTTCGTTCGCCTGCATTGCTCGGCCCTCGGCGAATTGCAGCTCGAGAGCGAGCTCTTTGGCCATGAGCGAGGCGCGTTTCCCGGGGCAGTGGCCCCGCGCGACGGGCGGCTTCTGCAGGCCGACGGCGGAACGCTCTTCCTCGACGAAATCGAGGAACTGTCGCCGTCAATCCAGGTCAAGCTACTCCGCTTTCTCCAGGAGCGAACGTTCGAGCGCGTCGGCGGTCACGAGGCGGTGCGAGCGGACGTCCGGGTCATCGCTGCGACGAATCGCGACCTAGTCGCGGAGATCTCGGGCGGGACCTTCCGAGATGACCTTTTCTACCTGCTCAATGTCGTCGCCGTGGAGCTGCCACCGCTGCGCGAACGGCGCGGCGATATCCCCGCTCTCGCGAGCTTCTTTCTGCGCCGATATGCCGCCGAGAACGGCAAGACGATCGGGACGTTCGCGGACGACGCGCTGCGTACCCTGGTGGAGTATCGCTGGCCGGGAAACGTGCGCGAACTCGCCAGCGTCGTAGAACGCGCGGTGGTCGTGGCCAAAGTCGCGAGGATCGAAAAGCAAGATCTCCCCCCTAGCTTGGTTCCTTCGGCGGAGCGCGACGGCTATCCGACGATTCCAGGCTGCTCGATTGCCGACCTCGAGCGCTACGCAATTCTGAAGACGCTTGAAGCGTGCGGCGGGTCGACTTCCAAGGCAGCCACCGTTCTCGGAGTGAGCCCGAGGAAAATTCAATACAAACTGCACGAATACACTCTGGACGAAAAGGACAAGGCGTGAACGATATCGTTCTGAGCGTGCAGTCGCTCGGAAAGACGTTTCGGCGACCATTTTCGCGAAAACGCGTGGATGCGGTCGCCGGAGTTTCCTTCGATGTCAGACGGTCGGAGATATTCGGCTTTCTCGGGCCGAACGGCGCCGGCAAGACGACGACGATCAAGATGATGATGGGTCTCGTGGCACCCACGGCGGGCACCATGGAGATTCTCGGGGTACGCGCGCCCTCGCCGCACGTGAGGCGACGCGTCGGCTTCCTCCCCGAGAATCCGTATATTTATCCGTATTTGTCGCCCCGCGAATTCGTGTCGCTTTGCGGTCGACTTTCTGGACTTCGAGGTAGAGCGCTCCGCGATCGCGTCGCGCGGGTCGTCGAACGCGTGGGCATGAGCTACGCGATCGATCGGGCCGTCCGCGCGCTGTCGAAGGGAATGCTGCAGCGAGTCGCTCTTGCCGCGGCTCTCGTGCACGATCCGGAGCTACTCGTCCTCGACGAGCCGATGAGCGGTCTCGATCCGGTGGGACGCAAAGAAGTGCGGGACCTCATCGTCGAGGAGAAGCACAAGGGACGTACCGTCTTCTTTTCGAGTCACATCTTGAGCGACGTCGAGATGCTCTGCGACCGGGTGTGCATCCTTCGCAAAGGCGAGGTGGTCGTCTCGGGCGCGCTCCGCGACCTGCTCGCTGAAGGCAAGCGGCACAGCGAGATCACCATCGGAGGTGCAAGCGAGGATTTGCGGGGATCGCTCGCCAAGATCGCGAAGGTCACACGCGCGATCGGCGACGTCCTCGTGATGGAGGTGGAGGGGGACGCGGCCGTGCGCGATGTGGTCCAGCGCGCGCTCGCGGAAGGCGCCCGGCTCGACAGCGTTGCGCCGAAGAGAGAGACGCTGGAAGACCTCTTCGTCCGTCGAGCCTTGGAGTAGCTGTTGATCTAGAACCGCCCGGTGAGACCGAGGCCGCCCGGTGAAAAGGACAACCTCGGCAAATCGCGTTTTCGTACGTGCACGATCTCGGGCACGAACGTGAGCTCCGCGTGGACGGCGCCGATAATCGCCGTGAGAAAGAAACCGCCTGCCAGAAGGTCGCCGCCGATCGCGGCGTTGTTCGCGGTACTTCGATACGCCGTCGCCGTCGCTCGTTGGTTGAGGGTCAGCGCGTCGTTCTCTTGACCGCTCTCGTAGAGCGACACCGCAGCGCCTACGACACTCCCCACCGCGAGCAGCGCTTCGCTCGAAAAAAATATCCACCCCCAACCGTCCTGACCGTTCTGGAATTGCCCGACGCCGAACGGGACGAGTGCCCGCCAGCGCGAGTTGTGCTCAACGACGTGCTCCTCGGTCGCGAGCTTCTCCAGCATCGCCAAGCGGAGCGGAGTCTTTTGCCGTTCCAGCTCCTCCCTCGCCCTTGCCGCCTGTTTCCTCTGCGCCTCTTCCTGCTGGATCTTCTCGAGCTCGGCGCGGAGCCTGGTCTTCACGTCGATGAAGGCGTCGATCGCTTCGAGCTGTATCCGCAGTCGGTCGGGATCGTAATCCGGTTTTTCCTTCAAAAGCGTCTCGAATATTCCGCTGGCCTCATCCTTCCTTCCCTCCGCGACGAGCACGGCGCCGAGATACATCCGGGCGTCGGCCAACTTGTCCGGATCGTTGAGCTCGCCACTTGACGCGTCGAGCAGAGCGCGCAGGCGAGTCTCGGCCTCGGCATACTTGCGTGCGGCGTACGCGCTGTACCCCTTCTCGAGATCGCCGACCGCGTCCGCGCGAGCGATGCCTGCGGGCCCGAGGAAGAGCGCCACGAGCGCGGCGGACGAAATGGAACGAAGGGTCGCCTTCCGCGGTGCAAGGGAGGCTCGCCAGCCATCCATGACCGACGCAGCCCGGCTGGTCCCTCGCGGCCCTCTACGCATGCCTCCAGCAGTAGCTATAGCCGTACTTGGCCGCTAACGTCTCGGATCGATTCGGATTGAGGCTAGAACTTCACTTGGATCTCTTGTCCCGCGACGAGCCGCACGGGGCGCCGCTCGTCGGTCTCGATCTGGCGCACGGTGATGGATCGGTACTGACTTTTCAGCGCGACGGTGTTTTGGCCTACGCGGATGACGAGCTGGGGGTCTTCGACGATTTGATAGGTCTTGTCCCCGTCGCCGCTCACTTGGAGCGTGGCCGGCTTCACCGGCACGTTCACGGGAAGCCTCTCGTCCTTGTCCCCGGCGCCGAGCGTGACCTGCACCGGCGTGCAGACCGCGCAGTCGAAGACGAGCACGTGCGGCTTCGTGTCGAGTCGCAACGTCGCGAGCGTGCTCTCATCGATCGCGGCAGCTCCGTCGATGGACAACTTGACCCCCATGGGAGGCGTCAGGTCCAGCGTGATGGTCCGTTCGGTGCGCTCGGCGAGCCGGGGGGTCCCGCTTGCGCCAGTAGCCGGCGCACGCGCGGCGCGCTGAGCCGACGCGCTCGGCAACGGAAGCTCGCTCGCCGCGAGCGCCGGGCCGCCCGCCGGTCGGGAAGTCGTTGCAGAAGCGACCTGGGTCGCGGCGCTCGGCGCGGGCGGAGCGCTCGGCGCAGCGTGTGAACGCGCCCACCGACCCACCCCGAAAGCGACAGCGCCAAGTCCGACCATCAACACGAGAGCGACCATGGCGCGCCGCGCGAATCGGGCCCGCGCCTCGGCGCGGTTCATCGTGGCGACGATGCGCAGAAGGTGCGGATCGTCCGGCGCGTGCGCAAGGGCACGGTTGTAGTCTGCAGCCGCAAGAAGAACGTCGCGGCGCTTTCGCGCTTCGTTGCCCAGCGCGCATAGCGTGTCGACCATCCGCTTCGCGTGGGCTTGCTCGAAGGTCACCGGGCTGTCGAGCCACGCCTCGAGCTCTTGGGCGGGAGCCGAAACGCCGAGTCGGTCTAGCTCCGCGCTCGTGGCGGCGCGCATCGCGCTCGCGTCCAAGAACCGATCATCGGGGGAGTGCGCGAGCGCGCGGTCCAAGATGGAGCTCCACTGGGCACCGACAATCGGACGTTCCCGGTGCGCGTCCGGATAGCGCCCCTCGAGAACTCGCCTCAGCACTTGTGCCGGGTTGGTGCCTTCGAAGGGCAGATGCCCGACCATGCACTCGTAGACGAGCACGCCGAGTCCGAACACGTCGGCTCGCGCGTCGACCTCCGCCCCTTCGATCTGCTCGGGCGCCATGTGTGCCGGACTTCCGAGCACCTGCCCGGTGGACGTAACGCCTTGCGCGTCGAGCAGCTTCGCAATCCCGAAGTCGGTCAGCTTCACGACGGTGGACGCCCGTCCGGACGGGCCGCCGGCGCGATGTTCGATGAGGACGTTCTCAGGCTTCACGTCGCGATGTACGACGCCGTTCGCGTGCGCGTGCGCGAGCGCCCCGAGCAGCTCGAGGGCCAGCGCCGCGGCCACCTCGGGCGGCATTGCCTTGTGCTTCTGCAGGAGCTTGCGCAGCGTCGTTCCGCCGAGCAGCTCGACGACGAGATACTGCTCGGGCTCATCCGGATCGCTGACGTCGAACACCTCGACAATATTGGGGTGACGCAGCTTAGCCACGGCCCGCGCCTCGGTGTTGAAGCGGGAGACGACCTCGGGCGAGTCGCGCAGGTGCGGATGGATGACTTTGACCGCAACCTCTCGGCCGAGCCGCCGGTCGAGAGCGCGATAGACCGTCGCCATGCCGCCGTGGCCGAGCTCTTCGAGGAGCTCGTACTTCGGCAGCTGAGGGAATCTTCCCCGTTGCGCGGCGGAGGCCGCATCCATCGTCGATTATTCTAGCCCCAATCCGACGATAAACGGCGACTAGAAGCGGTCGTCGCCCCTTTCAGCCCCCCGCTCTCGCCTGCGCAAGGAGTTCCTCGTGGTAAACGTGAAACGCGCTTCCTTGCGGCCATTGCGGCGCTCCGGTTAGAAGCGACGGCACGTCGCGGGCACGACCGCCGTCGACCGCGACGATTGCTGCCGCGTACCGCATGGCCCAATGAACGAGCGGCGAAGCCGCGCCGGCCCTTGCCAGGAGAGCCGTGTCCCCTTCCCGGCTGGCGTGCGCGAAGGCGCGAGCCAGAGCGCCGAGCGCCCGACGCAGGAGCGCGATGCGACGCCGAGCGAGCAGGCCGGCGGCCGGCATCGGCAGGGCTTGCAGCGCCTCGGCCTTTTGCAGGGCGGCATCCCGCTCGCCTTCGAACGTGTCGAGGAGGGTCTCCACGAACAGTCGCTGCTCGATCGCCGCCTCCCAAGCGGGTCCCTTTACCGCGCGCGAGAGCGATCGCCGCGCCGCCTCCGGCGAACCGCATGCCGCGTACGCCGTCGCGCGGAGCAGCGGTCCGACGGTCTCCGCGTGAGCGGCGCGCACGAACCAGCCTTCCCAAGCCGCGATGACGCGTTCGGCGTCCCCCGACATCAGCAGCTTGCGCATGCGCATTCGGCCGACCAGCGCGGGGGCGAGAAGAAGAACGGCGAACCCGAGCAAGGGCAGCGCCGCTCGAGGGTCTCGTCCGATCATCTGCGCGGCGAGCACGGCGCTGAAGGCAGCCACGGCGAGGGGCAAAAAAGCGAGTGTGCGCGTCGGACGGCGCGGCGTCGGTGATGACATCAATGCGCCCCATAATGATTAAGGCCGGATGCGCCGCGCGCAACACCTTCGGCAAAATCCGGGCTAGGCTATCCGCGCATGCGCACCGTGACGGACGTCGAAGCCTACTTGCTTCGCCTGAGACGGCGGTTTGGGACCGTCGATGACCAGCCTGGCACGTTCCTGGTCGAATCGAGCGGCGGGATGCCTCCGGTGGCGGTGCGGGTGGATACGCCCCTCGTCGTTCTCCGCGTCCACATCGGCGACGTCAAACCCGGCGCAGACCACACCGCCATCTTTCGGAGACTCCTCGAGCTCAACGCCAAGCAGCTCGTGCACGCGAGCTACGGGCTCGACGACGATCACGTCGTGCTCTCGAGCGCGCTCGAGCTCGAGAATCTGGACTTCAACGAGCTTCAAGCGACACTCGACGAAATCGACGTCGCCCTCGCGCAGCACGTGCCACAACTCGCCCGCCTCGCGAAGGACGAGCTAGTCACCAAGCTAGGTTAAGCATGGGAATTTTCAGTCGCCTCGCGAAGCTCATCCAAAGCAACCTGAACGACCTCATCAGCCGCTCGGAAGACCCCGAGAAGATGCTGAACCAGGTCGTTCTCGACATGAACAATCAGCTCGTCGAGGCCAAAAAGCAGGTCGCCGCCTCGATCGCCGACGAGAAACGCCTCGCCAAGCAGTACGAGCAAGAGGCGGCGAACAGCCAAGAGTGGGAGCGCCGCGCGATGATGGCCCTTCGCGCGGGCAACGAGCCGCTGGCAAAAGAGGGCCTGGCTCGAAAGCGCGAGCACGACGAGCTCGCGGCGACCTACCGGGACCAGTGGACCAAGCAGAAGGCGGCCGTCGATCAGCTCAAGAAGGCTTTGCGACTGCTCAGCGACAAGATCGAAGAGGCCAAGCGCAAGCGAAACGTGCTGGTCGCGCGGAAGAAGCGCGCCGAGGCGCAGAAGGCCATCCAAGACACGATGAGCGGTCTCCGCGACCAGAGCGCGTTCGAGACGTTCGACCGGATGGCGCAGAAGATCGACCAGCTCGAGGCCGAAGCCGAAGCGCAGGGCGAAATCGCCGAAGAACTGACGGGGGACGGCCTCGCGACGCAGTTTCAGCAGCTCGAGCACGCGCACGGGGCGGACGACGACCTGGTCGCCCTCAAGCGAAAGATGGGCATTCTCCCTCCGGAAGAGGCGGTTGCGTCTCCTCAGCCCGTGCAGGCGCGCGTGGCGGCGCCGACTCCTTCGGCGAAGAGCGAGCAAGACGAAGTCGCCGCCGCGCTCGAAGAGCTCGAGGTAGAGCAGCAGCAAGAGGAAAAGCGCAAGGCGGGGCGGTGACCCGCTCGCGAGGCTGAGGTCGTGGCAGCCGCCGCCCCGCTGACCACCGAAGTCGGCTCGCCGAGGGGATTCGTGCACTCGGAGCCCCACGACGCGCTCCTCGCTCGATTGCATACCGACCCGGTGCGGGGCTTGGTCGAAGACGAGGCAGCGCGGCGCTTCGCCCGCGACGGCGCGAACGCCCTGCCCGGCGCCAAGAAGGAGAGCGCGGCTCTCAAACTGGTCGCCCAGTTCTCGAACCCGATCGTCATCACGTTGCTGGTCGCTGCAATCATCGCGATCGTCAACGGCGCCAGCCAAAAAGGTACGCCGCTCCTCACGCGCTACGGCGACGCGACGGCGATCATGCTCATCGTCGTGCTCAACGCGGTGCTCGGTTTCGTCCAGGAGCGCCGCGCCGAGGCCGCGCTCGACGCGCTCGCCAAGATGCAGACGCCGAATGCGCGGGTGCGGCGCGGCGACGAAGTCAAAGTCATCGCGGCGTCGCAGGTGGTCGTGGGCGACGTTCTCGAGGTGCAAGCGGGCGACGCCGTGGCCGCGGATGCCCGTCTCCTCCAGACGATCGACCTCGTGGCCGAAGAGAGCTCGCTTACCGGCGAAAGCGTTCCCGTTCAAAAGGACGCCCGCGCCGGGGTGCCCGACGACGCGCCGCTGGCCGATCGTCCCACCATGCTGTTCGTCGGGACGACCCTCGTGCGCGGCAAAGGGCGGGCCGTCGTGGTCGCGACGGGCGCGCGCACGGAGCTCGGTCAGCTTTCAGCGCTGGTCAACCGCCCGCGCGACCGCACGACGCCCCTCGAAGAAAGGCTCGACTGGTTCGGCAAGCGCATCCTGTGGACTTGCCTCGCGTTGGCGGCGCTGCTCTTCGTACGGGGACTGTTCAAAGGCGACCGCAGTTGGCACGAGCTGCTGCTCGAGGCCGTGAGCCTGGCCGTCGCCGCGATTCCGGAAGGTCTCCCTGCGATCACGACGATCACGCTCGCCCTGGGCATGCAGCGCATGGCCAAGCACGGCGCAATCGTCCGTAAGCTGGCGGCGGTCGAGACGCTCGGGGCTGCGACCGTGATCTGTACGGACAAGACGGGCACGCTCACGCGGAATCAGATGACGGTCCGCGAGGTGTACTGTGGCGGAGCGCGCTTCGACGTGACGGGCACCGGTTACGACCCCCATGGGGCGATCGTCGACGAGAAGGGCGTGCCGGTCGCTTCGCTCGTGCGTCCGCTGAGCGATCTGCTCGCCACCGCCTCGCTTTGCAACAACGCGGCGCTCTACGAGGACGACGGGAGTTGGCGCGTTCGCGGGGACCCGACCGAGGGGGCGCTGCTCACGCTCGCCGCGAAGGCGGGGATCTCGCACGACGCGGTCGTCAGCTCTCACCAGGTGGTCCAGGAGCTCCCGTTCGACAGCGACCGCAAGCGCATGACGATCGTCGCCCTCGACGAACGGGGGCGCGAGGTCGTCCACTCCAAGGGCAGCGCAGACGTGCTTCTCCCGCTTTGCAGCGCCCAGGAGACGGCGGCCGGCCGTGTGCTCCTCGACGCCGAGTCGCGGCGCACCATCCTCGAACAGGCCGAGCGCATGAGCGGCGAGGCGCTTCGCGTGCTCGCCCTGGCGCGGCGAGACCTCGCACGGACTGACGCGGGAACGGCTTCGAACGCCGAGATCGAGACCAGCCTGACGTTCCTCGGGCTGGTCGGGATGATCGATCCGGCCCGCGATGGCGTCAAAGAAGCGGTCGCCCTTTGCGCCGATGCGCACGTGCGCGCGGTCATGATCACCGGCGACCACAAGCTGACCGCGGTGGCGATCGCCAAGCAGCTCGGCATCTGGGAGGAAGGTGCGCTCGCGCTCACGGGCGCCGATCTCGAGAAGCTCTCGGACGCCTCGCTCGACGGCTGCATCGAAACGGTGCGTGTGTTCGCGCGCGTCACCGCGCAGCAAAAGCTGCGTATCGTCGGCGCGTTCAAGCGGATGGGACACATCGTGGCGATGACCGGCGACGGGGTCAACGACGCGCCGGCTCTCCGCGAAGCGCACATCGGAGTGGCCATGGGCAAGGACGGCACCGACGTCGCCCGCGAGGCCGCGGACATGGTCATCGCCGACGACAATTTCGCGACGATCGTCGAGGCAGTGCGCGAGGGCCGGGCCATCTGGCGCAACATCCAGAAGTTCATTTTCTTTCTCTTGTCGAGCAACGCGGGACTCTTGGTGACAGTCTTCACCGCGAGCTTTCTCACGGGACTCAAGCCGCTGACGCCTCTCATGATTCTGTGGATCAACCTCGTGACCAACGGACTTCCGGCGCTCGCGCTGGGCGTCGATCCGCCGGACCCGACCCAAATGCGAGAGCCTCCGCGAAAACGGTCCGCCAGCCTGGTAGGCCTTCGCGACTGGCTGGGAATTGCCTATGTCGGCGTATGGATGGGCGGCGCCGCGATGGTCTGTTACCTGCTCCGCTGGCGCCCGGACGATCCGGAGGCGTTCGAGCGCGGGCGTGCGATTGCGTTTTCGCTGCTCGCGTTGAGCCCCCTCTTTCACGCCTTCAATTGCCGGTCCGCGACGGTGTCGTGTTTCGCGCTGCGACCGCTCCTGCCCTTGGCGCTCGCCGCCGCCGTGGCATTCAGCGCGGCGATTCACCTGGTTGCCGTGCTGGTGCCGGCGCTTCAGCCCGTGTTTCGGACCTTCGTTCTGGACGCGCGCGAGTGGTGGTTGCTCTTGGCGATGTCCGCGTCGATTGTCCCGGCCGTGGAAATCGCGAAGCTGGGACAGCGCGTGGTGATGCGCAGGCGGCTTCCGACCGCGTAGCGCGCAGACCTCAATCCCCCCCGTGCCGCGGGTCTCTTGCTATGTTTCGCGCCATGCGCCGTCTGCCGCCGTACATCGTGCTTGCACTCGCGACCGCCTGCGGCGGACAGCAAGCGGCCGGACCCAACGCAAAGACAGCGGGCGACGACGACGATCGCGGGTTCTCCGAGTACGCCGCGACGCACGGTATCGCGACCCTTGATCGGTCCGAAGACGCTCCGGAGGTGACGGCGGACGGTCTGCGGCTCGAAGCGATCGACCCGAAAAATCCCGTCAAACTGGACGGCGTATTGAGCGAGTGGCCGGCACTAGCGAAGGCGACCGTCGTGGTCCAAGGTTCCACCAAGGCCACGCTCAAGGTCGCGCTCCAGTACGACGAGACGAAGCTCTACGTCGGTGCCGACGTCACCGATGCGTCGTTCTCGCCGGGCAAAGATTACGTCTCGCTCGTTCTCGCGGTCCCCAAGCCCGGGGGCACGGGCGCATACGCGTCGTACGAGCTCGGACTGTTCGCGGGCAAGCCGGGGGAAACCGCCGGCAGCGTTCGCGCAGGGCGCCACGGCAACCTGCCGAACGCCAAGATCGTCGAGGCGCCGACGGAAAGCGGCTACTCGCTCGAGGTTGTCATCCCCTTCAGCTCGATTCCCGAAATGCGGTCTACGCGCGTCGGCATCCACGGCGTCGCCGCTTACGTGAACACCGACGGCGTGGTGGCCACCGGCCCGGGCGACGCGCAGCACCCTGCGGCGATGGCATGGATCCCCAGCGAGCCCGAGCTCGCGATGATCGAGCAGCTTCTGACCCCCAAGGGGCTGACGAAGATCGCTCCTGCCGCGGACATCGTCGCCGACCTGACGGGCGACGGCGTCCGAGAGCGCATCGCCGTTTTCGAACACTATCTGACGATCTGCGGCCCCTCGTACCTCGGTGGCACCGGCTTTTTCTACCGCGACCTCGTCGGCGAGCTCCTGCAGCTGGAAGTGCGCGACGTGACGGGACGCCGCAAGGGCGACGTCGTCGTGCGGCGGCGGCAGAGCGCCGGCGACGGGACGCGCGAGTACATCGAAGTTCTCAGCGCGCTCTCCGCGGACCAGGAGCCCAAGCTGACGTTCGCGCACGAAATCGGCGTTCGGCAGTCCGACCGCCACATCGACAACGCCGTCCACCTGTCGCGCGGTCAAATCGAAGTAAGCACGGAACCGCCGAGCGGCTGGGACGCGGGGTCGTACGACGAACCGGTAGCGACCGACGTCGAGCCGATCCTCTTGCCTTGGGGCGGCGTGCGGTCGCAGGTGTTCCGATTCGACGGGTCACGCTTCGCAAAGGCCAGAGAGGTGACTCAGGTATCCCACGAGGCCCCCTTGCGGGAGGCGCAGCGCGGGTCGCAAGACGCGCCGGACGAGCGCAGTGGCGACGAGCAGCGGCCGGTCGCGGCGCGTCCCGCCGAGCCGCCGACGCCCAAGGTCACACGGGGAGGCGACCTCTCGGCGCAGATCGTCGAGCAGTACCGCAAAGATCGAGGGGTCGCTCCGGGCACCGCGCCGAAGGTCGACCTGACGGTGCAAGTGACCGACGACGCACGTCCTGAGCGTGTCCTTCTCATCGGTCGCGACATCGTCGTTCTGGGCCCCGGCTTTAAGGACGGAACGGGGTACGCGTTCCTCACGCTGCAGCAATTCGCGGACGCCGCAGACATCAAAGACCTCTCGGCGCGCGACTTGACGGGCGACGGCGCGGCGGATCTGATCGTGCGCGGCGTGCGCCGCCAGAGCTCCGGTAAGACGAACGTCGAAGTCGAAATGATGTTCGTGTACGAAGTGAAGGAAGACTCGATCGCGCGCGTGTTCGGCATCGAGACGGCACGCGGGCACAAAGGCAAGCGGGTTCAGGGACTCGTTCAGTTCATCCCCGCGCCCGGTGGCAAGTCGTTCGACATCCTTGCGGCGCCGGGGCGCGCGAACGGGTGGACCGTCAAGACGTACCCGTGGGCCCAGGACCGGCCGGGCGAGGCGAACATCGAGCCGCTGCTCTTGCCATGGGGCGGCATCCCCAGCGTTCGCTACACGTGGAACGGGTCGCAATTCGTGCCCAAGTCGTAACCCGGGCGTGTGCCCGTCCAAAATACCCGCGCGCCTGTCGCTAGTCTGAAGTTCCCGCGGGGAACTTCAGGCTAGTGCTTCGCGAACGGATCGCCAACGTCGTCCAGCGCGTTGTTCGGAGCGGCGGGCGCTTGCGCTTTCGCGGGCGGGTGGGTCGCCGAGGTCCAGGCGGTTTCGAGCGTGATGGTCTGCTTCGGTTCGCTCGCGTCGATGGTCACGGTTTTCGTCTTGTAGCCTTTGCGGGTGACGACCAGTGTCGCCCCCTCGCCGTCCGCGAGGTGGAGCGCGACCGGGCCTGCTCCCAACTCCTTTCCGTCGCGCGCGAGCGTCGCGTCCGAGGGCACAGCGCTGACGAGCACTTCGCGTTGTGCGGGCGGCGCCGGCGCGATGGCGGTGACCGAAGCCGCGGGCAGAGGGGGCGCAGTAGCTGGAGCCGCGGTTGCCGTGGGCAGAACGGGCGAGAGCGCCGCCGCTGCCGGGGGGGCCGTCTGCGCCGTAGAGGACTTGCCTAAGACGACGACCCCGATGACGCCGACGATGGTCGCAACCGCGCCGATGACCGCGTAAAGGGGCCAGCGCTGTCTGGGAAGCGTCGGTTCACCCGGCACGGGCTCCGGCATTCCCTGCGACCGGAAATAGTCCGACGGTACGTGGAAAGCGCCCGACCGCGCCATCAGCTCCTGCACCGCGTCGGGCATCAGGCCCTTTTCGAGCTTCTCGAGCTCGGCGACGACCTGATCCATGTTCGCGTATCGGCCTTCCGGCTTCTTGGTGAGGCTCTTCAGGACGATCGCGTCGAGCCCGGGCGGCACATCCACTTCGGGGACGAGCGCGCGGATGGGAACGGGCGCCTTGTACATGTGCTGCGTGAGGATTCCCATGAAGTTGTCCGCGTCGAACGGAACCTTGCCGCTCGCCATCTCGTAGAGCATCACCCCGAGGGCGTAGACATCGGTCCGGTGATCGACCGGTGTTCCGGCCGCCTGTTCGGGGCTCATGTAGTGCGGCGTTCCGAAGACGCTCCCGGCGCGCGTCATCCGCTTGGTGCCGCTTCCGACTTTGGCGATGCCGAAGTCGAGGATCTTCACGAAGTCCTTCTCGGTCCCGTGCTTGACGAGCATGACGTTGTCGGGCTTCAAGTCCCGGTGGATGATGTTTGCCGCGTGGGCGGCGGCAAGCCCCTGCGCGATCTGTTTGGCGATGTGGCAAAGGCGAGCAACGGGCATGGGCCCCTTCGCGTCCCCGATGACCGCACTCAGACTCTTTCCCGAGAGAAATTCCATGACGAAGTAGGTCGACCCGTCGGGGAGCTGACCGAAGTCGCTGATGTCGACGATGTGCGGGTTGCCGATCGCGCTCGCCGCACGCGCTTCTTGGAGGAAGCGCTCGTTTGCCTCGTGGTCGGTCGCCATTTCGCCACGGAGGACTTTGACGGCGACCCTCTTGTCGATGACTTTGTGCCGCGCCGCGTAGACGACTCCCATGCCGCCTTCGCCCAGCACGCGCTCGATCAGGTAACGACCGTCGATCGTCCGACCGACGTACCCGTCCTCCTTCGCCTTGGGAGGCACGCCGGTATCGGGAGCGTCCACGGCGTCTGAGCTATCCAATTCCACCGTGGGCGCGTAGGCGGCTCCCCCCGGCGGCGGGGGCGGCGCCGGCCGCCGAGGCGGCGCCGGCGGAGGCTTGGGGGCTTCGGGCATGGACTCCTCGCCAAAGTTAGGTCGCACAAGCGGCCATACGGCTACGACAGCAAACGTTTAAGCAACAAGCAAGCCGTAGCATGTGTGCTTACTTGAAGCCTTTTCGGCGCGCGAGTCGCAGCCGAGCGCTGCGATTCACGCGGTAAGGGCGGTGTCGAAATGGAGCGGAGGAGGCCGCTCCACCTGACACTTTCGAGGACCATGACAGCGGAGGCGCATGGGCCATGCTTCTTTGCGGCAAGCCGGGGCAGTGAGCCGTTCTACCCGTCGGGGAAACCGCTCTACCCGCCGGGGAAACGCCTCTCCCCAACGAAAGCGGAGCACGACGCGGTGTCGAGCACCGTCACTCGCAAGCACACTTACGGGTGCACGATTCTGGGCCTCGCTCTACAAGTCAAACAATGGGTTACCCGGTCACCGTCGCGCTCCGATACCTCGGGTCGAAAAAGAAGAACATGATCTCGGTCAGCACGTCCCTGGCCATCGGAGGCGTACTCCTGGGTGTCGCGGCCCTCACCATCGTGATGAGCGTCACCGGCGGATTCCAGGAACAATTTCGGGAAAAAGTGCTTGGCGTCAACGCACACGTGCTGGTCCTCAAGTACTCGATCGACTTCCGCGAGTACCGCGACGTCATGAAGAAGGTCGAGGATGTTCCCCACGTGCTGGGAGTCGCCCCCTTCGTCATCAACCCGATGATGGTCACGCACGGTGACCACACGGCGACCGGCGTACTCCTCAAGGGAGTCGACCCCGAGCTCATGCCTCGGGTGCTCGACTTGCCAAAGCACGTCACGAGCGGCAGTCTCGCCGGGCTCCGCCGCCCGGGCGCCGTCCCGCCCGAGCCCGCCTTCGACCCGCTGCGTCGCGAGCTCGATTCGCCACGGAGGCACGACGACATGCTGGACGGGGACGCGGGCGTCGACTCGCTGCTCCGACTGATGCAGCGCGACCTCGAGGACGCGATGGATCGGGCCGACGCGGGGCGACGCAAGACCGAAGACGCCCCCGAGGAGGCCCCGAAGCCCGAACCGAAATTTCGGGCCAACACGAACTTCGTCGGCGACGTGACGCCGCGGGGCGGCTACAAGAGCAAGCTCCCGGACGACGACTTCATCCCCGACTCAATCGACCCGGACCCGTGCAAGAGCGCCTCCGAGATCGCGAAAATGCCGGGCATCGTCGTCGGACGGACGCTGGCAAAGCAGCTCGACGTAGGACTCGGCGATTGCGTTCAAGTCACGTCGCCGCAAATCGGCATCTCGTTCGGCGCCGGAGCTCGCTCGCCCATCGCGAAGCAGTTTCGAGTCATCGCGGTCTTCGAAGCGGGCTTCGACCAATACGATTCCAAGCTCGTCTACACCGACCTCTACGAGGCCCAAGCGTTTTACGAATACGGCGACAGCGTGACGGGAGTCGAGATGAAGCTCGACGATATTGATCGCGCCGACGAAGTGGCCCGGGAGATCACGCGGCGACTGAACAATGGCATCTACAACACGATGACGTGGAAGCAGCTCAATCATGGGCTGTTCACGGCGCTGCTCATTCAGCAAATTGGGATGAGCTTCATGCTCGGCCTGATTATCCTCGTGGCGGCGTGCACGGTAATCGCGACGCTCATCATGGTCGTGCTCGAGAAGAAGAAAGAAATCGCGCTCCTCAAGGCGCTCGGCGCCAAAGACGACGCCATCCTCCGCATCTTCATCTACCAGGGGGGACTCGTCGGTCTCGCCGGAACGGCGCTGGGCGTCATCATCGGCTGGCTCTCGTGCAGATTCTTGCTCGCTTACACTTTTCCGCTAGATCCAAAGGTTTACTTCATCTCCCGGTTGCCGGTCTCGATGCGTCCCATTGAATTCGTGGTGCCGGCTCTGGTGGCTCTCGGGATATGCCTCGTGGCCACGATTCTTCCGGCCGGCTATGCAGCTCGGCTCAGACCCGCCGACGGGTTGCGGGCCGAATGAACCGGCGTTGCGTTGACCGTCCCGACGTCAGCCTGATAAGAATTTTGGCGTCGAACGAAAGGCAAAGCGACTGATGCGATGGCTCGTCGAGGTGGTGACGCTCGGCAAGACCGAAACGGAGTCGCTCTACGTGGACGGCGAGTCGTGGCAGAAAGCTCTGCAAGCGGCGCGCACCCAACGCGGCGAGTCGGCCCCGATGAGCGGCTTTTCGATCGAGCTGTCGGAGGACGGCTGCCGCGCCATCGATTCTTCATCCCGCCTGCGATACGAGGTGCGACGGGCCCCCGACCAGGCGCCGCCGGCCGCGGCGAATCGCGCACCGGAGGGGCCGCCGGCCGCGGCGAATCGCGCACCGGAATCGCCCGAGAGCGCTGGAGCGGAGACGACGGGGGCGGATCCCAAGGCGGCGCCCTCCGTACGTCCTTCGTCCCCACCCCGCACATCCAAACGCCCCTCGCTGTCTCCAAGCGCGGCTGCCCTGGTCCTCGGGCCTCCGGCGGCCCCTTCGGCTCCGCGGCCCGCGCCGACGACGCCCTCGGCTGCGGGAGCCATCCCGTCCGTTACGCAAGGTACTGCGAGGCCTTCGCAGGCGCCCAATTCCGCGCGGGCCGAGATTGGCGCGAGCATGCCGTCGCAAGTTGTCTTCAAGCGAGAAGAGGAAGGGACCGAGTCGGTACCGCTGACGTATCGCGAGTACGTGTTTCTGGTTCCGCTCGGGACGAGTGAGTCCTCGGCCGAATCCTTGCTGCGGACGCAGCTCGAGCTCGTGCGCGCGTCGCTTTCCCGCGCCCCGCTGGGCAAGCTCGTGAACTTGGCGGTGTTCGACATCGCGTTTCACGGAAAGCCCACCGTGCCCCCCCTTTCGACGCTCACGTGGAAGGATTGGCGCGACGACCCAGTCGTCGAGTTCCCGCGCCGGCCCGGCTACGTCCGCTCGAAGAGAATTTCGTCCGAGGCCCTGCTTCCGCGACCGACTCGGTCGAGCCCCGCTTCGGACCGTCCCGAGGCGATCGCGGCCCAGAGTTCGGCCCGTGCGCCGGAGCACCTCGTCGCCCCGGTCGTCGTCCCGGCCCCCGTGTCATCCCCCGCGATGGTCACGATCCTCGAGGCGACCCAAGCCAATTCCACGGCTGTCGACGGGAGCGGTCCGCCCGCTGTGTCTCCCCCGGTACCGGTACCGGCCCCCCGACCCGCGCCGCCCTCCCTACGTGAACTCCCCCTCAAAGCCGAGCCGGCCTCCAAACCGGAACCCGCCGCGACGCCGCCGATTGCGGTTGCGACGGTTCCCCCTGCCTCGACTGAGGAAGCACCGGCCACCTCGGTAGCGGCAGTCGCCCGGGAACCCGTCGCCCCTCCTCCCGCAGCGGCGCCGGAACCGCCGGCGAACGCCGTCCCGGACCAAAGCGCACCCGCGTCGTCTCCGGCGGTCGTTGCGCCTTCCCCGTCATACGCCGCCGAGTCTCTCGCAACCGGCGAGCCTCGCGCGACTGGCGAGCCTCGCGCGACCGACGAGCCTCGCGGGACGGCCGGTCCGCACGTCCCCACCCCGACGCCTCCACGCGCCCGCGTGCCTGGAGAGGAGCTCATCGCAGACTTGTTCGAGTCGATGCACGAGCTTCATTTCTTGCGCGACGCGCTCGAAGGGGGCGAGTTCTGCCTCGGTCTCGCGATGGAGAAGATCCCCTCGCAGGCAGGCATCGTGCATTTGTACGACATCGATCGCCGCGAGTTTCTGGTCACGAGCGCGCGGGGAGCGAGCGCGATGCTCCTGCGCCGTCATCCGGAGAGTGACGCGCTCTTGTTCCCCGCAATGAAGAAGGGCCGGGCATTCGTCGTGGCGGACGCATCTCAAGGCGACGCCGCATCGCTCGAACGCTACGTCGCGCTCGGGGGGGCGCGCAGCATCATCGTCGCCCCGGTGGCTCTGTCGGGCCGATTTCTCGGCGCGATCGAATTGATAAACCCGCTCGACGGGCAACCCTACACGGCGGCCGAGGGCAACGCGGTGACGTACATCGCTCAGCAGTTCGCCGAATTCCTCGACACCCACGGCATCGTGACCGACCCGCAGCGAATTCGCGCGCGCGCCGGATAGTGCGTTTCTGCTGACGAGTGGGGTTTGCATGCCCGGTCGCCCCGAGCGCCTCGCAAGCTTCGTCATTCTGCCGGCCGTTCTCGTGGCGGTCGGCGTGCTGGCATATTTCACCTTCCGGACGACGCTCCAGGTCGAACGACTCCGCCAGCAGTCGGTGCTCGAAGCGACCCTGGGCCTCGCAAACGAGAAGGCCGACCGACTCGACGCCCGCATCATCGAGCAAGACAACGTCGTTTTCGCGATCGCCGACCCGCAGCGCCTCGCGGACCTGACGCTGCGCTGGCTGCCGACCGCGCAGCGCGAAACGCCGACCGTTCGCGCCATCCTGGTGCTCGACGAATCTCGCACCGTACTGGCGTTCGCATCGCGCGCCGGGGGAGTATTCGCCGAAGAGGAGGCGTTCCGGCGCCTGCTCGTCCAGCGGATGTGCGCGGACATGGAGCTCGCGAAGCAGGAGCCGGACGAGCTCCGGCACCTGCACCGCGCCTACCGCGGTCAGAGTTACCTCGTCAGCTATTGGCAGCGCGTCGTTCCGGCTGCACCGGAGGGGTCGGGGGCCTCCTCGGCCTCGGATCAAGGGCAAGGACGCCGCTATTTGGTCGTCGCCTGGCACGACATCGGCCGCATCGTCAAAGACACGATGCCCACGCTTTTTTCGGAGGCGGCCACGCCGAGTCGAGTCAACGTGCTCGACGAAGACGGGCGCATCATCTTCGGCCCTCCGCTCCGGAGCAGCGAGTTCACAGTGGCGGTTCGGTTTCCCACGACCCTCTACGGCTGGCGCGTCCAGGTCTCGCCGAGCGCGAGCGACGAGCTGACCGCGCGCGTGCAGAACCGCGCGATGCTGGAGCTCGTCATGGTCGTGCTCTCCTGCGCGGTCATCGTCCTCGGCGTCGCGACGATCCTTCTTGCGGCGGAGAAGGAGCGGCGGATATCGGCGCTGAAGAGCGACTTCGTCGCCAACGTGAGCCACGAACTGAAGACGCCGCTGGCGCTCGTGCGCATGTTCGGCGAGATGCTCCAGTCCGGCCGCGTGTCGAGCGACGAGAAACGGCAGCAGTACCTCGACATCATCGTGAGCGAGAGCGAGCGGCTCTCGGCGCTCATCGAGAACGTTCTCGACTTCGCGCGCGTCGAGCGCGGGCGCGAAGCCTACGACTTCTCCGAAGGCGACGTGGGCGAAGCAGTCGCCAAGGCAGTCAACGTCTACAAGTACCGGGCGGAGCGCGAGGGCGTCGACCTGGCTATCGAGCTCGGCGCGGACTTGCCGCGGACCCGCATCGACGGACGAGCCGTCGAATTGGCGGTCATCAACCTCATCGACAACGCGCTCAAGTACGCGCCTGGCTCCAACGTCGTGAGCGTTCGTGTGGAGCGCGAGAACAGCGCGATCGTGGTCCGCGTGGTCGATCGCGGCCCGGGCGTTCCACCCGAGGACCAGGGGCGCATCTTCGAGCGGTTCGTTCGCGGGTCCACCGCGCGCGGCCTGCCCATTCGCGGGAGCGGAATCGGGCTGGCCCTGGTGAAGCACATCGCGGAAAGCCACGGCGGTCGCGCGTGGGTCGTGAGCGGCGTCGGTCAGGGAGCGACGTTCGCGATCTCGATCCCCGTCGTGTCGTTGGGCTAGACGGATGTACGCATCCAAATCGAGAGCCCGGCCCAATCGCCCCTGGCCCATTGCGCCCCCCCGACAATCCGGGAACTTCCTGCCCTACCGGGTTACTGATCCGGTGCCTCCCCACGGGATGACGCCGCTCTTTTTGCGGTCCCAGCACAAACTTCGGCCAGTACTTCCCAGTCTTTACGCTCCGCGAGCCCTGACCTCGGGGGCGAACGTCTCGATTGCCGCACGCGAGCCAAACTCCCTTGACGTACTTTGGTCTCACCTGTCAGGCTCCGCGTGCTCGTGCACGGTCGCGTGAGCCCTTCGGACTTGAGGCGACGTGACACGCTTGCTTCATTTCAAGTCGTTCGGATAACTTCGCCCACCGCCGAACGGGTGCTTGCTCATCGGGAGTACGGTTGCTCCCCCGGGCTTCCCGCCAGGGATTTTGTGCACGCTAGGAGTTTCGAGGTCAACGGCTCGCTCGCAAGACACTCGTTGGAAGCTCATCAGTCCCGGAGGGGCGAGACCCCGATCGGCCCTGAGAGCGAGGTCCTGAGACGACCCCGACGACAAACATAACGGAGGACGGTTCGATGGCTGCAGTCTGGAAGCATTTCAAGGACGGTGGTTGGGGGATGTACGTGATTCTCTTCTGGTCCATCATCACGATCGGCGTAATCGTCGAGAGGGCGCTTTACCTCTACGGCTCGTCCATCAACAAGGACGTGTTCCTCGCGACGATGCAGAAGTGCATCCTCGCCGGAGACATCGCAAAAGCCGTCAAGATGTGCTCGGCCGCCAACGCGCCGCTCGCGCGCATCGTCCAGGCCGGCCTCGTCAAGGTGAACCGCCCGGACGAAGAGGTTCAGGCGGCCATGGACGAAGCGGCCCTTCGGGAGATCCCGCGCATCGCCAAGCGCACGGGGTACCTCGCACTTCTCGCCAACCTCTCGATGCTCAGCGGCCTGCTCGGCACGGTGTCAGGGCTCATCACGAGCTTCGGCGCGGTCTCGGGAGAGAGCGTCGACCCCAGCCAGAAAGCGCGTATCCTCGCTGAGGGTATTTCCGAAGCGATGAACTGCACGGCGTTCGGCCTCATCGTGGCCATCATCGGCCTCGTGGGCTACGCCATTCTCAACGGCAAGACCCAGACGCTCGAAGACGACATCAACGAGTCGAGCGTTCAGGTGCTCAACTTGGTCGTCACGAACAGGCAGAAGGTCAATATGGCCGGCCTGCCCACCGGCTGAGTCACGCCGTCGATCTCAGTCGAAGCGTCGTGGGGCTCGCGAGAGCCCCACGACGTGTCGTGGACTCGATTCGCGTAGCGCACGGAAGAGGAGAAGAAGCATGGGTGGCGTAGACGTTGGTGGAGGCGGCAAAGGCAAGCGCAAGTCGCTCGACTCGGAGATCAACATGATCCCGATGATCGACCTGCTGATGGTCACGATCTCGTTTCTTCTCATCACGGCCGTCTGGACGCACATGGCGCGCATCAATGCGGACGCGCAAGTGCCGGGACCCCCGCGGCCCGACGTGGAGCAAGAGAAGATCGAGCCCGAGAAGCAACTGCACGTCATGATGCAAGGCGAGGACAAGTTCGTGCTTGTCTGGAAGCAGGGCAGCACGACCGTCGACTCGATCGACGTACCGCGCAAAGACGTCGTCACCCAGCAGGGACCGGTCGAGGTCGTTCGCTTCCCCGATCTCGCGGCCAAGTGCGAGACCGAGTGGCGGGCCAAGGGACAACACTCGAACCCGACCGACAAGAAGCTCGATCAGGCGATCTTGCACACGGACAACAAGACCGAGTTCAAGTACATCATAGGCGTCATCGACGCGATTTATCAGGTCCATCGCGAGATGCAGCTCGGCGGCAAGACCGAGAAGCTCCCCGCGTTCAACATCACGTTCGCGGTGAACTAGCCATGGCTATTGCAGAACCCGGTCGTCGCTTGATGGGCCACATCGGCCTCGAGTTCGTCGCGAAGAAGGTCGCCGGCGGCGGACATCGGTCCACGAACGCGAGCCTGTCGCTGACGAGCATGATCGACTTTCTCGTCGTGACCGTCGTCTTTCTTTTGATGACGTTCAGCGCAAGCGGCGAGACCCCGATTGCCAAGGGGCTCAACATGCCCAAGGCGGAGAATACCGTCGACATGATGGACGCACCCATGGCGGCCATCGTCGGGAGCCAGGTGCTCGTGGACGGCTCCCCTGCCGGCAACACCCGCGCGGTCGAAGAGTCCGATCGCATGCAGCGCATGGACGAGCTCTTCAACGTCCTCAAGGCCAAGCGCGAGCTCTGGAAGCAGACGCACCCGAACAAGGACTTCCCGGGCGTCGTCCTTCTTCAGATCGACCAAAACGTGAAGGCCGTCGTCGTGAAGAGCGTCTTCCAGACGGCTGCGTTCGCGGGCTTTCCGAACGTCAGCTTCATGGTGAACAATCTCCCCAAGTCGCACAATTAGTGAAGAGAGCGACGCGCGGTCTGGCGGCAATCGAACGGGCGCGTGACGACAGGTCACGGGGGCGCGTCCGCTGGGGGAGCCAGGCGGGATCCATTGCTGCCGCCGCAGTCATTGGAAGCGTCATCGCGTACAAAGTGGTTAGCGCGCACGAGCTTTCCTCCGGCAAGGAGGCGCTGCTCGCCAAGCAGCGGGCCGTGGCAGCCACGCTGGGAGCCGAGTGGTATCCGATGCGCGGCGAGCTGGAGAGCGGGATCGTCGCAGCCGCGAAGGACTACGCAGGCGACCTGGTCGACTCGCGTGCTCGCCGGCGCGACTGGCGTTCGCAGCCGGGGTTGTACCTGAGGATTCGCGTAGCCGACGCCAAGGACCCGGCCTCGGTGCGCGGCGCGGCGGCCGACTCGCGGAAGGACGCGTTCGCCAGTTGCTTGCTCCGCGAACCGAGCGAACACGGGGCCCATGGCGAGGTCGCTGCTTTCGCCGAGCAGCCTTGGAACTTGGCGCAAGCGTACGGGGCGACGCGCGTCCTCAGTGACGACTGGGTGCAGTCGGTGAAGTCGGCCGACGACGAGCTCCGCCTTCGGGTGTTCCAAGAACAGTACGACAAGGCGGTGCGTGACGAGATTCCTTTGGCGGTGGACGTGGTCAAGCGCGCCCGGTTTTTCCTGCTGGTGCTCGACGAGGACGTCCCGGAGGCAGCGGCGTCGGGCGACGGCGGTGCGCCTACGGAGGAGCAATTGCAACTCGTCTCGCACCCCGCGAGGGTTCACCTCTTCGAGCTGCCCGGCGGCAAGGAGATCCTGAGGCTGCGACGATCGGGCGAGGGGCGTCTGATCCCCGCGGGCGAGAGGGTGGTCACCGACGCCGAGACGCGCGCCGCCATGCAGCGACAAGCGAACAACTGCGCGCTCGCGGGCACCGTGGAAGAGGAGCTCGGGAAATAGGAGGCCTCTCGGCCCCGACAAATCGCGGAATCAGACGATCGATTGGCGGTCGCGAACCGCCCAGTCGTACACCTGCGCGTAGCGGCGCGCCGCAAGGTCCCAACCGAAGCGTTTTCGCATCGCCCGCCGCTGCATGCTTCGGAACTGCTCGGGCGTCTCCCGATAGGTTTGCACCGCCCACCGTACGGTCGTCACGAGCGAGTCCACGTCGAGGTCCCAGAGCTTGAACCCCGTGCCCGCTCCGGTCACCGGGTCGAAGTTCTCGA
>Ga0265316_10000584_pt1 | contig 40799 bp, 46 predicted proteins | sample 4522metaG_FD_202092 | JGI IMG/M metagenome (GOLD analysis project Ga0265316, IMG submission 202092) | Rhizosphere microbial communities from Carex aquatilis grown in University of Washington, Seatle, WA, United States - 4-5-22 metaG | ecosystem: Host-associated > Plants > Roots > Rhizosphere >... | reverse complement strand
ATGGCTTGGGGTTATTTTTTTGTTAGATTTGACCTACTTTTGCGTCTATTAAAGTAAAAGGAGGGCAAATATGGCTAATGGTATAGTTGTTGTTGATGTAATCGCAGCTAAGATAGTGGAAATAAGAGGCAAGAGGGTGATGTTGGATAGAGATTTAGCAAAGTTATATGGTGTTGAGGTAAAGGTATTAAATCAAGCAGTAAAAAGGAATCTCGAACGGTTCCCTGGTGATTTTATGTATCAGCTTACGTGGGAAGAAGCTAGAATCTTGAAATCACAATTTGTGACTTCAAGTTCAAGGTCACAAATTGTGACCTTGAAAAAAGGCCAGAATATAAAATATCTTCCTTACGTTTTTACTCAAGAAGGTGTGGCCATGCTTTCAAGTGTATTAAATAGCGATAGAGCTGTGCAGGTTAATATCCAGATAATGCGCGCTTTCGTGAAGCTACGGTATATACTATCAGTCAATAAGCAATTCGAAATGAAATTAAAAGAGCTGGAAGATAGATTTAATATGCATGATAAGGATATCCTTCATATTTTTGAAGCGATACGCCAACTGATGGGCATACCGGAAGCGAAGAAGATTATTAAAGGTTTTCTAAATAAAGGGCAAATAAAGTGGACGGTTCTAATTTCCTGAACCCCAAGCTCGATAAGGGCTTGGGGTTATTTTTTGTTAGATTTGGCTTCCTTCTACGTCTATTAGGATAGGAGGGAGGCAGGTATGGACAAAAAAGATATTGACAAAGAGCATAAAAGTATATACAATTGTATATACTTAGATTCGAAAGAAATCTTGAGAAAAGAAATAAAATGGAATTCCCTAAAGAGTTCACGGTTGAAGCTAACTCGAGGGGTTTCATTTGAAGAGATAATTCATGCTAAACTGCTGGATATTATTGATCATCCGAGCCGCAATGATCAGCTAATTTTGATATGTGAGCATAAGGGGTATGCCTGGATAGTGCCATTTGTTTTTGATGAAAAAGGTATTTTCTTGAAAACTATATATCCTAGCCGTAAATACAAAAAGCTTTACAGAAAGAGGTGATTTTATGAGAAAGATTAAACTGACTAAAAAAGAGCAGTGGATTGAAGATCATTTGGAGGAATTCGTCCCGATAACCGGCCCCGGCTATGATGCAATTGTAGCTGCCCTTGAGCGCAAGAAAAAGGAGATGGTTTTGAATATGCGTATTAACCGGGACGATTTGGAAGCGATTAAACAAAAAGCGCACAAAGCCGGGATTAAATATCAAACTCTGATCTCTGAAATCTTGCACAGAGTTGCACAAGCATAAGATGAATATTAAAATCAAGAAAGATGGACGTTCCCTGAGTGGACACCCTGTTGATCCCAACCTCTCAAAGGGCTTGGGGTTTTTGGTTTACAGGGATATAATATTAAATAAAGGAGATGGCTATGAAAAAACTTTACCTTTCGAATACGGACCGCAAGATTGGCGGGGTTTGCGGTGGTTTGGGTGAGTATTTTGAGATGGATTCCACGGTATTCAGGGTCCTGTTTGTTTTGGTTACTATTTTATCATGCGGTATCGGGATCGTTGGTTATCTGGCGGTGTGGATGGTGATCCCTCGAAAACCTAACCCCGGAAAAGCAGGATAATGGGGATAAAGTGAAAACATTAAAAATTGGGTTAGTTTTATTTTTGTCTTTAGGCTTTGCCGGGTGCGCCGGATTGCAGGAAGGGCAACTGAGCAGCAAATACGAAGCGACCTATATTAATGCCTTAAATGAGCGCACTAATTTAACCGTCACTAAGGAGGGTAATTTAGAAGAAATAAGGGATAAGGTAAGAAAGCACTTGGAATCATTAGGATATAATAAAGTGGTCTATGCAGCCCCGGAACTGGGGTTTATAGTAGTTGCTAAAAATATTTCTATTGCTAGTGCCTTATTTATAGGAAATGATAAGCCTTACCAAATAATCTATAAACTCACTAAAGCCGAAGATGGCAAAATCATAATAGAGTTAGTAAAAGGAACCAATATATTAACAACCAATACCGAAGTTAATAAAGATATGGAAAAGATTTATAAACAAATAGAAAGCGACTAAAAGATGACAACCATAAAAGTTGATAAAAATATTTGCAGGCACGATGGGAAATGCGTGGAGATCTGTCCGATCAAAATACTGCGGATGGATGAAAAGGAGCGTGTGCCGGAGTTCATCCCGGGCGGCGGAGAGGCATGTATTAACTGCGGCCACTGTTTTGCATTTTGCCCGGTAGGCTGCATAGAGTTGTCTACGATGAATGCCAAAGATGCGATGCGGCTGGAACACTCTAAATTACCTACTTCAGAACAGGTAGAGCTGTTTTTAAAAGGACGGCGCTCAATTAGGGCGTATAAAGATGAGCCTTTGGCTAAAGAATTAATAGAGAAGCTTATAGATTGCGCCCGGTACGCGCCTTCGGGGATCAACCGGCAGCCGGTTGATTGGTTGGCCATTAATAATAAAGATAAGGTACGTGAATTGGCCGGCGTTGTTATAAACTGGATGGATGAACTTTTGAAAGCTAAATCTCCATTAGCGGAATCTTTGAATTTTGGCCGCTTAGTTGAATCTTGGAAGAATGGCTTTGATATGATCTGCCGCCATGCGCCATGCATTGTGGTTGCTTATGGCTTAAAAGATGACCCGATTGTTCCGCAATCATGCACGATTTCCGGGGAATATTTAGAGCTCGCCGCGTTTGGTTTTGGCTTGGGTGCCTGTTGGGCAGGTTATGTGCAAATGGCGCTTAATATGTCGGAAAATGTCAGGAAATTTGCCGGCTTATCCAGCCGGGCATTAGCCGGTGCTGCTATGATGGTAGGCCATCCTAAATACCGCTATAGCCGGATACCTCTGAGGAATACACCAAAGATTATCTGGAAGTAAGCTAAAAATAAGATATTTAAAGGCCCAAGAGGCAGTTCAGAATAAATAAAAGAGACGAAAAGTTCAGAAAAAACAGGAATAAGCCAAGGAGGGGCAAAGTAGCATGAAAAACACAAGGCAGATGATGGCAGGTTGCTACATTTTAGTTTTAGTATTTTCTTTTCTTTCTCTGTGCGGTTGTGGGAGAGGATATTACGTAAGAGGGAACGGAGGATACATTACGGAAGATAGGCACTACTACCGAGATGGCGGTTGGTATAGGCGTGATTCGAGAGGGAATGAAATCGCTGTTGCCGATGTTGGTATAGGAGTGTTCGTTGAATCCTTACCGCCCCAGCATACAACTGTTGTTGTTCAGGGCGCCCAATACTATCATGATGGGAAGCATTACTATAGGCAAGCGCCTAAAGGTGGATATACGGTAGTTGCGCCGCCTGTGGCGGCTCAATCCCGTTCTCAAGGTGACCATAGTAATCGGGGAGAAAGAGACCGATAATCGGTACGGCAAAGTGTAAAGACCCCAAGCTCGGAAAGGGCTTGGGGTTTTCATTTTTGGAGTTATAATGATAAAAAGGATAGTAATACTATGAACATCAATAAAATTCTTGCCAAGGAAGGGCTTATACTGTTAGGAGTGAGCGCTGTATTGTATTTTCTTATTACCCCGCTTTATAGAAACATCCCTATAGTATTCCCGGTTTGCAGGGTCCAATTTGCTAACAATAGTTCCTATACAATACCTATATATCCTGATATAGATTATGGGAAAATATCAGATATAAGGATCTTTCTAAAGCAGATCCATAACCCTCCGCAGAAGCTTATTGCAAAGCGTATAGAGGAGTTTTCAAGAGGCACGAAGATCAATTCTCCGGTTAAAGATGTTCATTGTGTTAATAAGTGGCAGGTAGGTTTATCTGAATTTTCTTCCGCAATTTTATCGCATAATTTATTAATTAAAGTTTTGTTTGTTTATTCCTTATTGGCTCTCATTCGTTTTATTTTCTGGTCTATCAAAACTTTACGCCGTGAAACATAAGATTTCTAATCAAGGGGGTTAAGTAGATGAATACCGTTATTTATTATTTTTCCGCTACCGGGAATTCGCTTGTGGCAGCAAAGGACCTGGCGATTCAACTTGATGATGCCAAGCTCATTCCTATAATTAAAGCACTAAAAGATGGCGCAGATGAAACGGCTGATACGGTGGGGATCGTTTTTCCGGTTTACATGTTTGGATTACCGCTTATTGTGGCAGATTTCCTTAAGAGTATAAAAGTAAAACAAAGCGCGTATGTGTTTTCTATGGCTACTTTGGGCGGCTTACCGGGAATGGCGCACAGCCAGGCGCGAGAGATCCTAAGGAAACGCAATATCGAGTTAGCTTCCGGTTTTTCAGTAGTAATGCCGGGTAATTACACTCCGCTGTATGGAGCGAAGCCTGTAGATGCCCAGCAGAAGATGTTTGAAAATGAAAAAATAAAGACCAAGGAGATAGCCGGTTTTGTGCGCGAAGGAAAGAAAGGCCTCATGGAGCAAACTCCGTTCTTGCCTAATTTTTTACTCTATAAATTATTGTACAAGGGTGGCTCGAGGCAGATCCCGCTTTCGGGAAAAGGTTTCTGGTTTACCGATGCCTGCACCAAATGCGGGCTTTGCGCGAAGGTCTGCCCGGTTAAAAATATTGAAATGAGAAACGGTAACCCTGCTTGGCTTGACCATTGTCAGCAGTGCATGGCTTGTTTGCAGTGGTGCCCGGTTGAAGCGATCCAATATAAGAAATCTACGTTAGGCAGGAGGCGTTACCGCCACCCCGATGTATCTGCGCAGGATATAATAGCTCAGAAGGGATAAATAATTGCGGAAATGGTAAATAAATATGCATTTTTTTTATTATTTTTAACTATCGCTTTATCCGGATGTGCCACAATAAAAAAACCAACCGCAGCGCGTGAGCAATTTCCCAACGGATCCCTGCAAAACCCGATCGTTGATAGCAATATTAAATTGGCTGAAGCTTTGAAAAAATATGCTCCGCCTGAATTCAAAAAACGTCAAAAGCTCATAAATGTAATATATTATTCATTTGACGGCAAGATTCACAAAGGGCAGTTGGTTATAGATGAGAGGCTGGTAGCTGATATTCAGGAAGTATTCCGGGTCGCTTTAGAAAACAAATTTCCCATTAATTCCGTTATTCCCATTTCTCATGACCGGTTTTTTAAGGATGGGAAGTGGAATGAAGATGAGCAGTCTATGTTATCCAATAATACCTCCGCGTTTAATTATCGGGCGGTAACCGGAGGGAAAAATCTTTCCAAACATGCTTATGGTTTTGCCATTGATATTAATCCTGTGCAAAATCCGTATATTAGAGGAAAGATCGTATTGCCTCCTTATGCAGTATATGATACGCATAAACCGGGAACGTTTACCCCTGATTCTCCAGTATTAAAAACTTTTATACGTTTGGGTTGGGCATGGGGAGGCAACTGGGAGTCTTTAAAAGATTACCAGCATTTTCAGAAAATCCTTCCACAATAAGGTAAATATTTCATGAATACACCTTTAATCGGCGCAGCGACTAAAGAACTTAGGACACAGGCTGATAGAAAAAAAGCAAAAGATTTACAGAGATTTTTTAAGACCGGAAAAGGCGAATATGCCGAAGGAGATATATTTCTTGGCGTTATGGTGCCTCAGACAAGGACAATCGCTAAAAAGTATTTTAGTTTGCCATTGGATAAAGTTGTCTTGCTGCTAAGGTCCAAATGGCATGAAGAAAGGCTGTTGGCTTTACTCATTCTTGTCGCGCAATTTAACAGTGCAGAAGAAGAGGGAAGGCACGCTATTTTAAAATTATATTTAAAAAATACCCGCTATATCAATAATTGGGATCTGGTTGACCTGTCTGCTCCGCATATCGTAGGGGTTTCTTAAAAAATAAAAACAGATCAATTCTCTATGGCCTTGTTAAGTCACCTTTGCTTTGGGAAAGAAGGGTCGCGGTTTTAGCGACATTTATTTTCATCCGGGATAACGATCTCCGGGATGTTTTTAAAATTGCAAGGCTATTGTTGGGGGATAAAGAAGATTTGATCCATAAGGCAGTTGGCTGGATGCTCCGGGAGGCGGGAAAGCGGGATAGGCTATCCTTGGAGTTATTTTTGGATAAGCACCGCAGGCGCATGCCCCGGACAATGCTGCGTTATGCCATTGAAAAATTCCCTGAAAATAAAAGGAAGGCGTATCTTAGGAGTTAGTGCGTTTGCGCCTAATGAAGTCAAATACAAAAACGCAGAGTAGGGTAAATAAACCTATCAGGTTTAATAGCCATGTTCTTTGGTATTTAAAATAGATCGGGCCGTTACCCGCAACTTCAAAGCATATCTTTTGATCGCAGTTCCTTACAACAATCCTTTTGTTTTTCGAGTCATATGCTGACCAAGTAGTAAAATAGTTCTTATTAATCGTTGCTATTTGCCGTTCATTCACGTTTTCAAGACGAACTGTAAAGGAAAAAGGGGTTTCTTCCGTGATTTTGCCTATGCCGCCCTTATCCAGCTTTACTTCCGGATTTATCTCATACGTAGCAACGTAGCATTTATATCTGTCGCTTACACCCAATGGTTTAAAATTACTATTTTTGTCAAAAAACCTTTTCGCGGTATTCGACCATACGCAGGCCTTATTTACTCCCCAATTTTTTAAGCGCGCTATAAAATCTGCTTCATTATCCGGCCCCAGATTTTGGCCCATATAAGTCCCATCAACTATGTACATATGCCTTAAATTATTGAATGCTTGGCCATCATCGCCAACCTGAGAGAAAAATTTAACGCCTAATCCTTCCTGCAGGTATACTAAGCAATGGTCAGGAGATACTTTTTCAAAACTAACGGAGCCCCTCATTGGATTATGGAATGCCTCATTTTCAAATAAAGGAAAATCTCCCGGTGATATAAAGCTTTCTATTTTAGTATCAACTTCAGAAATATTATTTATGGTTTTTATATATGGAAACTGCAAAATGGGGAGGAGTTTCGAGAAATCACCTTGGAAAACTACCGAGATAGGATTTTTTATTGTGCGTACCTCAGATTTTAATCGTACTCCTTCAGGGCTTATTATTTGGGCAAATCCGTTTTGGATCAATTTCTGGGAAATAATATTCCAGTCAAGCCCGGATCCCTTGAACTGGTATCTTATAATTTTCGCAAGCGGAGGCTTATTTTGGTTCACGATAATAAAGCTAAGAATGATTATCCAGGCAATGCAATATTTTTTTCCTAATTTGAGCGTCATAAAGAATGCCAGATTGGTAGCGATGAGGTAAGGTTTGAACATCGTATTGATTCTTTCAATAAAAAGCGTTGTACGCGGCACATCTTTTAACGCCAAAAGGAAGATAAAAACGAGGTTAAATATTATGGCATAGCGGAGTTTTGACTTTGTTTCTTTTTCCTTCGCCAAAAGATAAAAAAAAGCCAAAAATGCCACCGAAAGAGATAAGAGGCCGTTTAGTTTTACTGTCAAATAGAGGTTGCGGAGTATCAGGATCAAATGTTCAAGGATTGTCCTCTCTGGAGGATAAAACCAGCTTGGATTAAGAAAAGAAAGGTAGCTGAACAAGTGGTAATAAAGCGGCAGGCAAATCAATATATGGAATAGAGAAAAAAATAACGACTTTTTGATATCTATTTTTGTGTTTCTTTCGGAGAAGAATTTAAATACCAGTATCAGCGCGAAGATTAACAATGTAATCCCGAGAATAGCCAAGTGCGTATAAGCTAATAGTGCGGAAAATAACAATAAGAGCGAAAATGAGAACCGTTTGTTATGCAGGTACCTTAAAAAGAAATACAAAGACAGAAATGACAAAGGCATAGCCACTATAGGAGGGGACGTTCCGTTCCGGAGGATCTTTTCAATACCTAATTCCAATTGGAATGAGGAGAGAAAAGAGGCCGCCAGGGCAACATATTCGTTATTAGTCAATTCGCGGATCAAAATATATAACGATATGGGGGTTAAAATAAGAAAGAATATGATCATTATCTGGTAGCCGAGTTGTTTGCCCAGAAGAAAGGCGAACGGGATAAATTCCAAAAAACAACTCCTGAGATAAAATGCGGGTATACCACCCTGAAAGTTATGGCTAAAACCGAAAGGAGAGCCGTATTTTAGTAAGAGGTCAGAGTTTTCTACGGCAATATGGTAATATTTGGGATGGTCGGTCCCTATAAACAGATCCCCGAGGGTATTAAAATTTATAACATGCGATATCCGAAATAGCGATATTGCTATGATTAAACATAAGAGGAAGATTCTGTATTTTTTTTTCATAATATCAAAAGATTAAAAAATATTCCTGATCAGGCAGAAAAGATACCGGTACCAAACCTTTTTTGTAACAATGACTGAGCTCCCGTATTTTCTTGCATATTCATGGCTTGAAATCTCAGAGATCCTGTACCCTTTTTTAAGGGCCTTCATCACCATTTCCTGTTCAATGGTAGTAATTTCTTCTTTTAAATCAAGTGATCTGGCAGCACTTGCCCTCAATGCCCTAAAACCGTTTTGAACATCTGTAAATTTCTTCCTCCATCTTAAATTAACTATCGTATTGACTACGATGGTCCCTATAAAACGCAGCCGTTCATCGATATTCCTGTTCCATTCATCGCTTCCTCCTTGGACCCTTGACGCTATAACAATGTCAGCTTTATTATTAACTATAGGCGCGATAAGTTTTGGTATGTCTTTTGTGTCATGGGAGCCATCCGCATCGATAAATACTATGATATCTCCGATGGCTTTTTCTATCCCCAATTTGACAGCAATGCCTTTTCCCGTGCCTTCATCTTGAAAAACTTTTACTCCTTCATTCTCGGCAATTTTCTTGGTGCCGTCATTAGAATTTCCATCTATCACCAAAACTTCAGAAGCATACTTTTTGCATCCAATTATAATATCTCTTAAAGTAAATGCTTCATTTTTCGCCGGAATGACCACGGAAACTTTTATATTTTCAATGCTCATTTTTGTTTAATATAGTAGATCGTTTTTAAATCAGGCCAGTGAAAATGATTATATCAAGAAAGCCGTTAAATCAAAAGTAAAAGTAAGGTTATTTTATTTCTCTGGGATGGAATTGAACATAATTTCTACGTTCTTCTCAAGCCTTCTTTTTATGAAATTAGGGATTTTTTTCTGGAGTTCATCTTTGAAATCCGACCTGAGCCATTGGAAATTCATTTTGTACAGATTCCCGGAAAGCCGGAAATTGAAATCCAGGAATTCGGGTTTCTTGTCCAATAGGTTCAGGAGGGGAGTGAACTTGCTGGAATCCTGCAACAGCGTAGTGGCAAAAGAGAGGGATATTCTACTTGAAACCATGTCATTTTCTCCAATTTTGAAATTACCTTTTAATTTTATTTCATCCGAATCCAGGCGTGTATTATTTAAGCTGAATCCGCTATCATTGGCAATAAAATCCGAGCTAACCGAGCTAAACTTAAGTTTCTTAAGAGAAGGCAGGTTAAATGTGTCAGCGAGCCATTTGAAAAAATCTAAATTATCCAATACTCCCTCGGAAATTAGCAGGTTCCCTTTAAGGGATGGTTTTGGGTAATTATTGAATAAGAGCCAGTTCGTTAACTTTCCGGATATTTTAGAAAAATGGTCCGAGATCTTATACATTTTACCGGCATCAGCTTCTTTTATGTTAAGCGAGGCGTAAATGACCGGTTTCAATCCTTTAAAAGACAACTGGCTCCGTCCTTCGAGGGAGCCTCCATAAAACTTCGAAGATAGCCTCAAGAGCCCTGAGTTGCTATTCAGGTTATTCAGTTTAGCGTGTATTTCTTCAAGATTAATCGCGTAAGGACTATTCCTGGTTTTGTAAAGTATGCCTATTTCTTTGGTTTTTATATTAAAAATAGAGGGATCTTTGGATGATATGTTCAAATTTTTAAAATTTATTTGGATCGTTTCGAACTGAGCTTGGATACCATCCTTTTCCGGAAAATCTATTTTGATGATACTGTTTATTTTAAGCGAATTATCTTCCTGAGAAGATAACGAGGCTATCACGTTGATCTTCTTAAGCGGGCCTTTAGGTTTATTCTCCATACCCCTAAAGTCCGATAAGAGCTTAAAATCGCAGGAAAACGGTTTATCAAGGAGCATTTTTCCGGATAGATTTACCGGATTGTTGTTGATCGAGAAATTCAGCCGCTCAACCTGAACAAGAGGGAGGTTAAATTTCATCCTACACTCTATATCAAGTATAAACAAATTCATATCAACGCTGCTTATGAAAATGTAACCTTTAAGTTCGGTAAACGCGGAACTCACCCATCCCCATAGCCCGCAATGAAGGTCTCCGTTCGTCAATTCAAACTTTTCTACGTCCAGCCCATTTGGCATCAGAAGGCCTTTAAGTGAGTATATGCTTTTTCCTGCCGTACCCGAAGCTGAAAGTTTATTGCCGTTTAGTTTAATAAGGGAATTGATTTTGATGCTGGAAACCGGCCGTCCATTTCTGATAGAATAAAGCCTGGCTCCCCGGATGGATAATGTTATATTTTGTTTTGGCAGGGAACGTATAGAATCCAGCAGTTTAGGTAAATTATCTTTTGCAAAGCCGAATAAATCTTTATACTCGGCTTTGGGATTGAAGCAATGGATTGCGGAAATATATAAATTTTTGTCGGATATGAGGCGCAAAAGGGAGAAATTAGCGTAAATCACGGGGATACGAAGTATCTGCTTGTTTTCTCCGGATTTACTCCCAGATATGGTTAAATTTCTTACTATAACAAAATTAGGGGGGAGGTAATATATTCCGCTTACGGTGGCTGGTTTGATGAAATTATTGCTAAACGATTGGGTTATGCTGTTTTTGCGCGCGGCAAGGATCAGGTTTGCGGCTAATGTGAGGGTGACAACCAGGAAGAAGCAGGCAAGAAATAACCGTTTAATAAAATATCTGCGCTTGGATTTTGCCATCTGAATAGAATTCCAGCCTGTCTATATAACGCACCAACCTGTAATTGCTACCCAGAGGGGACCTGACCTTGTATTCTTTTGACCTCTTGAATAAAAGGATGATCCTGTCTAAGTTAATGATGTGTGTTTCAATCTTTTTAGCCAGGTCATTTTCTCCCGCAGATTTAGCTATCTCCATAATATAAAATAACGCAAAAGGCTTTAATTTTGAATCCGGATAATCATTAAGGAAATTATTAAAGGTATTAAACGCTTCCGTATAATCCGAATTCAGAAAATAGTATTCACCGGTGGCGAATAATGCTTTTTCTTTTAATTTCGGATTAGCCTCATTTTCAGATGCGGAAACAAAATTAATGAAGGCGAAATCTTTATCTCCGTTGTTTGCCAGCTGTCTTGCCAGGCTGTAATCTGACTGAGCAAAAGATAGGGACGGCGGGATCAAAAGTGTGATTATTAAAATAATAGCATTTTTATTCATGGTTGTATTCTACTACTAAATTCGTTTTGTAGCAATAAAATTTGCTTGTCATATTTTTTATGAGCTGCCCTTGAATTTTCTTGATTTATAGTGTATATTTAACTTGTAGTTGTTTTGCCACGGAAAAGGTTGTGTTAAACCTTTTTAGCCGTGGCATTTTTTTTAGGTATCCGGTGCGTCTTTACTATGCGGGGAAGGAGCAGCTTATGATATACCGTCGTCCGTATCTTTCCGACCAGCGTAAGTTTCAGCGTTACCAGTGTAACCTTACTGTATGGTGCAAGGTGCAGGAGCCGCAGGATGTGCGGTTGTATTTTGAGGATAAGGAGCTTGAGGCGACCGCGCTTAACGTTTGCGAAGCAGGGGCAGGTTTATTAAGCGACCATCAGATACCGAAACATTCGGTGGTCAGCCTGACTATTGTGATGTTTAAGGGCAATTCTTTGGGCGAAGTAAGGGGGCAAAAGCCCCTGCAGGTAAAGGGAAAGGTTTGTTACAGCCAGCCTTCTGAGGAAGCAAACAGGTACCGTCTGGGTGTTTATTTTACGGAAATCCCCAGCGAGTATAAAGAAAGGCTTAATGATTTCCTTACGGTGCCGGCATAATTTTGGAGGATTTTAGTTTAGGTAGATTATTGGAACCGCCCTTGATTTTCAGGGTATTTATGTTAAACTTAGGTCAATATTAGTATGAGAAAAAGAATGTCAAAAATGGGTTATTATTCTTTGCCGCAGGGCAATTCCTTTTACATCAGGAAAAGACAATTTACTTATCATATTTATAAAGTAACATTAATTAAGGGGGGAGAAGTATGAAGAAAATTTACTTGTTCGTGTTTCTGATTCTTGCGTTAAGCCTGTGTTTTGTTAACAAAGCCTCGGCTCTGGATAATCTTTTACTTAACCCCGGGTTCGAAGATAACCTTAATGATTGGAATGATCTTTGGGGCTTGCCAGCCGATTTGGATAACACTGTTTTTCACAGCGGGAGTTTTTCCGCGGTGAAAAATGTAGATTCTGTAACTGACCGGGCTTACTGGAGCCAGCTTTATCAAGAAATTGAGTTTACTCCCGGCCAGCCGGTTTATGCGAGTGTTTACATAAAGACGACCTTTTCTCCCTTGGCTTCTGCCCGCGCAGGCCTGATGCTGCAATTTATGGATGATGATAACAATGTTTTAGGGGCGACCATAAAAGGTAAAGATGTAGGCGGAAATACCAACTGGGCTTTAGTCGAGCTTACGGCTGGCGCCGCGCCTGCGGGTACAACTAAGGCGATGTTGAGTTGTTTTGTCTGGGCAGCTCAAGGCGATGACCTGTCTTTAGAGGGCAATGCTTATTTTGATGACGCCTTTTTAATAAAAGCAAGTAAACCAATTCCAGCACAACCCAAATTATTGAATCCGGGCTTTGAAAATGGCATGTCGGATTGGTCGGAATTGTGGGGTTATCCAGCCTACGTGGTTGCGAGCGGAGCTTATAGCGGAACTTATGCGGCAGTAAAAAAGGTGGAAGATGTTTCCACGCGTGACTACTGGAGCATGATATATCAGGAGGTTTCTTGCCCGCCTTCCAAAAAATTAATCGCAACGCTATATGCAAAGGCAAATTTTGCGCGGAAGTCTAAAGGCAACGCGGGATTGATGCTAGAGTTTTTTGACGCCAAAGACAAATTACTTAAAAAATATACAAAGTATATTAAAGGAACCGTTGATTGGCGTAAGATAGCTATCACAGTTTCTAAAACTCCAGCTAAAACGGCTAAGGTCAGGTTCTCCGCGTATATTTATGCGCCAAGGGGTAATGTCGCTTCTTTAGGGGCTTTGGCGTATTTTGATAATACCGATTTATTAATTCAATAATAGTTTTTAAATTATTCCGGCCCATGCCGGCATGATTATGGGACAGGCCCGCTTTTCGGGCCTGTCCTTTGTTTTAGGCTTTATTTTTATTTTTCATTTCTCGTCGATAAAATATTTCAACACCCTCTTGAAAATAGCGGTATTTATGTTAAGCTTTAATTAGCCTCGAGAAGTACCCAGAAACCTTTCAGGCAAGATTGCGAAAAGGCTTGAGCCTTTTGCCAAAAAGGGGGTTCGATAAGTCCTGAATCAGGTAGAGGCTCAAAATGCCCCCTTTTAATAATTCCAAGCCGGGATTAGCAGCATGCCCCGGCTTTTTTTGTGTCAAATCCAGCCGCCAAAATCTCTTATTATTTTTCTAAAGGTAGGTGGAATAATTTTTAGAAAATGATATAATCATATAATTGACATATGGATAGAATTAATTATGTGGGAGGAGTGGATGGAAAACGATTTTAAAGGGGATAAAAAACAGTTAAATCATCTTACGCGCCCATTCGAAAGAAAGATCATTGATGGTTGTCTGCCCTGGGTTCCTTTATGGATGAGTACGGTCCATTTAACCCTAATGAGCATTGTATGGGCTGTTTTTGTCATTTTCTTCGGGTATTTATCCAATAAAAATATCAATTGGCTCTGGGGTTTTAATCTTTGTATAATATTGCAGTACATTACGGATATGCTGGATGGCGAAGTAGGGCGTATTCGAAACTCAGGATTGATCAAGTGGGGGTTCTATATGGATCATTTCTGCGATTATGTTTTCTTGTATGCGGTGGTTATCGGGTATTCATTTCTCATTCCGCTGTCTTCATTTTTTTATCTTCTGCTGTGTTTGTTTGTCTGCGCCGGGTTTATGGTCCATGTCTCCCTGGATTTTGCGATAACGGGCAGTTTTAAAATCAGCTTTAACAGGTTCGGTATTTCAGAGATACGGTATTTATTGATCATGGCGAACGTTATTTTTATTTTCCTCGGTAAAAACCTGCTTATTAAGGCATTTCCGGCAATAGTTTCGTTATCTTTTGCCGCGTTGCTTTTCGTAATATACAAATCCCAAAAAAATTACAGGCTTATGGATAAAAACACCCCGGAGAACCCAGCGTGATGAGGGTAGGCTTTGGATTCTTTTTGTCCATCAACTTAGCAATATTCCTGAGTTATTGGCTGCTTTTAACCCGCCTCGGATTTAATTCTATCCACAAAAGATCCATTTTTTCCGGGATCTTTATGTTCGCCCAAATTATCCTCACAGAGTTGATTTTAGGTATTGCGGGCCTTTTAGATTTATCATTTCTACTTTATTTGAATATTGTTATTACTTTGGGATTATTCATTTATTCATTGATCCTCAGAAGGGGCCGCAAAAACTACCCTCAGGGAGAAAATCAGCCTTTCTATAAAAAATTTATTCAGATTTTGTCCCCCGGTAATATTACATTATCCGTTTTATTGATTTTTGTCTCAATTTGGGTTGCTGTTGAGGTTTATTTTATGCCGCCACGGGGATTCGACGAGATGGCATACCACTTGACCATCATTTATGAGTATATCATTAATCACCGGATATTTCTGTTGCCGGTTGATTTCTATTCGCATTTTTCTTTCCCCCAGAACGCGGATCTGCTATTTATGTGGCCGGCGATCTTCTTACATAGCCAGCGGTTCGTTGACGGGGTTCAGTTTATGGTGGCATTATGGGGAATAAGCGTAATATACGGTATAGCCCGCGTTTTGGATATCCCGGCTAAAATCGCACTATTTGTTTCGATGTTATTTATTTTTACGCCTGTAATATTTGCCCAAATGGGCAGTGCTTACATAGATATTATTACCGCGGTTTTCTTTTTGTCCGCTATTTATTGTGCCCTGGTGTTTTATAAAGGGGGAGGAGTATTTTATTTTTATATAACGGCTTTATGTGCCGGACTTTTGCTTGGTATGAAATACAATCAGCCATTTTTTATATTATCTTTACTCCCATTTTTGCTGACAGGCAAGAGGCATCCCTTAAAGAAGGAGTGGTTGGTTTTTCTGCTGGTTTTGCTGTTTTGCGGTGGATACTGGTATTTACGTAATATGTTGGTTTTTCACTCCCCTTTTTATAGGCCGGTTAAGTTTGAGGAATTTGAAATATTCCCACTTCGTTCGCCGCTGCTAAAATTATTGACCGTGTGGAAGGATCCGGGGCTGGGAAACTTAAACGGGGGTTTTGGCTTGGTTTTTTGGGGATTGGCTGTTCCTGCATGGTTTTACGTATTTATTAGGGCGATCGGTAAGCGAAAGAACGAGAGCGAAAAGGCCTTACTGTGGCTGGCCTTACCCTTTGCAATGGGGATACTTCAGTTAATGATGGTTTCACTTGAAGCTTTGCATAGTTCTGCGAGGTATTCACTGTTTATTATTCCGTTAGGGCTACTCTCTTTGGGTAAACTATTAACTCTTTTCAATGAATTTATTATTTTTAGGAGGGGAACGCAGGTAGTTTGTATCATTCTTGGCTTATTTGCTTTGTTGCCTTTTAAAGGCAACAGGGCTCCCTCTGGCCGTATGGACGCGGCTATTAGCGATACTCTTCGCGGCAGATATTTGACCGAGGAGTCTTATATCAATTGGACATCGTCATTTGGTGAAGCATGTGGTTTGCTTGATTATCTGACTATTGATGAGGCGCAAGGATTGAGTTGTTATATTTCCCCTAAGCTATACAGACCTTGGTCATCTCCTATTTATGGCAGCCGTTTACAAAATAGGATATGGAACTTTCAGCGGGAAGGTACAGTTCTTCCGGATGCGTTTATTTATATCATTGACCCGCAGGGCATCCTGAACAATAAGAACGAGAAAATTACTGCTGATGAAGTAAAAATTAATCCTGACTATGAATTAATCATACAAAAAGAAGATCTGCTTCTTTTCATGCGTAAGGATTTTATAGAGAATGATAAAATGCAGAAAAAATTGAATTCTTACCGTAAATTCATAGCTGCGCGCCTAAAGAAGAAAGCCAAATGAAAGAAAAAGATAAGCTGGAAATTTTATTGCTGGTGATGTTTATTTTTATTTGCCTTCAATGGTTTTGGAACAGTAGTTTATATATGAAGGGGTTGAGCTGTTTGCCCTCGTTATGGCAAGATGTTGGGAAACTTGTTAAGCTGTGTTTTAAGCTACATTAATACAGTAGGCCGAAGCCTTTTCGATACAAAAAGATTCGGTACTATTTAATAATAGGGGTGGTATAATTATTGAATATGGAAAAGGAGAAACAATGAAGAGCTTAATAAGATTCGTAATAATTTCTTCGTGTATTGGTTTATTGGGTAGTGTTAATGTTTTTGCGCAGCAGTCGGACATGCAGATGATGCAGCAGGAGTTTAAGAAAACGGATCTTAATAAGGACGGTTTTGTAACATCTAAAGAAATGCAGGCATACGAAGAAAAAAAGTTTAATGAACTGGATAAAGATAAAGATGGGGTACTTAATGCCGAGGAATTAAAAGCGGATAAAACCGGGATGTTTAAGAAAGCAGATGCGAATAAAGACGGTAAGGTTACAAAGCAGGAAGCTGTTTCGCAATTCAAGCAATATTTTCAAGATATGGATGCCAATAAGGATAACAAGGTGTCGGAAGCCGAATATACGGATTACTGGAAGATAATTATGAAGTTTTAAGAAATAATGCGAAAAGGGGAGTTCATATGAAATTAGAAGAGATAAAAAAAGTTGTCAAGGAAGTTGATCTTGTTACTTTGCGTTGTGATTCCGATGAATTATTTGAGGCGGTGTTCAATACTAGTGAACTGGAGCAGTTGTCGAACCGGCTTGTGAAAATATTCGGGGACCCCCTTTTTCCCTTAAAGAAAGATGTTAGGGTTAATCCGGAAGAATTGGCTAGAGATTATGGCGGGATAATGCCGGGTCAGACTCTTTATTACCTTGAGCAGGAGGAGGGCGCGGTTCTGGCAATGATCTGGCCTTGGCAAGATAAAGTTAATATTACTCTCAAGCTTATCCGCAAGCCTGGTAAGTTATGAAATACACAAAAGGGCATATAGGCAGGATATTTTTAGTAAAATTCGAAGATGACGATATCCTGACAAATAAGATCGCTGAGCTTGCCGTAAAAGAAAAAATCAAGGCCGGGGTGATGGTATTCTTGGGCGCGCTTAAAAAAGGCAAGCTTGTGACCGGGCCAAAGAAGCCGGTTATTCCTCCTGAGCCGAATTGGGTCAGCTTTAAAGACGGCTGGGAAGTGATGGGAGTAGGTACGGTTTTTGCCAATTCCAAGGGCCCGCAGATACATATCCATAGCGCGATGGGAAAGAAGCAGAAAACACTCACCGGTTGCGTGCGAAAAGATTCAAAAGTTTTCTTGGTAATTGAAGCGGTTATTTTTGAATTAAAAGGCGTTAAAGCCACTAAAGATATCGATCCAAAAACCGGGTTGAACTTATTAAAAATTCTCTAAACTGGAGCGCTCATGGAACAAATTAAGTTTGATTTTAATAATATGTTCAGCTTTAGCGTAGGCCAAAATCACGGGGTGACCGAGGCTGAATTGCAGGAGTTTCTTCCAAAAGCTAAAGGTGCACATGAACATTTAAGCAAAGTACTTGGAGATGCGGAAAGCCGGGTAAATCTTGGCCTTGAGTGGGCGCGCCTTCCTTATCAGGATGCAAAAATAATCAATCAAATACAGAGTTTAGGCAGAGTGATTTCGGCAAAATACCATAATGTTATCTTTTTAGGTATTGGCGGGTCATACTTAGGCCTTAAAGCGGCGCAGGATGCGCTGGGCCTGCCTTATGCAAATGAATTCCCTCAAAAGAAAACTCCGGGAATTTATTTTGAAGGCAATAACCTTGATCCTGATACTTTAACTGTTTTACTCAAACACCTTGATCCAAGAAAGACTTTTGCCGTGGTCATCTCTAAGTCCGGAGAGACAACTGAAACAAAAGCCGCATTTACCGTGGTTGAGGCATGGCTTAAAAAGGCAGTGGGTAAGAATTATGGGCGCCAGATCATTGCAATTACTGACCCTGAGGGGGGTAGTTTACGCAAAAAAGTTGACGCAGAGCAAAAAAAAGATATTTTAAGTTTCCGTTCACTTCCTTTGTTAAAGGGTGTGGGCGGGAGATATTCTGAATTAAATATGGGGCTACTGCACCTTGCGGTTATCGGCGTTGATATAAAGAAAATCTTAAAAGGCGCAGCTAGTATGCATCAACTTTGCGGCAAAGCCAGTATACTTGATAACCCCGCCTATATGTACGCGATACTGCACACTATTTTATATAAACAGAAGAATAAGCCGTTGGCAATTCTTATGCCGTTTTCCGAAACTCTTAACTCAACCGCAGACTGGTATGTCCAGTTATTGGCGGAAAGCTTGGGGAAGAAGTTTGCAAGACGGATTGAATTTCGTAACGGCCGGGAAGAGTGGCTGATAGATCGGAATAATATTGTCAATACCGGACGTACCCCTATTTCAGCGCACGGAACCGGAGATTTGCATTCAATACAGCAAAATAGTATAGAGGGAGAGAATAACAAGGTAGTTACTTTTATCAGGGTTGAAAAATTCAGGAAAGAATGCATTGTCCCGGCTAAGGCTGATATTTTATCCGGGAAGAGTTTTTCCGAATTGATAAGATTAGCCCAGGAAGCAACTGAATGGGCTTTGGTAAGGGAAGAAAGGCCGAACTGTACTATAATCCTGCCTGAAGTTTCTCCGTATTATTGGGGAGCATTATTGTTTTTCTTTGAAATGGCTACTGCTTTTGAAGGCGAACTTCTGAATGTCAACGCGTTTGACCAGCCCGGAGTTGAAGGTTATAAGAACTATATGTATTATAAGTTAGGCAAGCCGGGCCTATCTCCTGAAATAGCCGAGAAGATCAAGAGCACGCCCTTGATAAAGAATCCGAAATATATCCTCTAAAATCCATTTATGTTAAAACTTGGTACGCTTCATCTTAAGTCAAAGCTGATTCTTGCTCCCATGGCAGGTATCAGCGACCTGCCGTTCCGTTTATTGAACCGGAAATTCGGGGCAGAGCTTGCTTTTGTAGAGATGATCAACGCGCGTTCCATCGGGCATAAGAGCCGAAAGACCCGTTCTATGCTGGAAACCACAAAAGAAGACAAGCCTTTAGGCGTGCAATTGTTAGGCTGTGAAGAGAGGTATATCGAAAGGGCGCTTACAGTGCTCAAAGAGTATAAATTTGACGTGCTTGATTTTAATGCCGCCTGTCCGGCAAAAAAAGTGGTGCGTAGGGGAGAGGGGGCGGCACTCTTAAAGAACCCCAAAGAATTACAGGATATTTTAAAATTATTGGTTAAGAATTCAAAGTCCCCGGTTACAGTTAAGATCCGCACTGGCTGGGATAAGAATTCGGTTAATGCCAAGGACGTTGCCCTTTACGCGCAGGATGCCGGAGTTGACGCTATTTTTATCCACGGCCGGACAAAAGCTCAGGAGTACAGCGGAAAAGTTGATTATGATGTTATCCGTAAAGTCAAAAAAGTTCTAACCATTCCGCTTATCGCAAGCGGGGATATATTTGACGCTGAGCTGATCAAGAAAATGTTCGATGAGACCGGATGCGATGCGGTTGCGGTTGCCCGGGGGGCATTAGGTAACCCTTGGATATTCAAAGGGGTGAAGCCGGCGATCAGTGAGGTTATTAAGGTCATACTTGAACATTTGGACGCTTGCATTAAGTGCTTTGGTGAGGGAGTGGGAGTGATGAAGTTCCGAAAGTTCTTTATCTGGTATACAAAGGGTTTCCGGCATATCCGGCCGTTAAGGGAGAGTGCTTCCCGGGCAAAGACAAGGGCAGATATGGTTAAGATAATTCAAGCCTGCTCAGTACAGGGGAATCAGGACCTTTTCTAATAATTACTACAAACAAAAATCCCCGGGATATTGCTTCCGGGGTTTCTTGTAGGTGATAGGCCTAATAGCTTTCGCTATCGTTCCTTATCCTCCTTGTTACGTTGTACCTCTTTCACTTCCAATTGAAGTATGCCATATAAATATCTAAATTTCAAGTACCCGCAACAAAAAACCCCGAATATTTTCGGGGCCGTTTGTAGGTGATAGGCCTAATAGCTTTCGCTATCCGGTACCTTCCTCCTTGTTCAAGTTAGATTGACCATTTGTTAAGTAAATATGACATACGCAAGATAACTTTTCAAGGGTATTTCGTTGTAAAAAGAAAGCGCTACTACTGAGGCCTCAGTAATATCAGTTGACATCATTTAAGCTATGTGTAAAAATTTAAACAAGATGCAAGAGTTATCCATACGGTATTTAAAAGGTATCGGGCCAAAGCGCGCCGAAACATTCTCTTCGTTTGGCATCTCAACTATCGAAGACCTGCTTTATTATTTCCCCCGGCGTTATGAAGACCGCAGGAACCTTGCCACTATTTCCGGGCTTAAAGAAGGAGAAACTCAAACTATTAAAGCAAGGGTTTTGGTTAAAGGTGAGCGTAGGTCTTTTCGCCGGCGCGCATTCAGTATTACTGAAATGGCGGTTGAGGATGACACGGGGAAAATTTTCTGCGTCTGGTTCAATCAGCCTTATATCAAGAATTATTTTGCCAACGCTGAGACTGTGATCTTGCACGGGAAAGTCGAGAGGTACGGCAAGAGGCTGCAAATGGCCAATCCTGAATTTGAGATCGTAACCGAAGAGGAAGAGGCCCTTTCAGTAAACAGGATCGTCCCAATTTATACCCTTCCCCATGGTTTTTCCCAAAGGCACTTGCGGCATTTGATAAAACATGCCTTGGATGAATATTTGCCTAAACTGCAGGATTCTCTTCCTTTTGATGTGAGGTCAAAATACAATTTACTAAATTTAGCCCAGTCATTGCTTAATATACATTTTCCTGATTCCGATGAGCTTAGAAAGCAGTCATATGAACGGCTTGCTTTTGAAGAGTTCTTCATTTTTGAATTGCCGCTTATTTTAAGAAAATTAAAACGCAAAGAAAAACTCGGCATTGCCCATAAAGTAGATGATAAATTCAATTCCGAATTTATCAAAAGCTTGCCTTTTGAATTAACCGGTGCGCAAAAGAAAGCAGTGGAAGAGATAAAGCTGGATATGATGAAACCGCAGGCAATGCAGCGCCTGCTTCAGGGCGATGTGGGTTCAGGTAAAACCGTAGTTGCTTTGATCGCCGCAATATTTGCGGTGGGCGGTGGGTATCAGGTTGCTTTTATGGCCCCTACTGAAATACTCGCAAAACAGCACTATATGAAGATCGGCGCACTGAATAAGAAAGCAAGGATAAGCTTGCTGACAGGCAGTTTGAGCGTTAGAGAAAAAGAAAAGGCGTACCAGGATATTAAAGAAGGCAGGGTTGATATTGTGATCGGCACCCATGCTCTTCTTGAAGAAGGAGTGGTATTTAATAATTTAGGGTTAGTGGTTATTGATGAACAGCATAAGTTCGGGGTCAGCCAACGGGCAATTCTCCCTAAAAAAGGCGCCAACCCGGACATCTTGATCATGACTGCAACACCTATACCGCGTACCCTTGCCATAACTTTATACGGAGACCTGGATATTTCGGTTATCAACGAACTGCCTCCGGGCCGTATTCCTATTAAAACATTGCGTTTTGCTCCGGATGAAATATCTAAAGTTTATGATTTGGCAAAAGAGGAGCTTAAAAAAGGCAGGCAGGCGTATATCATTTATCCTGTTATTGAAGAGTCTTATGCTTTGGATATGCAGGGTGCTAAAAAGATGTTTGCCGAGCTTAAGAATAATGAGTTTAAGGAGTACCGTTTAGGGATCATCCACGGGAAAATAAAAGAAAATGAGCAGGATAAAACAATGCTGAAATTCAAGGAGGGAAAGATCGACCTTTTGGTTTCAACTACCGTCCTTGAGGTGGGGATAGATATACCTAACGCTACTTGTATGATCATAGAAAATGCCGAGCGTTTCGGTTTATCGCAGTTACATCAATTAAGGGGCCGTATTGGAAGGGGGGCGGAGGCTTCTGTTTGTATCCTTGTATCCGAAGCCTCCTCCCCGGAAGCATCCTTACGTATGGCGGCAATGGTTCATTTTAACGACGGTTTCCGGATTTCCGAAGAGGACCTAAAGATCAGGGGCCCGGGTGAGTTTTTCGGCAGGCGCCAGCACGGGTTAAGTGAGTTAAAGATCGGGGACCCTCTTGCTCAAATGCATCTCTTAAAGGCTGCGAGGGATGAGGCTGTCAGGTTGCTTGATAATGACCCTGATTTAAGCCAGCGCCAGCATGGATTGTTAAAAGTTAAGCTTTTGAAAAGATTTCCCGAATATGAAAAGTTGATGGCATCAGTGTAGTAAATCCGCTCAACCTGTTTCGTAGTTGGCAGTATTCCTTAAGATAGGATCAAATTTTTTCGGTTCAACTATCCTGATAATTAATCCTAAAAACAGGTTCAAAACAGGATTAAAAGTTTTTACCAGAACATAAAGGGGGATAAGTTTTGCCCCAAGCTGTACTTTAGGGTGATAATCTGTTACCCCCACCTGGTAGGTAGTTATTCCGTTTTTAATGCAATATTCGATATTATGGCAGAATGTGTTATGGTAGAGGTGGTATTTATGAGAGAGCTCCCGGTCGAACCCTATGAATTTATCTATACAAACATTATCTTTGATGAACATAAGATTGAAAGCAACTATTTTGTCTTTATCTTTGGTTATGAATAATTTGGCTACTTCAGGCATATTCTTAAAAATATTCCGGAAGAAATCCGGTGTCAGCCTTTCAAAAGATACCCCCGAATCCTCCAAGTTGTTAAGATATAGCCGGTAAACTTCATCTTCAATTCCTGTGAGGCCGTTGCGCACTTCAGTAGTTAAAGTTGTAAGGCTTGCGGATTTCCTCAGTTTCTTCCTTAAGTTTTTTCTAGTACTATGCCCCAGGTTATTTATATATTCTTGGAGGGAATGTTCCCTAATTTTTATTGACGCATTAGGGAAACTTTCCATTAATTTGAAGCCCTTTCTTTTAAGGTCAGATATCAATCGGCTGTTATTCTTTGTCAGATTGTAGAATAACATAGTGCTGATTCTTTCTTTGCTTATAAATCCACGTAGTATATTTATAGTTTCTTCTATAACAATGTTAAGATCCTCATCCTTGGCGCAACCTAAATATAATGCTTCCGCAGCCGGGCAGCCGATGAAAAGAATGCGCATTTTAAGAAAGCGGTGGAATACTTTCTGGATATGGAATATTGTTTTTTCTAAAGGGTCAGGAAGCAGTGTTGCGAAAGAAAATTCGGTTGTAAAGAAGGGGAATATGGCTGCTATCTTTTGGTTACGCTTTGCTATCAGGTAATAAAAAGAGAATTCTTTTAAATGAGATTCTTCGAGGGTTTTATGGTATCCGTAGCCTTCAATGGCGTCTTTCCCGAAAAGATGCTCCCAATCTTCGTTGGGTATGTCATTAATGGAGGCAAGAATTGAATATTCCAATCCGCTATTTTTATCCATGGATCTGAATTATAACAAAAAAGAGTAAGCCCAACAACAAGAATTTGGAAGGTTTTCTACTTCATTTATGGTTGTTTTTTACCCTAAAATAAGCTATACTTTAAATGGGGGTAGTAATATGATTAAGATCCTTACGAATAATAAAAGTGCTGGTTTTATGATTATGCCGCTGGTACTTTTGTCCTTAGGTATCTTAAGCGCGGGTTCCTATTCTTGGGCTTCGGATGCCGAATTATCCGAAAGTTCAACTGCCCAAACTTATTATGATTCCCTTATAGGCTATCAGCAAAAGCAGGAGAGTGATTTGATAAAATTCAAAGAGGGGATTGGTACTAATGTCAGCGGCTTAAAAGAGGGTATCAGTGGATTAAATTCTAAGATTAAATCCGGGCAGCTTAAATACAATTATAACAAGGGAAGCGTTGCCTTGGGCAGCTTGTACGGTTCAAAAGGTCAATTGGGATTGGATAAGAGCGCGTATAAAGGTTTAAGTAGTGCCGTGTCTGATACAGAAAGGATAGATACATTATCGTCAAATAGACAGGTTCCAATAGCGGAGCCTAGAATAGTGCAGGCTACGCCTATGCCTACACCTCAGCCTCAGCCCGTCGTCACGCCTCCTATAAATCCGGTGTGTATGCAGGTATGTACTCCGACATGTACGCAATCGTGTGTTCCTTCTGGCTATGGGCAAGTATGCACACAAACATGCACACAAACATGTACACAAGTATGTAAATAAAAGGTTTTTACCTCCTCTAAACTCGTATTCTGCAAAATAGAAACAAATTCCTCTCCGCCATACTTGAGCGGCCAAATATTTAGAAAAACGGATAATTTTTGCGCTTTTTAAGATTGGCTTTTTTCCCTAAAATAAGCTATACTTTAAATGGGGGTAGTAATATGATTAAGATCCTTACGAATAATAAAAGTGCTGGTTTTATGATTATGCCACTGGTACTTTTGTCCTTAGGTATCTTAAGCGCGGGTTCCTATTCTTGGGCTTCGGATTCCGAAACCTCCGAAAGTTCAACTGCCCAAACTTATTATGATTCCCTCATTGGTTATCAGCAAAAACAGGGTAATGATCTGGTGAATTTTAAAGAGGGGGTCAACCGCAATGTTACAGGATTAAAAGAAGATATCAAAGGATTAAATTCAAAAATTAAATCCGAGGAGCTTAAATATAATTATGACAAGGGAAGCGTTGCCTTGGGCAGCTTGTACGGTTCAAAAGGTAAATTAGGATTAGATAAGGGTAAATATAATAAAAATAGCGCTACTGCCGTTACTGATACAGAAACCCTTGAAACGCTATCCCCTAAGAGGGAGATTTTAACAGGGGAGCCCAAAATGGTACAGCCGCCAGTAGTTCCAGTGTGTACTCAGGTATGTCAAACGGGATATGGAAACGTGACAACATGTAACACGGTATGCCGTTAAAACTGGGAAGTGGTAATTTTGGTATGTCAGCGAATCAGAAGCAGCGGAAGATTAAGTCCTATCGGCAGTGATTAAAAAATAATAAATTATTTTATCTGTTCAGCTGAGGAAACCCTGTTTCTTCCGGCGTTCTTAGCGGCGTAAAGCGCTTTATCCGCGGAATTGATCAACTCTGGGGCGGTCTTTTTAGTAAGGCAGGAAAGTGAAGATACTCCGGCGCTGACTGTGATTTTTAGGTCTTTGCCCTCCCAGCTAACAACGAACATTTCAATATTCTTCCTGATCGCTTCAGCATATTTGCCTGCACCTTCTAAACTAGTGTTCTGCAAAATAGAAACAAATTCCTCTCCGCCATACCTGCATACGGTATCAGTTTGACGGCATCTGGCTCTTAACGTCGCGGCTACACTCTTAAGGATCGCATTTCCTGCTTCATGGCCATGGTTATCATTGAACTGTTTAAAGTGGTCGATATCAAATATAACCAGCGATAGGTCCTTTTTTAACTGTAGGGAAATATTTAATTCTTTAATTAATCTTACCTCGAAGTAGCGGAAGGAGAAAAGCCCGGTCAAGCCGTCGGTAACCGCCAATTTTGTCAGTTTCACGTTTTCTATGATGACATTAGCGTATTCAATGATGGATACTATCAAAAATGACAATACGGAGACCGTAGCAATACCGAAGAAGTCAATAATGATATCTTTAGCAAGGTAATTTACAGTTAAATAGTAGGCTGCGACTAAAATCAGCAGCAGAAAAAGAATGCTCCTTATGATGCCTGAGTTGGACCTGACGACTGTAACAAACAAGGCGAGGGTAAAGAAAATAATAAAGTATGTATGTGGAGGTATTTCTTTAAGAAAGTTATCGAGCATCATGTTCATCAGGCAGTTCGCATTGATATAGATACCCGGCATCGCACCGAGAGGGGTGGGGTAGATATCGCGGGTGATCTCCATATCTGTTCCCAGCAGAATAATTTTGTCTTTGAAGGTTGACGCCGGTTCCAAAGAAGTCAAAACCTCCCAGAGAGGAATGCTTTTAAAATCTTTGGGCTTAGCCATATAATTTATTCTTGTGGAGTATGTTTTATTATCTACCGGTATCAACATTTTTTTTACAGGCGAAATCAATTTTAAGGCTTTAGCTGATGGGTCGTAAGATGACTTTTTAAGGTCATAACCTTTTAAATTCACGAATATCTGCAATGGGAGTGAATAGTTTAATGAGCCGTCCTTTAGAAAAATAAAAGGGTAACTGCGGCGTATAGTTTGATCGGCATCAAGGGGGGAATTGATGAATCCTACTGCTTTTACGGAATTGATAAATAGTTGTTCCGGAAGAGCCAGTTCTCCATCAGGATTAAAAAAGCTGGCTATGGTTACGTTGCCGGCTTTCTTAAAGGCGCTGGCGAGCCACAGGTCAGCTTCTTTTACGTCGCTTTTTCCCGCATAGACAAGGTCGAGCCCGATGGCTACAGGCTGTGATGCCGGAGTAGAAATTTTTTCCAAGAAATATGCCGTAAACCCCCGGTTTAACGGCCACTGTTCTTTAAGTTTCCTGAAGGTGTCTTCGTCTATATTGATAATGACTATTTTTTTTGCAACTTCAAGCGCTTTACTGGTTTTGTAGCGGCTGTTCATAAACGCATCCAGGGTTTTAAGATGCCCTATCTGCAATACGGGGAACTTGGAGGGAAGGTATAGATAGGCATAGGAAAGGATCAGGGATAAGAATATCGCAAGAAAGATCTGTTTCTTATGTTCGTTAAGGCTTAAGATTGCTTTTTCGAATATTATCATAGTATTACCCTGACTTGACATTCAATAAAATTCCTGTAGTATATTATAGTAATATAAGAGTAAAAGTAAAGACAAAACTTGACATTAGGCTGTAGTTATTATAAAGCACAGCGAGCATTCGAGCTTAAGGGCCAAAAACAATAAAGTTGACCGCACAGCCTTAAAAAAAGGATAGCATTTGAGGAAAAATATTTTATCGCGACCTATCATTCTGCTATTTATTTTACCTTCCGTGATATTTTTAACTCCTGGATTGGCCCATGCCGACGTCTCGCAATCATCTTTAGTATTTCAAACCCAGCGAAGATTTATTGAAGAAGAATACATTAACAAATTAAAAAAATCGGAATTGCCGGGATTTTTAGGAAAAGAAGAAGCGGTTAAATTTGAAACCGGCGGCCTGCTAAGCAGCAGTTATGAATATTATCAAAACACGGATAATAATTCCTCCCAAAAAGACTTACTTTCTGCCGTTATCACTCAGGATCTCTTTGTGTGGGGAAAAGCTACTTTTTCAAACGGTAATTATGTCTATATAAGAGGCCGCGATACCTACACCATCAGAGATACCAGTTCTCTTTATACGGGGCCGTCTCCGAGCGGCAATAATAAACCGACGTTGGATATGGCATACTTGTCTATGAGGCACAAACAGTACTCTTTGAATTTAGGCAGGCAGTATTTTATTGTCGGTAAAGGCGTTGCTTACAGGGATATTAATGACGGTTTACAATTAACCAGTTATTCCGACAAATGGCTGTATAAATTTTTATTCGCGCATTCTTTACCGCATGAAAACAATGTAGACTATAGTGTCCCCGGATTTGACAAGTACGGAAACGACAGGTTTTTTTGGGGGGGCGAGGTGGGATATTTAGCTAAAGAGACAAGCAAGGCTTACCTTTTTTTCCTTATACAGAAGGATAACTCCAAAGCAAAACCGGCAGATCCAACGCAAAATTACCACTACGATTCGCAGTATCTCGGCACTGGTTTTTCTAGCTTAAAAGACAATTTTACTTTTTATGGAGAGATCATCAAGGAATTCGGAACGAGCCACACTGATTCTTCTACCAGCGGGACGTCAGTGAGAAAACCCATTGATGCCTGGGGAGGTTTTTTAGGTACAAGATATAGATTTAAGCAGCCATTTGAACCATCGACCGATATCGAAATAGCTTACGGTTCAGGTGATAAGGATAGGAGCAATGTCACTAATACCAAAGGGGGGAATAAAAGCGGCAAGGATACTAATTTTTCATATTTTGGGGATTATGCCGGAGGCTATGCGTTAAGCCCCCGCCTATCGAATCTTTATATCTATAAATTAGACCAATCCCTTAAGCCGTTCTTTTTTACTAATTCATTTAAAGATATTACTGTGGGTTTAAAATTCTACACTTACCTGAAAGACAAAAGAGGCGGAGGGATCTCTGATTTCGAAGCCACCGATAACCATAAATTTGTGGGCAATGAATTTGACTTTTATTTATACTGGAGTATAACAAAAGACCTGAATTTTGTCATGCGCTACGGTATTTTTTATCCCGGCAATGCATATCCTGTAAATACGGACACTAATACAAAATATGCATATGCCCGCCTTACCTATGTTTTTTAAGCCTTTTTAATTTAACCCTTAAATGAAAATAATTACCGGAATACATAAAACAAGGAACATAGTAATGCCCAAGGGGATCAGGCCAACGCAGAACAGGGTAAGGAAAGCTATTTTTGATATTTTGGGTGATGTCAGAGGGTTGTCATTCTTGGAGCTTTTTGCCGGTTCCGGGGCTGTTGGGTTTGAGGCGCTTTCCCGGGGTGCTTCAGGAGTAGCTTTTGTTGAGGAAAATCGCCATGCCCAATTGGCGATAAACAGCAATATCCGAGCCCTGAAACTGGAAAACTGTCTGTTAATGTCCAGAAGGGTAGAGGAAACTATTCCATTTTTGCATAAAAGCGGAAAAAAATTCGACCTGATCTTTATGGACGCCCCATATTCTAAAGTTGAGGCTTCCAGTAAAGATGCAGATGAGTCATTAACAAAAAAAACCTTGCAAATATTAGGCTCCTATGATATATTAGCGCCCAATGGTTTTTTGATAGTTCAACATTTTAAGAGCGATAAATTAGATAAAGAAAGCGCGGGGATGCACTTGGTGAAGGAATCCAAGTATGGCGATACCTTGCTTTCATTTTATCGGAGAGCAAGTTAAAAATGTGCCAAAAAGCAATATATCCCGGTACTTTTGATCCCGTTACTTTTGGCCATATTGATCTGATCAATAGGGCCCAAGAGGTCTTTTCTGAAGTTATCGTGGCAGTTGCCCATAATCCGCATAAAAAGCCCCTTTTTGACGTTAATGAACGGGTGGCCCTTTTGAAAAAGGCTACAGCGGACCTAAAAGGCGTCGAAATAACCGGTTTTGAAGGTTTGAGCGTGGATTTTGCCAGGAAGAACAAGGCAAAAGTCTTGATCCGAGGTTTGCGCATGATCTCGGATTTTGAATATGAATTCCAGATGGCTTTAACCAACAGGAAATTTGCTTCGGATATAGAGACAATATTCTTAATGCCTCATGAATCTTACAGCTATATTTCTTCTAAACTTTTAAAAGAAGCTGCTTCTTTGGGTGCGGATATTTCAAGCTATGTTCCTGATTTTGTAGAAAAAGCCTTAAAAGATAAATTACGCGTTAAGAAGTGAACCCCGCCCTTACTAAGATTAGAATGAAAAAGGGAGGAAGGGCGGGGTGAAGATAGAAATACGGCAAATACCTCCTGAAGGCTTAGCTTTCAGGGAAGAAATAAACCCCAAGGATTTAGACCTTGATACCGAGACGGCGTCATTTAAACTTCCGGTAATAGTGGAGGCATTCGCTCAACGTATAAGTAATACGGTATCGATACGCCTCAATATTTCCGGGGCCATGAGCGAGGTGTGCAGCAGGTGCCTCAATGGTTTTAATATTGAAATAAATAAAAAACTCGACCTCAATTTTTCATTGGATAAAATCGAAAAGTTCATTGAGCTCGATCCCGATATCAGGGAAGAAATAATGGTTGATTATCCGATGAAGCCCTTATGCAAAAGCGATTGCAAGGGTTTATGCCCGAAATGCGGCAAGAATTTAAACGAAGGAGGATGTTCCTGTGGCACTACCTAAAAGAAGACATTCCGCTACGCGCGGACGTAAACGCCGTACGCACTGGAAAATAGCCAAGACCAATCTATCACCCTGTCCGCAATGCAAGCAGCCTAAGCTTGCGCATAAAGTGTGCCTTGTTTGCGGTTTTTATAACGGCAAACAGGTTATTGAGATTAAAATAAAAGAAAAGAAGAAAAAGGCAAGGTAAGCTATGAAAATAATAGTTGATGCAATGGGTGGCGACTATGCTCCCGCTGTTGTAATTGCAGGAACAATTGAGGCGGTAAAAGAGTATGACGCCCACGTAGTGCTTGTGGGAGATGAAGCTAAGATCGCAGGGTTCCTTAAGAAGGCCAAATATAAGGGCAGTAATATTTCAATACATCCTACGACGGAAGTTATCGCTATGGATGAGCCGGCGGCACAAAGCGTGCGGCGTAAGAGGCGCTCTTCCATTGTCGTTGGAGTTAACCTTGTAAAAGAAGGAGTGGGGGATGCGTTCTTCAGCGCCGGCAATACCGGAGCTGTGGTATGCGCTGCAACTTTGGGCTTAGGAATGTTGCCTGGGATCGAACGTCCGGGCATTGCCATAGTTACTCCTACTTTAAACGGTGTTTCCCTGATTATTGATGTTGGGGCGAATATTGACCCGAAGCCCAGCCAGCTAATGCAATATGGGGTAATGGGCTCGGCATATTCTAAATATATATTAGGCCGCGATAATCCTAAGGTCGGACTTCTTAATATAGGAGAAGAAGAAGCTAAGGGCACGGATTTTATCAAGGAAACGTTTGAATTGCTTGAAAAGAGCAGCCTTAATTTTATCGGTAACGTTGAAGGAAAAGACCTTTTTTCAGGAAAATGCGATGTGATTATCTGTGACGGTTTTGTGGGAAACGTTGCTTTGAAAGTTTCCGAGAGCGCAGCGGAGATTATGCAGACGTTATTAAAGCGCTATCTCTTAAGCAATCCTTTGGGAAAGATCGGGTTGTTTTTTTTAATGCCGGGCTTGAAGCGATTCAAGAAAGAACTTGATTATTCTGAACACGGCGGAGCGCCTTTAATGGGCGTAAATGGTGTAGTAATTATAGGCCATGGCCGTTCTAATAAAAAAGCGATAAAGAATGCTATACGCGTTGCCAAAGAAGAAGTGGAAAGAAAGGTCAACGAGAAAATCTTAGAGGTCATTGCGAAGAAATGAAAAAAGTGGGCATAATCGGGCTGGGTGAGTATCTGCCCAAAAAAGTTTTGACTAATGCCGACCTTGAAAAGATGGTCGATACTTCGGATGAATGGATCACTACCCGCACCGGTATCAAGGAAAGGCGCTTGGCGGCAAGCGATGAAGCTACGTCCGACTTAGCCTATGCGGCTGCAAAAGATGCGCTCGCTGACGCCGGCCTTAAGCCGGAAGATATAGATCTGATCATTGTTGCCACAATTACTCCGGATATGCCGTTTCCTTCCACGGCTTCTATCCTGCAGAATATGCTTGGCGCAAAGCACGCGGTTTGTTTTGATGTTTCCGCAGCCTGCGCCGGTTTTGTTTACGCTCTCTCAATAGCACACCAGTTTATTTCAAGAGGCACTTATAAAAACGCTTTGATCGTGGGGGCGGAAACCCTATCTGCTATTACCGATTGGAAGGACCGCAATACCTGTGTTTTGTTCGGCGATGGAGCAGGGGCTGCGGTCTTGGCTCCGGTTAGCGCAGGCGGGGTCCTTTCCACGTATTTGGGCTGTGATGGCTCAAGGGTTGACCTTTTGAATATGCCTGCCGGAGGCTCAAGGAAACCTGCTTCTAAAGAAACTGTTGAGTGTAAGCAACATTATATAAAAATGCAGGGTAACGACCTTTTTAAGATTGCCGTTAAAACCATGACTGAAGCAGCACAGGTAGTTTTAAAACAGGCAGGGCTGAATTTTTCCGACGTAGATTTGATCATACCCCATCAGGCAAATGCCCGGATCATTACCGCTGTAGGTAAGAAGCTGGGTATCCCTCCCGAGAAGATCTTTATTAATATCGAGAAACACGGTAACATTTCTTCTGCTTCTACTGCTACCGCTTTATGCGAAGCAGCTAAAGAAGGCAGGATTAAAAAAGGCGACATCGTACTTTTAGATGCTTTTGGTGCCGGTTTGGTTTGGGGTGCTTGCGTAATCAAATGGTAGGATACCTTTTTGCCGGGCAGGGCAGCCAATATATAGGTATGGGAAAAGATCTTTATGATTCTTTTCCTCAAGCAAAAACGGTCTTTGATAAAGCGGATCAAGTTTTAGGTTTTTCTTTAAGTAAATTATGTTTTGAGGGCCCGAAAGAAGAGCTTACCAAAACGAATAACTGCCAGCCTGCGATAGTCACTACTAGTATCGCTGCTTGGGAAGTTTTTAAATCGGCTAATAAAATAGAGTCCGATAGTTTTGCCGCTGGTTTGAGTTTAGGCGAATATTCAGCTTTGGTTGCCGCCGGCTCAATAAAATTTGAAGATGCGGTTCACTTGGTAAGGCGCCGGGGTGAATTCATGGAAGAGGAAGCGGAGAAGAAATCCGGTAAGATGCTTTCAGTGATCGGGCTTGATTACGCGCAGGTAAAGCAGATTTGCGAAGAGGCGTCTGTTGAGATCGCCAATTTGAATTGCCCGGGCCAGATCGTAGTTTCCGGAGGTGCGGAGAATATTACAAAAGCCCAAACTTTGGCAAAAGCCAAGGGCGCAAAATTAGCCCTTATTTTGGATGTAAGCGGAGCGTTCCATTCTTCATTTATGAACGGCGCTTCTGTAAAGTTAGCAAAAGAACTCGAAAAGATAAAGATAAATATTACTCATATTCCGTTAATAAGTAATGTTACAGCGAAACCTGCGCTTTCAGTTGAGGAAATTAAAAATAATTTAATTAAGCAAGTTGCTTCGAGCGTGCTCTGGGAAGATTCAATGAATTTTATGTTATCGCGCGGGGTCAGGAATTTTATAGAATTCGGGCCGGGAAAAGTTTTAAAAGGTCTTATGCGCAGGATCGACCCGGAAAGCAGCGTAAAAACAATTGAGAAGAAAGAAGATATTGAAACAGTAGCTAGTAGTTAGTAGATAGTAGGCAGGAAGAAAGTTCACCTAAATGCTATCTACAATCTGCTATCTACTTTTATCCTGGAGGTTATAAGATGCGTCTTAAAGATAAAGTTGCTTTGATAACCGGAGGGGCAAGGGGGATAGGTAAGGCAATAGCTTTCGCGTATGCCAAGGAAGGCGCTGATATTGTTGTAGCCGATGTAAACCTTGAAGAAGCAGAAAAAACCGCGAAAGAGATAGAGGGGCTTGGAAGGAAAGCCCTTGCGCTTACTATGGATGTGACAGATTATACGAAAGTTGAAGAAGCGGTCAATAAAATTCTTGACAAATTCGCAAAGATTGATATACTTGTCAACAATGCTGGCATAACCAAGGATAATCTGCTCTTAAGAATGAGCCAGCTGGAGTGGGATGCGGTCCTGAATGTCAATTTAAAAGGGACTTTTAACTGTATCAGGGCGGTTTCCCGCGTAATGATCAAACAGAGAAGCGGAAAAATAGTAAGTATCGCTTCCATAATCGGCCTGATCGGTAACCCCGGACAGGCAAACTACTCTGCTTCAAAAGCAGGGATCATTGCTCTGACTAAAACTGCGGCGAAAGAGTTGGCCAGCCGCAATATTAACGTAAATGCCGTAGCCCCCGGTTTTATCCAGACGGATATGACCGCAAAGCTTTCAGAGGAATTGAAGCAGAAGATGCTTGCAAATATCCCTTTAAGTAAGCTCGGAAGCGCGGATGATGTGGCAGCGGTATGTTTATTTTTAGCATCTGAGGATTCAAGTTACATAACCGGCCAAACCATAGTGGTTGACGGCGGCATGGTTATGGCGTAAAGGTTTTCAAAACAAGGAGGAATAAGAATGGCAGTTCAAGACAAGGTAAAATCAATTATAGCGGAACAGCTGGGAGTGAAGCCCGAAGAGGTAACTCCGGAAGCTTCTTTTGTGGATGATTTAGGCGCCGATTCTCTGGATACAGTAGAGTTGGTAATGGCCTTGGAAGAAGAGTTCGGTATCGAGATTCCCGATGAAGACGCAGAAAAAATTGCTACAGTCGGCGATGCAGTCAAATATATTGAAGAAAAAACCGCTGGCAAGTAATTTCAATAAAATAGATTGGTCGTAAGAAGTCGTTACCCCGCCTTTTCATTGGGCGGGGTAAGTTTTAAATGAGGATATAAGTTAATGCCGGAACATAGAGTTGTAGTTACAGGTTTAGGTATGATCACGCCGTTGGGCAATACTGTTGCCGAATCCTGGAAAGGGTTAAAGGAAGGCAAGAATGGTATTGGCCCGATCACTTCTTTTGATGCTTCCAAATTCGATTCTCGCATCGCCGGAGAGGTCAAGGGCTTTGAGCCGCTTAATTACGGCATGAATTCAAAAGATATCAGGCGCATGGATAAGTTCAGTCTTTATGCCGTGGCCTGCGCGCAAGACGCGATCAAAGACTCCGGCCTGAATATGGATCAGGTAGATAGGGATAGATTCGGTGTTTTGGTCGGTTCAGGCATTGGAAGTTTACACACTATTGAAGTTGAGCATAAGATCTTTCTGGAAAAAGGGCCTTCGAGGCTTTCTCCGTTTTTGATCCCCATGCTTATAGTTAATGGCGCAAGCGGGCAGGTTGCCATCCATTTAGGATTAAAGGGCCCGAATTCTGCAGTAGCTACTGCCTGCGCTTCAGGATCTCATGCCATAGGGGACGCATTTAAGATAATCGAACGCGGAGATGCGGACCTAATGGTTGCCGGCGGAACCGAAAGCTGTATTGTTGCCACAGGTGTTGGAGGATTCTGCGCGTTAAAAGCACTTTCCACCCGGAACAATGAACCTGATAAAGCTTGCCGGCCGTTTGAAAAAGACCGTACCGGGTTCATAATTGCCGAAGGATGTGGTTTGGTGATATTGGAAAGCCTGGAACATGCGAAGAAAAGAGGGGCGCATATCTATGCGGAGATCGTTGGTTACGGTATGTCTTGCGATGCGTATCATATGACAGCACCTGAGCCTACCGGAGACGGTCCGAGAAGGTCGATGAACCTGGCTTTAAAAGACGCCGGGCTTAATCCCGAAGATATCGGGTATATAAACGCTCATGGTACTTCTACTAAATTAAATGATAAAATAGAAACTCTTGCCATCAAGAAATCTTTCGGTGAATATGCCCGTAAGGTGATGATCTCTTCCACGAAATCCATGATCGGACATCCGCTGGGTGCTGCTGGAGGGATCGAATTTGCTGTTTGCTGTTTGGTTATAAGAGACGGAGTTATCCCGCCTACGATCAATTATGAACATCCTGATCCGGAATGCGATCTGGATTATGTTCCTAATACCGCAAGAAAAGTCCCTGTTAAGGCTTGCCTTTCCAATTCTTTGGGTTTTGGCGGGCACAACGCAACACTTATAGTAAAAAAAATGGAGAGGTAAAGGAAAAGGTATAGGTACAGAAAACCTTATCTCTACCTTTACCTCTACCTTCACCTTTAATTTTAAATATGGGTTATACGATAGCGGAAAAAATCTTACTTGCTCATACCGATAAAAAGGATATTAAGCCGGGGGAGTTTATTGAAGCCAAGGTTGATGTTGCTTTGGGCAATGATATTACGGCTCCCATAGCAATTTCCGAGTTTAAGAAGGCAGGTTTTAAAAAAGTTTTTAATAAAAATAAAGTTGTCCTTGTTCCGGATCATTTTGCTCCTGCTAAAGACTTGAAGAGCGCCAATCAGTGTAAAGTATTGGCGGATTTTGCCAAAGAGCAGAAGATAAAAAATTATTTTGAAGTCGGATGCATGGGTATTGAACACGCATTGCTGCCGGAGAAGGGGCTGGTCCTACCGGGGGATCTGGTAATAGGGGCTGATTCTCATACCTGTACTTACGGCGCGTTAGGGTGTTATTCCACCGGTATCGGCTCAACGGATCTGGCGCGTGCTTACGCGGACGGAAAGATCTGGTTGAAAGTCCCGCATACGGTTAAATTTATTTTTAAAGGTAAATTAAATAAATGGGTAGGCGGGAAAGATTTGATTTTGTTCACTATCGGCCAGATCGGGGTTGACGGTGCATTATATAAGGTAATGGAGTTTAGCGGCCCGGTGATACGTAATCTTTCCATGGATGACCGGTTTGCTATGTCTAATATGGCAATTGAAGCCGGAGGCAGGGCGGGAATAATCGAACCGGATGAGATTACTCGTAAATTCGTTTCCCAATTTAAGAAGAGGGGTAAATTCTATAAATCCGATGTTGATGCCAAATATGAAAAAATATATGAATGGGATATTTCGAAGCTTGCGCCTCAGGTAGCTTGTCCGCATTTGCCGAGTAATGTCAAACCTGCAAGCGAATTGGGGAGAGTGGCAATTGATCAGGTGGTTATCGGTTCCTGTACGAATGGCAGGATATCTGACTTAAGGATCGCGGCAAAAATATTGAAGGGCAAAAAAATAAAACTTGGTCTAAAATTAATAGTAATACCGGCAACCCAAAAGATTTATTTAGAAGCGGTCAAAGAAGGACTGGCTGAAATATTCGTGGAAGCAGGCGGTATATTTTCTACTCCTACTTGCGGCCCTTGCCTTGGCGGGCATATGGGTATTCTGGCCGAAGGGGAAACTGCTTTGGCCACTACGAACAGAAATTTCATCGGCAGGATGGGCAGTCCCAAGTCTTTCGTTTACCTGTCTAGCCCTGCGGTAGCGGCATTTTCCGCCATTACCGGGAAAATTACTAATCCGAAGGGTAGATAGCGTTGCCAGCCAGGCCTGCCTGCCGGCAGGCAGGGACTTGTCCCCGAATGGGGACTGTCCCGCGACAAGAAAAGTATTAATTGGGAGATATGTAAATGATTTTAAGAGGTAAAGTTCATAAATTCAGCGACAATATAAACACGGATGATATTATTTCCGCAAAGTACCTGGTTTCTACCGATGCCAAAGAGCTGGGTGCTCATTGTATGGAGGCGATCAACCCTGATTTTATTTCTAAGGTTAAGCCCGGGGATATAATCGTGGCAGGAGAGAATTTCGGGTGCGGTTCATCAAGGGAGCACGCTCCACTTGCTATCAAGGGGTGCGGGGTTAGCGCGGTTTTGGCAAAAAGCTTTGCCGCGATATTCTACCGTAATGCTATTAATATCGGCCTGCCTTTTCTGGAATTAAACGATACCGATAAGATCAAAGAGGGCGACGAAGTGGAAATAGATTTAAGCAGCGGATTAATTAAAAATATCACTCAGAATATAAACTATAAAACCGAACCTTTTCCTCAATTCCTGCAGGATATCGTTAAGGACGGGGGATTGATGAATTATGTTAAGCTTCGGATGGGAGATAAACATGTATAAGATCGCGGTTATCGGCGGAGACGGGACAGGCCCTGAAGTAGTGCGTGAAGGCCTGAAGGTAATGCAGGCAGCAGGCAAGAAATTTGGATTTAAATATGAAACCAAAGATTTCGACTTCACCGGACAAAGATATTTGAAGACCGGTAAGCTTGTGGATGAGAGCGACATTGAAGAATTAAAAAAATATAACGCAATTTATCTCGGCGCAGTTGGGGATCCGAATGTAAAACCCGGGATTATTGAGACCGGAGTATTATTAAAGTTAAGGTTTGCTCTTGACCAGTATATTAACTTGCGGCCGGTTAAACTTTATAATTCAGCTTATTGTCCGTTAAAAGATAAAAAGCCGGAAGACATTGATTTTGTAGTGGTACGCGAGAACTCCGAAGGCTTATATAAAGGAATGGGTGAGTTTCAGAAGAAGGGTACTAAGGATGAGGTTGCCATTCAGATCTCTTATAATACGCGTAAGGGCGTTGAAAGATGCCTGCGTTATGCTTTTGAGTATACGCGCAAACGCAATAAAAGAAAGAAGCTTACTCTTTGCGGCAAGACCAATGTTTTGACTTATGCTTGGGATCTTTGGGAAAGGACTTTTAAGGAGTTAGCCAAGGAATATCCTGACGTTACCACTGATTACGCGCACGTGGATGCGACCACGATGTGGTTTGTAAAGAACCCGGAGTGGTTTGACGTGATCGTTACCGATAATATTTTCGGTGACATTATTACCGATTTGGGGGCTATGATCCAGGGCGGGATGGGTATTGCCGCGGGCGGAAATATCAATCCGGAAGGGGTTTCCATGTTTGAGCCTATTGGCGGAAGTGCTCCTAAATATACCGGCAAAAATGTGATCAACCCGTTAGCAGCGATCTGTGCTGTATCCATGATGCTGGAAAATTTAGGCGAGGGAAAAGCCGCGAAAGCCATTGAAGATGCGGTTATAAAAGTAGCGAATGAAAAATTAAAATCTCTGGCTGCCGGCAAGATGGGGTATTCAACTACTGAAGTCGGAGATTTGATTGTAGCAAATCTTTGATAGTATATTTAATTTATAACTAATTTTTGCGGGTCCTGTCGAGCCGCATTTTCGCAGCACCGCTCGGTTTTCCCCACCGTGGAAAACCTCGCTCGAAGAAAATGCTCGCTCGTCCCGCCTTACGGCGGGACACCGTGGCCGCTCGCATTTTCTAACGTGCTGCTCAAATTGCGCCTCGCCACCCACAAAAATTTTAAGAAATTTAAGTTATCCCAGATTAATTTTGATATAACATTAGTGAGGCAAAAATGAAAAAATATAATGTTGCAGTGGTCGGTGTCGGTGTAGTCGGTATTGAGATGTTGCGGGTTTTGCGCCAGAGAAATTTTCCGGTAAATGAGGTGCGGGTATTTGCTCGTAGCGCGCGCGAGATAGATGTGGATGGCCAGAAATATTCCGTTCAAGCAATTACTCCCGATGGATTTAATGGTATAGATATTGCTTTGTTTGCCGGCACCGAAGGAGAGAAGGGTGCTGCGGTCACTTACGCGCAGGAAGCGATAAAAAGGGGTGCGGTAGTAATTGATAACGGCGCTGATTTCCGCATGGACCCGAAAGTACCTTTAGTGGTTCCGGAAGTAAATGCTAAGGATGTTTTAAAACATAAAGGCATTATCGCAAATCCTAATTGCTCTACTATACAGATGGTGGTGGCCTTAAGCCCCATACATAAAAAAGCCGGCATAAAAAGGATAATCGTAACAACTTTACAAGCATCCTCCGGAGCAGGAAAAGGCGCTGTTGAGCAGCTAAAAGAAGAAACTGCAAAAATTTCTTCAGCAGGGTTTGAGAAGTTAAGTGTTAATATTGAGAATAAGTCTATGCCCCAGCAACTTGCTTTTAATGTTTTTCCCCATATCGGTTCGTTCGTGGAGTGCGATTATACCAATGAAGAATGGAAGCTGGTTAACGAGACGCACAAAATAATGCATGATAAGAAAATAAAGATTTCGGCGACCACGGTCAGAGTTCCAGTAAGGACCGGGCACTCTGAGTCTGTTTATATTGAAACTGAAAAGAATATCACTCCGGAAAAAGTGAGGGTTCTTTTAAGCAAATCCCCGGGTGTGATCGTGATGGATGACGTAAAGAATAATATTTATCCTATGCCAAAGGATGTTGAAGGCAGGGATGAAACTTTTGTCGGAAGGATCCGTCAGGATTGTTTTGTCAAGAATGGTTTATGGTTGTGGGTGGTCGCGGATAACCTGCGTAAGGGTGCTGCTACAAATGCCGTACAAATTGCCGAATGCGTAATCTCAAGCTCGAAATAGAGTATGACGGTTCCGCTTACTGCGGTTGGCAGGTACAAGGTAAAGCGAACGGCACCAAGAAAAGCATACAGGAAGTTTTAGAGAAAAAACTCCGTAAAATACTCCAGGAAGAGATACACACGATAGTCGCGGGAAGGACCGATGCCGGTGTGCACGCATTGGCTCAGACCGCTAACTTTAAAACCCATTCCAAGATATCTTGTTCCAGATTATTAAGCGGTTTGAATGCGCTTCTGCCGGAAGATATTTCAATAAGTAGGGTAGAAGAAGCAAATAGAAATTTCAATTCCCGCTTCAGCGCCAAATCCAAGATCTATCGTTACACGATATTGAACCGGAAATATCCTTCTGCCCTCTTGAATAATAAAGTTTATTTCTGTTCTTATCCTCTTAACCTTTCAGTAATGCGCAGGGAAACTAAGTTGCTTATGGGCAGGCATAATTTTAAGTCTTTTCAGGCTTCGGATTATTATGAGAGAAACCCGGTTAAGACCATTAAAGGCTTGAAAATAAGCAAAAAGGGCGATTTAATCCATATTGATCTGGAAGCGAACAGCTTTCTTTATAATATGGTTAGAAATATCGTAGGAACTCTTATAGAGATAGGCAGGGGAAGGTTTAAAGAGGGAAGCATGAGGAAAATATTGTTGGCAAAGGATAGAAGGCTTGCCGGTAAAACCGTTCCCGCTCGTGGTTTATGCCTGTTGAAGGTGAAGTATTAGCGTCTGCCTTGGTTTGTTCTCTCCGCACCGCTCGGATTTCCCCAGCGTGGAAATCCTCGCTCGAAGAAAATTTTCGCTCGCCCAAACAGGTGGGTGAAGGGGCACCGTGCCCGCTCAAATTTTCTAACGTGCGTCGAGAATCAAACCAAGGCA
>Ga0265316_10000583_pt1 | contig 40804 bp, 41 predicted proteins | sample 4522metaG_FD_202092 | JGI IMG/M metagenome (GOLD analysis project Ga0265316, IMG submission 202092) | Rhizosphere microbial communities from Carex aquatilis grown in University of Washington, Seatle, WA, United States - 4-5-22 metaG | ecosystem: Host-associated > Plants > Roots > Rhizosphere >... | reverse complement strand
GACCGCCTGCGCGTCCCGAACGGCCTTTGACTGCACCACAGACGCCTACTATGAGTTGCCGCTGAGGACCCTACGCGTTTGCGGCAAGACGTACAGTGCCACGAAGTACGTGTGTGCCGTCGGTTCGCCATGTGCCATGGCTTCAGGGATTGGCGTCATTGTCAGCGGCACGTTTGCCTGCAATTGACCAATTGGCGCCCCGGTTGATGGACTCAACGTGGGCGTTTCCCGACGAACAATCTCTCCTGTGGGATTGACCTGCGGTCGCCACTAGTTGCAGGTCGCTCCCCCACCATATCCGCCGGTGCAATTGAGAGGGCTCGTGCAGGTTCGACCGGCGCAGCATGGCTGAGTCGGACCGCCGCAGGCCTGGCATGTGTATGTCGTCGGCGTGGGACCGCCACCGCCAGCGACACAGACCAGACTCGCGGAACAAGTGCGAGTTGAGGCTGCGCCGCTGCCACAGCAAGGCTGGCCCGCCACTGCGCCGCAGGCCTTGCACGCGAGCGTCGTCGCGCCACCGCCAGTAGCGGTCTGTTGACAGATCAGATTCGTAGCGGAACACGTGCGGGCCGCGGCGTCCGCCCCGATGCCGCAACAAGGCCCGTTCTGGACACCGCAAGGCTGGCAAGTCGCGCCGCCAGCGCCGGCCCAGCACGCGAGGCCACCCGCCGTGCAGACCCCGCCGCAACATGGATCGCCGAGCGCACCGCAAGTGCCGCAGGCGTTGTTCGAGCACATGCCGCCACCAAGGCCGTTTGGACATGTGGCGAACTTGGCGGTGCATGTGTTGTCTCGTGGGTTGCAGCAGCCGCCGCCTGAGCAGGAGTTGTCCGGACAGCAGGTGTTGCCGCCACAACTGGTACAGCGCGGGCCCGCGGCGGTCTGCGTGCATGCAGTGAAGGCATCTGTGCATACGGTTCCCGCACAACAGGCCTGGCCGGCTTGTCCGCAGATGGCGGTGGTTCCGCCAGAGGCGGCAGTTGTTCCGCCGGTAGCGGCAGTGGTTCCGCCAGACGCGGCGGTGGTTCCGCCAGACGCGGCGGTGGTTCCGCCAGACGCGGCGGTGGTACCGCCAGACGCGGCGGTTGTTCCGCCAGACGCGGCGGTGGTACCGCCAGACGCGGCGGTGGTTCCTCCCGTCGCTGCGCTAGTCCCGCCCGCGTCGGCGCTGGTACCTCCAGTCGCTGTGGAAGTCCCGCCAGTCGCCACGGTGGTTCCCCCGGTCAGCGCTGTGATCCCGCCAGTAGCTGCTATTGTCCCACCAGCCACTGTAGCGGTTCCCCCGGTGATGGCTTTCGTTCCGCCCAGCACGGTCGTGCTTCCACCGGTCGCCGCATTCGTTCCCCCCAGCACGGTCGTGGTTCCGCCCGCCGCAGGAGTTGTTCCGCCAGTTTCGACTGTGTTTCCACCGGTGGCGGCTATCGTTCCACCGGCTACCGCCGCAGTCCCTCCGGTCTCGGTCGTGATTGCGCCGGCTTCGGCCGTCGCTCCGCCGGTCGCAGTTGTAGCTCCGCCTGTCGCGCCGGTTGTCCCGCCTGTCAGCACGCCCGAGCCATCGGTCGCTGCGTGAGGACCGTCTTTGCCAGCGTCGCCTACAGGAAGAAAACCGCTCGAATCGGTCTGACAGCCCAGAGCACCAAGCACCAGCAAGGCAGCACATCCGACCCACGCCCGTGGTAAAAAAGAAAACCGAGCGAGCTGATGCGATAGCATTGATTGGCCTCCGATGGTTCGTCAGTCCGTCGACTGTTCGCTGAAGATCACCTGTGAGATTAGTGTAGGCGAGGTTGCACTTCCTTCAACATTACAACTTGCACGAACAGACGGATAGACAGTAGGCCCTTGTCTCACACAGGAATCGATCCGCCAGCCTGGCTGTTCGCACCTCATCTTGATCTTCGTCAGGTTTGTGCGACCGCCTTTAGCATTCACCGGCCCTGGTGGGCATTGACCGTCTCAGCTACACTGTAACCCCCAATGTCACCATTGGCCTCCGGGATTCTTGGAACTCGTGCCGGAACTGCGCGCCGGCTGGCGCTGGCGTTTGCAGCGCTCGTTTCGATGTTCGCGGTGGCCACGGTGATCGCGTTACTCGGTTTCTCGCAGGTCAACCGCGGACTGGCCAGGACGCGCGCGCGTGTCGACAGCATGCGACTGGCCTTGGACTTGGCCAGCGCCGTGCGCGACCAGTACGCGCACCAGGCCCACACCATCATCATCGGCAATGACAGTCACCTCGGTTTCTACGCCGAAGCCAAAGCGCGGGTTCTCACCCTCATCAATGATTTACGCCAGCGTGCAGAGCGGCCCGACGAACGCGCGTGGGTCGACGACATCGAGGAAGGAGCGGCCGAGCTGGACAGCATCTTCAGCCGCGACATTGTGCCGGCCGTGCTGTCAGGTCGAACCGCGGATGCGCATCTGGAGCATGCGCGCGCCCTGGCGGTGGTGAGCCGGATTCAGCAGCGCACCGACCTTCTGGCCAAGCGATTCGAGGATGCCATCGGCGAACTGCAGTCATTCGTGCAGGCGACTCGCGATCGGACGGTGGGCTGGAGCGTGTTTTTCTTGGTGTTGGCGCCTCTTCTCGCCGGAGGCGTGGCTGTCTATCTGGGCCGCAAGGTGGCGCGGCCGGTGGCGCTCTTGCACGCAGGTGCCGAACGTCTGGCCGCTGGCGATCTGGAGACGCGTATTGCGGTTGGAGGTGACGACGAGTTCGGCGACCTGGCTCGCCAGTTCAACACCATGGTCGCGTCGCTCAAGGAACAGCAGCACCGTCTCTTGCAGAGCGAGCGCCTGGCTGGTGTGGGGCGCCTGGCCGCTGGCGTGGCGCACGAGATCAACAACCCGTTGGGCGTGATCCTGGGATATACGCGCCTGCTGCGCAAAAAGGCGGTCGGGCCGCTGGCTGACGATTTGGCGGTGGTCGAAGAAGAAGTCCTGCGCTGTCAGGAGATTGTGGAAGGACTTCTCGATTTCTCGCGGCCGGTCCAGGTTGGCACGCAGGTGGTTGACCTGCGCGTGCTATGCGACGACGTGGTGGCCCGACTGGTGGAAGCGTCGCCTGCGCCCGGTGTTACTGTGACGGTGGCCGGGCAGGGCGACAAGACGAGGGGCACGGCGTCCAAGCTGCGCCAGGTGTTGTTCAACCTTATCAAGAACGCGATCGAGGCAGCGTCCCCGGCTGGACGAGTGGACATTCAGGTCGACGAGACCCACGAGTGGTCGCGCGTGACGGTGCGGGATTCAGGGCCAGGTCTGGACGCAGAAGCGCGCGAGCGTTTGTTCGAACCGTTCTTCACCAACAAGCCGCGCGGGACCGGCCTGGGCCTGGCGGTGTCGCAAGCCATCGCGCGCGCCCACGGCGGCCAAATAGTCGCTGATCCAGATGGACCGGGCGGGGCTTGCTTTGTTCTGTGCCTGCCGCGTGCCAGAGGAGAAACGACATGAATCGACCGGCCGTGCTGGTGGTTGACGACAAAGAGAACATGCTGAAGCTGTTCGCCAAGATCCTAGGCGAGGAGCACAACCTCACGACGGCCAGCGACGGAGCCAAGGCGCTGGCGCTGGTCGCCGAACACGAGTTCGACGTGGTGCTGACCGATCTGAAAATGCCGGGCGCCAGTGGTTTCACGGTGTTGGAATCGGTCAAGGCGCGCTGGCCCGAGACGGAGGTGATACTAATGACCGCCTATGGCTCGGTTCCCGACGCGGTCGAGGCCATGAAACAGGGCGCGTACGACTACATCCAGAAGCCCTTCGATCCCGACGCTGCCGCCTTGGTCGTGGCGCGTGCCTTGGAGCGGCGGCGCCTGCGCGCGCAGACGGTGAGCCTGCGCAAGGAGCTGGAAGGGGTGAACTCGTTCCACAACATGATTGGCAAGAGCCCGCCCATGCGCGAGGTGTACGGCCTGCTGGAACGGGCGGCGGGCCTGGACATGACCGTGCTGCTCACCGGGGAGACCGGAACCGGCAAGGAGCTGGCGGCGCGGGCGGTGCACTACCACAGCGAGCGCAAACACAACCGCTTCGTGCCGGTGAATTGCGGCGCGCTGCCGGGCGAGCTGGTGGAAAGCGAGCTCTTCGGACATGCCAAAGGGGCCTTCACTGGCGCGGTCGCCACCAAACCGGGCCTGTTCGAGGAAGCCAACGGAGGCACTCTGTTTCTCGACGAGGTGGGAGAACTGCCGTTGCCAGTGCAGGTGAAACTCAATCGGGCTCTGCAGGACAAAGAGATCCGCCGGGTGGGTGAGAACACGCAGTTCTCGGTCGACGTGCGAATCATCGCCGCCACCCATCGGGATCTCAAGGCCGAGGTGCAGGCAGAGCGGTTCCGTGAGGATCTCTTCTACCGGTTGCACGTTTTCCCCATCCGCATGCCGGCCCTGCGCGAACGACGCGAGGACATCCCGGCGCTGGCGGCCCACTTCCTGGCCCAGCACGCGCGTGCATCGAAGCGCGACATCACCGGGATTGGAAATGCGGCCATGCGGGCGTTGGCGGCCTACAACTGGCCGGGCAACGTGCGCGAGCTGGAAAATGCCATCGAACGCGCGGTGGCCATAGCAGCCGGCAAGGAGCTCGACATCCGCGATCTGCCGGCGGAGCTGCGCGGGGCGCAGGTGGGCGCGCTTCCCGCCGAGGTGCTGGTTAAGATGCCATACCGCGAGGCCATGGAGACCGCGCGCGACCGCATTTCGCGCGAGTATCTGGCGGTACTGATGCGCGAGTTCGATGGCAACGTAACCCGCGCCGCTGAACGGGCCGGCATCGAGCGCGAGAGCCTGCATCGCCTGCTCAAGCGCTACGGCGTACGATCAGAGGATTTCAAGAAGGACTAGCGCACGGGTGCAAGCGCGCGAGACCGCAAGGCAGTCCTACCCAACCAAAGCCTGCAACATTTCGTCGACCGTCGTGAACAGCATGTCGGGAGAGTGGGCTCTCAGGGCATCCATGTCCGTGAATCCCCAAGCCACCGCGCCGCTGGCGATGCCCGCGTGGCGGGCTGCCTCGATGTCGCGAATTTCGTCGCCAATGAAGATCGCCTGGGCGGGGTGGATGCCGGTGTGGCGCAGGACCTTGCGCAGCTTGCTGCGCTTGCCAAAGACGGACACGCCACCTTCGCAGGCCGCCATCAGTCCAATGCTTTTCTTGCCCAGCACACGGCGAACGTTGGAGCTGGAGTTGGACGTCACCACAGCCAGCGTAGAACCCGCCTGCGCCAGTCGGACCAGCAGGTCCGGGACACCAGGAAACGGAGCAATCGTCTCGATCTGCTTGGCCATCAGGCTACGGAAACGAGCCGCGATGAATGGCACCTTCCACAAAGGCACATGGTGCAATCTCAGCAGCGTGGCAGCATCGTGACGCCTGAGAGTGGCAACCTGGTCCTTGTCGATGCGGTCTAACCCGAACTCGTCGGCCAGTCTGTCAGAAATGCCGATGAACCACGCGAGAGTGTCGGCCAGCGTGCCGTCGAAATCGAAGATGACCAGCTTGAACTTCAAATGATGCTCTCGGCTTGCTATCGAGGCCGATCAGGCTAGATGACCGGCGTCAGGAGGGCAATGCGAACGAGGGACACGGAAAATGGCACAGGCGACGGTTGGCGGGAATCCAATGGTTTTGCGTCCGATGACGAAAGAGCCTGGGCGTTTGCCTGACGCTACGTAGAACGAGGCTGAACTTTGCCAAGGATGTTTAGTCACTTTTGCCTATCGGAAAACTTGGATATACTTGGGGCACAGATGTGCCATGAGTCCAGGACATCGATCCTTGCACGATCGCGAACGCACATGCCATTTTCGCTGGACGAGGTGAGGGGATGAAACATGGTTTCGCCGTGGCTATGGCCATGGCCGTTTCGACGCTGGGATGTACGAATGCGCGACCGCTGGTCAATGACCCTCGCGCCTGTCCCGATTGGCAACATGACATCATGCCTCTCTTCCAGGCGAAGTGCAGCGAGTGCCATTCGACTGGCGACGGGGGCCAGGCCAAGGGCGGCTACGACACGACGACGTACAACCTCGCCCTGGGTACGGGTACGCGGCCCGATGTGACCGCGGGAGATCCAAACTCCACGCTGCTGTCCGTGCTCAATCCGGCGACGGCGATTGACCCGCACAACGGCGCAGGCATGTCTGATGTGTATGCGCAGGCAAGGCGCTGGGTGGTCGATTGCCGAGCCTCCTACCTGAACGAGGGGATCTCCGTGCACACTGCCGGTGTTCTGGATCCCTCGCAGTCTGATTTTCACGGCACGGCTGTGGCGAATTCCAATCTCGGTGTCTGCCAGAAATGCCACGGCGAAGACCTCTCGGGTGGGGCGGCAGGGGTGTCCTGCTTCTCTTGCCATCAGCTGACGCTGATGAATCCCGCCGGGGCTTGTGGAGTTTGCCACGCCTATCCACCGGTCACGGGCAGGCATGAGATTCACGTTGCAGGGGGGGCGCTGGCCAAGCAATTCGCTTGTTCGACTTGCCATCCCGACCATCAGAGCGGCCAGGACCACGCCTTTTCGTCCGACGGATCGCTACGCACTGGTCCCGCACAGGTTTCGCTGTCGGGTCTGGCCGCGCTGACTCCGGCCGACGGAACGCGCGCGGGGCCGCCGGCCTGGGATGCGAATTCGCAGACGTGCAGCAACGTCTATTGCCATGGCGCCACCTATGCCGACTCTGCCGCCGTGACCAATAGCCCCGTTTGGAATGCCCAGTCTCGACCCACGACCCAGACCTGCACCTTCTGTCACGGCACCCCGCCCAACGGAGCAGGTGGAACCCGCTGCTCGACCTGCCATCACAACGTCGTCGATGCGCAGACCAACCTGATCAACACGACCGTGCACCTCAATGGCACGGTCGATTTCGCAGATCCGAACACCCCATGCAAGACCTGCCACGGTTCTGACGGCTCCGCGGCGCCGCCGCCTGACCTGCAGGGAAATACCGCTACTTCAGCCGTGGGGGTTGGTCAGCACCAACGCCACCTGACGGCACCTGTGCTGAATATTCGCGGGCCGATTCAGTGCTCGGAATGCCACCAGGTTCCTGCCAACGCAAACAGTCCGGGCCATTTCGGTGCGGGCCACGTGCCCGGCACAGTCGCGATGGCTTCGGTTTTTCCCAACGTGACCGGATCGGGGACCTTGGCGCGGGCGCAGAGCGCATCGCCAACGTGGAATCACAATTCGACTACTTGCACGGGTGCGTATTGCCATGGGGGTGGCGAGCCGCTCAATACCGACAAGACTGCGGGCATCCAGCAGACGCCCAACTGGGTCTCAGCTGACAGCTTCGCGTGCGGTGCCACCTGTCACGGCACTCCACCGCAGTTCGCAGGACACCCGACCGGAGTGACTCGAACCGGGTGCGTCGCTTGCCACGCGAAGACTATCGATGCCCTCGGCAACATCGTCTTTACGGGTGCGGCTGACGCCCGCATCACGACTCACATGAACGGAGCCTTCGATGGCGACTAGCCACATGAGAGGGCCTTTCGTTGTCGTCTTTGTGGCGGCGCTCGTTGGGGCCACCGGATTGGCCCGCGCTGAAACGGTCACGGCCAGCTCGACCACAATCGTTTCGGGCCAGCGCGATCCGCGCGATGGCACCGTGCATACCGTGGTGCCTTTCCTCGAGTTGGTTTCCCTGCGGGCCTCCGAGATCGATAACCGATTTCTGGATGAAACGCAGATCGTGGTATCGGGCTGGGGCGAAGCCGTGGCGGGCGATCCGCGCGATGGGAAGAGCATGATCGGCGACGTGGACGTGGCTTACCTGCAGGGCTCCACCTGGAACCGACGCGTGACTTTGCGGCTGGGCCGGCAGTTCGTGTATCCGGGAACCGCGGGCAACGTGCAGTTGGATGGCCTTGCTCCCACGGTGCGGGTGGCGGCGGGGTTGGGTCTGTCAGGATTCGTCGGAGTTCCGGTCACCCCACGTTTTGGCTACAGCCGGGGCGAGTTCACCAGCGGGGCAAGGGCATTCTGGAGTCGTTCATATGAGTCAGAGGTCGGCGTGTCGATTCTGGAAATCCTAGGGGCCGGACGCCACGTGTTCCGCCGAGATGCCGGGGTCGACGCCCGCTACCGCTTGCTGGATTCGCTCGCGCTCAACGGGCTGGCACGCTGGAGTCTCTCCGAAACCCGGCTGGCCGAGGCCAGCGCAGCGGCCAACTGGCAACCCTGTCGCTACGTCGACGTGACCGGAGACTACCGGCGCACGGCTCCGGACCTTTTCTTGCCGCGATACTCGATCTTCGCGGTTTTCGCACAGGAGACGCGCGACGAGGTTGGCGGATTCGTTTCTGTGCGACCATGGCTTCGGCGATTGGACGTGCAGGGCGATTTTCATGAGGTGCACGATGCCAATGGATGGGGCTGGAACGCGGGAGGCAAGGCCACTCTGCGCCTCGGCAGCGGCGGGAGAACGCGGGTTGGCGTCGAGAGCCGGCGATTGAAGATTCCGGGCGACGGTTATATAATGGGTCGCGCCTTTGGCTGGCAGACCATCACCACGAAGATTCGCGTGGTCGCCGATTTCGATGTCTATGACCTGGACCAGCCGCTCAACGGTCAGAATCGTTCGTTCTTCGCATCAGGAAGTCTAGTGTATGACGTGGCGCCGGCTTGGCGCGCGGTGCTCACCGGGATAGACAACGTGACTCCCTATGCCACACACCAGATCGAAGGTTTGCTCAAGATCATCTACGACGGAGGGCATGTGGTGAAGGAGGTCACGCCGTGAGAAGGGCGGGAACCTGGATCGCGCTGGCGACGCTGGGAATCGCGGCCTGCGCGACCATGCTGGGGACCAGGCGGGCCAAGCAGCCCGGCGAGGAGATTCGCCAGTCACATGCGGCCCACAAGGATCTTCCCTGTGTGATGTGCCACGAAGACGTGCCGGAGGCCAAGACGGTCACCGACCGCTTGCGCCCGCCGGAAGCCAAGTGTCTGGAGTGTCACGGCGACAAGAAAGAGCAGAAGGAATGTGGCTACTGCCACACCGATCCGGCCCACCCTGGAACCTACCCGCAAGAATTCCACACCATCCTCATCTCGCACCAGGAGCACCTCAAGCTGGTCAGCGACGATTGCACCGCCTGCCACGTGAAGCTGTCGGAGTACGAGCGGCCCGGGCCCACGCCGCCCACCATGAAGTCCTGCACCAAGTGCCATGAACACAAGGTCGACTTCGATGAGGGCCGCTGTGGCAAGTGCCACACCGATCTCAAGCGCTTCCCGCTCAAGCCCGTGGCTGAGTTCTCACACGCCGGCGACTTTGTCCGGCAGCACGCCAGCATCGCGCACTCGACCGCCGATGCGTGCGCGCAGTGCCACGACCAAAGTTTCTGCGCCGACTGTCACGCCCAGACCGCACCCATGCGTGTGGAACTCAAGTTCAGCGAAAACGTGACCAGCGATTTCATCCACCGTGGCGACTACCTCACCCGCCATGGCCTCGAAGCGCGCTCCGACCCGGCCTTGTGCCAGCGCTGCCACGGCACCAGTTTCTGTACGGCTTGCCACAACCAGGCGAACGTCGGCCCCGGCGGCACCAACTCACGCAGCCCGCACCCTGCCGGCTGGGCCTACCCCGGTCCAACGTCACACGCCGTATCCGCCCGACGCGATATCGTCAACTGTGCCTCATGCCACGATCAGGGGCCGAATTCGAACTGCATTGGCTGTCACAAGGTGGGCGGCATCGGCGGCAACCCACACCCGATCCAGTGGCAGCAGAAGCACAAGATGGCCGAGGTGTACGGCACGGCGATGTGCCAGTACTGCCATAAGTAGCGGAATCAACGTTCGACGACGATCAGGACTTCTTCGGCGTGGAGATTGTCGTCGGTGGCGAGGGCGCGGACGGTCCCATTCTCGTAGGCATAGCCGGAAACCACGCGCACGCCCGAGCCGCGCGTCCAGTCGAGCAAGTCCTGCAGGGTGAATGGGTGGATGTTGGCTGTCTCGTACCATTGGTAGGGCAACCACTCGGTGACGGGCATGCGTCCACTCGCCACCAGGTCGACCAGCACGCGCCAATGGGAGAAATTGGGAAACGAGACGATGCCCCGCCGGCCCACGCGCAACATCTCGGCCAGCATTTCGCGCGGATTGGCGAGCGTCTGCAGGGTCTCTTCCAGAACCACAACGTCGAAGGTCTGGTCAGGAAAGCGGCGCAGGCCCTCGTCCAGATCGGTTTGCATAACCGGCACACCGCGCTCCACGCAGGCAAACACGGCTTCGGGATCGATCTCCAGTCCTTGGCCGCTAACGCCGAGATCCCGCATCAGCCGTTCGAGCAGCGCCCCGTCGCCACATCCCAGGTCCAAGACCCGTGAGCCCTTCGGGATCTCGCGTGCGATAATCTCGTCCTGCCAGCGGGTCGCGGCCACCGGCCGATCGGGCGCTGGCGCACGAGTGGCCAGAAGCTTGGACAGCTCACTTGCCCGTTGTTCGAACACACCTTGCGGCAGATGATCGACGCTGCGGTCGGTGAGCAAGTGGGGATCGATAGGAGGAGGCGGCCTTTGCGTCATGTGACCCTCGAATCAGCGAGCCAGAAAGCCACGCAGGAGACGCCCGACCTTCTCGGTTTCGACCAAGAAGGAATCGTGGCCGTAGTGAGATGGAACGTTGGCGTAAGTGACCGGCCGGTTGGCTTGGGTCAGCGCTAGGGCCAGCTCCTTGCACCCCTCGGGCGGATAGAGCCAGTCCGAATCGAAGGAGACGATGAGCATCTTGGAGCGGACGCGCCGGCAGCCCTCGGTCAGGCTGCCCCCGCCCCATGCCGCCGCGGCGTCGTAGTAGTCCATCGCGCGGGTGATGTAGAGGTAGCTGTTGGCGTCGAAGCGTTCAACAAAGGCGCGGCCCTGGTAGTCGAGGTAGCTCTCCACCGCGAACTCGATGCCGAACCCACCCGGCCGGCCAGCGGCGCCGTCCTGCAACCGTCGGCCGAATTTCTGGTGCATGCCCTCGTCGGAAAGATAGGTAATGTGGGCCAGCATGCGCGCCGCTGCCAGACCCGGCCCTGGGGCCTCGCGGTCGTAGTAATCGCCGCCCGCAAAATTGGGATCGTTGAGGATGCAGTAGCGGCCTACGGTGTTGAAGGCCAGGCCTTGCACCGATAGGCGTGCGCTGGCCGCCAGTATCACCGCATGTTCCACCCGATCCGGGTACGCGAGCGCCATTTCCAGCGCCTGCTGACCGCCGAGCGAGCCGCCGACCACGGTTTGCACGCGGTCGATGCCAAGCGAATCCAGAAGACGCATGTGCAGGTTCACCCAGTCGCCCACCGTGACCATGGGAAAGCGCAAGCCGTAGGGTTTTCCCGTCGATGGATCAACCGACGACGGCCCTGTGGTGCCGTAGCACCCGCCCAGGACATTAGGGCAGATCACGAATAGCCGGTCGGTGTCGATGGCTTTGCCCGGACCCACGATGGCGTCCCACCAGCCGGGTTTCTTCTGCCGCCAGGGGCGGCCCGTCTCGATCGCACGGCGGTCCCATCCCGCGACATGTGCATCTCCCGACAGTGCGTGCGCGATGAAGACGACGTTGTCCTTACGTGGCGAGAGCGAGCCGTAGGTTTCATACTCGACGTTCACTGGGCCGATGCTGCCGCCCAGCTCGAGCGCTAGCGCCGAGTCCCCAGGCACCAGGCGCGTCGTGTGCGCTTCCGTCCACCCGACCGAATCTGGAGCATCGGGCGGGGTCGCGCGCTGTTCATCCTTCTTTGCGGAAGCCATGCGAATCGGTATCAGGCCAGTGTCGACCTCTAGATCGAATAGGTAGGGGCCTTGGCGCGTAGGGTGGCCCGATAGCGGTCTGTCATGTCCTGGAAATTCGTCGAGTCGTAGACGGCGTTCACCGCCGCGCAGGCTCGCTCCCACAAACGAGCGAAAACGCAGTCGCCACCGTGCGGGCATTCAGCCTGCGGGTGATTCGCGCACAATGTGGAAAGCGGCTGGCCCTGCAAGACTCGCAGCACGTCGCCAACCGAAACCTCGGCCGGAGGGCGCGCCAGGAGGTACCCGCCCTCGTTTCCGCGTCGTGAGGCCACGAAGCCGCCGCGCTTGAGCTGGGCCAGGATGGCCTCGAGAAAGCGCGCCGGAATCGCCTGCGCCTTGGCGATTTGAGAAATCGAAATGGGTCCCTGTCCAAAGCGAAACGAGAGTTCGAGTATGGCCTTCAGTGCATACCGACTTTTCTGACTCACGTTCACGGTCAAGATCCTCTTTGAAGCCCCAAGGACGCAAATCCTACCGGGGTGATAGTGCTAGGGACCAGGGGTGTCAAGGTGATAGTGCGTCGAGATGGCGCGTTACCGTCGGCGTGACTTCTCATTTCCTCGATAGGCGCATGAGGTGGTGCCCAGTGCTATACAACCGCTCAAGTGTCTGACACATCTGACCCCAACGCGCCTTCCTCGACGAGCAAGTCCGCCCTGAGCGTGGCCGGAACCGTGGCCATCCTGGGCAGGCCCAACGTGGGCAAGTCGACACTCCTCAACCGAATCGTCGGTGAGAAGCTGGCTATTGTTACACCCAAGCCGCAGACCACCCGCACCCGCATCGTGGGAGTGTGGAATGGCCAGGCTGAGTTGCCCGCCACGGATGCGCGCGCAGGGCAGGGGCCGGTCAATGGCCAGATTGTGTTCGTGGACACACCCGGAGTGCACGAGGCGCACTCGGAGTTGAATCGCTTCATGGTACGCGAGGCGATGGCGACCATCGACCAGGTGGACGCGGCCTTGCTTGTGGTGGAGGCACAAGCGCTCGCCAGCTCCCTGTCGCCAGCCGCCCTGGCTCTGCCTGAAGGCGAGCGTCGCATCCTCGAGCGGTTGGCCGAGAACAAGCGGCCCACGGTGCTGGCCCTCAACAAGGTCGACAAGGTCAAGGACAAGACCCAGCTGCTGCCTATGCTTGATTGGTGGACCAAGGCGTACGCCTTTCCGGCGGTGGTGCCCACCTGCGCGACCCGAGGCAAGGGAGTGGAGGGCCTGGTGCGCGAGCTGCTGGGGCTCTTGCCCGAGGGGCCGCCGCTCTATGGTCCCGACGTGCTCACTGATCGTACGGAACGATTCTTGGCCGGCGAGCTGATTCGCGAGCAACTCTTCTTGCGCCTGCGACAGGAACTGCCGTACGCCACGGCGGTTCTGGTCGAAACCTGGAACGACCGCCCGAGCGGCGACACGGTCATCGAGGCATCGATCGTTGTAGAACGCGAAAGCCAGAAGGGTATCGTGGTGGGCAAGCATGGGTCCATGATTCGCGACGTGGGCACGGCCGGTCGTCAGGAGATCGCAAAATTCCTTGGACGGCCAGTCCATCTGCGTCTGAACGTGCGCGTGGAAGAGGATTGGACCAACTCGCGCAGCGAGATCGCGCGCATGGGCTATCAGGACGGAACTTCGTGAGCAGACGCAGTCGCCGACCAGCCGACGATCCATCCTTGCCAATCGTGTCTTTGGTGGGACGGCCCAACGTGGGCAAGTCGTCCCTGTTCAACCGCTTGGTGGGTGGCCAGCCCGCGCTGGTCGAAGACATGCCGGGCGTGACACGCGATCGACGCTATGGCGTGTGCGAGTGGGCCGGCGCGAGGTTTCGACTGACCGACACTGGCGGGCTGGATCCAGGGGCCGGCGGAATTCTGGGCGCGATGCGCTCGCAGACTCTGCGCGCTGTTGAGGAAGCGGCGGTCTTGATTCTCGTGCTGGACGTGAAGGAAGGCATCACGACAGTCGATGAAGAGGTGGCGCAGCTCCTGCGGCGCACGGGCAAGACGGTGCTGGTCGCGGCCAACAAAGTTGATTCGGCGACGCGCGAGCCAAGCATGGGTGAGGTATTCCGCCTCGGGTTTGACCAAGTTTTCGGCGTGTCGGCTGCACATGGACGTGGCGTGGGGGACCTGCTTGACGCCACGGTGGCCGCCTTGGGCGGCGCTGCCTCGTCGACACTGCCCGTCGCGGACGGTGACCAGACCGCCACGGACGCAGGGGGTGAGAACGCGCCCATCCGCCTGGCCTTTGTCGGTAAGCCCAACGTGGGCAAGTCATCCCTGGTCAATCGTCTGCTAGGGCAGGAGAGGGTGTTGGTTCACGATCAGCCAGGCACCACCCGTGATCCAATCGACACACCCTTCACGTGGCAGGGACGCGAGTTCGTGCTGGTGGACACCGCAGGTCTGCGGCGCCGCCGCGCTATCGACACACTGACCGAGGCTGTGTCTGCGAAGATGGCGCGCGACCAACTTGCGCGCGCAGACGTCGTTGCGCTGGTCATCGATGCCCAGAGCGGGGCCACGGCAGAGGATGCGAAGCTGGCCAGTTTCATCGAGGAGTCGGGCCGGGCTGCGCTCATCGTGGTCAACAAGGGCGACCTCATCCGTCGAGCCGAGCTTGATGGAAAAGTTGCCGCTGTTCGCGAGGAACTTGGCTTCATGGCGTGGGCCCCCGTGGTTGTGACTTCTGCGGTCACGGGACGTGGCTCGGGCGAAATACCGCGTATTTCCGCTGAAGTATTTGCCCAATGGTGTCGGCGTGTTCCGACATCAGAGTTAAACAAACACTTTGAGGAAATTGTGGCCCGTCGGCCGCCTCCTGCTGGACCTGGCGGGAGCTACGTCCGCCTGTACTACATCACCCAGGCACAGACCAGTCCGCCGTCGTTCTTCATCAGCGCCAACTACCCCAAGGCCGTGGGATTGCCGTATCGCCGATATGTCACGAACCAACTGAGGAACATCTACGGGTTCGAGGGATCTCCCTTGCGGCTGGTCCTGCGCGCCCACAAAGGCAAGAAGCCCGTGCGAAAGGCAGGCTGAACCACTTCAGAAGACCCGGCCTACGCGAAGGCCGGCGCACACCCACCAGGGATAGGCGCCACCGGACCCGCCGAGGCGCAAAGCGAAGAAGTCGAAGTGGGCCAACGCTGCCAGGGTCCAGCGTCGCGAAAGCAGATACTCTACGCCCATCCCGACTTGCGGCCCGAGGCGCTGCGAGCTGGCGCCTCCGCCACGCAGATCGGCCAGGCTGAACCCCAGGTCTACAAAGGGCACCCAGCGCACCACATCGAGCGAGTAGGTCGCGCCGAGCGAAAGAGCCGTCACGTGGCGCGGACTGCCTGATGCCGAGTCGGGCTGCCACGATCCGCTCACCGCCGCGCGGCCGGCCCAGGCGTCGGTAACCCCTATCATGGCCTCGACGCCTGCCTGCATTCCGGGACGTGCGGTGTCGTCGCCGCCGGCCACGGCGAACCCGAGCGACGCAGAAACCTGCTTTTCGCCCGAACCAGCGGCGTGCACGGGACAGGGCAGGGCACACAGAATGGCGAGGGTTACAATCAGCAGACCCAGGAAGGGACGGCCCAGCATGTTCCGCAGTGTACAAGGTCAGTTGACCCGACCCTATCCCTCTGTTATCTCCACCCTGTGGCCCGCTCCATAAATCGCAAAGAGTTGAAACAACCGGACGAGTTTGTCAGCTTCTGGACACAACTCGGTTCTCGCATTTCTGCCCACCGTGGCAAGGTCATCGTGGCCTTCGTGATCGTGGTGGTGGGGGCCGGCGGGACCTGGGGTAGCTCCGCTTGGAAGCAGTACAAAGCCACTCGGGAAACCGAGGCATTTTCGCGCATAGAGAAGACGGCGCTGGCGCCGCTTCTGCCCGAGAAGACCGAAAAGACCGAGGAGACCAAGCCGGCAGACGACGAAGGCGAGGGCATGCGCTTCAAGACCGACCAGGAGCGCTTGCTGGCCACTGTAACAGAGGCCGACGCATTTGTGGCTGCCCACGGCTCTTCTGGACTTGCCCGACGGGCGTTGCTCATCAAGGCCAATTCGCTGCTCCGGCTCGGCAAGGGCGCGGACGCGGCCGCGGCCTTCCAGGAGCTTGCGCAAGGAGAATCTGACAAGGACATGCGCCTGGTCGAACAGGACGGCCTGGCGTTGGCATTCGAGGCGCAGGGCCAGCTCGACAAGGCCATCGATCTGTACAGCAGCATGGCTATCGAGGCCCAACAGGCGGGGAACTTTCTTGCGGACCGGGCACTTTTCGGCAAGGCGCGCCTTCTGCAGAAGCAGGGCAAGGGCAAGGACGCCGAGAAAGTCTTGCGCGAGATACTCGACAAGATGCCCAAGACTTCATTGCGCAGGGACATCGATGACCGCCTGGCCGCGCTGGGCGACCAGTAGCGAGCGGTGGATGTCGTTTCCGCCCAAACTCGCGGCTCGGCCCGGCCGTGTGCTAATCCTGTTTCTCGTGCTGTACGGATGCGGGGGAGGAGCCCTTCATCGCGCGACCGAGGCGCGGCATGAGTATCCAGCCGGCGTCGTACAGATGCGCTGGCGCACGGTCATCCATGCCTATCCCGCCAGCGAAGCGCAGCCCGAAGAATGTGCGACGGGAGCTCTGGTTGGTTCGCAGCTGATACTGGGCTCGCGCGCGGGTCAGGTTGCGGCGGTGGACACGGTGGCTGGAGGCCTGATCTGGTCCGTGCCGATCGCGGGAGGCGTTGATGGTGAGGCACTCTTCGATAATGTGCGCGGGCAGGTCTATTTGGGCAGCGATGACGGGGTCTTTTATGCTGTCGACCCCAAGGACGGGAAGATCCGTTGGTCGTACAAGGGCAAGGGCTCGGTCGAGCGCCGGCCCGAGGTGGGACCGGCCTTGCTCTACTTCACCAGTGCGGCGAATCGTGTGGTGGCGCTGGAAGCAACGACAGGCAAGAAGCGCTGGCAGTACGATCGCGAAGCGCCCGAGGGATTCAGCATCCACGGCCACGCTGGGCCGCGCTTGGGTGGCGATGTCATCTACACGGGATTCGATGACGGGTATCTGGTGGCGCTGGGCGCCGAAACCGGTGACTTGCGCTGGGCCCGCTCCCTGGCTGCTGCCTCCGATCAGTTCGTGGACGTGGATTCAACCCCTGTGCTGCGAGGTGATCTGGTGATCGCGGCCTCCTACTCGGGAGGACTGTACGCCTTGCGGGCCAGAGACGGCGAGGTGGTCTGGCGTACGGGGGTGGAGGGAGCCACGGCCATCAGGGCCGGGACGACCCGCCTGTACGTAGCGTCCCCGCGGGATGGCCTGGCAGCAGTGACGATGCAAGGACGCCTCGAATGGCGCCAAGGCCTCGCCCAGGCTGGAGACCTGACCCCGCCTCAGGAAGTGGGCCCCTACCTAGTCTTCACTGGTGGCCGGGCCGGTTTGTTCGTGGTGGATCGATCGAATGGTCAGCTCCTGCAGCTGTTCGACCCGGGCCGCGGAATGTGTGCGGTCCCCCTCATCGATGCCGAGCGACGCGAGATCTACGTGCTCGCAAACACCGGGACTCTGTACGCGCTGTCACTGATTTGGTAGGCATTTACATGGGAACCCTCAGAGGGTTCCCATGCCCTCCCGCGATGGTCCGCGGCGAGCAAAGCTCGCCGGCTCCCCCACGCGAGGCTACACCCGCAATGGGCTTTGCAGACCAGTCAGTCTGCGCACCATCTCTTTGATGCGGCGGCCGCCTCCGGCATCGCGCGCACGCCACGCGATGCCAAACACGTTTTCGCTGCCAGACTTGCCCGTCCAGGCCACGCGACCGATGAAGGCCATGGGCACTTCAGCGCCGGGTGGAGCGATTTCCAACACCACGCGCTCCTGGATGGCCACGGTAGCCGACGACAGCACGAAGGCGCCGCCACGTCCCACGTCGCGCAGGTAGCCGGAGAACGCCTCCAGGCTGCCCACCAATCGCCAGGAAATGGGCAAGTCGACCGGGACGCGCTCATGGCGGCGCCGGCTGTGTGCGCTGGCGCCGGTCCGGGCGAGATCGAGCAGGAACTCCCACTTGGCACGCTCGCTGGCCAGAAACTCGACACCGATGCCGGCGCGGATTTTCAGAATGTGTCGTCCCGGCCTCCGCCAGGCGACCTGTCCGTACACCACCATGGGTGGCTTGCGGCGACCGAGGCGGACCTTCACTGCCACCGTCTCGCCCACGGGAACATTGCGGCGGGTGGGACAGAAGACGCCGCCGTTTCCGCCCGAAGGCTGGAAGCCTGCGAGGAATTCGCGCGTGTTCTTGACGACGAACTCCGGGAAATTGGAGGCGCTGGGTGGCGCCGACGAGGTACGCTCTCTAGACATTGCCTTTGTTCTGCCGACGGGCATGCTACGCCTTTGAGGAGTTGATACTACCTGCAAACCGAAGATTTCAACTACCAGCTACCATCTCGACTGGTTGCCACGCAACCCGCCCCACGGCGGGACGGAGCGCGCTTGCTGATTCTTAGCCGAGACACGGGTGAGCGCAATCATGCTCTTTTCGGAGACATCGGTGGTTTCCTCCGTCCGCGTTCTTTGCTGGTGGTCAACGATACGCGCGTCATTCCGGCGCGGCTGGAGGGGACCAAGTCGACCGGCGGCCAGGTGGAGATCCTACTGGTCGAGAAGGTCTCGTCGGACACATCCATTGAAAGCAGCGGCGATGCGAGCTGGCGCGAAGACTGGCGCGCGCTGGCGCGCGGGCTGGGCCGACAACCCCTGGGTGCGCGCTTGCGGTTCGCAGGTGATCTGGAGGCCGAAATACTCGGGCGCGGGCTTCGCGGAGAGGTCGAACTTCGCTTCTCGGGACAGGGCCAGGCGGGGCTGCTGGCGTGTATCGAGGAGATCGGCTCGGTTCCTCTGCCGCCCTACATTGAGGCAGCACGAAAAAGACTGGGGGCCGTGGTTCGCTCGGCCGATGACAAGGCTCGCTATCAGACGGTTTTCGCGCGCCAGCCGGGCGCCGTAGCTGCTCCCACCGCGGGCCTGCATTTTACCGAGGAACTTCTGAGCAGGCTGCAGACCGCGGGCCACGAGATCGCGCGTATCACTTTGCACGTGGGCCCTGGAACCTTTCGCCCGGTCACCACGCCAGACATCGAGCAGCACCGTCTGGATGCCGAACGCTATGAGGTTTCCGAGGCTGCCGCCCATAGCTTGCGCCAGGCCCAGGCGCAAGGTCGGCCCATTGTAGCGGTGGGCACCACGGTGGTGCGAACCTTGGAGACCCTGGCCCGGCTTGGTCCCCTGGCTGCCGGCAGTGGTTCGACCAGACTCTTTCTCGCGCCGGGTAGCGAGTTTCGCGTGGTGACCGACCTGGTGACCAACTTCCACTTGCCCCGCTCGTCGCTGCTCATGCTGGTAGCTGCATTCGCCGGCCGCGAGCGGGTGCTGGAAGCGTACCGCGAGGCCATTGAACGGGGGTACCGCTTCTACAGCTACGGCGACGCCATGTTCATCCGCCCTGGGAGCGTGCTTTCGTGAGTGCCACGTTCGCCTTGCAAGCACGCTGTGGCGAAGCACGGGCCGGGTTGCTGCAAACCAATCACGGCCTAGTCGAAACACCGGTGTTCATGCCGGTGGGCACGCAGGCCACGGTGAAGTCGCTGGCCTCCGGCGATCTGGAAGCGCTGGATGCGCGGATTGTCCTGGCCAACACCTATCACCTGGCCATGCGTCCTGGCGCTGGACTGGTGCGCAATCTCGGCGGGCTGCACGCTTTCATGTCCTGGCCACGCGCTATCCTAACGGACTCGGGTGGCTACCAGGTGTTTAGCCAGAAGGGGCGCCGCAAGATCGACGATGACGGCGTGACCTTCCATTCGCATGTCGACGGCAGCGAGCAGCGCCTGACGCCCGAGTCGGCCATGGCCATCCAGGCCGACTTGGGCAGCGACATCGCCATGGCCTTCGACGAGTGCCCGGCTTCAGACGCCTCCCGCGAGGTACTGGTTCGGGCGATGGATCGGACGACCAGGTGGGCGCGTCGCTGTGTGGCCACCACGCCTGCGCCGAGGCAACTGCGTTTCGGCATCGTACAGGGGGGCACCGACCTTGTCCTGCGCACGGAACACCTGGCCGCGATCGCCGAGATGTCGTTCGATGGCGTGGCTCTGGGCGGGCTTAGCGTGGGGGAGCCGCCTGAGACCATGCATGCGGTGGTGCGAGAGATTGGCCCGCGCATGCCGGAAGCGCGGCCTCGCTATCTGATGGGTGTGGGAACGCCGACCGATCTTCTGGTCGCAATCTCGTCCGGCATCGACATGTTCGACTGCGTGATGCCCACGCGCGCTGCACGCAACGGTCGCCTGTTCGTGCGCGGGGGGCACATCAACATCGCGAATGCGGTTCATTGCACCGATCCGCTGCCCATCGAAGCTGGCTGTGCTTGCGAGGCGTGCCGGCGCTACAGCCGGGCCTATCTGGCGCACCTATTTCGCGTGAAGGAAATCCTCTATTACCGGCTGGCGACCTTGCACAACCTCGAACACTACCTTTCGCTAGTACGGGGCGCGCGTCAGGCGATCGTGGAAGGTCGGCTGGCCGCGTACGTGGAAAGCAGACTCGCGGCTGTGACCTAGTTGGCGCGGATCGACCGGCTCTCGCACTTGGATCCCGCGGGAAAATCTGCTAGCGCTGTGAACATGGCCAAACGCGTGGGTGTCGTTCTTTCTGGCTGCGGTTCCGAGGACGGTTCCGAGATTCGCGAGGCAGTGTTGACGCTTCTGTCGCTGGAACGCGGCGGGGCCGAACCAGTGTGCCTTGCTCCGGACCTCACCCAGTCGCGGGTGGTCGACCATATGAGTGGCAAGGTCGACTCAACTGCGAGCCCGCGTCGAGTGCCGGCGGAAGCGGCCCGCATCGCGCGCGGTCACTTGCTCGACATCGCCAGCGTACGCGACAATGAGCTCGACGCGCTCATCTTCCCTGGCGGCGAAGGCGTCGCCAATCTGTTGTCTAACTACGCCGAGAAGGGTGTGGTTTGCAATGTGCATCCCGAGGTGGAACGTCTGCTCAAGGCAATGCTGGCACGGCGGCGGCCCATGGGGTTCATCTGTCTGGCGCCTATCCTGGCCGCGCGGGTGCTCGGGCCGATGGCCGGTGTTCGCATCACGTTCGGCGCACGCGCATGCGAGCCAGCCAAGCACGCCGCGGTAATGGGCGCTGACGTGCGCCCGTGCCCGGTGCGTGACATCGTGGTCGACCAAAAAGCTGGCGTCGTAAGCACGCCGGCCTATATGTACGACGACGCGCGCCTGATCGACGTGGCGGCCGGCATTGACAAGGCGGTGCGAACGGTGCTGTCGCTGGCGCGGGATCGGCGCCCGCGACCTCAACCCGGGCCGACGGAGCGGCCGGAGGTCAAGGCGCCTCAGCCTGCCAGTCAGGCCATTTCAGCGAGCGAACCGATCGTACGCCGGCGACCGGGACCATAAGACACACGCCCAACCATGGCTCGACCGGCACGAGGGTGTCGACAGGAAGCGGGTCGAACCTGGCCCACAAATGCCATCGCGTTGCGATTGCACTATGGAATCGACATCATCGCGGGACTCGTGTGGGCGGCATTGGTGGCAATTGCGGTCAGGTGGTGGGCGTGGCTTGAGATCCCGCTCACTTTGCACATGACCATGAGGCGACCGCATTCCGACCGTGGAATGTGACACCCCTTCCGACGGGACGCGTGTGCTAGGGTTGCCCTCCGACTGGAGGGCGGTACTCGGGCTACTTCTCGTCGAGACGCCGGTTCTTCTTGATCTGCTCGAGCGCCTTCTGGTACTCGACTTCCCAGGTCGCGGTTCCCTCTTCCAGGTTCTTGATCCGACGGCGCACTTCGGCGTCGACCTCGTCGTCGATTTGCATGTGCTTCTTCAGGATATCGACCATCCGTTTTCGCAGAGTGGCGTCGTCAGCGAAAATCTCCTCCACGTGCAGTGATTGCATGAAGGACTCGATGATCTGGGTGGTCATCCACTCCAGCCCCTCGTCTCCTAGACCAAAGCTCTTCTCGTTGGCGAGAGAGCGCTTGACCTTGCCGAACTGCTCGTAGGGCAAATTGCGTTTCTGCAGCAGGTCTTTCGCCTTGTCGGTGATCTCCCGTTCCAGGCGCAGGTACTCCTTCAGCACAGCCTGCACGTCGAGCTCGGCTTCGGTCCGATCGGTAACCGAGATCTCCTCCGCGTCGAGAAGTGCCTTGATGATCTCGGCACCAATCACGGGGATTTTTCCGGCATAGAGGCGCATGGCTCTTGCGGCTTCTATCGGAGCAGTAGGGGCTCCGTCAAGGAATCACGCGACCTTTGCACTTCTCTCGGAGCTTGACAGGCGAGTCCAGGCAAGCAAGATCCCCCCGGCGTCTTTTCTTTCGTTGGCTTTCTGGCAGGCGGAAGAGCGACGCATCAGACAAACGGCGGGTTAGCTCAGCTGGTTAGAGCAGGCGTTTCATACGCGCCGGGCCCTCGGTTCGAGTCCGAGACCCGCCACAATTCGAGATTCCACAGCAGTCCGCGGAAGTCCGGCAACAGGCACAAATCGCACGGATTTCTCGGGGAATTCGCTCCAAGAGCGTCCGGGGCGTTCCGTTGACAGCCGGAACCTGGCGGGGGTAACTTTGGGGGTAACTCCAGACTCGCGAAAATAGTTACCCCCAAGAACAGTTGCCCCACCCAACGAAGGAATCCTCATGCTGACCGACACCGCGATCCGCAAGGTCAAGGCGATGGGCAAGCGAGTCCGGTTGTACGACGGCGCGGGTTTGTACCTGGAAGTGGTGCCGGCTGGTGGCCGCTGGTGGAGGTTGAAGTACCGCTTCGCGGGCAAGGAGAAGCTGCTCTCACTTGGTGTCTACCCGGAGGTGAGATTGGCCGACGCGCGCGTCCGGTGCGCCGAAGCGCGCAAGCTGCTGGCTGACGGCATCGACCCCAGCGTTCACCGCCGGGCGCAGCGTACCGCCCGGACCGAGAAGGCCGCCAACACCTTCGAGGTGGTGGCGCGCGAGTGGTTCGAGAAGATCTCGCCCGGCTGGGCACCTAGCCACGCCACGCGCGTCTTGCGCCGGCTGGAGCGGGACGTGTTCCCATACATCGGTGGCCGGCCTATCGGGGAACTCGCGCCACCGGACATTCTGCGGGTGCTTCAGCGTATCGAGAACCGCAACGTGCTCGAAACGGCCCACCGCGTGCGTACTGACATCGGCGCCGTGTTCAGATATGCCATCGTCACTGGCCGCGCCGACCGGGACGCGGCGGCCGACCTGCGAGGTGCCCTCAAGCCTACGAACCCCGAACACTTCGCGGCCGTGACCGACCCGAACGCGCTGGGCGAACTGCTGCGCGCGCTGTGGGGCTACCAAGACGGAACGCCGGTGGTGGTCGCAGCCCTCAAGCTGGCGCCGATGCTTTTCGTGCGGCCTGGGGAATTGCGCAGCGCCAAGTGGGCCGACATCGATCTGGACGCGGGCGAGTGGAAATTCACCGCCAGCAAGACGAAAACGCCGCACCTTGTTCCGCTGGCACCGCAAGCAGTGGCGATCCTTCGAGAGCTGCAACCGCTCACCGGGCGCGGCCCCTATGTTTTCCCCAGCGCGCGCAGCAACCAGCGGCCGATGAGCAACAACGCCGTCACGGCGGCCCTGCGGCGTATGGGCATCGAGCGGGCGGTGACGTGCGGGCACGGGTTCCGCGCGACGGCGCGAACGCTCCTCGACGAAGTGCTGGGCTACAGGGTCGACTTAATCGAAGCGCAGCTAGCCCACGCAGTCAAGGACGCCAACGGCCGCGCGTACAACCGGACCAGTTTTCTGCCCGAGCGGCGCAAGATGATGCAGGGCTGGGCGGACTACCTCGACAAGCTGCGCGCGAGCGTGAAGGTGATTCCGTTCAAGCAGGCAGAAGGGGCGTAGTGAAGCAATCGAACGCCCGCGAGCGTCCCGCCCCTTGGCGTGTGCACTTCTTCCAGCGCCACCCCGGCGACGATCCCACGTGCACCGTGCCCGCCCTTGAGTTCCTGCGCAAGTGCCCTGCCAAGGTCGAGGCCATGATCGTGGCCGTGGTCAAGGCGGTCGCCGATGCGCCCCCACCGGCTTTCAGCGGCGGCGGCAAGTGGGAGGCCATGCACGGCGATATGTCCGGCTTCTACGAGGTGCGCGTTGATGGCCCCAAGCGCCGCCATTATCGTCTGTTCTGTATCCTTGAACGCGACGGTGCGGCCGTTGGACTTGGCGGCCCCAGCGTTGTCTTGATCGAGGGCAAGGACAAGCCCTTCATGACCGTACTATCCGCAGCCGACTACGCCGAGGTGAAGGCCCTTGGTGCCGAATACCGAAAGCGCATTCCAAGAAGTGTCATGCTGTAGCGGCGAGGACACCGGCGGGCTTGCGCGCTCTGCCTCGCTTTGCACGACCCTTCGCCGGCACAAGTGCCAGGCTGTAGCCGAGAGATCGCACAATGCTCATGACCGTGGCCAGCGTCGGGTTTGGGGCATCCATGGTGAGCAATCGGCGCATGGCCGCGGGCTGGGTTCCCGTGCGCTTGGCCAGCAACGCCTTTGACACGCCTGCCTTGCTCCGCACTTCGTCGAGAGAGCGCACGAAGGCATCCACCGAGTCGATGCCGGCCCGTGCTTCTGTGTAGGCCGCGGCAAATTCCCGATCCTTCATCCTGTCGGTGAAGTAGCGGTCAAACCCCGTCTTGGCGTGCTTGGTCTTCATACGACAGAGTGTAACATATGAGTTACGGAGGCTCAAGGAGTGAATGACCGCCCCGCTCGAAGGCCGCCGGCCCTACGGGGTAGCGCCGCTGGTGTGCGCGCCGGCTCTCTACTTCTGCGCCTTGCGCTTCTCGAAAGCATCCAACCACTGACGGCAACGCTTCTGCGTGGTTGACAACGTGGCCGGCGAGAGCTTGGCGGCAGCCCGGTCACGAACGCTCGCAAAGTTTTCCGCCGCGGCGGGTTTGTCGAGAGCGGCGGCAAGGTTCCCCCAGAAGTAGGCTTTCGCGAAGTCCTGCGCCACGCCCGTACCGTTAAAGTAGGTCGCGCCGAGGTTGAACTGCGCTGTGGCGTCTCCCTGGTCAGCGGCCTTCCTGTACCACCGTACAGCCTCGGTGAAGTCTTGCGGCACACCCCGGCCTTTCTCATAGGCGGCTCCGAGGTTGGTCTGCGCCAAGGCACTCCCTTGATCGGCTGCCTTTCTATACCAGCGTGCGGCCTCAACGTGATCCTGCGGCACGCCCTGACCTTTGTCGTAGGCGACTCCGAGGTTGTTCTGCGCCCCGGCGTCTCCCTGATCAGCGGCCTTCCTGTACCACCGCACAGCCTCGGCGCGATCTTGCGCTACACCCTGGCCGCCGTTGTACAGGTTGCCGAGCACAAGCTGCGCCCCGGCGAATCCCTGGTCAGCGGCCTTCCTGTACCAACGTGCGGCTTCTACTAAGTCTTGCGGCACGCCCTGGCCGATTTCGTAGCATCCACCAAGAAGGGTCTGCGCCCCAGCGAGTCCCTGGTCGGCGGCCTTTCTGTACCACCGCAGGGCCTCGGCGAAGTCTTGCGGCACACCCCGGCCTTTCTCATAGGCGGCTCCGAGGTTGGTCTGCCCCTCGGCGTATCCTTGGTCGGCGGCTTTCCTGTACCAGCGAACGGCCTCGGCGTGGTTCTGTCGCACTCCTCGGCCATGGTCGTAGGCCACGCCGAGCATACACTGCGCCCTTGCCGACCCCTGTTTGGCAGCCTTCTTGAACCAGCGAACGGCTTCGCCGTAGCTTTGCTGCACGCCTGTGCCGTCGTTGTACGCAAATCCAAGGTGGAATTGTGCATCGGCGTCTCCGCGGTCGGCGGCTTTCCTAAACCAATGGATGGCTGCTTCGTAGTCCCGCGGTACTCCCTTCCCTTCGTGGTAAGCGTTTCCTAGAAAGTAGAACGCGCCGACGTCTCCCTGGTCGGCCGCCTTCTTGTACCAACGAACGGCCTCCAGGGCGTCAGGTGGTACACCTTCGCCCCAATCGTACACGAATCCAAGTTGGAACTGCGCCATCGCAAATCCCTGGTCGGCGGCCTTTCTGTACCAGCGAACGCCTTCCTCGCGGTCCTGCGGCACGCCTTCGCCATTTTGATAGGCGAACCCTAGTAGGGTCTGCGCCCTTGCGTTCCCTTGGTCGGCCGCCTTCTTGTACCAACGAACGGCCTCGGCGTGGTCTTGCGGCACACCCCGGCCTTTGCTGTAGGCCACTCCGAGTTTGGCTTGCGCCGTGGCGTCCCCATGTTCGGCGGCCGTCCTCGTCTGCTCATCGAATTTGCTGGTGTCGTCCCTCCAGGGGTCCGGAAGTGCCGCTGCGCCTCTTGCCGGTGCCTTCGGCTGCGTGTCTGGCAGCTCATTCAATGGCAAGTTGAGTGAATGCGGCTCGGCGTGATCGAATGGATCAACCGCGACTGGCGTCTCGGCGTTACCCTTCCTCGCCTTCGCCGGGATATTGGGTTGCGTGTCCGCAGCGATCACCAAGGAAGAAACCAGCAAGGCAAGTCCGAATCCCATTCGGCGATCTTGCGGCCATCTGTCTTTTTGCACAAGCTGTCGGACGCAGCCCACGGCGGCCGGGAAGAATCGCCGCCGTTCCCGACGCGAAGTCAGCACGACGAGGTGCTACACTTTGACCATGGCTGCCCGACGGCAAACGGGGCTTGATTTCGCAGCGACCGCGCTCACTCGTCACGTTCAGGCGTTGACGGAGCGACAGAAGCGCAGCGAAAGCGGCGAACTCAGCGCGGCCGATCTGGCGTCCATGGTGCGGGCGGCGGAAATCTTGCGGGCCATCGAATGCGACCGGGCGACTTTAGTCTTGAAGGTCGTGGGCCGTCGGCTAGCGACGATGAAGGATGAGGATCTGAGAAGCTTGCTCATTGACATTGTGACCGGCGAGATCGAAGACGAGGCGGAAAGTGCGAACTGACCTTGATCGTCGCGTGTTGTTGAGGGTGCTGGACGCCAAGCACCGCTGCGAGGATCGTCAGAGCAACAAGGTGCGCGGGGTTTTGTTGGCCAGCTACGAAGCCACGCCCGGCGATCCTCGCTTCTGCGTCCGACGGCTTGAGGTGGTGGAACATGCGGCGCACGCGCTCGGGATTCATGTGCTCAACAACGCCGTCTTTGCCGACGTGGAAGCCGCTGCAAGCGCGCTCGGGTTCCAGGCAGTCAAGAACGGCAACCGCAGTCTTTTTCGCTGCGCCAAGCGGCGGGATCACGACGAGAAGACCGCGCTGGCCGTATCGGGTGAGAACCGGCGGGACGCCAGGCGAGCGAAAGCTGCTGCGGAGCGCGGGGCGAGCACCTTGCGGGGCGCCGCCACTGCCTCGCTGGCTTGAGGCGCTTTCGGTAGGCCCGGTAGCCCCGGTAGTCCCGTTTTCCTGTAGGCTCTGAAGGAAGCGCCCGCGCGGTGGACAAGACCGGCGAGCGCGAGACGGAAGGAAAGGTACCGCCCATGGCCAAGGTACGCAGAGAAGAAAGCCAGCGCAAGCCAAAGGACGAGTCTGAATCACCACAAGCCGCCGATGCTGCGCCGGTATCCGTGGGACCGCTGGCGCCGATGCCAACAAAGGCCAGACCAGACTGGGCCAAGTGGCGCAGCAAGAAGCAAGCGCTTCTCTGGGAGGCTTGCGCGCTCGCGTGTGACATGGACCCCGCGCACGTCGATCTGGCTGACCTGCAAGATGAGAAGGCCAACGTCCAAGGGATACTGCACCTGCTCGTAAAATCCGAAGACGCGGGGATCATGATTCGCATCGTGCAGAGGGATGCGGGCGGTCATCCCTGGTTCGACACGATTCTTCTCGACAGCTTCGCGGCATGGGCGGCAGCGACCGGGTGTGCCTTGCCCGCGGGATTTCCACATCAGAAGGCGGCGACTGAGTCGCTGGAAGAAAGGCCGCTGGACCCCCGCGAGAGGCGGACACTCTTGGCTATTATCGCGGCTTTGGCCCACGCGAAGGGCATCGATTTCAACCATCCGTCTACTGCCGCCACGAAGATCGCGCACCTGACGAACAATATGAAGCAAGGGCTGTCCGAACGGACCATCCTGAACCACTTGAACGAAATACGTCGTCTCGGACTGCACGAAGTGGACCCAGAATAGGCACGACCGCAGCAGCAGCCCACTTGCGGCTTTCCGCAATTGCGGCCTTTCTCCGCGTGTTGCGGAAACGGGCACTGCGCCCGGTGTATCTCTCAAGTGCCGGGGAGTTCCTGGCGCGACATTCGGGGGTACATCGAGATGACCGACGCACACACAGACAGCATCCTGCGACGCAAGGACGTTCAAGCACGCACCGGCTGGGCGCGCTCGACCATCTACCAGGCCATGGCCGAAGGCCGGTTCCCGAAGGCGATCCACCTGGGGCCACGCTCGGTCGGCTGGCTCGCCTCCGAGGTGGACGCGTGGATTGCAGAGCGCGTGGCGCAGTCGCGGTCGGCGGCACCAGCCGAGGCTAGGCCATGAACACGCACGGAAAACGGTGCGGGCGTTCTGCGCGCCGTCCACGTCAACGGCTGGCCGTGGGGTGATGTCGTGTTGGCCTCGCGCTCGCCTTCCATCTCTGATCCTATGGAGTCGCCCCATGACAAGCGCGGGTGCGCGACCGTCGCGCTTGCGGGGAGGCTGCGGCAGGTAGCAGAGCCGCTGCGTGCAACGGACCCGCTGGGCGCGTTTTTCATGGACACGGCAGCCTCGCGCCTGTCCCGATGTGCCCACGCTGGGAAGATGCACACCGGGTGGCGCTGCGGAGCCGCATACTGCCCGCGCTGCGCGCGTCGAAAAGCAATCTGGTATCGAAAGCGTCTTGAGCGCCGAATGCGTGCACGCGCTGGCTCCGGGGCGGCCCGACACGGCTTTGCGCTGCTCACGTTGACGGTGGCGGCGGCAGACCCCATCCGTGGCCATCGTGTGCTGCGCCAGGGACGTGCGCGGTTCTTCCGAGAAGCGCTTGCACGCGCTGTCATCGCGGGCGGCGAGGGTCACATCCATGTTGAGCCTGCCCGCGGGGCCGAGGGGGACTCGTGGAACGTCCACCTACACGCCATCGTCGAATTGAAGCGCCGTTTTCGGGACGTAGACACCGGCGCGCTTCAATCCACCTGGGCGCAGGTTCTCGCGCCATTCGGTGCGCATGGCTCCCTCGATCTGCGACAGCGCCGCAACCTCACAGCGGGATCGCTGCGTGATGAAGCCCCATGATGACGACTTCCACAGGGCCGCGTTTTACGTCTCGAAGCGAACGCCCGCCGAATGGCTCCAAGACCCCCCGGCGGTTCTGGCGGTGCGCTTCAAGTTGATTGCCGAGAAGCCACGCTTTGTGGCCACCTGGGGAACGTGGCGAGCGCCACGGCGGCGGCGCCCACCAAGCGGGGCGAAGACCACGATCCAGGGTGAAGGGAGATGCCCTTCGCTAGGGCAGCGTGGTGATTCAGGCGGCGAGACCCCACCGGCACCGCAAACGGGCGCCAGCGCGCAGCCTGTGCAGCGGGGACAGGCTTTCGACGGCCAGACGCCGAGGGCGAAGCCCCAGGGATGCATGACTGACCTTCACCCGGCGGCCGTGGATGGCCAGATCGGGGACGACAACAGCGAGCCCACTGCCGAACCCTTCACGGTTGGTAGGGCCGGTATGGTTGGTATTGTAGAATAGTAGAGGCGTCGACGCTTCGCAGCCGCGCGGTGTCCGACTTGGTGCCACTCCGGCCCGTCTCCCACTGCCCCTTTCCGGGGGTAACTTTGGGGGTAACTCACCGTCGGGCAGATCGTAAAGTGCAACGATTCCGCGTCGGTGCGCGGTCAGTTGGGTAGCGAGACCCTTCGAGATTCCACAGCAGTTCGCGGACGCGAGAGTACAATGATGACGATAATGCCATGAAGCGCTTTTTCGTTTTCGCAAGTCCTACGGTGCTCCTCATGTTTGCTGCGGCGGCTGGGTGCGGGGGACACAACGGAGCCAGCGTTCACGATGCCGCGACGGACGGTGCCGCCAACACCGTGACCACCGACGCGCCCAGTACCCACGACGCCAGCAATACCGGGACCACCGACGCGCCCAGTACCCACGACGCCGCCAACACCGTGACCACCGACGCGCCCAGCGCCGACGGCCCCACCAACATTGGGACCACTGATGCGCCCAGCACCTACGACGCCAGCAGCACCGTGACCACCGACGCGCCCAGCACCGAGGGCCCCACCGACAGCGCTATGAACGACGACGCCACCGAGGCCGACGGCCTCCCTGACGTGGCGACCACTGGCGACGGTGGACCAGACGATAGTTCCCCCGCGATCCCGTCCATCACCGTGATCGCCGGGCAAAACCAGCTGACCCTCGACACCTGCAACGTTACCCAGGCACTCCTCGCCGATATCCCAGCTGGTAGCTACACCATCCAGCTTGCCGCGAGCACTCTGTCGAAAGGGTCGGTCTCGGGCACCCCGCAGCTTCCAGCGGTGGACAACTACGTGCTCGTTAACCTGCCCCTCAGTGCGGATGATCCGCAGCATGACCGCCGCTTCTTCATGCTGAACGGGGTCGGTGCCACCGCCGACGTGACGCTTACGACAACCGGGACCATCGGATTGATGTTCCTCGACTCCGACGTCGGAGCCAACAACGGTCAGGCCACGATCACCCTCACGCCAGGCGGCTACAGCGCCACAGTCGATGCGGTCACCAACGTGCTTCGCTGGCAGGAGGGCTGTCAGTCGACTCCGGCTGCCCTCGTGGTCACGAGTGGCGCCCACCGGGCGACCTTGGTTGCGAGCACGCTGTCCGCCGGTCCCGGCTCACGCGACGACTATGTACTTCTGCGCGTCCCGAGCGAGCAGCCCACGGACGATCATCGTTTCGTTGTGCTTAACGGTGTTGGCGCCAGCGACGATTTCACGCCCTACAACAGTCAGACCGTCCGCGCCTGGTTTGTCAGCGCCAGCAGCGGGGCCAGCGGGCAGGCAACTGTCGAAGTGTCCGATCTCTGAACCCACGGTGCGGCTGCGGGCGGGGCGAAGCCTCTGGCTTTCGCTATCTGGTTCTTTTCGGCGCGAAACGCGCCAAGTTGTCGCACAGGGCGAGCCAGTCGTCGCCGGTTTCGGTGAGAAATATTCCGATACGTGCTGCAAGGCGCGGGTCGATATTTTCCATAGTGGCGGTATGCACGATGATTCCCGCTACCGTGATCTCGCGCCGAGGCTCCTCGATCCGGACGGTGACGCGGATCCGGGTTCCCACCGGTCGGGAATCCGGCATGACCAGTTGCATGCCCCGCTGGCTTGCGTTGACGATGCGCGAGTGAATGGCTGGGCCCAAGACGTCGACGCTGATGACGGCCGTGGCCTCAAGTGCGAGCCGGGGACCGTCGCTGCGTCTTTCCATGGGCACCAGGAAAGCTTCTCCCGTCGCCCGCGGCTCTACTTCTTCTTGGCCCCCGTCGCTGCCGAATCACCGCCAGCAGGAGCGGCCGCCGCAGGCGCAGAGTCTGAGGGAGCCGCGCCCTTGGCCGCGGGTGGTGCGCCAGCGGCCGGCGCTGCTGCCTCTGGTGCCGCCTCGGCCGTCTCAGGATTGCGTTCCCACTTGTCAGCCCGGCCCGATCCGGTCGTGTCTGTCCCGATGCGATCCAGACGGCCATTTTCGTAGTATTGCCATTCGTCAGGTTTGCCGTCGCCGTTGCTGTCGCGCTCGATGCGAACCAGCTTCCCGCCTTCGTAGAACTCCACGTAGTCGGGCTTGCCGTCGCCGTTCATGTCGCGCTCCATGCGCACCTTCTTGCCTTCCTGATAGTAGACGCGCTCGTCGAACTTGCCGTCGAAGTCGAGATCGAAATCTTCGGTCATGAGCATCCCGCCCGGACCGTAGCTGTAGATGATGTCCATCTTCCCGTCGTGGTTGAGGTCGACTTGGCGGCAGGCAAGTTGCTGCACCTTCTGTCCACCTTGGTCCACGACGGTGAAGAGCTTGACCACATCGGGTTTGCCGTCACCGTCGGTGTCCGCCGTCACGACTTGCTTGCCTCTGTCATCGCAGCGTGAGCGGTCGAACTGGGCGCCGAAGTCGCTCTGGCTCACTTTCAGCCCGCTGGTGGCGGTGCCAGGTGAGGCCGCAGTGGTGCTACCTCCACAGCCGGAGATCCCGGGCGCGACTGTGCAGCAGGCCAATGAAAGGAAAAATAGTTTGCGGGAGGGACCGCGCCCACATGACGGCGTATGACAAGCGAACATGCCGCCAAGGCTAGGCCGAAACAAATGTGGCAGCAAGTCCGATTGGTTGTTGATGGCGCCGCGCGGTAAGTGATTGACTACTGGCGTATGGTCATGCATGGTCCCGTCATGGCGCGGAAAAAGGTCTCGACGACCGTGTACATCACGCCGGAGCAGTACGAGATTCTCAAGATCTTGCACCAAAAGACCAAGGTGCCGGTGGCGGAATACATCCGCCAGGGAATCGATCTGGTTCTCGACCGGGAAAAGAGTCATCTTCCCGGACAACTTTCCCTCGACGTCGTTCGCCGGTAGCCGTCCTTGCCGATCCCCATCCAACAGATACGAAATTTCTCTGTCATCGCGCACATCGATCACGGCAAGTCGACCCTCGCGGATCGCTTGCTGGATGCGACCGGCGCCCTGACCGCGCGCGAGCAGAAGGCGCAATTTCTCGATAACATGGAGCTGGAGCGCGAGCGGGGCATCACCATCAAGGCGGCCACCGTGCGACTCAGCTACAAGGCTGCCGACGGCCAGACCTATGAGCTGAATCTCATCGATACGCCGGGGCACGTGGATTTTCACTACGAAGTGTCGCGCTCGCTGGCCGCCTGCGAGGGCGCGCTGTTGGTGGTGGATGCTTCGCAGGGGGTGGAGGCCCAGACCCTGGCCAACGTCTACCTCGCGACCGAGCACAATCTGGCGATCGTGCCGGTGATCAACAAGATCGACTTGCCCTCGGCTGATCCCGAGGGAGCCAAGCGCCAGATTGAAGAAGTCATCGGAATCGACGCATCCGGTGCAATCCTGGCTTCGGCCAAGGACGGTCGTGGCATTCCGGAAATCTTGGAAGCTGTCGTGGCGCGGATTCCTCCGCCCGAGGGATCGTTGACCAAGCCGCTCAAGGTTCTGCTCCTCGATAGCTGGTACGACAGCTACCGCGGAGTGGTGCTGTTGGTGCGCGTGGTGGACGGAACCCTCAGGCAAAAGCAGAAGATTCGTCTTTGGGCCGCAGGTCGCGACTACGAGATCGTCACCTTGGGTGTGTTTGCGCCCTTTGCCACCGACGTGGCCGAACTTGGCCCCGGCGAGGTGGGATTCATCACCGCCGCGATCAAGGAAGTGGCCGATGCGCGCGTGGGTGACACCATCACCGAGGCGAGCCGGCCCTGCGAATCGCCGCTGCCTGGGTTCCAACCCGCCAAGCCCATGGTCTTCGCCGGCATCTTTCCGACGGATCCGGCGCGCTACGAGGATCTGCGCGACGCCCTCGACAAGTTGCGCCTCAACGACGCCTCGTTCAGCCGCGAGCCAGAGGTTTCGGCGGCCTTAGGATTCGGATTTCGGTGCGGCTTTCTCGGCCTGCTTCACATGGAGATCGTGCAGGAGCGGCTGGAGCGCGAATACAACCTGGATCTGGTCACCACCGCGCCCACCGTGCGTTTCCGGATCGTGCTGCGCGACGGGGAAATCATGGACCTGGACAACCCGGCCAAGTTTCCGTCGGAAGGCGATATCGATCACATAGAGGAGCCGATGATTTCGGCCGTCATCCACACACCGCCTGAGTTCGTAGGCGGGCTGCTCAAGCTGTGTCAGGAGCGCCGGGGCACGCAGACCAGCCTCAGCTACGCCGGCGAAAAGCGCGTGATCATTCGCTACGACCTGCCGCTCACCGAGGTGGTGTTCGGCTTCTATGATCGCATGAAGTCGGTGTCGCGTGGCTACGCCTCGCTCGACTACGAGCCCAAGGGCTATCAGCCGGCCGACCTCGTGCGCTTGGACCTCTTGGTCAACGGCGACCGGGTTGATTCGCTGTCCGCCGTGATCCACCGCGAGACCTCGTACATCAAGGGCCGGGATCTCTGCATCAAGATGAAGGAACTCATCCCCATGCAGCAGTTCGAGGTGGCCATCCAGGCTGCCCTCGGCTCGCGCGTGATCGCCAAGACGGTGGTGAAGGCCTTGCGCAAGAACGTGACCGCGAAGTGCTACGGCGGCGACATCACCCGCAAGCGCAAGTTGTTGGAGAAGCAGAAGGAAGGTAAGAAGCGGATGAAGCAGGTTGGAAACGTGGAAATCCCGCAAGAGGCCTTTCTGGCCATCCTCAAGGTCGAATAAACATGATGACCAAGTTATGGACCGCATGGCGGACGCACAAGTACTGGAACCGGGCTCGGGACGAGGGCAAGCATCTGGTCAAGGAGTCGCGGCGCATTCTCAAACGACGAAGCTATCGCATCCCGCAAACGGTGGCCGTCGAGATCGAGTCGGCTGTGGCCGAGGTTGAGTCAGCCGCCAAGAGCGGTGAGTTCGAGCGCCTGCGCGAGGCCATCGCGGCCCTCGACGAGCGCATGGACAAGCACCTGGCCTTTGCGCGCAAGTCGACCGCGCGTGAGTACGCCGAGTCGATCGGTGTGGCATTGGCGGTGGCTCTGCTCCTGCGCGCGTTCGTGGTGGAGGCCTTTCAGATCCCATCGGGGTCGATGATCCCGACCCTGGAAATCGGGGACCACATCTTCGTGTCGAAGTTCGCCTATGGCATCGGCATTCCGTTTACCAACAAGAAGATCGTGGAATTCAGCGAGCCCAAGCGCGGCGATATCATCGTGTTCCGGTACCCGCCCGACCCGTCGACGGACTTCATCAAACGCGTGGTGGGTCTGCCTGGCGACTCGGTCGAGCTTCGCCACAACCAGGTCTTCATCAACGGTCAACCCATGGTGCGTGAGCGCATCGCAGGTGATTGTCGCTACAACGAAGGTCGCAGCCCCGAGGAGGGGCGCGATTGCGAATTGTGGATCGAGAGCCTGGGCAGCAAGGTGCACAAGGTCTACCAGGACCCGAGCCAGCCACCGCAGGACTGGGGGCCTCGCGTGGTCCCCCCGCGCAGCGTCTTCGTGATGGGCGACAACCGCGACAACTCGCGCGATTCTCGCGTCTGGGGCTTCGTGCCCTACGACAACGTCAAGGGCCGAGCGCTGGTCGTGTGGTGGTCGCGCGATCCGGCGTACGGCGGCTGGTCACCCGATGGGGTGGCCGAGTGGTTCAGGTCGATTCGCGTGGGCCGGTTCTTCAGCGTGGTCAGATAGCCGCCTGGTGGCGGCGGGCCGGCTCCGGATCCGGAACCCGTTCCGGATCCGGCCACCGACACCGGCGTCCGGCCCCGGCCTCCCCTATGGGGACTTCGGGACGGACAGACCACCCGCCCCGCGCGCTTCGCGCGCGCCCTTGCGGGCCAGCTGACCCTATCTCGACAGCAGATAGATCGCTGTCCCCACCACCACCAGAATCGCCCCCACCACGGCCACTACGCGCTTCGCTTCCCGCCGCACGGGAGCGGCATCCAGGGTAGCGAGAACGTCGGCGATGTGTTGGCGAAGCGCCGCGGCGCTTGCGTGGCGGTCATCGCACCCCTTGGCCACCATTTTCAGGACCACTTCGTCCACCGCAGGCGGGATCGCCAGGTCGGGGCGCAGGCTGGAGGGGGGAGGGGATGGCTCCTGCAGGTGGAACTGGATGACTTCTGTGGTGCTCTTAGCGCCCTTGAACGGAAGCTGACCGGTGAGCATCTCGTAGGCGACCATCCCGAGTGCGTAGATATCCGAGCGCCCGTCGAGCGCCTTGCCGCGCAGTTGCTCGGGCGACATGAATTCCAGGGTTCCCACCGTCTGCCCGATGGCCGTCAGCGCGGGTATGATCTTGCTTCCTTCACCGGAGAGAATCTTGGCGATTCCGAAATCGAGCACTTTGACGAAATCTGCCCCGCCACGCCGCTCGACCATGATGTTCTCGGGCTTCATGTCACGATGGACAATGCCCTTGTCGTGCGCCTCGCCCAACGCTTCCGCGACTTGGTCCAGGATGCACAGGGCGCGGCTAGGTTCGATAGCGCCATCTCGGTGCTGTATCTCTTGCAGGCTTTCTCCACGCACCAGTTCCATGGCCAGATAGAGGACGCCGTCCTCGGTCTGGTCGAAATCGTAGATGGTGACGGTGTGTGGGTTGCGCAGCTGCGAGCATGCCTCGGCTTCGCGCCGGAAGCGGGCCACCACGGTGGCGTCGGACACGCTGTGGGGATGCAGGATTTTCAGGGCCACGGGCCGTCCAGTGGCGAGCTGCTTGCCTTCGAAGACCGCGCCAAATCCTCCCTCGCCGATCTTGCGTTCGACTTGATAGCGGTTGTTGAGGGTCCGACCGACCAGGCTGTCCAGGGACGCCGGGCGGGGATTCGCTGCGATCGGCGGAGGAGTCACAGCACGCGAAGCAGCGGGTCCAGACCGCGCGGCACTCGCTGGGGTGACAGGAACGCCGGCGGAGGGGCTCATCGCGCGCACGCCGACGGAGGGGCTCATTGCGCGCACGCCGCTCGGCTGGGCCAGTGCGGACTGGAGGGCTCGGTCGAGCGCCCGCTCGAAGTTTCCAGAAGCGCCCGGCGCCACCACCGGCACGGGTGCACCGCAGACGCCGCAGAAGCGAGCTGCTGGCTCAGCGACGGTGTTGCATTGGGGGCACAGTCTGGTCGCCATGGGTACTCGCGACTAGGGCTCTCTCCCGGCATCAGCCGGATGGTTGGGCGCGACCAGCACTTGGGGACGAGCTGCCGGGGGTGGCGCGGCTGACGGGGAGGCCAGCCCGGTGTGCGAGATGAAGCTGGGCATCTCGAAACTGCGGTCTGGTATCGCTGCACGCTGGAAGACCAAAAACACGGCCCCGGCCAGCGCTGCCAGTAGGGTTACCAGAACAAAGGCCAGCACAGAGCGAGCCTCCGGGGCGGGCGGTGCGGGCGCAGTGGTTGTCGCGGGTTGCTCCCCGGAAGGGCTACTGTTGGCTACGGGCTCCGTGCCCACGACCAAATCGGATGCAGTGGCGCGCAGCTCTTCCCCAGGGGACGCTTCGCCGGCAAGCTGCTCAGTCGAGGACGGGCGCTTTTCCGGCTCAGGATCTTCCGGATCCTTGCCTGGGTCGTAGGCCAGAAACGCCACCGTATCCTCGGCGGCCGGCTCCGGCAGCCCTTCTCCGTCGAATCGGGCCAGGACCACGGTGATATTGTCGGGACCCTCGTGCGCATTGGCGCACGCGATGAGCCGTTCGCAAGCCTTCTTCACGTCTGGCTCATCGAGCAGAACCTGCTTGATTTCGTCGTCGCTGACCGGGCCGTGCAACCCGTCCGAGCAAACCAGGATCACGTCGCCCTTCCGGAGGGGGACTTGCGAGAGCACCACTTCCACCTTCTCCTGGACGCCTAGCGCTTGCAGGATGATGTTCGCGTGCTCGAAGCCCTTGGCCTCTTCCTGCGTCATCGCGCCGGCTTCGATCAGCTGCCAGGCCAGAGATTGGTCCTTGGTTGCTTGGCTCAGACGTCCGCCGCGCAGCACGTAGCAGCGCGAATCGCCGATCTGTCCTATCAGCAAGGTGGAGTCGACCAGTCCAACCGCAGTGCAGGTCGTGCCCATTCCGCGCTCGCTCTGGTTGTCGCGCGATTGGGCGAATATGCTGTCGTTGGCGCTCTCGATCGCTCGGCGCAGGCGACGCGCGAGACGTTCGCGAGTTAGCGGTCCACCGCCGCCGACCGTCGCCGAGATGGATTCAACGGCCATGGTTGAGGCGACTTCGCCTGCCGCTGCGCCGCCCATTCCGTCGCACACCAGAAACAGAGCACCCTTCTCCCCCAGGGCAAAGTCGAGCGAAATCTCCGGCGCAGGCTTTTCCACGCGAGCGAAGTCCACCACGAAGAAGTTGTCCTCGTTGTGCTCACGCAACTGGCCCACGTCGGTCTTGCCGCAGACAGTGATCTTGATTTCAGAAGAGCTTGCCATGTGCGTGGCTTTGACTCATTGTGACGTTTAGGCCTCTGGCTACAAGCTTCGCCTCAACTTATCTCGAAGCGCAAGAGTTCATCGCCGAGTCGGATCATTTCTCCGGGAGCAAGGGCGTGTTGCCCGGTGAGGCGGACGAAGGTGCCGTTCGAACTGCCCAGGTCGGACAGGAGCGCACTGCCGTTGCGAAACTGGAGCAGGGCATGGCGGCGCGACATGAATTCATCGTCGGAGAAAACGATATCGCCCTGTTCGCGTCCAATCACGAGATCACTGCGAGTCAGGTGGAATATGTCGCGACTCGTCCCTGCCGAGGTGAGTTGGCGCAGCCGACCCCAGGGCGCCTTGAGCGGCGTGCCGAACAGAATCATGCCGTGCTCTACCGCGGGACGCAGGGTCTTCTCTGCATCGGACAAGAACTCGAAGCACAGGATCTGTTTGCCGACCAGGATCAGGTTGCCGTCCACTAGTTCCACTGGCTGGCTGATACGCCGGTAGACGCCGTTGCGGTTTTCAAGGGGCGTGATCACATGTTGGCCCGCGCGCAGGCTGATGCGGGCATGGCGTGGGGCGAGGTGCGGATCATCGAAATGGAGATCGCCCTCACTGCGCCCGATGTCGACCTGCTCTCCGGCCACGGGGTACGACTCGCCGTCACTGCCATCGCGGCGCACGGCCACCAGCCGCGGTCCACCTGCCTGGCGGGCCGCCGCGACCGAGGGCCGGGCTGCCACAGCCGCGGCCAGGGCGGCCGAGGCGTCGGCACTCATCGGCGTGGTGTGGCCAAGACGGCGGCCGCAAGCGTGGCAAAAGTTGGTCCCCATCGGGTTCTGGTTGCCACAACCAGCGCAGAGTAGGGCCGAATCCGTCGCGGACGGCAGCCCCACGGGAGCGCCGCAGCGCTGGCAGAAGGCGGCTCCCTCTGCGAGAGCCCCTCCACATTGGAGACAGCTTATTAGCATCTTGAGTGGTCGTTGCTAGAAACCATCGGCGAACGTTGCAAGGCAGCCCATCCTCTACTAGAAGGCGAGCGGGACGTTCACTCTCGAGACGGGCATGACACCCATCCATTCATCGTGCAGCAACTAATACCAACGATTTCGGAGAGCGTCAAATCCGCGCCAAGCGCGCATCTGACCATGGTGGCCTGGTTCGCCGCCCTTGTGTCGTCGTGCGGTCCGGTGGTGGAGAATGCGCCATTCTCGGCGCGCCCGGACACGCTGCGGCCCGGCGACCTCCTGGGTCCATTTGACGGGGTGGTAGTCGATGGCGAAACCGACCGGCCGCTGGCAGGCGCCGTGGTAGCGGGATCTTGGGCATTCGAACGCGGCATCGGCCTGCAGGGGCCGGCCGCCGCGCTCGAGGCGGCAACCGAAACAGGAGCTGACGGCCGCTATCGTTTGAGAATCCCCGCGGACCTGCCACGGGGTGAGGGGGTCCGCCTGCGACGGTTCACGCTCGTCGTCTACCGGCGGGAGTATGTGGCCTGGCGCAGCGATAGCAGTTTCCCGACGGGCGAGCCGCGCAACGACTTTGCCCAGCGGGGCAACCGCGTGCGTCTTGAGAAATGGCAGTCGTCCATGTCCCACTACCGGCACCTGGTTTTTCTGGGCGGCGGTCCCGCCATCCGTGCGGCGGCGGCATGGGAGGTGCAGCCGGCAGGATTGGAACTCGACGGTGCCTCGCCCGCAACCGCGTCCGAGCATCCGGCGGAGGCCGCGCATGGCGGCTCCTCGGCCGCGCTCGACATCTCGCCGCTTCTGTCCGAGGACGAGGTGCGTGGTGTGACCGGGTACGCGGGAAAGTTCGAAGTGGGCAAGTTGGCTGACCGAGCCACCAGTGACGTCTATGACAGCCGCCACTTCAAGGCCAGCGACAAGCCGGAAACCCATGACGTCGGCCTGCGGGTGTGGGCGATCGGGTCGGTAGCCGCTGAGGCGCAATTCAGGAAGCTGCTCGGCGATCTACCGAGCGCAGTTGCGACCGAGGAGATGGGAGATGCATCCCTGCGGGCCAGAGGTGGCGACGTGACTGGGTTCGCTTTCTTGCTGCGCGAGAGAGGGGTCGTGATGCAACTGAGTTGTGGCCTTGCTCAGTGCTCTGAGCCATCGATGATCCTGCGCCTTGCCAAGCTGGCGGAAAGCCATTTGCCCGAGGTCAAGCTGCCGTCACCCGAGAGCACCGGTCTTGTGCCGCTGTCAAGCCCGTCGCTGGCGCCAGGAGCCAAGCCGTGAAACGCACAAGCCTTCTCGTCAGGGCGCGGTTCACTGTGACAGCACTCGTGGGTGCGTGGGCGTTGTTCAGCCATCCGGCGGCACGCGCTTATGAGTCAGCCACCACGCATGCCGGCTTGACCGAACGAGCAGTGGAGGCCTCTCGCCTCCACAATGTGCTTGCCCAGCTGGGACGGCCGCTGGGACTGCTCGAGCCTTTGCGCATCGGCTTCGACTTCTTCGACCAAGACGAGCGGCGGGCCTTGCAAGCCCGGCTCGACGCGCTTGACCCGGCAGGCGGCTACCGGCCCGGGCCTGACGGCGTGGCAGGCGCCGCCCATTGGGTGGTGGCAGGCGCGGTGTTGGCCAAGACGCCACCCGAGCGTGGCGCGAATCACTTCTTGGATCCGGCCAGTGGCAAAGGCCTGCACGATGGCCCGGGCCTGTCAGGAATCGCCCACAGCCTGCGCCTGCTGTTCAATGGAGGCGCGAGCGTGCGCGAACTTGCCGCGGGTACGGCCTTCACCCTGGAGGGCAAGTCCGCGCTGGACTGGATCTGGACACCCGGCAACGACTTGGGCGTTCCCGTGTTTCTCGACAACTGGGAGCATGCTGTCAGCTTGGCTGAACCGCGCGCACGCGAATCGGCGCTGGTGCGAGCCCTGCTAGCCCTGGGCGGGGTTATGGCGGTGCTTGAGGACGCCGGGCAGCCAGCCTTCGTGCGCAAC